>Ga0065711_1027222_pt1 | contig 52310 bp, 25 predicted proteins | sample Hoacrofraction12_FD_59098 | JGI IMG/M metagenome (GOLD analysis project Ga0065711, IMG submission 59098) | Hoatzin crop microbial communities from Cojedes, Venezuela - Epithelial fraction 12 v2 (version 2) | ecosystem: Host-associated > Birds > Digestive system > Esophagus > Crop | place... | reverse complement strand
AAAAAAAAAAAAAAAAAAAAAAAAAGGCTGTCAGTGCTCTATTTCCCAGCTTGGCTCTCTCTGGCATCAAGCAGATCAACGTCTGTCTCATGTTTCCCAGCCGTACTCTAGGCAGTACCTGCTCATGTAATACACTTGCAGTGCCTCTTTAATAAAGGCAACACTGGTCCAGGGCTTCTCAGCACAGCAATAGAAGCAAGAAATACTGGCATCTGAATGCAGAGTAATCAGGTCACATCTTTCCAGGAAGGGCAAGAAAGGAGGGAAAAACTGGCCAGACACCTGGAAAGGGAGAAAAACTTGGCTGCTTCTGGTACTGTTCACAGGGATGAGATGATATAACATGGGGTGACACATTTTTCAAAGCGGTTTCCTGCATCCACACCTGAAGTGACCATGTTATTTTTTATATATATATATATTTATATATATATATATACATATACACACACATATATATAGATATCTTCTCCTTGGGCAGCAGGAAGACCCAGCTTGTCAGTGCCATGGGTCGGGGCTGGTTTTTGCTGTCCCTAATTGTCTTGCTGCCTTAAGTGACTACTGCTCCACCTGTGCCTACGGTAAGCCCTGAAGAAAGGTATAGAAAATGCAGTCTCATCACAATTATAATGAGAAAAGTCTTAGTAATTCATCATGTGAGTTGCTTATTTACCATTAGAGGTCACTGTCCTGCTTGTGACATAACCATTAGCTACATTTCGTTTTACAAAGATGTTGTTCACAAATGGGTAGGTATTTTAAAGCCTAATAAACAGTAAGGATACAAGCCATTATTTACATCAACACTAAAAAAAACTTGTTGATATAGAAGTCCTATAGAAAATTGAAAATTAATCAAGAAAAATAAAGAATATCTATTAGAATATGACAATTATCTGTTCTTGAAAGTCCAATAAGGTATAGAGTAGATGGTCTTAAAATTATAATCAAGTACTGAGCCAAAGAAATATTGTCTTTAAAATGCCTCTCTTTATAACACTGAGTTTTAATTCTAGAATAATTACCAGTTCTCTTCAATGAAATAACCTTTTTCCCAATGACTGCATGATCCCCCTGAAACAGGAAAGCAGGCTTGCATGAACCGGCTGTTCGAGAACTAAGAGGCAGTAATTAAGAAGGGAATCAGTGAGCTGACGAGTGTTTTGCAGCTTTGAAAGACAGACCTTGTCATACTTTCAGCAAGAGATCTGAACCTGAGAGCAATACCTTAAATGAGTGCAGGGGATATAACAAAAAAGAAGATTGTGTCCCCATCCAGTAAGAGCCAATGTGAAACTGGAAACATGAAAGCCAGTTTCAAATCAAACAGGAGAGCAATGGTTACTGCATTCTGTCATCTGCACTGAAGACAGAAGGACAACGACATCTCCCTTCTGGAAAGGCCTCAGTATGGAATTTCCTGCAAGTCATTCCTCCTGGGGGAAAGAGTAGACTTTGCTCTGTTTAGGGTGATAGTACTGTCACACGGTGTCCTGTGCAGCCCTCTGGCCCCTTCAGTCTCTCTAAAAATTGCTGCTGCTGTTGTGCCCAGTTCTGCTGCACCTCACTTCAAAACATGGCAATCACTGAGAAATGTTGAATGAACACCCTTTTTCTGCACCTGAGATCAAATGACATAGCACTGCAAACAACAATCTCTGCTTCCTTCTTTTATGTTTGGCCACTAAAAATGTGCCACCACGCTCTCCTGTGATGTCACAGAACTAAATCTAAATGATGTCTCTGTGAGGTCATAAGAAGCTGGAAACATGCCAGAGGAGATGGCAACTTTCACATGGCTGAATTGTCTTCTCTTGTGAACAGAGAGCAATCAGACTAGGAAAAACACACAGATGAAGATGTGTGATCACAATTCTCTTTAGTTCACTCTAATGCCTTGAGAAAAGGATTCTCTGGTTACCATGGTTTGTACGCAGTACCTCACATGTACACAACATGGAGAAAACTCCGTATTTGTTACTATAAAGAACCATTTAATGCTTTATTATACTCTTTGGATTAAGCCCAAAGTTACTGAAAGGAGTTTTCTGAAATTCATTATAACTACTGTAAAATACTGTCGTGGGTTTATAATCCAGTGATTACTATTTCTACCATTTATTTTTAAGTTATGTGGTCCTCAATGAACGTTATTGAAGCATAAATGCACATCGTATAGGTTAAGAGCATGAGAACATGAAGATGGCAAATATGGCATTCATTTGCTTCTCAGTTTTAATTAGGCCAACTGGGAGTATTTTAGCATAACATATTTCAGCTGTAAAAAATACCACCTTTAGAGAAGTACATCCCCAGCTAGGCATTTGCAGTATTTGATCATCATGCTCGTGATTGTTTCTCAGTAGTGAATACTTCATCACTAGAAACTCAATAACATTTTTTAAAGCAAAGGTCACGAGCCCTGCGCACCAAGTCCTTATTACACGCTGATGACCTTTGTAAAACTATAGTCACTCTCATTTCAGTAGGGAGTAAAATCTAAAGGAGCAAGAGCCATCCTCTGTGCATGTAACAGCTCTCTGTTAATATTCTGATGCCTCATCATATTCTCTATAATTCCCTATCTAAAGTACAATTCCATCCTATACGCACAGATGCTGGGCTGGTCACGATACAGGACATTCATGTTGCATAATGATACAGCTTTTTCCATAACTTTTCTGAAAGCTGTGTCAGCTGATGGTACTTTCCTTCGGAAAAGAGAAGTAGTAACTGCCATAATGGTCCTGATTAAGTGTTCTTGGAATATGGAAATGGCAGTTCTAAGAAGACTATAAAGTTAACGTTTTCATTAGTCTTCAAGCCCTACTGCTGAATTCATCCTCACATACTTATTAAATAACAATTATATTTTATTACAATAATGAAAATAAAGAAGTGTAGCTCCCATTACTTAATCCACTACTCTCCCCCTACAATGGAGACCGAGCTACAAAGAGGTTGGCAAACTTGCTATAGAACTTACAGAGATTCTTTAACCACAGTTACAGACAACAGATTATTTTCCAGGCCATTTTGGGTGTACCTGGGTGTTAACCACACTTTTCCATTAAACATCTCCATTTTGAACATCTGTTCAAAAGACCATCACAAATGAACACTAAGGTGATTCTGCAGAGTTTCAAGCCAAAAAATAAATATTACCATCACATTAACAAGTCCCTAAAAGTGAGGAGAGAGAATAGACTTAACTTTTTTCTTCTTTGATGTTGTTCTCTGTATTAAATTACAGAATCGTTCAGGGGAAAGAGAAAAAGAAAAAAAAGTTTTCAAAGTTGCACCCTTTATCTTTTTTGCAATGTAACAAGCATTTGCCAGGCTTTGCCTGTTACTCATACTAGGAGGAATTCAAAATGCCATTCCTGTTTAAAACAACTTTGAAAAATGAGAGCCTTTTGAGGACAGGCCAAAACAGTTAGATAAGTCAAGTATGTAAAGATCATACATTTTTTCAATCGCTAATGGATTTACATGATGTTTTTTAAAAGTATTTAAGAACAGTAAGTGTCCAGGAAATCAAAGTCCCAATTCTGCAAAGGGAATTTTGCCACTGAATACTAGGTAAAAAGTCAGGTCCAGGAAAAGTGTCTCCTCCATGTAATTTTGATCCCCCACACGTTAAAAATCACGTGCATCAATGTGCTAGGAAATTTATCTTCCATTTACTCCACGACGAGTAAAGGACAGACAGTAACCAAACAGACAATTTTATACTTTTCACACAGTTTAAACTCCCTCTTACATTACGAGGGGAGCGTGACTAGCAGGCATACTTTAAATGACAATTAGAAGGTCTAAAACTAACAGAGATCTCACTGTTTCTAAAGATAGGCAGCAGAAAATAAGGGACAGAATCTGGAAACCTTCCACAGGACAGCATTTACTTCGCCAATTTCAGCTGAATTACTGTATCAGGGAGGACTCTTTTCCCAAATAAGAGTATGAGGATTTTGGGCCCTGAAATTTGACTCTGAGCCTTTGACCGTTCAGTGCAATGCTAAGTAATTATGAGCTAGGCAATGATTATCTTGACTTACTACTAAGCAGTTACTGACACTGGTGGACAAATACACACACATCCCAGGCAGGGCAATGAAACAGTGATGTTGCTGAGGAAGTAATGCGACTGACAAATTTGAACGTGCGTTTCTGTGATCTAGTACCACTTTGAACCACATAAACCCCCAACACACTCCACATTGACGAAACTTATGCAAAGAGCAGCTTTATACTTTGAAACCTATGTTATTGTTTCTCATGCTTCCTTCTAACTACTAATAATGTATATTTTACAACGTGTTCGAGTTGTGCTGACATCTGAAGAAGAGGACTAGGCAAAGGGTTGAAGGGAGTCCTTGGCAGATCACTTAAGCAGAAGCAGAAGGGGAGGCAGAATATATTTGTCCGAAGAGTTTTGTCTATAAGACTTGTAAGCCTTGTTTTAAAAAACTCCTTGTTCAGTGTTAGCTGAAAGAAACTCTCTATGTGCTTCATTATTATGAAAGGAAATACAGAAGAAGTATCTGAGCTTACTGAGTTTTTGGAAAATAAATATACATCTTGAGATGTCTGTGTGGTGGCGCTTTTTAACGAGTTTAACTTTTGGTGTATAAATAAATATTCTTTTAGATACCTTCTGAATAATGTGCAAATTAAGAGGCATAGGGTAAGTACTTCAGTGCAAAATTTCCTTCTTTCTACAGTACAATATTTGTTGTTTGTTATCTTTTGTAGGCAGCAACTGATCATTATTTCCAGGATGTGCTCAGGGAAATCATGAACTGTTTGTTTTAGATAATGATGTGCAGCATTCACAGCTACTTGTGACTTTCAAAAACTGAAATTAAAGATTCTAAAATGCCAAGCATATCATTAAAAAATCCTTCGTTGTTCAAGACTTCTGCTAGCTTCATTTTCATATAATTGGGTAAAAGATGTTTTCTTGAATGCTTTGCAATATGATTTAAGTAAAGCATAAGTTCACTTACCTCAGTGGATGCAATTTAATTTCATAAGAGTTGAAGCACACTAGACAAAACTAGTGACCTGCTCTTCTGACCTGCAGAAGGTTGTGCATCAGTATGCCAGAACCTTCAAATCCCTTTAACAACTGAGTAAAGCACAACAGCCTCATTTATCAGATAAACTTTTCCTCCATTCTCAGTTAACTCTTCCAATTACTAAACTGTTAATTAACTGGCCATGGTCTTTCTTCAAGGCTTTGTATGCCGATAATACGAAAATGTAAACAAATAACACCAAGAAAATTGTCAGCTTTTGAAAGATGCTGACTGAGATTTTGGCCATATGCAAGTACCTTCAATGCTCTAGTAAGAAGGAAACTAAATACATGTTGGCTTGTGAACACTTTTTTAGAACTTAGAGAGTACACTTAACTTTGTCTTTCATCCTGAGGAACATGACCAATGTCACTTCTCATGTTCACCATATGGATTTCTGCTTTTTTTTTTTCACCCCTTTCTTTCACTTTGCTATGATTCAGCAAAGCAGGTAGCGTCTACTTATGTTTAATACCTTATAAAGAGATTGACTTAAAAAAAATACTGGATTTTTTTTTCAGTAATAAACATTTAGTTATTTTCATTTGCTTTAATGCTTGTTGGGTCTTTATGATTCATTTTCTAGTCTATTTCTCTTCCAACTAGATGTTCAACTTAATGGAATTACTGTCACCCCTTTTGATAAATTGGGTCAGTGAGGGTCAGAAGTCCAAAGCAGCCAAACTCAGCCGAGGAATGGCAGCAGAAATTCACTGTAATGGGCACAGGTTAGAGGTCAGAAGGCTCTGAAGCATGGCAAAGTTTAGTGGTATTTGAATGGCATTATTCTTGTTGTGACATTAGGTAGGATCCTTAGCCAAGGGCTAGGACCCAGTCATGTGATGTGTAGCAACACAGAATCAAAAAGTTGTCTCTGTCGAGAGAGAGCTTACCATCCACATGAAGAAATAGGAGACAGGAGACAAATAACCACATGCAGACCATAGTGAAGCAAGCACATACAGATACTACGTGTTAGTGTCATAAACTGTGGTGTAAGTACACCAACAACCTAATTGCAGCCTTCTTTTTTGGTTGGTTTGTTGTTTTTTAGTTTTTCCACAACCATCACTGGAAATGAGATTCTTAAAGAGAAATACAAAGTTGTATTTGAGGACATCTCCTTCGGAGACCTGATTAATAAAAAGACTTCTCCCTGCTATATTAGAATTAGAGAATTTAAAAATGAATTTTTTTCTCCTTGGAGAGGCTTCAAAGTGCTATTCAAAAGCAGGCTCATTTCCCATAAATTCATACAGGTACATCTGGACTTAAAATATCTTTTCATCCTTCGCACATCATTTTAACACTTTCCCCTGATATTATTTTTGTCTTCCTTCTTGGACTTATTAGCTTCTAAGTAATTACTTTTTGTTTCTCTTAGGTGTAAACATTGCTTGGGTCAACATTTTCAAGGAGCTCTCACAGCTTTAAAAATGTGATAATCAACATTTTTTTATCACTCTTTGCTGTGCTTTTCTTCCTTGCCACCTCTGCAATGTCTGCCAAAGCATTTCTTCTAGTTCTCTGTGTTCTGCAGGTGTATTCAAGCACTCCCTTCTTTCCATCTTCCAGAGTTTGAATATTCTCTCATTTTAACTTAAAACTGATCTCTAATCATTATATTGACTTGAGCACACAAGAAGAGAGTTAAAAAGAAGGAAGCTGTGATGGAGAATAGGCAAGATTCTTCCACTTACACGTTCAGCTGACAGCTATACTGTCAGTTTATGCAAAGATACCTCCCCAGAACTCCCTCTTCTTTTATCATACAAACAATGAAAAAGTCCCATAAACCTCCAGAAGTTCACATGCAAGGTTCTTGCAGCACTATCCCTTTGCAAAGCAGGTGTTTACAAGCTTTGCACAAAAGCACAGAGAGCAACTGTAAAACCCTTTAGCTATCCTATGAGATCTGTGGCCATGGTTACACAGCTGCTTTAATCCAGCATAAATCCAGTCTGCCAGTGAAATGGGGTGCTTCAAAATTCCCCTCTCTGTGAAACTACTCTGTCTCATTGCATCTCTAATGCTGGCTTTAGCCCTCTCAAGGTTGCACAGTGAGTCTGACAAGTAAACTGATGCAACTGCAAATTAACCCAGCACAACCCATCCCGAATATTCATTTTAACTCAAATTAGCTCCCTGATCCAACTCATTGCATAGCTCTACAAGCACTAACACTGGAGAACAGTGGACATATGCAGCTGAGGCTGAAGTGCAAGGGCTGAAGATATACCTCTGTTTAGCAACAGTGAGCTGAAAATCAACTGAAAGCAAGTATGAAGCTGCAGCCCAGCCTCTTCCTTCCTGTGCCTGAAAGCGCAACTACATTTCCAAGCTTATTGCCACTGGTTTGTTCTCTCAACTGCTTGTGCTAACAGTCTGAATTCACGCTAACACTACTTTCTGCTGAACACAGGGAAGAACATACTTCAAACAGACTCAGCTCCTGGTAAGCTGCTTCTAGCAATGTGCAAACACGGCAGACTGCTCAAGACTCATCTCTCTCAAAGCGTTCCCATGTGTTCAGTCTTGCAAAAGGAGGAGGAAGGCACTCACGGCCCTTCGCTGCAGTTGAGGTTTGTAATTTGCACTAGGATTCTTAGGAGCCTGAGCTGCCACCATGTAAGCATGACTTCAACCTCTGTCTTGCTTTGCAACCCCACAAGCCAGATGCAAGTCCTGAGTCAGGTCAAGCAGACCCAATCTGCCATACAGAACCATGGAGAGGCATCAGTGTTGGTTGAGATACAAAACTAGATGCAAGATGGCACAAACAAAGAGCCAAGCCATGTGCCTCATGGTGTGTGAGGCTTGACACCTTTGGCACAGTCTCAACAGATGGCTGGTTAAGACATTTGCATTAAATTAACTTCCCATTTTCTTCAGTGTGAGGATTCCTAGCTACTTTCCCAATGAAACAAAGAGGTTACTAATGACATGACCCAAGCAAGTGACAAAAAGGCGATTTGTAAGAAAAGGCACTGACACTGTTATTCTATTCTAATGATATTATAACAGGTACCTTGTTACCTTGATGTCCTAGGAAAGGAACAGCACAGAAATCGCTGACTTAATTGGGAGAGAGGTGTGAGTGTTGCAACCAAAGAGAGAAAATGCAAGGGGTCAACTGGATTCAACACATCATCAAAAAACTCTTCTACTGCAAACAATGGTGAACAATAGAAAAATCCTTCTAACAGCCAGAAAGAACCCTTGCTTGCTCCCATAAAAATCAGCAGAATCCTGCTTTCAACAGAATCAGAGTAAAGCATTCAGTAACAAAGGATAACCCATAATCTCACACTCCTTGAAAGTAATTTTAAATTGACAGCAATAATTTCTTCTGTCAAAATTAGCAAATGTTATCATTAAAATCACTTTGATCCTGCTCCCATTACAGTCAGCGAAAACGCTTCCTTTAACTCTCTCTCTGCCACAGTGGTGCAACATCAAATCTACACCACCAAATCCTATAAAAGCTTAGATCCAGTTAAGAAAAGTTTCAATTTTTTGCATATACTTCATTCTATGTAAATGTTCAAGACCAGGCAAGTTAATGTTACCTGGACATTGTGAGCTCAGAGTCTCAGAGTTCAGATATACCTTTACCGAATTAAAGGGTTAGTGGGGTCCCACTGAATGTATGTGCAAATCTTACACAGACGTTTTATTGCCTTGCTAGATTATGGCCATATTATTCACAGGATCAGTTCAATAAACTAAGCATTACAAGTGAAAGTTTTTGCTACTGTCATTAAAAATAGACACTGAAAAATAAAACTTTTGGGATTTACATAGTCCTGTGGCCAAGGTTTAAAATTACAGCCCATGTTGACATAGTTAATAGTGCTTAATCTACACGAAAATAATTCTTACAGCCCCCATTTATAAGGTCAAAAGACACATTTTGCCAACTTTTATGATATCAAGACAGTTGAGGGTTAGCAGGGTTAAGGAGGAGGGTGAATATTCTTAAAGCTCCAACTAAAAGAATCCAAACTCATACACTGTTCAGAAAGCAGAAATATATATGCTTTAGGAAAAAAAATCAATTAAAAATCTTTCTAATAAGAACCTTCCTAGATGTGTGTATGTTTAACTTTTTCTCTCTTCTTGCACCTATGTATAAGGAGTTAATGTATGTTACACAAGTACAGTTATATAATTACAAAAATCCATACAGCAGAATTAGAAAATTATGTGAAACTCTTATTTTTAAATGTCTAGCCACATACCCATCTATGATGGCCCAAATACAAGAAATATTAATAAATACGTTGAACAAAATATACATATATTTTTAAAGCATTAAGACATATTACAGCTTCCCTGCTGCACCAACTCACAAAGCTGGCCAAAGAAACCTGGATAATTTTAAAGAACAAATCTGGTGTTGCTCAGCAACAGCACACCCTGATAGAAAGGATGCAGCATGTTGGAAGATTTAATATTAGGGAGCTGTGCTTGCAAGGGGAAGAAGAAGAACAAATACAATTTATTCGTACAACATCCATAAAATTGGGACAGCTTAAAAAATAATAATCAGATGAAGTGACCATGCTAATATTAATCTTTGTATAGTAGAGCTGAGCAAAAATTTATTGCCTGGAACCAATGAGCTGGCATCACAGTTCATTAAATGGCATTGATGTTTGCACTGCCTTGATATGATATGATATAATATGATGAGGAAAAAAAAGCAGCGCATTTTATGAGAATTTGAGAGCAATCTCATACTGAAGATTTTAGTTATGGCACTAGCTTGGATGAACATTTGCCAAAGTGAGGACTGAATAAGATCATAGACCTCTACGCTTTCTCCTCAGTCGGAGGAAATCCAGTGCTCTCAAAGGAGAAAATATCTTAGACAATAAATGTTTCACCTTTGCTTTGGTCCCACAGAAGCATCTCTCTTGTTCATTTATTCCTGATCAAGGTAGCAAGCCCTAGTTTTGGTTAAATGACAAGCACTGTGATTTTTCATTTTGAAGTCACTCTGGCTACATGTTCCATAGTGTTCTTTCTTACTGAACATAAAAAAATTCCACAGAAAATTAATCTTCCGTCTCTCTTTACTCAGCCATCCCTTCTACTACTGTTGGACAGTATAGAGAATAACTGCAAGAAAGACTGAGACTGCTCAGGCAATAGAAGGCATGACAGGGCCTAAGAAGCACCAAAGAGAGATATATGACAGAATCAGACTTACTGCTTTGAAAACTGAGCAGCTAGACATTTACAAAGGAGAGAGAGTGCCACAGACTAGAACTCACTTACAAAGCTGCTCCTAAAAAACATATTTTGGAAACAGTGCCATTTTATGTCAGCAGCTCTGAGGATATGTTACTGCGAAGACTTACTGTAGTCCTCATGTATGACAGTCTACTTTCTCCATTGATTACACCAACTCAAAACACACTCCTTGTAATCCAGTATGATGTGGAGAGAAATTCTCTGCCTTGATCAGTTTTAACAATAAGGAGTTTTTAAGGCAAAATGCAGGACAAACAGTGAGTGTAAAGGTACTTCTATTCACAAACTCTGTGAACAGACCTCAAGACGTGGGACTGGCTACCAGACCTCAGTCTTCCCATCAGATGGCCTGAAAAAGACTCTCTATAATTGTTTGTCTCATTGCGTTCTGTATAAAAACCCATTGTGCTCCTCCTAGACATGTGATTAAGTGGATACTTAAAACAGGCTATAAAGTCATAGCTGCCTGAAATCTTATCAGTCCACTCAGAAAACAGACTTTCTCAGAAATAAACTCTGCAGGACTCTAAAAAGTACACCTGAACAGAAGGACATTAGCTTCTGCTCATTGATGTGTTGTTGAAACAGTATGATTAGGACTGAGCAAAAAAACTGTTGCTATAACGCTTGATTCTTAGACACCCAGTGATAACAACACGGACGTTAGGCATCTGCATTCTCTCTGTCCTAAAAGTAAATGTCAAATACTGTAACTTCTCCAAAGTAACACTCATTTTCCTAAACAGGAGTGATACCATCTTGCCTATTAAATGATTGGCTGCATGGGAAACGAGTCTGACAGCACTTCTCAGAAAAACTGTCCTCTGGGTGACTACCTTTGGTGTGACCCAGCTATACCCTTAACTTGTCAGAAGCTATTTACATCAAATAACACCAAACTTTCATCGAAAATACAAAACAAAAGCCTTTCAAGCACATGCTGTCCCAAACTGACAAAGAAAGATGTAGACTAGAATGAAAAAGGATAAATATTTCATAAAAACAAGCATTTCATTAAAATTGCATACTTCTAATTTCCCTTCCATTCTGGGAAAGGGAGTTTAATTAAAATCTACAAGGCACGAGTGTAAGGTGAAAGGCAGAACTAATATCCTCAGGAGAAAAAAAACAGAAGAAAGAAATAATTTCCTAGGGAAAATGTATGATCAAAGTAACACCATGCTGAACATTTGACCCCTCAGATTTCCCCATTGATGACATTCCCATTCTCAAAAGGCACAAAACCTCATCACATTCCGCTAAGTGATATTAGAATTTTGCTGAATCTTTGTTTCCAAAACGTTGGGATGTGTTCACCGCAATCTTCAAAGCAGCTTGAATCCATTTTTATACCAGAGCAATGCCAGGCCCATGACTGGGTGCTCAGCCATTATGTATGAGCAAATTGCACTTATGTCAAGAGCAAATCACACTTTACTGAGTAGTAATCAGTGACGATATTTACAAAAGGAATTGTGAGGATGTGGAGTTATGTTATAACTCAGACAGAAACGGTTGAGATGAAGTGGGAGAACTACAAAATAACAGTGCTGGAAAACCTTAGTCTCTGCTGTAAGTAGAGCTCTTCTTTGTTTTTCTTAGCCCTGACTTTGCAGTGTATATTTATTTAGTAGAAATGTATTAAAAAGAACATTGATTCTGCAAATTCTCATTATGCTTCTCAGCTATGCACTTCTGAAAAGGTAATTTGACTATGTCCTTCAGTGTTAAATTATGATCACTAGATGTTTTTCATGTTCACATCATTCAACCATGCGGTGGATTAACATATCAGAACACAAGACTAACTTTTGTCAGGTAACATATAATTCTTGTTGCCACGAAATGTTACCAATACCAATGATCTACTTCAAGAGCCCTTCTTTATAAATGTAAAACTGAATCCAGAAAGGTCTTTCAAGAGAGTGAGCCAAAATGTATCCTAAAAAGTCAGCAAGTATTCCCCTAACAGGGTAACGTGCATTCTTCAGCAGTGACTAAAGGATATTTTACCTTCAATTCTGAACACACTCTAAATTGTAATCTGTTTTGGAGAGGTCTGCGTGTGATGAAAAAGGAGCTTGTTGCCCTTTCCAGTTTATAATGTCACCAGAAATTAAGGCTGTTTAACAGATGTGGTATTCATCATTTCAGCCTTTAACTTGCATTAGAAAGTCACCTTTTTGATAACTGATCCCACTGTGGGTTGTATATACTGGAAGTATCAAAGGAATTCACATAACAACAAGTTCTCTTCAAACAAAAAAGATGCACCTTCCCTATATTATAAGAACCAAGTCTCCTAACACCACATTCCTAAGCAGTTTATCAAAGTAAAATCCTTGCAAGCGAGATAAAGTGAAATAAAAAATAGTTGCACTTTTAAACCTGGATCTTCAGCTGATCACAGTAACTCTATTTTATCTGACCCATCAAAGCTCACTAGAGTTAACAGTAATCAGCCACCTCTCTTAACCCAACATAATTTCAAGAGTTCATCTGGACATTTTAAGAGAGATGCATAATAAATATTTAAGTCTTTTTCTCAGTATTCAAATTATTTTACACTGAGAAATGGCACACTGGATGACTTAGCAAAAGAAACTTGAATTCACAGTTCCCTAATAAGCAGGTACATCACGAACTAACTCCTGTCATTTCTCTGCCTCAGTTTCCCTCCTATGAATTAGGAAAAAGTGGGAAGGAAACAGATTGATTGTGTACAGTATCCTCAAATATTCAGGACCTTAATGCATGTATACATCATTTTTTCATCAAAAATTTATTTAATACTTTTTTATTACATACAGCTGGTATCTATGAAGACTATCAGTCTTGCTCAAACCTGCTATCAATGCTACTGAATTTTATGTGATCAGAGGTAGTTTCCCCCCTTTAAATTGATGCAAATCCAAATGTAGCGTTGCCTCATGAATACCCTCTGTTCACTGTTCCTCACTACTCACCCCAACATAATGGAAGAACTGTTGAAAATTCTTTAAGAAGGACTATATGTTTCTCTGCAGACAAAGGAGGGTCTAGACTAGACAACAGCCCAAACTTTGTTACAGAGAGGAGTCTTAAAACATCCAGTCATCACCCACTGACAAGAAGGACAACAATTGTTTCCCTAGATTCCTCAAAAATAAGGTGGAGTCATGTTACACTTCTTGGAACTGGAAATATTCTGGTAACATATAAGGTGACTGTGATTAAACCTATGTTGGTGTTCCAAATCAATTTCACTTACACAAATTTACAATACAAGAATTCATTAAGACAAGGAGGGAGCAGGTCTGATATATTAAATAATATTTACCTAGAAGCTTTGGCAGAGATAACTTATTCTCAAATTCTAACAGCAGATTAGTTCCTTCCTCCTACTTCACTGCATTTCATTTACATATATACCAGGACTTTTCATAATAATCATAACAATTCCCTCAGCTTACTGAAATAAACATTAATTCAAAATAAATACATCAACATGCAGATCCTCAAACTGAACAAGGGAAAGAACAAAAATTAGTGCACATCAATTCCCACACACTTACAAATTCCCATATGTGTGAAAGTGTGATTAGTCATGAAAATAACCAAAAATAAAAATTTTAGTTTTGTAACAAACTAGGAGGCAATTCCAAAAATGTACTCATAACTTTTCCAGACAAATGAGAACACTACTTACCTGATTCTTACCACTGTCTTTTTGTTTTGTTTTCTAATAAAAGGAAACACAAACACAAAAAGGCTTGATCCTACTCTCATTTACATTAGTTTTAGAGTACTGTGTCAACTGTCTTCAGTTTAACTGCACCACAGTACTATGGCACACGTCTAGCTGAGCTTGCCAGATTGTTCATTTTCTCCAAGTCAGGGACAAACTTAAGAGCTGGGGACCTCCAGCAAGAAGAAAGCAAGACTCAGTAATAAACCTAAAGATCAGTTTCTCTTAAGGAAACTCCATGACAGTCACCAACATGTCAAGCCCATATTTTTCTTCTTCTATGTCCTGGGATCAATTGTTTGTAACAAATTTGAAAGAACTAGTAGTAGGAGCTAGGCAGAGGGTTGGACAGCTCCACTGAAACCAGTGCATTAGACCTCCACCTAACATAAACCTCTCTGTAACCGTTGAAGTTAATCATGAGCCCACCCGCTGGAGTAAATCCATATACTCCTGCTAAAATCAATGGTGTTACTTTGATTTACAGCCACTGAAGAAGTGGTGCCATGTTACATACCAAATAAAATAGAAAAATTGGATGTATTTGTAGGAAATTGCTGGGACAGGAGCCACAGGGCTTGATTTTTTAACATTGTGAGTCTGAAACTGCTGTAGCTGTTTGAAATGCAGGGTGGCCTTGATTTTGACTCTGTCCTTTTCCCAGGCTCAAGAACCATTGAAATGATGGGGCTTTTTGCCTAAAACTGTCTCCAAAGTCGAAGCTTGCATAACATGGGGATTCTATGGGCATTCATTTCACCTCTATACTAAGCTAGGAGCTCAGGCTCTGCAGGACACCTGTGCAGTTAGGAAGGGGAAAGCACAAAATCCTGAGGGCAGTTCAGAGCAGGAGTCTGGTGCTGACTCCGCTTTGACCGTCTGGAGGAGGAAATGCCTCTCTCTTGCCCTGCTCCCTTTTCCTTTATGACTGTGAGTTTGTAAAAAGGTGTGAAAGCTACTCTCAAGTTTTCGGGTGTAAACTTCTGTGCCCTTTTTAGTTACTCAGCCCTCCTGTAAGGAGTTATACAAGATGGTAGTGACAGTGACTCTATCCTACCAGCCTAAAGCACACATTAGAGGGTTTATGAACTATTTTTCATAGCCCAGTAATTTACTGTAGACAGGAAACTGAGTGTTGCAGCTGTATGCAAAATAAAACACAAAGATGATACCTTCTCAGTCTCTCTCATTACTTGTCCCAGTTTTTCCCAGCTCAGTCAAAGCCACACCGCTCTTCCCATTGCCTACCTGTCTTAAGCGCCTCTGCCTTACCCCTTTACTTTCCCCAAAGTAGCAAAGAGAGAAAAGGGTACAGCTGCTTTTAGCAGTGATACTACTCCTTTGTCTCATTCCAGCTGGGCCTTTCTGTACTGGCTGCCACATCTGTGGCCCTGACTTCTTTGTGCCTAGCACAGAAATTCTGTTATAATCCCATAAAACATGCCTTTCCTCAAGGTTTTTCATTTTGTGATTTACAGGAGTATTTTCAGACTCATAGAAAATTGTTGTATTGATTGGAATACCTAGCGAAAATCCAGCATTTCCTCAACAATTTATCTTTTATATCCTTTGCTCTTTACTTCTCTGGAAACAGAAGAAAGTATGATTGGTGTTCAGGTTACCAGTTAGTTAATAACTGTCACTTTTCTTCTCAGACAAGTTAAGTGTGTAAATATCTCTTATAAAAAGCTCTACTTGAATCATTTTTCCAGAATAACAGCGAGGTTTGTATACACACATTACTGTAATAATGTCAAAGTTCAATCATACGCAGAGTTTATTAGATTTTGTTTTATTCTTTCCCCTTGAATTATTCATCGACTATCTATAATTTCCCAAAGAATAATTTCATATAGTGCTGCAGCAATAAAACTCTCCATATATAGCACACAAATGTGGATGGTATTTATGATGTACTCAAAGAAAGATCAGCCTGTTACATTAATCATGTAAAATTATTGAAAAATTATATTTAATAATTTCTATTTGAAAATAAAACCTGCTCAGAGCTTTAAAACGTGCGTGAAACCTAGAATTTCATACATTTCCTGCAACAATATACATAATTATTCAATACTTCCAGGTTTGTCTGGTGTTCAGTAATCTCTTGTCTTTTTCTCTGAATTGTGAGTTGTATTTAATCTTTTTTATTTAGTAGTTTTTGCTCAGAACATTCCAGATTTAATAACGAGAAACAGTAAGATATGTAAAGCCCTGTCCTTTGGTCAAGACAAGTCAACGAGCAAGACGTCTCCTTCCTGAAACCCAGTTCTGATCCTGAGGACCACCAGGACACCAACACAACTCCGAGTACCTTCTTTGCTTATCCCAGCCTCTGTGACACTAAGAGGCATCCTTGCAGCATTTGCGCTGGTGTGCTAGGGTGGGAACACAGTGTGTTCTTACACAGTACCACAAATTTCCTTCAGGACCATGTGTAAGGATGACTGTCCGTTCAGCAACTGGATGAAGGAAGCCAAGATGTGGCCTGCTAGGGTTTATCACTACAAATGTAGCGACACTGGAATTGTAAGCAGCATTAGTAAGATTAGTAAATTCTATTGAATGCCACCTAGTTAGAGAACAAATTTTTCCCTATATTTGACTTCTGAGAGTACCAAACCACACCATATTTCAATTTGATCTGTCTGACAATTAAACTTCCCAGGCTTTGCTATACTCTGCCTGTACAAAGTCAAGAGAACGTCAAGTCTGAAGACACAATCTGCTCTTCAGTAGGCCAAAAAGCAGAAGTTCTGCCTAGTACTTCTGGCAGTCTCACATGCACTGTAAGCCAAATCATGCTAACAATTTTCAGATGTTTGAAAAGCTAAATACAGTATACCAATACTCCTAGTTCGTGGCATATGAAATCAAATGGAAAATAAGTGAGCACGATTCGTAACAAATCAGAATATATTGTCGTGGAGCTTTACCTGTGTCAGGTCTGCAGGAACATTCCATAAAGTCATTTCTTGAAAAGCTGAATCTGCAAATAAACAAACATGTACTTAAATAGAAAATAAATCCATGAAAACATAGTAATGCCTTTATGAACTCTAACAAGCAAAGTATGTGTGTGTACAGAACATATAAACCTATATATATATAAATGAAAGCTTTTTTTCCAAATTTTAGGGTCCCTGCAAAGGAAGCAAAGAATAAACAATTAGTGTAATTCTAAAACAAGCTCAGCTTTCAGCTTTGAACATTAATAACTGATTTTAAATAGCTCAGCCTCCTGTATATGAGCTACCCTGTAGTGTTTCAGCTGATTTTGATTCTCTTCGTGCAGAAACCTTTTAGCTAATCATTTTCATCTCAGTGTGTCAATAAATTTTGCATCTCTAGGGCAATGACTTTTACTCAGCAAATGTTAAGCAGAAATAAAACTGCCCAGAACAGTCTAAGCATGAGAATTTCAATAAGAATTTAGCAATATATTGATCCACTTCTCCCCCTTCTGACTTTTCATTACTATGTCACTTTCACCTCTGGAATTCAATAAGATAAAAAGCTAAAATAACATGTGACTTACGGGCTTTAGCCAGTCCTACTAAAATTATTTTTGAACGGTTTCTTCACCAAGAGCAAACTCAAAAAAAAAGGTTTTATAATACTAAAATTGCTAGAAAATGGCTAATAATCTATTCTTGAAGGGAAAAGTTGGCAGTCATGGACTACAAGTGAATGACCTCTTCTACAAATATAGACAGAATAAAAAGCAGAAATTAGAAGATAAAAAATTAGTATATGCAGTAGTAGGTAAACAAAGCCTGTAATGAAAAGCCATGTTTCTATAGATTTCTAAATGTAACATATTATTACATGCCCTACATTTCCTCTTCTTTGGAAGCCAGTTACATATTACACTGTTCCTTAAAAAAAGCAAAATTTAGTTAATGTAACTCTTGCGTAATTATTTATAAGCACCTACCGCTTAAGAGCCACTTGGATGTGCCAAATCACACATCTGGCACGCCAGCAGAACAAATACTATTTCCATTCCCCTAACACTTATCAAAGAGAACCAGAAGATAATCAATAGTCACAAAACAAAATTGATTGAAAACCCAATCCTGCCATTAAAAATGGTCATCAAAAAACTTCTCACAGATCTTATGTTCAAAGTTTGAATTCTACCACAAACAGATGGTAGAGATACTATGCCTTTTCAGTCCTAACATAAAAGTATGATAAACCGTGATGAGCATCAAATTTTCTTCAAGTTCACAATGTAGATAATTGTCTATCTCTATGATCATCATGACAGCTTATGAATGTCCATCAACATTTCATAGACATTTATTCTTATAGTGCCGTGTGAGAGGCTGAGACACAGATCAGTGAATGAATGTGCCAGTGTGTTTGGGAAAATCACCATGCATACAATACTACACTCTCATCAAAACCTATGAAGTATAGTTGAATTAAGGTACAGTTGAATTAACAATGACTGCCAGAGGAATGACAGTATTTACTGTATAGTGCCACAGAATGAGCTGTTAAAATTTTAAAATAATATTTACTGATAAAGCTGTATTATAAATTAATTTGAAACATTGCCTTAACAACAAAAATTTCACAGAAGTCAGCACATCTGATCTTCTTGTTTCTATTTCCCACCGTTAAAATAAGTCATATTATCCAATTACATAGGAAGCATTTAAGAAAGGAATTATTTTCTTTTTAAAAAAAATCATATAAAATAATTTTAATCTATGTAAGCACATGAGTTCCGATTCAGATAAACACAACTTAAAAACTAGAAGATCAACAATCTTTCATAACCTCTCAGGTAGAAACCCATAATCTAAGCAAGGTGGTGTCTTTTACGATGTATTTTTGGCCTATAACTACCTGTAGTTTATAACAAATTTTCTTTTGTCAAAACTGTTATTCAAACTATATAAGCCTCAAAAAAATAAGCGAAATGCACGCTAGGTTTCTTTATCTAATATATAGTACAGCCAACCAAATATTACATACATAATTGTATCTAGTGTGTTGGCTAGCTCAGTGCTTGTGGTTTATAACATTGCAATCTTGCAGACTCGATGTGGTTAATTTCAGAGCACTGTACCGTTGTGTTGTCATTATGAAAAGGAAGCACCAAGACAACAGATAGTTAATGGAGCCACACAAATGGGCCACTCTATAGCTGATGCAGCCACTGGTTCTGGGGAAGTCAGAGAAGTTGGGCTGGTTGAATTGAGCTGAAGATCTATTCCAAGGCACATGCTATCAATTTCAGCAGAGTGACATGGACTGGCATTAGCCGGAATTTGATCACAAGAATCCAATGCAGTCATTTGCTTAATGAAGTTTAAATTCTGTAAGTCTAAGAAGTTGCATTTCTTTACAACAGTGTTACACTGTCCACAGTCCTGTTGCATTAACTTTCTCTGAACCACCTCTGTTGCATTCTCCTCATTACTTCCACAGAACAGGGATGGCTGATGGTGCATATCAATAGCATATTAGGGAAAAATATGTAGAGAGATCTATTTCAGTTCTACGAAGTATCAATAAAACAGACAGCTTTCCCACAAATATCTGTTTGAAAAGCATAGTAGTGATTCTAGCAATATTATGACTGACAGAAAGAACAGCCTGCTTGAGGAAAATGAAAATATCTTGGTATTTACAAAAGTGAATAAGGAGTAATCTATACTGGTAAGTATTGGTTAAGTACTGGTGCTTGATCCTCATGAAAGACTCATTGTTAGATGATGAAAATGTCTAAGAGTCCATTCTTTAACAATTCTATACAAATAAACAGTTGTTTGCAACTGTCTGCAATTAAGAAAAGCGTGACTTGGGACTGCAACTAGACCTTCATACAGTTCAGGTAGCCATAAATACAGATACACATTCTCCTTTGATAATCTCCCTCCATTACACTTCTGACTTACATAGTTCAAAAGTGTCTTTGAAAGTTTGTTCAGGAATTCTTGCAAAATTCAAGTGCTACAGCTACTCTAATAATCTAAGAAAATTAAACAGCGTACTGGTGCTGGTTTGGGAGTATTTCTAATCCCTCTGTGAGCTCATTTGGTTCAGTCAGCGGCAGAAAACTAAGCCAGGCAAAAAAACCCAGAGAGCAGTCAATGCCAGCAGAAAGGACAGCAGCATGAAATTCCACAAGGTGTTAAAAGCCACAATTTCTGCTGAAGGACATTTGAACAGCTGGTTGATCGCATGGAATATCACATATAGGATATTAACTTTCAGATTAAAATTCAAGAGACTCTCTTTATTTGGCTGAAAATGTATTCTGACTCCAAAGGTTTGGAGAACACACCTAGCATCCTCCTGTTGCTCATCCTTCCTTCATCCTCTTAAGTCATCTGGTCCTGCAATATCTACCAAAGGCTTTTTTTCAGCAGAGCAAGATTGAAGAGTTACTATCTGTGCTATTGAGATACATGAACTCTTCATCTGGGCTTTTCTCAGATTTGGGATACCAGCTCCTTGTCAAGCGTGTTCCTAGCTCTCTTTTCCACGTACTTTTCCTTTTCTCTTCTCTTCTTCATTGTTCTCTCATACAGGCACCCCTCTTCCTGACCCTCCCTTCCCACTAATAACACTCCAATATCGATTTGTTATACTGGTTTCCAGCTTTTGTCCATATAGAAACATTTCACAATGGAGGTGTAGACTCCAACAGAATGAGTTTCAGCATAGCTACAAAAGGGGGTTTTCAACAATTATTAGACAAGCCCACAGAAAACTAAGAGTCTACGCATGACTGAGTGAAACTACTGAGCTATAATATTGACACAGACATACAAAAACACAAAATGTACTTACTACAAAATTTCACTTTCTAATCAAGAACCAATTGTCTTCTCTTGCTATCTCCTCCGCTTGCTCCTCCCCCTGACATTGGAAATGGCTAAGGTCTGTCAACAGAGTGTGACTTCTTATCTTCTTTCAGAATATCCTGGAATCAGTTAACTGGAAAACAATTAACAAAGCCTTCTGTAAGTCATTAATGGTTATATTGCACTTCTCTAGAGGCCTTTGGAGTATCCAGTCTGTGTTTGCTCTGAGCTGAGTGAAATGCAAATAATTAGTACTTACTTCTACTTGCTCCAACACAGTTATTGAAACCATAAGGGCTTCAAGACCTGTCCAAGTTACTGAAGAGTGACACATGACAATATATCAGAGAAATACTGCGGGCATCAGTTTTCAGCAGGGTTTGCCAGCACGCAGCTGGGCCCAGACAGAAATTGGTAACTTATAAATCCAGCTAAGCTGTAACAGGAACCATGGGACTGATCTTCCTCTGTCAAACTGATGCCACTGCACAGCACTACTCACAAAGAGGAGTTCTGGGACAAGATTTTTTTTTTTATTATTTTTAGAGCAGACCTATCAGAGTGAGCTCAAGATCTGAGATTTACACTCCCACGTGTTTTTCCTGTAGGTGTTGAAAAAATGGCAATGCAAAGAAAGGAATTTGGCCATTAAACAGAGTCTAGACTCTAAAATGTAGAAAGTGATAAATAATCCAAGGTAAAGGGACTATTTGCAACTATGTTACTAAAGCTCAGAACTAACAGCATTTATAATATCCTGTATGTTTTCTGACAATGATATTACTTTGTTTCCCAAAGGCCAGAGGACATGCAGTTACATATCTGCAGGTAACCAGAACACACCAGAATTTCTGAAGTCTTACATAGCAAAGCAGCCATCGGAAACATTATGTTGTGCTATCATAGACAATTTTTTTGTCAGCAATGTGTCTGTTTAAACAAAGCTGCTTTAAGAACTTGCTTTTGAAAGTGCATTGCTTCCTATCCTGAGATGAAAACAAAATGTGGAATTCAGAACTTCCTACTGACTGAAAAGTACAAGTTTGTATCAGCTCCATTCTGCATAAAAGTGCCGATTCAGCACTGACTGAAATCTCCTACACCTGTTCCTGCATCACAATAAACACAAGCTTCAGTAACAGGAGTTTTGTATGCTGCAGCCATCCAAAATGTTAACTACCCAACTTTATAATGAGAAGTTGATCTCATCCTCTCCAAGCATCACCTTCAGCATCCGATGAATGTTAATCACATTTCTGCTAGCACAACAGAACATTTCAACAGAACACATACCAACAGGGCCTTTATGAAAATGCTGAGAAAGGTCCCCTGGGGCATTTTTTCTGCAGCACTTCATGCAAACCTGTACACTAATTCATTGATTTTGGTAGATACCTGCCTAGAAAATACCAGTGATGGTTTTTACTTATTCAAGGTAGAAATGAGAAAACGGGCTTAGAGTTGCTTTGTTTGTGTTTAAATATGAACATGACCCTATTTTCCAATGCCTCTGATAGGAGATTTCAGCTTTGGTTTTCAAAACACTGGAAGTGTCAGGAAGAAAGAAACAGATTCATCTATCCCAATGATTTTTTATAACACAGGTGATATGGTGCCAATAAAATTACAACACAAGTGTGTGATAAAATATAATATGGCTGTCTCAAATAAAAGCTAAACTCGTCTCAGAGTTCTGAATGCCTTAATTATTTTTCAAGGTCACAGTGTAAATTCATAAACTTTATCATAATAGAAGTCCAAATAATTTGAAGTTAGATGCAGAGTCATTCACAGATTGCTCCCATAATGTCCTCGTATAACAAATGGAAATTGTGTAATTAGTCGTGACAATGGACTTCTTAAAAATTTAAATTTAGCTACAGTTTCAGCAAAAGAGTCTGCACTTTATTAGCTGCAGTTCAGATGTATGAGCTACAAAGTCTGCTTGTTCACTCACTGTGTGTGTGCCTTCTCAGATCAGGAAAAGTAACAATCTAATCAGGAATAATCCTGCCAAGAACAAATATCAAAGATGAAAAGCTAGCAGAAAAAGCTTCCCCCACCCCCAAGCTGCCAGATGAGTCTTTTAGCTATGATGTGGGCTGTGGTCTTATAACAAGCAAAGGATAACGCATTAGTCCATTTCACAACTATTTATTTATTATATCTTTTAAAAATATTGTGATATTTTCTAAATATAATGGGGCCTGCATAAAACCTGCTGATTGTTAAAAAAAACAGGATATAGTTTCAATGCACAGAATGTATTTAACACTAAGTCAACTGAGCTGCAGAGAAGAAACAAGCTTTGGTTTATATAATGTTGTTGCCTAATCTCTAACTCTCATAATGGGAAATAAAGTGCCTTTTATGAGGTTCTAGTCCCTCCAGAGTTATTTGGTAATAATGACTTAACAGGCAAAGTTTGAAAGTAAAACCAATTTTTAAGCAAGCCAGAATCACTGCTCTTTGGAGATTATCACTGGAGATCAAAGTCAGCAACAAATACCCAGAGCCGAGCAGAGAATGTCAGGGTTGTTTTCTTAGTTCATAGAAGCTCCTGAGTTTTATATGGTCTCCTTGCTAATTAAGATTCAATACACCAGTTAGCTGTGATCTTTGGTGTCTTCCACACCTGAATAATATTTTCTGACATTTAAGTCAAGCTAAATCTGAGTGGTTTAGTGACAGTAATGAACTGTACACTCAGAACTAGATTAAAATAAGGTTTTCTAGGTTGGGTTTCCTAAGTTTCTTTGCAAATGTGGAGATAGGTGCAGACCGAGCTCTTTTTAAGATAATCCTATGCCTTGTTACAACATTTCAAAATTAAGATAAAAATTGAATGTATCAGGGTAAACAAAAATGTAAAACTTTGTGAAATCTGAATTTTATTTCCTATTTAACAATGTAGTGTTTCTGTAAGTAGTACAAAATAAAATTTCCCCCTTTTTAAGACTGAAAGGTTTTTGAGAGACCAAAAATTCAGTCCAACAAAAACTGCTACTTCTATAAAGGTGTACTTCCTATTATCATCATCAAAAAACCATAACATTGTGTTCCTTCTTTTGTCATTTATAATTCAGCATATCAGTCAGAAATACCTCAGAGAAACAGGTGTATGAGAGATACTGATGTATTGAAAAAGAGATCACTGCTTTTAAATACTTACGTTAGTCTGGTACTAAAACAACAGAAAAATGATAGGTAGGAGAAATGTGCCATGTAAAAAGAAGCCACAAAAACTATCACATCACTGTACTAATTTTCCAACAAAACATAAGCCATTGAATTGGAAACTCAGGAATAACAGCTTACTCAGCAAATGCATAGGGCTACCTGCCAGCTATTGAGTCACAGCAGAGTGTTAGTGCCACATGTTTTTCACAGCGGCTGAATTTTCATCGAACTCTGCAGTATAGCAGGTAGGAAACTATCACAGTCAAAGGAAAAAGACATGTCTGTGTAAACAGTGATATGCAAATCAGGCTGTTAATTAACAGGTCTAACCAGTTAAGCAGAATGAGAATTAATCAAAAAACTGGGAACATGGAGTTTCTGCAGATGCTTAACATTTTGTTTTACCAAGGGTCAAATTCTGCCTACTTTATTCCTAAGCAAGATCAGTCAAATCAGCAAAATTAAGACATGCTAAAGTTCAGTATAATGTTAAGTGCCACCTGTAGAATGCCATTTTCTCAAACTGAAGCAAATACAGATGTACTTGCTAGCTTGCATGATTCACAGAAATTAGATTACTGTATTTATGGTCTTTCAAAAACAAAGAAAAATGTAAAATTCCAACTCATTAATGTTTTACGTGTTTTAAAGATAATGCATATGGGAAAAATGAAAGTGTTCTAAATTGTGAGAGGGAGAGACTTACTAAAAATAAAGAAGATTGCACCTAATTTAATAACAAGAATTCCCGCCCTGCAACTGAAGTGATTTGTAATTTCCCATGGAGAGAAAAGGCCCCCCTCCCAGTGACATGTTTTCTTCCTTGCGCTGACTCTGTCACTCACTTGACCCTCGGTGAGTCCATTCAACTCTTCAAACTAGCAGGAAAATACTGGGGTTTTTTGAGGGAGTTAGTTTTCTGCTCATTCATTCAGATGAATGAGCTCTTAGTAGCATCTGATGAGTACCTGAACCAACAGAAGGAAGATGAAGGGAGTAGCACGCTGCTGCAAATGAGGGGGAAAAAAGGAGTAAGTAGTGACATTGCCCTCTTGGAAGTTGTGAGCTACTGCACTGGCTCAGACATCGTGGAAGACAATACAAAAGATGAACTGCCTTAAATTTACGCAGGAAAACATCTGAGGATTTTTTGTTTCTTACAGTTGGTTGTCAGCCCTAAAGTAGTCTCTGTTTCTTAAGGTCCCTAAGAACAGTGCTTGTTATATTTGACCACATTCCACTTTCCATTAGTAGCATCTATGCGCTCCACATCTGCCCTGGACAATAAAGGTTTTCTGGAATTTTGGATAAAAGTAACAGTAAGCCTCACAACTATGATCATGAAGAAGGTCCCTATCCTGACGAAACTTCCCAAAGCAAATTCTTACTAGCTTTCTGTGGCTTCTGTCCTGTTTGTGAGTATAAATTAACATTACTTCACAGAGATTCAGATCTCCTATCAGTTATTCACTGCAGGGATTGAAACTTTGATTAGCAAGATCTAAAATCACTTGGTCACACTATGGTTTTTTGCTTCCCTCTCTAAAAGCAGGGATCATAACTTTAACTAATGCCAGTGAAGTTCACCTTTGTGAAGCAATATAAATTGTAGCTAAGAAAACAAGATACCAGCAACTCTGCTCACTTAGGGAAGATAAAGGAGGGAGATAGATATAAAAAGCAGAATTGAGAGCAGAGTACTCTGAAGCCCAAAGTTCAGAACTAGGCACTACCTCCAGTCTATCACAAGACTGATTTTAATAGATTTCAGAGACACTTTAGCCACAAAGCAATTATTTTCCCTTGGATTCTGTGCTCAGTGCATCTCAGAGCAGTTCTAGAAGTAAAACTATACATAATGAGCAAAATCAGAAATCAAACAGCTCACTGCTCTGATTCTGATCTAAAATCGATTTAAAAAGAAGTTGGCTAATTAGGAAGCTCTACAGAGTGTCACAGTCAAATGAAAAGAGATCTGTCTCAGAAATTATTATTAAAAATAGTTAACTTGCCACCTAGATCCATAGTTCCATTATTTTTTGTATCTGCACTAACCAGAGACCAGCCTGAAAAAAACACTGGGTTTATGCTAAAACTGTGGCAGTGTCTATAGTAGGAATCAAACTGTTTTTTCTTTAATAAAATATGGGCACTATGGTGAGAAAACATAAGTCAGTCATACAAGGAAAAAAGATTAGAACTTTCCTCTATTATCACAGAGTCCTAGTTCTCTACAATTACACTACGGAAGAGTTGAAATATGTTCAAAATCCTGTCTCACTCCCAGTCTGTTCAGGACAAAATTTTGCTATCTTTCCTTTCCTTCCTCTTTCTTCTTTTGGGATCCATCATACGTACATCATTTCTCAAGCACATATGGATTTTGCAGCTCGGCCTCTACAAATAACAAATAACTAAGATACTTTACTTTTAAAGACATGTCATGAGCTGAAGTTACAAGCCTGTGGCAAATTTAGTTGGTTTTGTTAATGAAAATTTATAGCTTTCACTGTGAAACATTTTCTCTATGACCAGACAAACTGGAAGCACTCCAATTCAACAGCAGCTCTTTACAATATATTTTTTTTAAACAGTAGCATTAAAAGTATATCTGCTTACCCAAACCACATTAGCTCTGATTGTGCCAGGCATGATATATGCATTTACTAACACAATAAGAAGTCCCTATTCCAAACAGCCTGCAGTCTAAGCAGACAAAATGAAGGAAGAGAGTGACTGTTTTGTAAAAAGAAAACTAAGGCAAAGTTCTGAATCATAAACAATATAAGCTTTAGGACACAAATAAACTATCACAGATCTGGGAATAGAACAAAGATTTTCTCAGTCCCTCTCCAGTGCCTTAGCCATAAGGCTTCTCCTTGTGAGTAAAATGAGTACAACTTAGCATTGAACTGTGAAGGCTTTTAATCAAGTAGTATTTGTCTTACATATAAACACAATGTTTTCTCCAAAAAGCAAACCAAACTATTTTTCCGACACCATGAAACTTTTTAATGACTTTTCTATTTACAACTAAAATGCAAACAGCTGTGACTGCCTTTATATCCCATTTACTTGTCTTTTTCAGTAGGATATCTACATTTTCTCCTCTACCTGAAACTACTTGTGGATTTTTGAGAAACAAAGAAAATATTAACAGTAAAACTGAGATTTGTTTATCCTGCAAGCGGATGCCTGACTGGCAAGAATCATCATCTTCAGAATGTTTGCAGATGTGCCTGAAATGCCGTCCTTTTTTAAGAGTTCCAAGACAGCAGTGGTAACACACCAATACAACACCCTGAAACAAAAAGAGATCTTTTCCTTCTTTGTTTACAGACTGCATATGGTAACCCTGAAATGGTTAATGACCAAAGCAGGCCCTCAGCATTACATGAAAGTTAGCACCTTGGGTGGCCTTATGCCCTAAACCATTATAAAGCATTGACTCAAGGGAGATCAATACCAACATATCCTGGCAGTCCTGGAGTTTGGAGCTTATGAAATCTGACAAAATCGCAGCCTGAAATGGCAATTGGCAGAGAATGACAGGATTTTTTATTGCTCTTATTATACTTGACAAATAAACCTGTTTGGTTTATGTTTATCAGAAAAACAACAGAACTGTTTAACTTCAGCCTTTATTACTATTTAAGGCCTCACATTTTTCTTCCTCCTTCCATCAATAGGGCCATTTTCAGATGAGGGCTTGGGGGTTTTGGTTTGGTTTTAAAAGAAGGAGATTATTCAAATACAGGACCAGAAAATTTTGCTACAGTTACTAATACCATATTTCCAAGCAGCAGTCAGGGCAATGTGTAAAATCTTCTGGAATTAATAGAGCAAAGAGGAAAAGGAAAGACGGCAAGACACTGTATCTTAACAGCCAGATGCCAATTACCACTCTCTGTTAACAAAACACAGCCATCTACCGGAGGTGTCTTTCTCTCCCCACTTGCACAAAGCAGCAATTCAATTAGAGGTCTCTTCCTTTCAAACAGCTCAAAATTTTAACCAGGTTGCACCTAGAAAGATTAATGTTCTCCATTTCATTGAAGCCATTATTACGCTTCTTTATTGCCACCCTAGTTATTATAAATTATGGCTCTTTCACTATTTGATAAATTCTGTAACTTTCATCTTTGTGTGCTTTCAAAGTTCACCCCTAAGAAGCAGGTCTTCTGTATAAAAAGAAAAACTCTTGATCACGTGAGATAGTTTAAAGAGGTCTGTATCACATGAGGTGAGGTGTCAACAGAAATTTGCCATGGTATGTGCTTCTAGTTAATGCCACTTGTAGTACACTAAATGTATTTAGCATTATTAGACCCTTCTTTTTTTTTCTAGCTGAAAAATTTGTAATGCTTTATTGGTTGCTCTGTTTCTCGGGATTTAAGGAAGGAAGTTACTTGTGCCCATATAGCAATACCACCAGCATTCAGGGTTAGAAGCATAAGTCAGGAACAGTATAAAATGAGGATCTAAATAGAACAAATGTGAAAGAATAATCATTTGAAGGCTTCTGGGGGAGGGGTTGCTTTTGGGCATATGAGCCTTCAGTCTACACCCAGATGATGTTTTATCTTTATTCTCTTCATCTAAAGATGGCTACTTCAGATGCAACTCCTAATCACAAAGTCTCTAATCCATTGGTGACTAGAAGCTTTGGGGATTTACCGAGGCAATTATTCCTCCTTCTAATTCTACTCTTTTTTCCCCTATGCTTTTACTGCTGGTATGATGCCAGGAGCCCCTATGACTGATGGAAGATAGAAAGAAGCATGTTTAAGATGAAGCACTCCAGTAGTAAGTCTATCATCCGTTTTGCTAATCGGCCATGTTGAGCCTCTGCAAAGAACTCAAGGCAGGCAGAAAAATGTGGGTTGAACAGGACATCCATATAGCAAGCAATCCTTCCAACACACAATTTGGAAATTATGAGCTGTTTCAGTGTATAATCAGCAGAAAAACTCCTCACTTTTGTTGTATTAGTTTGCCAGCTCACTGCACTGAAATGGTTCAGCAACGGAATGACCAATGAGTCGGAGAAAGGATTTGGCCAGAGGCAAGAGACAGCAACAAGGCAGCCAGCAGTCAGGTTGCCTTGGGCTGCTAGAGAGCTACAGCCTTAATTTCCTGTCATTTTTTACCTTTGATTGGCTTATCAAGAGGTCAGAATGGGAGCAGTGCTGTTGTAAGGAAATGGGAACACACAGCTGGAGGAAAAGGAGAACAGCAGCACTATAGTGGCCCAGCTTAGATTAGTTTAAACCACTTGAGTCACTGTGTCCTATGTTCTTCAGTTCTGTTTCCATAGGCGAGATGCTTACGTATGATTAGTTCCCTCAAATGGAGTAGCAAAGATATTTCTGAAGGGTTGTTGGTGAGAGATCGCTAAGCAGTCTCACTGTTAACATCTAACCTGCCTACTCGAGTTTCCATCTCACTCTTGAAGCGTGGAAAGGCTTTAAGAGAAAGTAGCCTAACTTGTAAAGTGAGGAGAACTGATAAAAGAGAAACAATGGACCTAACCGAGCTACACACTTGCAGTATCTAAAAGCTTCGGTTTCCCTTTCTGTCAATAACTAAGGTACTTTTGCACATCTGTGAAACACCTAGTTCATTTTTCCGTTTTTCTCTCCATAAAAATTCCTATTGAATCAAAGGGTCTGGGAGTTATCCTTTAGTGTGGAAAACCAACTATTGGTTACAGCTCTGCAAGGGTAAAAGCTCTAAGGAAAGAAAGGAGAGAGAGAAGATGTTGTTTCTATTTAAAACTAAACAAAATATCTACCTAAAGATTTATTGACTTCACTTTCAGTTTAGGCTCTCTAGATAACCTTACTAATAAGGATGCAGTGTCATTCAGAAAGCAAACAGAAAACTGAGAAAAGCAAACAGAAAACTGAGAAAATCAAAGGCAACAAAAGAGCCAGGAATTGAACCTTTCATACTACCTGTTGCAGTCTTTTTCAGCTGTTTGTTTACTGCGTCCTACAGATGTGACTCAGTTACAAGACCTCAATTATTTGTGGAGAAGACTTAGACAGTTTGTGCCACATTCAGCCCTCAGGTGCACAAGCTCAACATCACCAGAACTCTATGCAAGCACCTAACTGTTCTTTAGTATCTTAAACGGAAAAGATTCTTTTAGTATTCCTACTGAAGAAGAAACTCACCACTTAAATATGTTGTAGGATACTTAATATCCTTTGCCTAATTTCTCTCTTTTTCCTTTTTCACTGGAGCAGCAAAATACTCTGTGATCTGATATGCGTAGTACTTTGCAAAAATTTAAACTCTTCTAGAACTCTGTCATTCTTACAGTACCATTATTTAGTAACTTTAAAATAATCCTGCATATTTTTCTATTGCTTCCAGAGAGCCTGCAAATTTACAAAGCTTTTCAGAAAATGACTGTGTAACCTAGAACAACCAAACTTGTGTCTGTGGTTGGGCAGGAAGGGAAGGAGAGAAACCTGGAAGTGCAGGTGGATGACAAAAGGTACTTGGCAGAAAAAAATACTGGCAACCACTCACCACAGATAAAGTGATTGTCTCACGACATTTTATGGCATGATACAGCAAGTCATGCCATGTTATTGGCGGGGGTGGAATTATCTTTTAAGTAGATGTCTGAATTTTTTTCACACTTCATGGATAATAGATTAATTTTTTAATGAACTTCCAATAATTTCTTTTTAAATATATGACTAAAATAACTAACAATGTTTTTGTGTAGCTTAAAGGTGTTTTTCTAGACTTGTCTAGGGACTATATAATGTATTTCATTGGCTCATCATATAATAGCTAACAATGTTTTCTTCTGCAGTTTGCAACATTTCTGCTACATTAATAGAATGATATGAGCCCATTTCTTCAGCTAAATAAGTCATGTGTAAGTATTCTCATTGATTAGTTGAAAACTGCATAAGGTAGCAAAGACGTCAGCACATTTCAAAGATACTGCATTCATATCTTACTAGGATTCAGCCTGTAATCACATGTATAATTCCTTTGACCCTACACCCCTCAGTCCAGTCAATTTATACCACTTTTATAAAACCTTCAAAATTATACTTAATCCAAAATTGTCTGCATGCAACTACTAAGAGCCAAGAAAAAAAAACCAAAAAACAAATAAGCCATGAAAAAAGTAACCCAAAATCACACAGGTCAGGAAGTCTATAAATGACACTATTCAAACAGATGTGCTCTGATTTCTGATGTGGTCTGTAGACTAGACCAGATTATAACCATTTATCCAAACTTCCCAACTCTTGTAAAGTGCTTGGAACATGATGTAACAACTTTCAACAGACCAGAATCTTTTGTAAAATACTAATCATTTCATAATCCCACATGGACTCCTGGAACTGGTGAATGTCCCTGAATTCATTAACAGCTAGGATTACATTCGAGAATGTTCCTGGACACATACTCAACAGTCACAAGTCGAACCTCCTATAGAAGCTCGCCAAGCACAGCTTATATCACAGAGCACTACAGCTTCAGGAGTTGCTCAGGTAAGCATCTTAGCTTGTTTCTTCTGCTATTTTAAAAATTTTGCTCCAAGAAAGTAAAGTTTTTAAAGAGGCCTTGCTGTGCTGCTGCTCAGTTCTGTTCCTAGCAGAAGACCCCTTAAAGATTGTCTCTAAAATCCATGTGGTCTTCTAAGGCTGCACAAAAATCTGGTATTTACAGCGCCTGCTGGGAAGGTGACACCTTCAGAGCTCCTTGGTTTTCCCCAGGCAGGGTCACAACATGACACTGGCTCTCACTGTGTCCTTGTTCTGTGGATAAAGTAGTGCCGTAGTGTCACCTAGTGGGAAGTTCTGCTTGCTGCCCCTCTTTTTACAGCACCAACAAACAACACATTAAATAACAAAAAGGAAAATCAGTGTGGTTTTTTACCTGCTTTCTGATATTCCACATTCAAGTCCACTATACTCTTATTAAAAGCTTCTCTTTTTTTCTTCTAAAAAATCCGGCAGTAGTTCAGAGTAGAACAACACATTTACTACACTTCTCCTCAGACTGTTATTTAATATGTATCTGATATGGTCTTAACTGGCTGATTTAAATATATACCAAGTTCTGTTGCTGTTCTTTGATTCCATGCCAGTATCTTACTGCAAGTTTCTCTTCAATATTCTACTTTATGTTTTCATTTTTTACTACAATGAAACACATTTCCACCTAATACTATTTCCATTTCCTCTGAGGGACTCTAATGACTACTGAAATGAGTTTCAAACAGCTGATTCTTTCAGTAATAATAAGGATTTTCTCAAGGATGGTACTAGCTGGTACACTGAGATCAGAGAGCATAAAGCTGTTGTTTAAAAAAGAGTAGTGGTGATGGCTTTGACTCAATACAGGTGTGATAACACAACTGGAAATAATCTTTTTAAAAAAAAATCACTCTGCTTAGAAGTGATTGGAAGGGATCTTACCTAATTAGCTGCACTAGAGGTAGAACAACAGCTAAAACTGTTGTCTCTAATAACTTAATCACTGTTATAATAGGGGAACTTATTCACTGCTTTGGAATATCTTGAGGGGTCGGTTTTGGTTTGGTGTTTGTTTGGATGACTTCCCAAAGGAAACTTGTTATCATTTCCTAATACTGTTTTTCCTCACCCAGTGTTCACTTACCCCTTGCACAAGGGGAAGAACGATTTAGTGGTCTGAGGACTGGGGAGGGGGGGAATAGTAGAAATGAAGCAATGAACATTTTATCAGTATTTGATACCACTGGAATCACTGGAAGATAACTTTTAATAGTTGTACTACTTGCATGTATAGCTTATTGCTAGAGTGCCAGCGCAAAGTGGTTGCTCAGAGCTTGGTGGATCTAGCTCTACTCAGCAACCACTGAATTGTTCTTGCTAAATGCTGTGATTTGTTTTGCTCTGTGAATTTTCTATAATATGCTGTTAAACACACAACACACTAGGTTTGTTTTTTTTCTGTTATTCCAGCTACAGCTACACTTGGTATTAATTACTACTAGCCTTTTAAAGGCAAAAAACTCGACTAGATCATTTGTACCGCAATCTATGTTTTGCTGATTGAAGATGTTATGGGAACGCAAGGTATAACTGACAGCTAATCACGAAAGTTCACCCTTTAGCAAACAGTGGCATTTTTGCTGATTTTAAAATATTTAAAGTGTGTGATTCATTTGAAATGTTAAATGGCAAAAAGGTTTCTTAAAACATTACCCCAAAAAAAACAATAAATCTGAGATAAAGAGGAATTAACCAAACAAACTGTCTTGCTAAGTATCATTGCATGAAAATTAGTATTCTTTTCAATATCACTGAATGCAAATAATATAGCTTCTCTTACTGTAAAATTAACTATCTTCGATTTTGGCTATTCGGACATTTGTCTTAAATGTACAGTGTCCTGATTAAAATAGGAATCGTTCAGGAATAATCTTTTTCTATACTTTGAATTTGCCATTATTTAAATTTTTTGAATGCGATTTTTTTCCTGTTCTCTTAAGAAGATGGAGGAAGGGGGATGGTAAAACCAAACAAGGCTGTGCAAGATCTGCATGAAGAAGGAACCGAATTTCACTTAGCTCAGACAGCTTCATAATGATACTTTCTCTTCATAAGCATCTTTTTCATTTCTATGGTTAGGAAAAGCAAAAATTAGTAAGTGGGCCACTTAGTTTCCCAACTAACTTTTCAGTGAGACCTAACAATTTTAAGTCTCAAAAATTCTATTTTTGTGATTACACAGAATTGACATTTGTGTACTCTGGCAGACCTACACAAGCATATAATGGGCTTTCAAAAGAAAACACCGCTCAGCTTCACATGAGTAGCAAGAGCTGGACTAGTGGTCTGTGAAGAGACTACAGTTGCGAAATATCATCTGCAGAAGACAGATGTAGAAATAAACCCACTGTCAAAGCTAAAAGTGAGTAGTGTTATTCATGCATAGTGCCTAGTGCCCCTCCTTGATAAATCTGTGAATCGAAACCAAAATAACACCACTCTTTTTTTTCATTCTTTTTTTTAATGTGCTTAAAACTGTATCCTGTATAAACTACATCCTCCTTGGCTGCCCCAAATGACTCCTTAGGAAATTGTACTTTGTAAACAAAACAAACCTCTTTAACTTAAGGTTGACTTACAATGTTACAAGACCTCTTGCTTGCTTTAAAATAAGAAGTAGTATGAGGAAGCACAGCATTTAATACATTTGGTGGCTGACTTCATAACATTGAAGTCATTTTGACCAAACAGTCATGAGTGAAGCACAATTAAATCATATGGCTGTGTAGCAAAATATTTTTAGCAAATATGCACAATATAAAGTTTCCTATTTGATCTCAGCAGACACCTGAAACAAAATGATTAAATGTTTCTGTAATAGTAACATAAAAGAAGACAATCACAGACTATGTGGTAGTTTCACTTCGTATTTTTACAAAGTAGCTAAGAGTAAGGCTGTAAAGGGGAGTCCAATCCATCATTACCTTAAGGGAGCAACATACTGAGAGGTAAATAGGAGTCTTGGTTTGCTCTCACTTTTTCAGTCACAAAACTTTTATCCCCTATTCTTCAGACATACTGAAATGAAAAGTTATTTCAATGCTTAGAATTCTGCTTTACTTCTCTAGCCAGTATTGCCCTGACTCTAATATTGGGTGGATAGTAAAAGGCAGAAAACCAGTGTCAACTCTTACTCAAGGCAAACAGAGGTGTGTTCGTACAGTCAACTGCAAGATAGCAACCCACAAAGTTATTAGATAGCACTTCCCTATGAACACAGCCAGATACTGCTGGAGCCCACAAGATGGAGTAAAACTTCTCTCGGTAACCTTTCAGCAACAGTAGCTTAAAGCCTATACTTAGCTCATATGAATCATGGGTGAATAAGAGGCTGCTGATCTCTGAATCCACGACAAAAATATAAGAGCTTCCCTGTGCTTTGTGGAACAAAAGCTGTTAAATTTTCAGTGTCTGAAAAGCCAAGAGGACAGAATCAATCCTGAAGTAGCTTGTAGTAGAAGAAGAAATAAGATTCAGACCTGAAGATCCATTTTGCTGCAAGACTACTGAAATTGATCTTCAACTCTGCTATTCCCACCTCCATCGCACATTTCTTAACAGAAAAGTCCTTTCCTCTATGTAGCAAAAAAGCTAATATGCAGCATCGACTGCCTCCTGACTCAGTGAGTGATGTGTCTCAAGCACACAGTCACTGGGTGGAAAAACAGGCAACAAGCAGTGCATCAGTGGACCACATCAACGTCTGAGACACGCAGTACGGTCAAACCTTCACACGAGCGTAATTTCAGCTCCCCTTCATGATAAATCTGTGCTACCAAACATGCTAACGCAGTAGCCTTACTGCCTACTGTTCTTCTGTAATGTCAGAGATGCGAGCGAGCGCTTTTCACCAGTGAACTGCCACACCCATCCACCATCTTAATCAAGCTATGATGACTTGAATTATGGGCAGAGTAATGAAGATCTCTTTAAGTTGTCACAACTTAACTGCATAAATCCGGGATGCCGAGAGATACTATAAATTTTCCATCTAGAAGTGATGTTTGTGAACACAGACAGCAACCTGTACAGCGTATTTTGTGCTACTTTCATAACTCGTTTGGAAGTGAACCCTTTCTTTACCTCCCCGCCTCGAGCCTTTAACGGAGCACACCGGGCAAGGGGCTCAGTTCTGCAAAGGCCCCTCTCACAGCCCTGCTCGCGCCTGCAGCCGCCTCAGGGCCGCCCCGCGCGCTCCCGCTGCCCGCCTTCCCGCCCGCCCGCGCGCGGCCCGGCTCGATTGCTCACGGCTGGTGTCATGTGACTCGCCGAAGATGGCGGCAGGGGAGCGCCGCGCCGCCTCGGCCGCGGAGATACGAGAGGACTTTGAGATTATTGACGAGAAACAGATTCCGAATTCGGCTGAGCTGAGAAACGAGGAAAAGGAGAAAACGGAGGAGGCGCGGTGGTCGGCTCCCATCTTGTCGCTGGCCAAGAGAGCCTCGGAAAACTTGGCGCTGAGCTACGGGCAGGCTCTGAAGTCCGCGCCTTTGGTAGGACTGATAGCCAAACCCCTCAGCAATGACAGCACGGCAAAAACAAGTATGGCGATGCTTATTTAGTCAGCTTACTTTTATGGTGCACGAATAAGTTTGCTCCCGTAAGTGCCGTTGATGAGCGTCAGTGATGCATGATTATTACTTTGAATTTAATCTCTAAAAACCTGTGATGCTGCTGGCTTTTATTTAAGCAAAATTATAAAAACAACACAATGTAGAACTTAACATTTAGTGTAATCAGAAGAATCTTAAGCTCTTAATATATTTGGGAATATTGCCTGTAGTTCTGGGCAGTAGGCCTGAATGTGGTTCCTTTTCTCCCTCTCCCTGAAAGTTCGCCTTGGCAGCAGCCTGACGGCACTGGCGAGCGACTCGCTCAGTTCCTTGTCCTTCCTCGGCGTGCTGGCGCGGAGAAGGAGCTCTGTGCTACTTGTACAGCTTTCATCTCAGAAAGGCGACAAGCGAACCGAGAGACAGATTTGTTATAAATTACTTTCTAACTGCGCTAGACATGCCTTCTGTTTAACCACAGCCTGCTTTATTAATCGTCTGTATTCATGGACAGAGCAACACGGATTTGTGGCACGGGTCTGTTAGAACTGAATTAAAAGGGCTTTAGTTGAATTCATAAGGAAGTTAAATCTTGCTGATATTTGTAACACGGCAGCAAGACCGTGCACGCGTAGCAGTAACTGGGCCTGCAGTCTTGCACTCCAGGCGCTCAGGCTAGTGCTTAATGGTTTAGAGCAGTGGAGTTCAGTTTTGCTAACTGGTGCTGACCTTTGTAATGGTATTAAGTATTCAAGCTGCAGTTCTGCAGGGATGAATTGTCTGCGTGGTGAAATAAGTTACTGCTGACAGACTTTTTTCTTTTTTTGGTAAAAATTCCTCAGTGTTGCATAGTCAGAGTTTAAGATTAATTCTGCCCTGAAAAAAATAGATTTATCTCCTTCCCTGCATCTGTAAGTCTCACACCAAAGCTCTCACAGATTTGTTTCCTGGCTGCCCATCTTGAGCACCTGGGATCGAACCTGACAAAGGGCACAACATCCCGTTTTCTTCAGCTGCATTTGGAAGAATGCTGTGAATAGACGTAATGCAAAACAACGTACAGCATTTGGCAAGAGGTGGGGAATAAAATGTTCCTGGCCGAAATGGAGCTCCCACACTTAATGGAACTTCTACCATAATATTTCAGCTTCTTTATCTGTAAAGTAAGGGAATTCAGCACTACCTCTCAAATTGGTCAAAGCATTTGGGTGATGTATTGATGAGTGTTATATAAAGTTCCGTAAGAAAAACCAGTTCATACTTAGATACAACATGTGAACAGGCACTAAATGACCAATTCTGCCTATTCTATTATTCATTATTACCTTTGACCAAGAGCAATAAATTCCATTTAAAGCAGGTATTCTTAATAATCTGAGGCCTGCAAGACCACTTGTGGAAAACCAGCAACTTGTTCCCTGCTGCCGTCTCTTTCCAGAGGTTTTATAACTTCTGCCTGCTACTTCAGATCTGTTGATCACATGTAAACTATGCTGCAAGCTATGCAGTCAGCTGGATATATAGAAAGGCACATCATAAAACCAGTGTCTGCCACTGAAGAAACTATGTCCTGCCTGGCAGAGAAGGCCAGGAGCTACAGATCTAAATACAAATCAAGAAAGACTTGCAGTCTTAAAGACCAAGAGATGGAGAACTGTTTGCTTTTCTTCATGCTTCCATGTTTTCTGACTTCAGAGTGTGCTGGATCATTACAGAAAACAAGGCATGGGTCTTCAAAAAGATTTTAAAACAACTCTGTTGAGTTGAATGAGGTGCAAGACTTGTGACTGCATTCTTAATGATTGCAGTGTGATGTCTGTGATCTTCTGCACGTAGGTGACCTGATTCCTAATCTTTGAGGCTTTGCTTTGGTAATGTGTCTAATACCCCTCCACTTCGCATGTACCAACTTGTACACAGTTTTGCAAAAGATGTACTTGACTGTTTAAGTTTCCAAAAGTCTAAAAAATATTGCTGAAGTAATTATTTAACTTAATACAAACCTTTATTAAGACACTGTTTAATTTAAATTTCTGTTCATAAAGAACATTAAATTCACAGAGTTTTTGGGTTTTTTTAAGTCTTGTGGATAATACAATACATGTATCCTGAGCAAGGCTTACAAGCAAAATATTCCTGATAAAGTAAAAATTCAGCTTCAGGAAACCTTCAAAATAAGTTGGCCAGTTGCTACTGAAACACCTTAATACCTAAAGAAAGTCACTGATTTACTGTTTCGCCAGTCAGGTTTTTCTCCCTGTTCCTGATGTGTAACCTGACAATATTGACATCAAAAATCAAAATATTACAGCCCTTTTAATCCTCAGTCTTGTCTCAAGAAATTATATGCAATTTTAAGATATCCACTACATTGAGTATAGGCATTGTTACAACAGGGTACTGAGAAGACAGAACTTTGTGTGCTTTGTGATTATTATGATGAGTTTGATTAGAATGACTCCCTGTTTTCACTCTGCTTATACAGGAAGAGTTTTGCTCAGTTTCAGTCCTAAATTAACATTATGTGCACAAAAAGGAAGGTAATAATGAAAATCTATACCCAAAGAGACTTTTGCATGGTGTTAGGAATACAGTTAACAATCTTGCATGTGACTGACACAGAGCCTCTACCTGTCTGACTCGGTCTTCTGCAGCTGCTGTTTCTGCAAGGGAATGTGACCATGTTTGGTCCACAGGTGACAGCAGGATTCTCCTAATGCAACAGCGTTGGCTCAAAAGACCATTTAGGTGGCTGCTGGTCTGTGGTTGGAAGCCTCCGTCAGAATCTGTTGTTGACTGAAGGAAAAGTGGTAGCTGGCAGTCTGGTTTTGTCTCACTGTCCTTCAGGTTTAGAGGAGGAGAGCCTGTCCCACCTTGGCAGGGAGTGTTACCTGAAATGAAAAATAACTCCCAAAACACACAAAATATGCTTAGAGAGAAGACGCTGTTTTATCCTGCACAGGGTGCGAGGTGGAAGATATCCACAAATCAAGCGCACCTACTGGGACTCTTTACCAGACATTCATACACAAAAGTTACAAAGCCCCACCCAACAATTCCAGTTATTCCGTCTATTTAATACATACTCACTGTGCTGAGTAAGCAAAGTCTTCTACACCTGCACGAGGGTCTCGGAGGGTCTCTGGTGGTCATCTGGGGAAGAATACCCCTACTCATTTGGTCCTTTTATGCTTATACATCACCTGAGGACACCAGAGTTCTTATTTTTATTGCCAACTCCTTGTTTCACAGTCTGACAGTGGATGTGTGTCCTTGGTTGAGCAAGTCTGTAACCATGAGATGTTCCTTGTCTGGAACACTGCCTGCTACTCAAATACTTTTGAAGCATTATCTATGGAAAACAGAACCAGAAACCAAGTCGACTTTAATCTAAAGTACATATAATCTAAACAGTCCTCGAATACCATGCATACCATGTTTTCATGACTTAGTAACTATCCTTCAATTATAACCTTATTCTTAACTGTTAGTTTGCCTTATTAAAATGTATCCAAATGTATGCCAACAAGGTAACAATCCCCCCCTTTGGAAGTTTCAAATATTTGAGACTTCCATGCTCTTTAATCATCATTATGTTCTTGACAAACAGAGTTCACATAGTTGCTTGCTTCATGCAGCCCATTAGCATTACAATTATTATTACCACAACTATTATAATAATCAACTTTGGACCAAACTGGCTAACCATCCCATCAGAGACCATCCACGCATGCCCTGCAGGATTTTATTTATCCAGTTATTTTCTGCACTTTCTCACAATTCTGTGGTCCCTTTTGCCACCCTCTTGATTTGGTCAATCTGTCTATTAAGATCTTCAGTCACATTTGGAATATTTTGTAGTTTGCCACATCCTTGAATCCATTTCAAAATCTGATTATCCTCTACTCCTTCAACTTTCATTAGTGCTAATAAACTAATGATGATTATAAAGTTTTGATTTCCCTATTCACAGCAAAATTATCAACAAGAGTATAATAACAACAAATAAAAGTATACCCTGCGTGCAATCCAGATCAATATATGCAGTGTTCTAATCCCAAGTACAATTTGTGAATTAACCCTTTTAAATTACATATGCAAACAATTTTATTTTTGGTTTTCCACAATACACTTGTCTGGAGGAAGCCCCTTCTTGAGTTGAGCATAGTGAACCCAGGGTCCCAGTCTGTCAAGTTTAACTGTAGCATATGTGGTCAGGAGAACATGAAAGGGTCCTTTCCAGCGTTCCTTCAGAGATTCGTCATTCCAGGTTCTCAGACAGACCCGACCTCTGAGCTGAAATTCATGAGCTGCAGTGCCCAGGCCCAAAGGTGTTCTTAATTGTAGCTACCTGTTAAGAGAAGACAGAGCCTTCTCTAGAGAAATCACATATTCTTTTAAGATACTGTTTTCCTATCAATTCTATAGATTCTGGCTCATGATTTATACTTTGATAAGGTTTCCTATATAATATTTCAGAAGGGCTAACTTTTTATTTGGACTTTGGTGTGATTCTTGCTCTCAGTAATGCTAACAGGAGAGCATCTGGCCATTTTAACTGGGTTTCTTCATTTTTTCCTCAAAACAAGGAATTAATTCTTTCAATAATACTATAACTACTTCTCTAGCCTGATTGATGCAACAGGGAAAGGCTTCTGGCCATCCAGAGAAAGTATCCACTAATACTAATAAATACCATTTTGCATGGGAAGTTCTGAGAAGTCTGTTTGCTAATAATCACCAGGAATATTTACCTTTTTGGTTTTCCCAGGTGGAGGTCTAGGTTGAATCTGGGGATTATTTCGCTGACAGATTTCACACATCTTCACAATACTCTTAGCTATATAGTTTATATATAGCTATGTGTAAAGTTTAACATTATCCATAAGAGGCTCTACTCCTCTGTGTTCCTTTTCCATGAGTTCTCTCATGACATTTGAGGGCACTACCACTCAATCATCGTCCATGATCCTTCTTTATTCTTCTCCACATTTAGCAATTTGGCTAATTGATTATCCTCTTTGTTATAGATCAGTGGTCCTTCCAAATCTTCATACTTTTCAGGCCATATTCCCAAAATCTGTTGTTCATACCACGTTTTCACGAGCTAGTAACTATCCTTCAGTTATAACCTCATTCTTAAGTGTTTGCCTTATTAAAATGTATCTAAATGTACACCAGCAAGTTGACAGGAGGAGGCGCAATACCTGCCCTGAGGAGAGGCACTAGCCCCACGTTAGAGAACCTCTTTCTAAAATGGCGCCGGGCGCGGCCCGCCCTCGGCACGCGACGTCTCGCGAGAGTTCCCCGGGGCTGCGGTGGTGCGTGCGCGGTTGCCGTGGTAACGCGGGCGGGGAGGGGGCGCCGCCCAGGCAGGGCCGCGCTGAGGCGGCGTTGGGCCGCGTCCCCCGGGCAGTGGCGGGGCCGGGGCGCTGGACCCGCTCCCTGCGCTGTCGGTTCTCGGTCCGGTGAGGGTGGGGGGGATTCACCGGGGCTGTGTCCTGCACCCGGCGCTCCTCAGGCCGCTCGCCCCGGCAAGATGGAGACCGAGACGGGGAGGCACCGCTCTTGCCGGCGCTGCGAGAGGTCCTTAGGAGCGCGTCTCTAAAAACCGATTTTTCTCTCTCCACCGGTGTCCCCCCGCTCAGGTGCGCGATATCACGCCATGGAGGAGCGCGCCAACCTCATGAACATGATGAAGCTGAGTGTCAAAATCCTGATCCAGTCGGCCCTGAGCCTGGGCCGGACCCTGGATTCCGACTTCCCTCCCTTGCAGCAGTTCTTCGTGGTGCTGGAGCACTGCCTCAAGCACGGCCTGAAAGGTGGGCGCCCGCTCCCCGCGGCTGGGCCGGCTGCCACGCCGAGGGCAGGCGGGGAGATGGGTCCGTGTCGCGTGTCGCTGCGTCTCCACTGCGGCTTCTGTGTGATGCTGATGGCGTACACTGTACGATGCTGATCGGTGTTACAGACAGAGCTGTGCGGCTGCCTGCTCCTATATGCCCTGTATTTTGTGCCTCGTAAACTGTCAGGGTATTTCTAATGCCCCCTGTTCGCTGACACATTAGAAGCTGGTAAGACAAAGTAAACATAGACTAAAATCTGTAATTTTGGAGTTGGAAGCCTGTCACTTTTCCTCACAAACTTCTCTGTATGCTCCCTTTAGTGAAGAAGACTTTTATTGGACAGAACAAATCATTTTTTGGTCCTTTGGAGCTAGTGGAAAAACTTTGTCCTGAAGCATCAGATATAGCAACTAGTGTTAAAAATCTGCCAGAGTTGAAGTAAGTTGATTGTTGGGGATGATACATTTCACTTATACTGCTGGGAAAAGGAATCCTTTCAGCGGTCTCCCACCTTCCTTAATGAGGTCTTGTGCCCAAAAAGAAAAATAGGGTGTGTAGGAGGCATTGACTTCTTCAAGAGATAAGGAGAACGTCTCAGAATACTCGGTGCTTCTCATTCAAACAATACTGTCAGATTAAAAACAGCAGCTGGAAACTTCTATAATCTTGCTAAAAATAATGGTAAAGTCTTCACAGATATTTTCATTTCTCTTCTTTCCCTTGCTTTTATGGCTTTGTCTCATTTTGTGCATGTGCTAGTAGTATTTAAGTAATTCAGGATGATGAAAGGAGACTAGTTTTAATGCTAGGGTGCATCAACAGCTGGGTTATGGTGGTAGTTGAAAATATGTGTGTCCTTCCAAGTTAGGAAGACTTTACAACATACTTTCCTTTTGCTGAAGCAATGAGATATACTTAAATGCTTCTGTGCTCTGGAGACACCACTTCATTTCCCCAGGGACTTTGGGTTTAATTTTTGTTTTTTTAGTAAATAACAATCTTCATCTCCCTTTGTAGAGGGGGAATTTTGAATTACACAGATCTACTTAATAAAATGCTTTGGGTTTACCATAATGTGCAATTTTTCATTTTAGGACTGCTGTGGGAAGAGGAAGGGCTTGGCTTTATCTAGCACTCATGCAAAAGAAACTGGCGGATTATCTCAAAGTACTCTTGGACCATAAGCATCTGTTAAGGTAACAGTACAGACACATGTAGATTGTACTCTCTGAATCACTGAAACCTCGCATTGCTGTTCATTAATTGACCAGTTTCACTTTAAGCCTGTGCTTGCTACCTGTGGAGGAGAAAGTTGTTCATTGTTTTTGCAGGGAACCTACAGAGGAACGAGTATTTTCTGTGAGAGTTCTGCATCTTCTGCCTTGTGCAATGAATTAGTGAGAAGGGGCTGATCAGCTGAGCTTTGTAATGGCTGCACATTACTGTTTATGTGGTTCCACTATAATTGTTTGATGTGCAGTGATGCCTTATAATATTTCTTCTAGTGACTTTTATGAACCTGATGCGTTGATGATGGAGGAGGAAGGAGCAGTCATTGTGGGTCTGCTAGTTGGACTGAATGTTATTGATGCAAACCTTTGCTTGAAAGGCGAAGACTTGGATTCCCAGGTGAAGACTGGAGTTTAAATAAGATCAGTCGGTGTAAGATTCTAGTAGAATTAAGCACTTCAGTAAATACTTTACTGAGATGGGTCCAGAATTCTGTCCAGAATGTCCTGTGTTGAAGTTTGTCATGTTTCCCGTGTTGACTCAAAAAAAAAAAAGTAGAGAAGTATCTATCTCTTGAAGTAGCAGTTTATGGAAGTGCTGTCAAAACTAGTAACTGCTAGGAAACTGAGCACACTGAATATCATTATTTTGATGCTTTTATGGCGAACACTAGCTTGCACATTTGCTTCATCTAGGAAGAATATAGGTATTATCTGTCTCTCTAGACTTAAACTTCAGATTTTTACCTTTTTCCAAATACAAAGTAATGCCTGCTGCTATGCAGAATTTCCCTGTGAAGGTGTGTTAATATCTTAAATACACTTTTCAGGTTGGAGTGATTGATTTTTCCTTGTACCTTAAGGAAACACAGGACAGTGATGGCAAACAGTATGTATCGTGAATTATAGATTCTGTTTTGTTATGTTTTTTTGTAGAACAAACTTGTCAGTCTGCGAGAGCACAAGAGTGCTAGAGATCTCAAACTTTTAATCATCTGAAAAAGAGAATCCAAAATAGATTTTATTAGCTCAACAAAAATATAACTTTCCAAGGTTGAGCCCATGGTAGTTTTAACAACAATAAAGCGTGGAGAGTTTGTGTCTTGAGCTGGGACCAAATTAAAAGCATCCAAAATTTTAGATTGTGTTTTTATTTGGTTTTAGGAGACATAATCGACCAGGTCACCCACTACTAAATCACTGCTTTGTTTCTAAGCACTGTTTCAGGAACACTCTCAGTTAAGTAGCTGTCTTTGTGGGATAGATCCGTTATGGAGGAAAAAGAGTAATTTTGGGTGAAATACCAGGTGAATTAGAGACTGCAACTGTTAGCATCACTATATCTAGAAGACCTGTAGCGAAGGGAGGGGACTTCATAGTTTGTGTGCTTCTGGCGCTTCAGAGCACTTCAGTGTTTAGCTGCTGAGGAGAAGCAGCTAAACAACTGCTTCATCTCCCTAGTGCGTCCGATCTAGCTCAGGCACAAGTATTTTTATAAGAAAAGAAGAAAACGTTTCAACTCAGTTTGCAAGTCAATGCTGAAAACCCTAGTACAAACTAACACTTTAGAATGAGGGAGTTTCTTCTCAATCAATAATTTCTCGCTTTTACAATTAGAGACGGAGCGATTACAGCTGTCCTTGACCAGAAGCATTATGTGGAAGAACTTAACCGACATCTAAGGTGGGATTTTCATCTATTCTAATGTACAAATACTTGTCCTGTTTTGCATTTCCAGTATGGCTTTGAACCTCTCTGCTGACAGTCTTGTAGATTTTTGTCTGATATTGAAATGCCTTTTCTGATTATTTCCCAAAATCTTGGTTTCATTTTGTAATCTTACTTTTCTGATGGCATATACCATGCAGTAAACAAGTCTGTGTAATAATAGTTTACTTTTCTGAGACTTAGTAGTGATTAACAGAAGATTGTGAAGCTACTTTTTCAAGAGGAAACTATTGCAAGTGCATCTGGAATTCCATTATTTAGAGGGGAGAGTATCCGTTCTTCGTCTATGGGTTGCTCAGTGGCAGGAGCAGGCCTCACTTACCCTCTTGAACAGCAGAGAGGTGTGAAGACTGTAAAAGCTAAGCCAGAACAGGGCTGCCAGCTAATATAGTAGGCTGCCACCTGTAGGGAATCTCAGAGCTTAATAGGGACAATTGTCCTTCCTCTGAGTTTTTTGCCAGCTCACCAAAGTATTTCGTTGTTAACAGATGCAAGATAGTGAAAGCATAGGAATAAATGTTGAACAATGGCACTTCTTTTATTTGTTTTGTGCATCTCTTTTCCTTGCTGCAGTTGCACGGTTGCAGATCTTCAGAACAAAATAGACTGCTTAGAAAAGACCAATTCAAAACTCCAGGAAGAGGTTTGTGTCTATCTATTAAATATTTCTCGTGGCTGTTTTCCATCAGAAGCAAAACTCCCTAAGAATATCGCTTAGACCTAATAGTTGAGTTGATACTGATGAAGTATGGGGGCTGTGTAGGCTATGTAAATATGCAGGACCGGCATGAGCTGGCACATGGTGAAGGCTCTCTGGACATCTTCTACATTATGTTAGTGGTTAAAATGCTTTTGGGCACCTGCTTGTTAGACAGGTTTCCTTAATCAAGCTTTTTATCTTGCAATGGTGTCTCCACCCAAAAGTAATCATACCACTATGGTGAACATGATGTGTCCCTCTTCCTTCTGTGCATACACGCATGTAGGTATTTGTCATGTGAGTTAAACAGAACTCTGCAAAAGTGAAGGAAAAGAATCACACTTGAATTAGGAAATTTTTCCTAGCCGGTAACTGAAATAGAATCCAGCAGCATGCATGATAATGGTTGTTTTGGTTGTTGTTGTTTTACTGTTTATATGTATTATTATATATATGAGTTCAGAGTGTATCTGCGTAGTCAAATTTCTGATACTTTTTGGGGTATCTCCACTTGAAAATGCCATAAGGTTCCCCTAGTGAATGTCAGCCCTGACTTGCTGTATGACTTCTAGTTTGCACCAGAACGAATACCACAGATCACAGAGCTGTGGTGGATTTTAGCCTTTTACACTAGGATGCATTTCTTTGCACAGTTAATATTTTAAAGTAATTGATGAGGGCGTGAAGCAGAAGTCACGTGTACAAATGTTGGTGGGCTTATTGATTTAGGCTGTACAGTGAGTATGGCTGCAGAAGGGTCTGGCTGCTTCTGGGGGCAATGAAAGGGCCTAAAGGGGAAGTGAGCAATGCACCTGCTACAAAGACTGAGCTACTAACTTTAGAATTGCTCCAGATGTTGTGTGCTTGTACAGTGATTAAATATAGATATATTCTCTTTCTAAACAGCTTGCAGCAGCAACTGACCGAATTGGATCACTTCAGGAAGAACAGCAGCAGTTAAAACAACAAAATGAATTAATTCGTGAACGGAGCGAAAAAAGTGTGGAGGTGGGACACCTATTTAAACATGATGAGGATCCTTAAAAGAAGTGATGTCTTTTGATCAGCTGTAGTTAGTGCTCTCAAAACCACTTTGAACTGGAATGCTAGGCACAGTTCAGTGTGCTGCTATGTAGATCGCTGGCTTTGCGTATAATATACACAGACATTAGATTTTGCTGTTCTCTGCTACACACTTAAACATGTACTTGTAGAAGGGAGGGAGAGTGGTTTATTTTTACTTTTAGTCTATTCTTTGACATTTCAGCTTGTTAATGTTTGTCAGCTTATTTGTAAAATAGTAGGATTTTGCTTGAAATAGCACACAAGAATTTGAGGCATACTTTAAATACTTAACTTTGTGGTCTTACATGGCTTTTTTTGCAAATCTTTCTTACAGGTAACAAAAGAGGATACAAAAGTAGAATTGGATACTTACAAGCAGACACGCCAGGGTCTTGATGAAATGTACAGTGATGTTTGGAAACAGTTGAAAGAAGAAAAAAAATTTAGGCTGGTAAGGAAATTAACTGTAAAAAGTGAAATGAAAGATAAAGGATTCTGCCTACTTAAGGTAGCATTACAAGTGTAAGATGTATGCTGTGCACTTTTTGCAACTATTCAGAATTCATAATGGATTTGCAAGCAAGGTACTGGACATTTGTTGTTTACAGTGTCTGTAAAGAAGTGGAAATCAGGGCTTTGGGAATGCTGAAAATAAAAAGTCTTCTCCTGTTTAAGAACCTACCAGGTTTATTATAGCAGAGACTAAAAAAAACACAGAGAAAGGCAGCCATCTTCATGGAGAGAAATACGGTCTATGCACAAGAGTCAGTGCCACAATGAACTGCTCGTTAGGGACTGGCGAAGAGGCTGCCCAGGCTTGCTGAAGGCTTTGGCTCTTCAATCAGCCCAACTCCAGCTGCCAGGAGGAATATTTAATCTGACTGGCTGCAAAGTTACACGCTGAGCTCTACACTTCTGGGCAAGGGTGCAGAACTGCTGGCATGGTCTGGAGAGCTGAAACAGTATTTTGGTCTTGCTAGCTTACGCTAGTATTTGAGACCTAGCTCTCTTGTAAAATCACAGCTCAGTATTATCCTAGAGTAATACATAGTTTCTGTGTGGGAGGTTATATGGGTTTTGGAAATAATTACGCCTGATGTATGACTACATAGCAGTAACTAGGAAATATCTTTGTAAGGAACTAGAGAAGGAGTTAGAGCTACAGATTGGAATGAAAACAGAAATGGAAATTGCCATGAAACTTCTGGAGAAAGATACTCACGAAAAACAAGACACCTTGGTTGCGCTTCGCCAACAGTTAGAAGAAGTGAAGGCTATTAACTTGCAGATGTTTCACAAATCTCAGGTGTGTACATAGTGGTGAAAAGAAAGAGCAGCTGCAGTGGTGGTCTTCACGCGTTAATCGTGCAGTGGGGCCGCGTATGCACTTACATGCGTCTGAAGTAATACTTAGATGCAACAATTTTCTTAAAAATATTTTGAAACTGTAGAAGGAGTTGTTTGGGGTTTTTTATCATGCTTCATTATTGTTAAGAGATTGGATATGTTTGGAAAGAAAGGGGCTTTCCCTGAGTATGCTACATAGTGCGCCACAGGATCATCCAGCAAATGCTGAGACAAATGGAGAGCTCTCGCGGGGGAGGAGGTGGTTGGAAGGGTCCTTTGTTCTAAACACTGAATGATTACTCTTTAAAAAATTACTTACTGTGGCCAAGAACTTATTCTCATTCCCATCTATGTTATCTTGCCTTTTACCTGCACCACATTTAACGCTGTTTACCAGGGAAACCAACAATAAGCCTGTCTAAACCAATAGAAAACTATCACTTATTTTTGTCTATTTTCTGCAGGCTGTACCCAAATGGTCGGCCGAGTGCTACAGCCAGTGGAGAGGCAGCACTGGATTTGGGGAGGGGGGAGCTCTGTGGTCAGGCTGGCCTCTGGAGCTACCAAAAAACTGCTGGATTGGTTTAGGTATTCTGTGATACTCCCTGTAGGATAAGACCTGGCTTTCCAGTTGTAGAATGGTTAGAGAAGTAAAATGAAAAACGTTTTGCTTTCTGGGCCTGTCTCCCTTTCTCAGTCTCTTCCTTACCCTGGCAGTTTAATTTAGAGTTTACTTTCCCCATCGTGTGTGTCATATATATTGCAGGGATTTGGGGAGGGTTTTGTGGTTGATTTTGTTGTTTGTTGTTTTTTTTTTCAATTGGGCAAAAAAAATACTGATAGGCATTTCTGCAAGGAAGTGATGGAGTAGCAGTGTTCACACAAAATATAGAGAGCTAATGAGGGGATTTCTATCAGTTTTTATGGAGTGTTTCCTGATGCCTGCTCAGGCTTTATCCAGGCCTTTGCCTCCTTCGCGGATGCACAGAAACTTGCAAGGCAGCGGCCAGTGAAACCCCAGTGCCGAGGTATGCCTTTGCTTTCAAAAGCAGTATTTATTTTGATGGGTTTTTTTGCTGCCTGGTTCCATGCTGCAGAGTGCAGTAGTTAGATTCAAATCATAATTGATATTTTTATCCTGTCAATTTAATCTGATCATTTCTTTCTTCAAGCTCGTTTCTAAAGAGGAGATTTTTGGCTTGTAGCTGATCTCATAGGTCAAAACTTAGTACAGTTAAGTTTTTTTCTGTGCTCTTAACAAAACAAGTTGAGGAGTGTCGGCTCTGGCATTATCAGCATTTTGTTTGTACATTCCAGTTGAGACCCAGGCATGGCTTGTAAAAAGGTAAACATTCTTTATCTAGTGGCAGACCTTCGTTAAGCACTAGCACTTTGTGCTTTAGAAGACTATAATGTGTTACCTGGAATATCTGTTCACTTATCCCTGCAGAATGCAGAGTGTTCGTTGCAGCAGAAAACAGAAGCAATATCCACTTTCGAAGGAAAAACAAATGAGATGATGTCCTCTATGAAACAAATGGAAGAGAGGTAATGATTACAAGGTCGAAAAGTCAACGCTGAAGTCAGTAGACAGTTTCCAGCTGAAAGCTTTATGGGATAACCTTCCACACGCCTCCTACAGACCCGTGGGCATACGTGCCAGCATGACGTTCTTTTTGCTTTCTCCTCCTTATCGCCCTCGCACTTGCCTGTTCTCTTGTCCCAGACAAACATGCCCATAATTGACCCATCTGAAGACCACAGCTCTTTCCATAGGCAGGCAGTTTAAAAACATGTTACTTGAATTTAAGAACAGGTATGACTCGTATGACTCTCACTTTTGTTTTGTTGCAGAAACAGTTGCTTTCAAAATTTATTTTTTTTTTCCTCTGCTAGCATTTTCAGTCCAAGATTTCCATAAAGATCTGTGTGGTAAATCTAAAAGAACCAAATGAGAGGGTGTGGGTGAGGAGTGTGTGAATTGACAACAAATGTACACGTTCCTTTCTTTGTAGATTGCAGCATGCAGAAAAGGCAAGGGAGGCTGCGGAGGAAAGATGCAGCAAGATGAAGCAAGAGCTTGCTGGCAGGCTGGACACTTGTCGGAAGCAGATGTCCCAGCTGGACAGCAAATGGTATTTAAACTGCTCAGGGGGGGTTTCCTTCCCTTCTGCCTTTTCTTTAAGAAGTGCTTTCTACCCCTTTTGTGCTAAGGTCTAGAGAGGGGTAGGTTTGAACTATATGTGGTCAGCAAGTGTTGACAGAAGTGTGCCAGATGTAGGAAAAGACAGCACTGCTGTGTAGTGTGCAGTGAGCGTGAGGATTTGGAAGTGCTTTTTCCAGAACATCTAATTTAGGGCACAGAGTGCCAGTAGAAGTCTGGTCGTTCTGACTAGCAGTGGAGCTTTCGGTTGCTTTTTTACTAAATGGGGAGATTGATACGGTCATGCTTGTAGGCTGAGCATGTGAGTGACTCTCATCCAGATGTAGTGGGGGTTTTGGAGGAGTTTGGTGGTCAGGGAGCGTCCTGGTGTTCTAAGGGAATGTTAATCCTCTGAAGATTTCTGGTACCTACAGAAAATGCTTCTTTCGCTGTTCGGACTTCAGGGTAGAGTGTCATTTTAAACGTGGCTACAGGTAGTCCAATATGTGCTTGTGGAGATTGGTTTTGGTTTATTGGTTTTGTGGAGGTTTTTTTCTTCTAGCCATTCGTTGCTGCTTGTTTTCTGCGATGTGAAAATGCTAATATAGTTTTTGATGTCTGCTGCCATAACATCCCTGTTCTTTCCTTTCCCAGAACACCACTCTAGTTGTTGCCCTGTTTTGGACAAGGTTTCTTCTTCTCATACTGTTGCTATCCTTAAGTGCTATAGGATATTTTTCTGCTATAGGGTTTCTTAGAATGAATTATTTTTAAATAGCTCAACTCTGGAAAAGGAGTTAAAATCTGAAAAGGAACAGAGACAAACTTTGCAAAGAGAACTACACCAAGAGAAGGACGCTACCACTCTGCTTAAAACAGAATTGCAGCAAATGGAAGGACTGAAAAAGGTACGCACAGTGGTTTGGCTTAAAGCTGCCTTAGAGCCAGCGCAAGGTTTGCATCTGCAGTAGAGTATTTCTTCTGTGCCGCTCCTCTCCAAGTGGTTTCAGAAGCTTGGCTGACATGACTCAAGTCTGCACATGAAATGTCAGCACGGGGCTCAGGCAGTGGAAACAGCTTAGCTGTAGGTGTCTGAGGAGGTTTCTGTCCGCCCTGCCTTAGCTGCACGAGTGTCCGAGCCGCTCGTCAGTCAGCGGCTGAAGCTGACCTGGGAGAGCTGGGGGCAAAACACCCATCAGCTGTCCCCTGGTGAGATAGCCCGGCTCAGGCAGGAGGTGGCACCTTCAGAGCTTTCAGCGACTCCATGAGCTCTTTCAACTGTATGTGACAAAATAGGACCACATTTTCAAGCATTCAGAACAACTGAATGCGGTTCATCTTTTAAGCATGAACATTCTCATTAATACCAAGAGAAATTGCTCCTGTGAGTCGAGCAGTTTCGATGCTGGACGAGCAGTTGTACACCAGTATCTGTACGCTCATGTGTGGGCACAGGACTGCTGCGTTCCAGCTCTGCTCAAGGATGTTTAAAGCCTGAAAATCTTCCTCTCTTTCATGTAAATATGGTTCAGGCATTTCGTTGTTTCTGCAGAACCCAGGGGTAGCTCACCCACGTAATTCTGAATACCAAGCCTGAGAAATCGGTAGCTTTGTAAAGGAGCTTACTCTTGTGAACTGCTTGGGTGGTTTGGATAAAGTCATCTAGGTTATAGGTGAAACCTGGCACTCAAAAAAAACCTTCATTTTGTGCTTGATTTTATAGGAACTGAGAAAACTGCAAGATGAGAAGCAGCAGTTAGAGAAAGTCTGTGAGGAGCAGGAGCAAGCTCTGCAAGAAATGGGACTTCATCTCAGCCAGTAAGTTCCGGGAGCGGAGCTCCTGCAAGTGATGTCGCCTGGAGGATGGAGTATCGAAGTAATGCTGGTTTTAAAATGCATCCAGTTACGGAAACCAATAAGCTTGGGAATTTTAGGAGGCAAATGCTATACATGGGAGACTAAACAGCCATGAAGTAAAAGCGAGGGGAGATCCTTGCCCGAGTAAGCCAGCTGAGATAGGAAACAATAGCGTCAGTGCTTAGTCCTTACAGCGGAGC
>Ga0065711_1027221_pt1 | contig 52324 bp, 23 predicted proteins | sample Hoacrofraction12_FD_59098 | JGI IMG/M metagenome (GOLD analysis project Ga0065711, IMG submission 59098) | Hoatzin crop microbial communities from Cojedes, Venezuela - Epithelial fraction 12 v2 (version 2) | ecosystem: Host-associated > Birds > Digestive system > Esophagus > Crop | place... | reverse complement strand
GGTCCCCACACTCCTTCGAGCAACAGCTTTACCACGGGTGGTAACCATGGCTAGAATATCTCCTGGAAGAGCGATGCCCTCTACTTGAGTTGCCAGGAGGGGCGGCTGCACCCTGCCTGTCGCCTTCCCTGCTCGCCCTGCCTGCGCGAACTGCCGCGCAAACTGCTGCGCCGCTCCCGGGCTGCTGCGCCGGCTCTGTTTGCCGGCTCTGTTTGCCTTGTCTCTTTGCCAGCTCTGTTCGCCCGCACTCCTGGTCGCTCGTGCTCCCTGGGGTCTGCTCTTATCCGTGAGGGGGTTTGGCCGCTGTCACACTCGACTCCGCCCCCGCTGAGTCAGAGCTGCCACTCATTGGCACCTCTCACGTTCCCACTTCGGGGGGGGGGCTGGGGTCTCCTCAGGTAAAAATAATGTCACATTTCTATTCTGCCAGGTAGAAAAAAACCCCAGACATACAACAGCTTTTCCTATCTATATATGCAAAATTCATGGTTCGTTCTTACTCTTACTATTGGTTTGTTCTTTCTGACTTTGACCCATCAGCTGCCATGGCATCCTTTCGTTAAATCGCACAAGTGACTAAAACCCTCAGTTAAGTGATACACTCCCATTTCTTCCATAGATTGTACATCTAGAAAATCGACAGCTGTACCCTGAAGACTTGTACATATCCTAGTAACTGTTAGGAAAAAAGAGAATTTGGTTGAATGATATCTGAAACTTAATGTGCTAAGAATATGAGACACTTCATCATATACTAGTTAATACTAGGAACATAGCTTCACTGGATGATAGTCGACTTTCTTCAGTGATATAGGCAGTTCTTTATAAATTAACTGTTCAATGTACATTCTGAACAAATTAATCTCTGCTGGCAGATAAGATATGACTCTTTAAATGTCACTTCCTTTAAAATACTGTAGCAAAAGATGAATAAGGCAGGCAAAAGACGAATAGGGCAAAGCGAATTTATGAGATAGTTTAGCATGAAGTATGCCTTTCCTATAAGACCAAGGGAAAAAAAAAGCGCTACTTCCATCTCAAAATAGATAAAGTACTCTCTTTGTCAATTTGATGTCAGTTTTGTCAACTGAATTTGAATGACGTGCAGTTAAATGCAGCGAAGGCTACAACCATCAGTCTGAAGCAGATAACAGAGAAAGTTTGTTTCCTTGAAGCGAACTTTAGTGATAGCTTCTCTGAGGCCAAGTCCTAGCTTTTCTCCTTATCCTAAATTCTACTGAAACAAAGAAAGATAGTTGATAATTACTATTTGCAACTCATTAGGGTCATTTTCATTCCTTAGACTCTTAAAGTAGCAATTTAAATTCAATCACAGCAAGCTGGATCAATCTGCCATTTTTTTTCTGAACAAGTAACATCATAAGACTGTTGAGTGTCTGTGACCAGAAAAGTGCTTATGATCTGAGGCAGAGGTCTGGTATCTTGAAATACATTACGTGTTGGCATGAATTGTTTTTTTAAGTGACTTGAACTGACATAACTGGACAAAGTACTTTTGTTCCTGTGGGGAAAAAAATAAGTCACAAGAGAAAGGTAGAGAATCTGATGTGGCTACAAGCCAGCACTTATAATACAGACTTTCAAATAGAAGAATTCAAATAGATTTGCAAAAGTAGCAAAACAGTTCATATATATTCACAACTGGATCATTTAACTCTATCTATTAATGTTGTCTAATGTTTTTCATTACAGGGTTTTATTTGCATTTACTAATGACTTTGCCAGGTTTTGGTCATTCCGTTCATATTGTCTAAGGTAGTTCTGTGGGGGGAGGATGGGGAGGTGGGGCGTAGATCTGGGAAGAAAAGGGACCTATTCATCTTCATTAGCAGTCTGTCTGAATGCATGTTTGTTTTCAAGAACAAGGTTGGGGTGGGGGGACAAGAGGGAAGATTGATAAATACTTGAAGACCTCCATTAGAAAAAATCTGTTCTTTGACATGGGGACTGCAGGTTAGCCTCTGAAACTGAATTCACCGCATCTGAAATCAGCCATTTTTACTGAAAATACGTACATCTAGAAACTGTAGAGACTTGCCTGAATTGAGAAACTAAGAATTACTAAAGTCTTTCTTTGCTGAGCGTGTTCTGCTTTTCCAGCTGATAGTACAGACCGAGTGGTTTATGAACTAACAATGTAACCCCACAAATTCCAGTCCTGGGCAGCAGGAAGAAATGGGCATACTGGGATTCTGTTACGGTGGCTGTTCTGGAGCTGTGGAGCTGAAACTGACACCCGGGGGGCAGATTCGCCTTTGCTTTAATGACCATTAATCAGAATCACAGAATCACAGAATGGTAGGGGTTGGAAGGGACCTCTGTGGGTCATCTAGTCCAACCCCCCTGCTGAAGCAGGGTCACCTAGAGCAGGCTGCAGAACTGAGGTTGTTTTACAAGAAACTGATATAAATGAATAGGGAGACAAAAGCTGAAATTATTGAACCATAACAGAGATGGATGGATCAGAAGCCAGGACCAGCAAGGAGTCTGTCTGGGACACTAGAGAGAAATGGGTCAGGGATGGGGATAACCGGCAGAAGAGAGAGGACAATGCATGAGATGGTGATAAGAAGGAGCTGGGGGTGGAAGAGAGGCGACCTCTCCCAAAGAAATGTGATGTATGTGAAAAGAGGTAAATGCAACTTTCTTGAAAGACAGGTAATCCATCTTCATTATTCTCTAAATAAAACCTGACACAAAGCTTGGTTAAATCGTTAGAAAACCTGCCATTGACTTTGGTGGCACATAGAACAGACTTTGTAGCTGAGATTTTCACAAGTGCTATACATTCTTTTATTTCTGCTCCTGATACAATCAGCAATCGAATGTAGAAGAGAGTTAAATCCTAAAAGTTATATATCAACAGACTGAAGCAGAAATAAAGAAAAGTTTAGAGAAAAAAAATCCTACTTTGGACTGAGTAGTGAATAACCTGTGATTCCCTTTGTATCTTATTTTTTTTTAACAATAATAATTCAATTTTTTCCTCACTAGCTAACAAGTAAAACTTTTTGCTAAACTACAGAAGCATAATTATAGGTTAACACCATTTAGACAGATTATGTGTTCTATGAGGAGATGACTATTGGGTTGTCTCAGACTTGGATTGAAGCTTATTTACTGGACTCTTGTTTCACAACAGAAATGCTTTGAGTGCTCCTAAAGTGCAGATAAACAATAACACGTTGTATAAGAAAGTAAATGGTCCCATTTCCAAACAAAGAAGTCATAGAACAGAATAGAATAGAATAGAATAGAATAGAATAGAATAGAATAGAATAGAATAGAATAGAATAGAATAGAATAGAATAGAATAGAATAGTTGCAGTTGGAAGGGACCTACAGTGATCATCTAGTCCAACCGCCTGACCACTTCAGGGCTGACCAAAGGTTAAAGCATATAATTTCAGGGCATTTTCCAAATGCCTCTTAAACACCGACAGGCATGGGGCATCAATCACCTCTCTAGGAAGCCTGTTCCAGTGTTTGACCATCTTCTCGGTAAAGAAATGCTTCCTAAAGTCCAGTCTAAACCTCCCCTGGTTCAGCTTTGAACTATTCCTATGCATCCTGTCACTGGATATCAGGGAGAAGAGATCGCTACCTCTCTCTCCACTTCCATTCCTCAGGAAGCTGTAGAGAGCAATGAGGTCACCCCTCAGCCTCCTTTTCTCCAAAAAGGACAAACCCAGAGTCCTCAGATGCCCCTTATAGGACATTCCTTCCAGCCCTTTCACCAGCTTTGTGAATTGCAATTTTTCAGGCATCTTTCATAGAGCCTTTTGGAATGTTTCGCTAGGTTAAGCAAGTACTTAATTTGCAAGATTTTAAATACAGTATCATGTACCGGATTGTACTGGTTTTGGCTGGGATAGAGTTAATTTTCTTCATAGTAGCTCTTATGGTATTATTTTGGATTTGTTACCAAAACCCTGTTGATAATACATCTGTGTTTTAGCTATTGCAGAAGAGTGCTTACACTGCATTTTCTGTTTGTCACTCTGTCCCACCAGCAAGTAAGCTGGGGGTGCACAAGAAACTGGGAGGGGACACATCTGGGACAGCTGACCCCAACTGAACAAAGGGATTTCACATACCGTATAATGTCATGCTCAGCACTAAAAGCTGGGGGAAAGAAAGAGGAAGGGGGTACATTCAGAGTTATGGCATTTGTTGTCCCAATTAACTGTATGCATGACTCTTTTACTGTGGATGGTTGAACATCTACCTGCTGACGGGAAGCAGTGAATGAATTCCTTGTTTTGGTTTGCTTGCACACACAGCTTTTGGGTTCCCTGTTCAACTGTCTTTATCTCATCCCACCAGTTTTCTCTTTCACCCTTCCCATTCTCCCCCTCCCTCCTACTATAGGGGGAGTAAGCAAGTGGCTGTTTGGAGCCAAGCTGCCTGTGGGGGTTAATCCACAACATGTATTAACATTTGGAAAATGCTATTGGTACTTTTCCTAGTCCAGTCTCCTCAGTTTTGTTACAATACCAGCTAAATTGCTAGACATTACACACTTACATAAAAACAGTAATGAAAACAACATTGTAAATCTAACAGTTTATAAATCCAATCTAAATATTTCAAGACGTTAGATCCTACCTTAATAAACATTTATTTCACACATAACATTCAAGTTTTTTGACTCTGCATGGGGAAGAAATATCATTTAAAGAACTATAAAGAATAATTGTGCATGGAAACCAGTATCAAATACAAGGTTATTCAAAGCAGTACTAGAATCAACTGAAGAATACTACTCTTCAGTTGTTCTTCTTATGTGACATTAAGACAAAAACAAAAGCAATCAAGTCCTGGAGGACTTAAAGCAAATATGCTATTTGATGACTTTTATCCCTCCTTGGGATATCACAATTTAAGGAGCCTAAGACATTCGAATCAGATAGCTTGCATTTTGTAAATCAAAGAGCCTCACTGCAAGTCAATAAATGGAATATTCAATCATGACTTAGGCAAAATAAATATGTTGCGACCCACTAGTATACTCCATTGCCATTATATCACTCACCCTTATATGGATGCACAGAGAGCAGAAGGGCATTGCATGCACACAAAGAGAAAAGAAATGTGAAGAAGGGTGATTTGGAGTGCTGCTTCACTATGCAAAGTCACCTAGATTTGATGGAGATAAAGAGTATGGGCTGTTGGTTAAATTTAGTGACACAGCCTGCTTAGTATGATGTCTTTCAAACCTTGTCAATATAGGAAATTTAACTTGGAAGCAAAAGCCTAAGGAGGAAAATATGAAATAGAATTTAACCTTCCCTATATTTCTATATAGGGAAGCTATATATTCTCAATCATAGAATCATAGAATTATTTTGGTTGGAAGGGATCTTATAGATCATCTAGTTCAACACCTATATCATGGACAGGGACACCTTCCACTAGACCAGGTTGCTCAAAGCCCTGTCCAGCCTGGCCTTGAACACTTCCAGGGAGGGGGCAGCCACAACTTCTCGGGCTAACCTATTCCAGTGTCTCACAACCCTCATAATAAACACCTTCTTCCTTATATCTAATCTAAGTCTACCTTCTTTCAGCTTGAAGGCATTACCCCTTGTCGTATCACCACATGTCCTTGTAAAAAGTCCCTCTCCAGCTTTCTTGTAGGCCCCTTTCAGGTACCGGAAGGCTGCTAGAAGGTCTCCCTGGCGCCTTCTCTTCTCCGGGCTTAACAGCCCCAACTCTCTCAGCCTTTCCTCATAGGAAAGGTGTTCCTTACAAAAGCATAAACAAGAATCAAAGACATGAAACTTAACTGAGGGACTGGGTAGGGGATTCTTATCCAGACTACTAAAAACTGTAGCCAAGTTAATTTCTACCCTACCTACTCAAACACCTAGAAGAAACATTTAGGTAAGCCCTAATTGATCGCTTGCCTGTAAAATCTTCAAAACTTAATTTAAGAAGCCCACATTAACATTTCAGAGAAAAAGGAAAAAAAAATTTTGATAATCAGTTTACTTCCCTGGCTAAAGAATAAAAAAACAAATAAACAAGCACACACCTCAACAGCTCACTTTCCCATTCCCCACTCCCTTAAAAAAGGTTCAAATTTTTTTCCCCTCCACGGGTAACAAGAGAAGACATTCTTTCCACCCACAGAAGTTACCTTATCTTTGGCACTCAGCTGAGCTAGTCTCAGGGTTTCAAATGCCATCGCGTCTCAAAAATTGCATGCTCACAAAGGTCATATGAAGCTCTGAGAAGGTGAAAGGTATCAACTACAGAGCTTTTACTCTGGGAAGTTAGAGTCTTTTACCTTGGAGAAACCTGCTCTACTTTCCTTTTCAGGGCTCAGAAAAAGGGAGATGGTCTTTTTATGAGGTAATCACAAGGATAACTGGAAATGCAAGCAATTTAAAAGCCTTCATAACCAATGAGAATTCCTCAATAGTCTTCATAAAGTTTCTGACCCCACATCACCATTGACACAAAATCACAATATGGTAGCAAGCATGCAATTCTGAGAATGTCATGGATGCTGCGACAACGAAATACGCGTGCACTGTTTTTTTTCATTGCCTTTGGCCAAAATTGGATAAAATTCATTGTCTTCCCTTTACTCCCAGCTGGATAGAAAGCAGTTTAGAGATCAGACTGCTTTATTTTTTGACTTGGATATATCCTAAAGCAAAATCCAGGTGCTTCAAAGAGGGAAGGGTCTCACAAATGTGTCATAGGATGACTGTCTGAATAAAGACAAAAATGAAGAGAGAAGCCAATAAGTACTGTTGTTACGCTGGAAACTAAAGCAGTTTAGACAATATCATAATGGCTATGTCTACAAACAATGTGCAACAAACCCCTTTTCACCTCAGGCAGTCACTTCATGCTATGAAAAAATAACCCCTAGCATCTCCTTTCTAGATTCAACTTGAACACATTCTACCTACGGCTAGATTGATTTGGCCTCTGGAATTAGAGAATTTTGCCAGTTTGGTGATCGCAGTGAAGGCTCAGTCTATACTTTCCCTAAAGACTAAGCCTCAAGGCACAGAAGTTCATCACTCAATGACTGAGCAGTAAGCAGAAAATGCAGAATTTACATCTTAAGCTGTGCAACCAGAGACATCCTTACTACCGTTCTGCAGATATATTGGTGGATATAACTCATTTCAGCACTACTATCTAAGCAACAAATTGACACAAGAGTAGCTGTAGCTGGTTTTGGTATTCGGAAGACAAGGAAAACTATTAACAATTCCATTTCATACTGAGACAGATGGTATGAAACTGTTTTGAAAGTGTACTGTTTTGGTTTGACCTGGATAAATGCCAGGTGCCCACCAAAACCCCTCTATCACTCTGCCTCCTCAGCTGGACAGGGGAGAGGAAATATGACGAAAGGCTTGAGGATCGAGATGAGGACAGGGAGAGATCACTCATCAATTACTGTCACAGACAAAACAGACTGAACTTGGGGAGAAAAGGGAGTTTAATTCATCTGCAATCAAATCAGAGTAGGATAGTGAGAAATAAATCCAGATCTTAAAACACTTTCCCTCCACCCCTCCCTTCTTCACTGGGCTCAGTTTGACTCCTGTTTCTCTCCGCCCTTCCCCCACAAGAAGCACGGGGGGATGGGGAATGGGGGTTACAGTCAGTTCATCACACGTTGTCTCTGCTGCTCCTTCCTCCTCAAGGGAAGATTCCTCACACTCTTCCCCTGCTCCAGCATGAATGTTCCTCTCACAGGAGACAGTTCTCCACAAACTTCTCTAACATGGGTCCTTCCCACAGGCTGCAGTCCTTCAGGAACAGGCTGCTCCACCATGGGTCCCCCACGGGGTCACAAGCCCTGCCAGCAAACCTGCTCCAGCGTGGGCTCCTCTCTCCACGGGTCTGCAGGTCCTGGCAGGATCCTGCTCCAGCGCAGGCTCCCCACGGGGTCACAGCCTCCTTCAGGCATTCACCTGCTCCAGCATGGGGTCCCTTCCACTGGCTGCAGGTGGAGATCTGCTCCAACATTGACCTCTATGGACTGGAAGGGGACAACCTGCCTTGGCATGGTCCTCGTCACGAGCTGCAAGTGAGGGCATCTTGAGCACCTTCTCCCCATCCTTCTTCACTGACCTTGGTGTCTGCAGAGTTGTTTCTCTCACGTCGTCTCACTCCTCTCTCTTCACTGCCATTTCACTGCAGAATTTTTTTTCTTCCCTTTCTTAAATATGCTATCCCAGCGGCACTACCACCGTCGCTGACTGGCTTGGCCTTGGCCAGCGGTGGGTCTGTCTTAGAGCCAGGTAGCACTGGCTTTATCAGACATGGCACAAAGCTTCTGGCAGCCTCTCACAGAAGCCACCCCTATAGCCCCCCCACTACAAAAACCTTGCCACACAAACCCCTAACATGTACTATTTAGTCAGGTATGAGATTGGTCATAAGCTATCATTTAACAATGACTGAGCTCTATTAGAAATACGGCATTTCTATTTGTTCCAGCATTCTTGACTAATTCAGCATTGCACTATATTGAACAACAGGGACTGCTAAAAGCTGAATTTAATGTATACAAACTCAGCAAATATACAACTTAAAGCTGGTTTTCTATGACTGTGTACCAATAACATTGAAGCAGGCTGCAAAGGTTTTACACGCAGTCTTAGAATAAATGTGTTATTCACAAGTGAGCTGCCAGGTCATTTCTAGTAATTGTCAATAGATTTCATACTTCAGGGCACCCTAAATAATTTGATAGATAGAGCTCATTTTTCAGAGATATTTTTTTTTAATAAGTGTTACTGTACAATTTTACTGAGATTCCTTTGCAGTTATGCTAGAACAGTTTTACTCAACAGTCATCTAAAAGCCAGGCTTAATAATATAAGATCAACTGTGTGAATTAAAAATGGATCAAGAAAAATAATATTTCATAAATTTCTAAAGCTAATTTAGCAAGGTTAGCATTCTATTTCTTTTATAGATGAGGTTTTTTTGTTGTTTTGTATTCCTACTAATTTGCCAGTTGTGGCTTTTATTTTGCTAAAATTTTTCATAAGTATAGTATTTGTGATAAATTTACCATACACATAAAACCTACACATAATGACAGTGCAAAGACATCCTAGACAGACTGTATATGCAATATATTCAAGCAATGCACCAAACCTACAGTGTAAGCAGGTTATTGTTTTGTACATTCCTATCAACTCTGTTGCATTTCAAGCATTCTCTCACTACAAACATACAGACTAATTTATACCTCCCCAGTAAATCTGATGTGTTTCATCATGTCGAAACTTCTGAATATATAGAGCTTATTCTCATACTTAACACTCTTCTAAATATTGATGATTCTTTACCATGACAATGAGAATGTGAAAGAGAATGAGAACAGTCGTGAGAACCATCTGAAAAGGCCGAAGGTCAAAATGTTAGAGTTTTACCCTATTATCTGTCAGCACAGAAAGAATTGTCACCCCTTATTTCTAGAGCATATAATACAAAAACCTGCTGTGGAGCAGTTGTACCTGTTACTGATACAGATGAGCCACTGAAAGATGTGAATGTATTAAGCTGGAAGACTGGTTCCTGTGACATACCTAGAATATGCCCAAAGCCACTGCATGCCTTCACCCTCAACTGGTCAACAGAAAAGCATATTTATGGATGTTATTTATTGACATCCAAACCCACATCTTGAGCCTTAGCCCTGAAAGAAATGTCGGCGTGGCACTGGACTTATGAACTAACAGGACTATAGGTTTAGCAAAAAAAAAAGAAAGTATAACTTGTTAACATAATTTTGTCTTAATTGTATGTTGTTTATCTTATGTTTCAGCTCACATGAAAAAAAAAGATATCTTTGCACTAAAAGGGAAATTTCTCTATGTGAGAACTATGAAGGGAAAATGGTTTTTAAATGCTACTGCTAAAGGTGGTCACTTAATGGTAAGACTGAAGTTGTATTTCCAAAAGCATATGACAAAACACGTGTAATATACTGTATAATAGATATCTGTGTGTGTGTGTATGTATGGAATTCCAAGAAGCAGAATATCCTCCGCATAATTTATTTTACAATTTTAAAAATTCTACTGCTTTGTCACTGCTACAAAGAAGCAAAGCAAATCCACCATAGGTGTAACTAAGTATTTAAGGGAAGACTAGCACAAGTGACTTAATAATACAGCTGAGGCATGAAATGGATCTGAAGTGATACACGGAAAAAAGTAACAGCCACAAACTCTGCCCTCTGTGAAGAAATAAGCAAAATAAAGAGAAATTAGCAATATTTTTCAACTTTAATTAAAATATTAATGGACTTCTTTAAACATTACAATTGTTTAGAAGTGTTTTAAATGCCTCCGTGACTTATCTATGTTTCACAAACCTAATGAAAATTATGTCTGTTAGTTAAAAATTATTACACATTTTAAATGGTGCTTATTATACTTTATTCAATTCTAGGAGAATCTAATTTATTCTCTGGCTTATTTTCTTATAAGCTCTCTTCAAAGGCCTGTATCTTTATTAAAGACAGAAGTCTAAATGATATTCCCTGGTAACTGAACTAGCCCCATACTAAACAGTTTTATCTGTCTTAATATATTTTTTTCCTTCCCGAAAGCTGTAGGAGATAAGCGTGCCTGAAGTTTATGTGTAGTTCATATAACAAGTAAGGTAGATAATGGAATGGGCTAAATAAGTGGAAAGAAATCTACTATGAAATAAAGATATAAATTGTACCTATGGAAACAGTCTTTGTAATTAAGAATAATTTAGAAAGGCATGGAAGATATTTAATCAGTATGTAAATTAACAGAGGATTGTTTTAGAAAGGTAATAGAAGTTAACTCAATAAAATCCTTTAAACATTCTTAGTGCCCAAAAATAAAAACAAGCAAACAAACAAACAAAATACACACACACACCCCTCCCAGGCTCCAAATTCTTTGTACTTTTTCATCTGTATAGGGATAAAACCCACGCCCTACTTCACAACTTCTTCAGCATGTGTCACCAAACCCACAACACAAACTAAACCAAAATTATCTTCTGATATTTATAGACCCCTAATAATACCCGCATCTTCACACACTTCACTGATCCTAGCAGCTTTCACTAAGGGGCGGTAAAACATTTCATAAAGGAAAATAATGCCTATATTACTTTCTGAAGATGGGGTTGGAGGCAGAAAGTAAAATATTCCAGCTCAGCCAGCAGGTGAGAGGCACAATTGAGAAAAGGTATTTGTTTCTAGACTAGTCTAGTTCATTAACTATGGAACAAAATTATATGAAATCCCACTTAATGCAGAGTGCCTAATTGAAAGAAGCAGCAGAATTTGCAAGTAAGACAGAGACATGAGCTGGAACAGGACTGGGCCTTACATGGTAACAATAAAACTATGACACTTCTTAATAAATTTAAGTGCTTGCCTATGACACGCTGTCTTGCATTGATTACCTACTAGGTGTCACATTGTTTTCTGGATGAAACTTGAGCATAAAACACTCCAACTAACAACATGTCCTTGCAGAGAAACACCCAAGTAACTTTAAGTAAGCTAGCTGAGGTGCCAGAGCCAGTGTAGCTTTGCAACCTTTAAGTCCATACTACTAAATCTTTACTTAATAGTGAAGATACTTACTTCTTAGCACGTATTTTATTATGTACAGACTGGTAAAATGCAGACTACTTTTTAGCACATTCATTAAGGTTTTACTGTACTTCAGATACATTGAAAAGGCCTATCAGTAAGTGAGCAGATTTCTGTGGCAACAGAAAATTGAGTGAGGAAGACCAAAATGGAAAACCTATGTTTTGATAATAAATAGAAATAACCTATGGTATACAAAGCGTGTACTTATGCACAATTTTCATGTATATCTCAGATGTAGTTGAAGAGGTACAGACCTCCTTCAAATGACACACCTGTTATATCTTCCTACTAGTATTTCCATGCATCTATTAAGTGTATCAGTAAAACTGCAGCCAGTTCAAACTATAATGTTACAGCATTTCTGAAATTTTACTTTCAAAAGGTCTAATATAAAAGCAGAGCAAAAGTCAAACCTTGCAAATACTAGGGGCAGGTTACAGCCAGAAAGCATATCTTTATAAAATCAAAGTTAAAAATGAGAGAACCAGATACCTTGTAAATATGAAGTGTATTCTATGCATTTCTTCATCGTGTTTAGTATCAGTTTCTTTAAAATCCCAAATACTAAATCATGCTGTGGTAATCAACAAAACTTACCTTGGTAGCTCATGCTATATTCTTTCTTTCAAGGCTGAACTTCAGCTGTCATCATCAGAAAAAACACAGATAATACTTAACTAGACCTCAAACACCTTGGTGCTTTAATCCATTGCATTTTAATACTGCTACATATTAATTTATATTTCTCTTTCTCTTCTACTGAACTTAAAAAATCTTTGCAAAGTTCAGAATCTGATCAAGCTAACCAAAATTTAAGTAATTTGTTTGCTTTTTTCTTTATTTTAAGATAAATATTCTACAGAAGTTGCTTAAAGAGCAATTATGTGACACAAGGTACTTATTTGTCAAAGAACCACGCCTGGCTGTCGAAAGGTCAGTTTTATCTAGCATTCAGCTGCTACAGTTGTAGAAATGACCAATGGCATTAAAACGTCTGAGGACTAAAAGTCTACAAGTCAGCCCCAAAGGCCCACCAGCAAGATGCCTGAGTTTTGAAAAGAGCCGCTCCCACCCCATAGTAACTACACAGTCTGCAATGACCAGTGCAATAACCAGGAGGAAAACTTGCCCATTAAATGTCCTTAGCTCTTCATACAAACAGCAAACAGAGGGAATATAAACATGTTATGAGCATACTGATTTCCTACATACAAAGTCACCTTGAAATTTTTTGAAGAAAATAACCAAGCCGGGAAGTCAAGAGAAATACAGTGACAGAAAAAACTCCACGTGGTAAGACAGAGGTACCCTGGTTGCTGGAAATGATGGTAACTCCTAGCAAATAAAAAGCACGTGAGGAAAACTGCTGACACTTTTCCCAAATCTGGTTTACCATCAGCCTAGATGGTAAATAAATCTAGACTGGTTTCAAAGTAAACACTGTGGAACTGAAGATCTTATTATTTGCTTAGCCACTTCTCCATTGTTCGTAACAATTTGACATTTATTTCAAGTATAACAACTTTTTTAAACAACTAAGAAGCGTTAAACAATATTTTTCAACATTACTTTAGACATCCAAGACATTATAGTCCATCTTTTTTGTAAATTTAAGAGTTAGCCACAAAGAGTAGCAGGGCCCAGAACTCCACAATACAAAAACAGAAATAATAAAAAAAAGAGAAGCCAGATGAAATAAATCAGTCAGTTAACCAAAAGAAGCACTTTGTGTATGGAAACACTGATGAGCCAAGAAAAAGTAGAGAGTTATAAAATTCTGCTCCCTTTGTGAAGAGTCAAAGGAGAAGGACTTTCTCTCTCCATTTTCCCTGAAGCTTGCTCCAAGCTGAAGATGACACACATCTTGCTTCTACTCGTCTAAAGTCCCTGCTGTTGTCAGTGATAAACACTGAATAAGTCTTTTAAAGAAGTCTGTAGATAGCAACATAAGCAAAAGTATTTCTCCACTAATTTAAAGATATTTGATTAACTTGCTCCAAACCATTCTGGATGATGGTTGCAGATTTGACTAACAAACGTAACAATATAGACTCCCAGTTTCAGGACCTGAAATGGTGTTGCCCTACCTTTTCTTTTAAGCTGTCTGCTAAAAGCTTCCACTTCACCCTAGCTGCAAGTAGTAGTTTTTTTAGAGGGTAAGATAATAACAGAGTAAGTTATTAAACCGCTAAGACTGAGACTAACAGTCGTAATGAGAGTGAGACAGACTGAATAGAAAACCTGAAAAACCAACTCTACCCTTTGATCACTGTGTCCTTGCAAGGCAGGTCTTTTTATCCAGTCCTCGGTGCTTGCAGCACTCTCCCTCTGGTTACCACAGATAATGTGTTGCTTGCTGCAAAACCATTTCCCTAACTCTGCCTGCCAGCTCCACATCAGTCTGTTCATCCATCTGTCCAGCCCTGCATTCCCAGAACCCTCCATGCTAAGCCTGCTCAGTTTGTCTCTGGACAGATATACCTTTTCTGGAAGTTTTTGCCGTGCTGAAACAATGGTGACACTGACACTTTTTTCCTCTTTTCCACCTGTCCATATCATTTAAGGGAGACAACACTTCAAAGAGAAAACCAGAGTTAAACGATGTTTCTTATAATCTCGCTCCCCATTTTTTTTCAGCATGACTAGACGTAAACATCAGTAAGATGTTTGCAGTCTTCAAGGAGATGTTTGTGTTCAGTTTCAGATTTAATCTCTGTTACTCTGCCCTACAGAAAAGAGTGTTTTACTGCATAAAATTCTGTATGTAGCGATATATTTCAGGAACAGCAGCACTGTCAATAAAGGTCATGCTTTGCCAGGTACCATCAATTTTGTGACATCTCTCATGCCACTCTGCAACTGAAAAGTTGGAAACTCTGAAATTTTCCCATAAAACAAAGTCATTGCTCATGAAGATTTTCTCAGACAGATGTACTCCTACTCACTACCATTCTCTGTTCTAGAGGTTGGCACCAATAGGCTTTGATTCTCGTGCCCACTTTGTGCATTCTCATTGAAAGTTTCAGCTCAGTCAGGGCATATTTCTACACTATTTGTCATTCACTCAAAGTATTTCAGCCATTTCCTCAGAAAATAAAAATGCTAGCTCATTTTAAACTTTTTTACAGAGATGGTTCACAATTTGACAGCAGCCTACAGATAGAATAGTATTTCCCTGCATTATCCATCAAACACTTTGCATAGATAATGTATTCAGACCAGAAGTAAAAGCATGTTCTTCTCGCATACATACAGCTTCCTTTTTCTTTCTACTCATTACATACATTTTATGCCAGCTTAAACTCCAGAAAACCACTATTTCTTCCACAAATATCTCTTTTTCCTGAAAATACGTTATTGACGAGCAGATTTTGTCTATTAAGTAAACTAACACTGTCAGAAATGACCTTGTTGAGCTTCTATTGTCAATGATCACAAGCAGGAGGAAAAGCCAGACAACACTTACCTCCCTCTTTACAAAGCTTTCTTAGAAACCAGGCAGTAAAACACGCAGCACAAATGTGAAACTTTTGTCTGAAGAACATGCCCTGGACTTCAGACTGAATATAGGGAAGTGTGCTTTATGCATGTTGTATCTCTCAAGCTCCGAAATACGGTAATAACATGCCAGATATTTTGACATCTGCTCTGCCTTCTGAGAGTAAGCATGATTCCAGACATTCCTTGTTCAGGAAGGTTCAGCTAACAAAGTTTAGTAAACAGCCTGTCTTAACTAGGACTCCTACATTCCACTTTCTAGATCCTTAAGTTGCTTTTTTGGCTAGGGAAGCTTTTCTGTAGTACCGGAAACCTCTGCTCAGGAACAGAGCGCTAACTCTTGTACAAGTCAAACTCACAGTGGAATTACGGTAGTGCGAATCACTGCGAGCGGTGATATCACAGCTGGTTTGTGTTGAAGGTCTGATCCAAAATGCCAGTAACAGTAATTCAAAAAATTCTACTGTACCCTGTAGAAGACTACCACAAACTGGTTTTGTCTCGACATTGCCATTGTTGCCTCTTCCCGCCCTCTGAAAAAACCGCCACAACGACCTGCAGGAAAGCGCCTGCGCGCCGAGTAGCACGCAGACTGGCAAGAGTGGACTTGTCTAAGCGGGTAGCGTGTATGGCACGAACTGCACATATGCGGACATGCTCTGCGCATGGGCCAATGTCCCTATAAAAGGGCAGCACATGCTTTTCTGAGCGCTCTTGCTCTCCTCCTCGCCGCCTTGCTACCTGACCTCATCCTTGCCGGAGCCTCCATGTCTGCACAGAGACTGAGCCAACTGGACATCACTGGATGTCGTCGAATTCGTGGTGGTGGTAACTGATCCTCCCCCCTCCCCCCCCCAATACTTCCTTTCCTCGCCCGCTGGGGTTGCTCGACTTTACTCCTTTCTTTCTGTTGCATGGCATGCGAGGCCATTTGCGTCTTAATCTCGTCCTTGGGATCTTATCCAAACCTGCCCGACATCGGATCGGGGCATACCCTTCCATGTTCCCTGTAATTAAAGAGAATAAGAAGACCATAGTAACATTAAATATATTTTTTTCTGTTTGGGGGCTATAGTGATTTCATTCTCTTTTTAGGAGTAATTCTAATAATACCTAAAAAGCAAATCACTACCTATGAATAACACAGAAAGTATTTGAAGCACTAGAGAAACTACTATGCATTCAGACAATTGAATTTTCACTCTGATATAAAACATTTGGGTTTTTTTATCCACACATGAATTTAATTGGACTTAATGTCCAATTTTCTTGAAAACTTTATTGCAAACGTATATAAAAGTGCAAATCTCAATAGCTGTTCATACCTGCTTCCAAGAAAATGTATGCTTTAAGATAAATTTACTATCTTCTAAATTCAATTTTAGCTGTCCAAAGATTTCTTTTCCTGAACTTTTACTCTCTGAAAGCAATCAAAGTGTAAAGATGTTATTTCAGAGTAAAAAATACTTCAGCATCTGCTAGAATAAAACATTGCCTTAAATAAATAAGGAATCAGACCTTTAACCTTTGTTTCACACATTTTTGTATTGTGACAAGCAGGACTGCTACAGCTTCTGCATTCTTTCTCATCATATCACCAGAATCTGTGACAAGATCTATGAAATCTAACAACACAAATTTTGTGATTCAATGTATGGAAAAAAAAGCACGACCACAGAGGGATTTTCATCACTTTTGCTGTTTCACTGAATTGTCCTTTATTCATGTGTAGCACAATCAGAAGGGTAGCATTTTTTTCACCAGAACAAGTAAAATGGAGTGGTAACGCACTAGCCATTATTTATAGCTAGGGTACAAGCCTTACACTTTTATTAACAGATACTGAACTAAAATGATTGAGAAATACTGCACAGCAATTCAAAAAGGAAAAAAAAAATTAAGATTTTCTCTGCTAGGCAAAGAGCTTTGTTCTTGAGCAGTCCTTGTTAATAATCAGTAGAAGTCATTCTTACTTCTTACACCCACTATTCAATGAACTTTTGGTCATATCAGCTAAATTCAGGCATTATGCTGCTTATACACTAAAATCTATTGTCTTGGGAGGGATCATTTGTCTAAGAACTGAATGTATATGTAAATCACTATTCTGTCACTCTTGGAGGTTTTCACAAAGGATTAGATTCACAGCAACACAATGAGGAAGTCTGTCTATCTGAGCAGTTTCATGTACTCTCCTAAACTGAAAGTGGGAAGGTCCGTTTCAGTTTGCTACCATCCATTTCAATTTGCTACCACTCTCACTCTAAAACTTCATTAAAACATAAAAATGAGACTAGCTTTAGTCAGTAATTTTTAAATCACACAGCACGAAGACATTTCAAAGGTAGTAGATTTTTGATGTGCTAATCAACAAGGATATGAGTAGGAGAATATTCCCAATTGTTTCTAAATATATTTCATACAGTCTTATGGACCGAGGGGAACACACCTTCTAGCTGCTCCTATAGAAGGATTGCAATACACATTCAGAAAAATAAAACTCACAAATATCTACTGTGTTCCTTGAAATTTTAACTCAAATGTGCAGAAACTGAATGCTTATGAGATGCAATTAGTCACCAGCGGATGTTCTCACATTTATGGATGGATTAAACACTGTAAAGATCTAATTAGCTTGTGCTTAAACAACATGAAATTATAAATAGCAATCACTTTTCTTAATTTACCTCTCCTAAAATTTTCACTGTATTTTCAGAACAAAAATTGAACATTATTAAGTTTTAGTTAGGAACAGGATAAACACAGCAAAAAGTTACACAGGGAATGGAAAATTTGAATGCATTTGTCAAATGCACCATGTAAATATATTTCAGCAAAAGCATTGTTATGTCTCCAGCTTTTTAATAGTTTATCTTCTGTGTGGTAAACAAATGAGGTAGAGGAGAAAAGGAATATAAACCTTCATGTTAAAGGCAACAGGAACACAAAGCAGCTTTCAAAGCTTTTTTCTCCTTCTGTTTTCATATTTAATGGTTTACAACTCTAGAAAAGCTTAGAAACAAACATCTTCAGCTACTGCACCTCTCCAGACATATAATTTCACCATCAGCTGAAGAGGTTGAAGGAACAAGAATGTGAGAGATACCCTAAATCCATGAGAACGTATTTGATGAAGTGTGATTTCTCCCCCTGGCAGAGATGACTACACTGTAGTCACTGAGACATTCCCTGTTGTTTAAAATTCTTTGACACTACATGTTAAAAAAGAACCAATACAACATATTATAGAAGTAAGAGATAAGGGGGAAACACTGTTTGTTTCCTGTGCTTTGCTTTCTCACTTTTCAATCACACCAAAATTCACAAGAGGAGGGAAAATATTCTGATTTGAAAGCAACTGCAAAAGATATGAGAAGTGTTTGTTCAGTGCCTTAGTTGTGAGTTGAGTGAAAGCAGATAAGGCACATTGACTAGTCTGTCCAGTCACAGTTTATCTCAGTTTCCAGCTTTCCTTTGAAGAAAAATTCTACTGCACTTTTGTCCTCTCATCTGTCATTTCTGATGTCTGTGGAAGAAATTACCAGTAAAGCAACCATCTAATGAGATAATATTCAATGATATAAATTTCTATTACGTTCAAATGTAGAGTGATACGTGATTTCACAAACATACAGCTGGTTTCTGAGATTCTTTCGGTAGATATTGGGCTCCTCTGAAAGATGGGTAAACCGCTTGATTTTTAAAAGTGCTGACACATGCACTTCTCCAGGACTTAAAACCACGAAAAGCAGGTGAACAAAACTGCAGCGGAGGAGGCAGGGGGAAATAACCTAGTTAATGAAAAAATAAATCAGTAACAGAAGTAGTAAGAAAAAGGACCTGAAAGTCCTTACAATCTCTTTGCTGTAGTCACTTGCTATAGTCACTTTCCACAGTTAAATCAGCCTGAAGAAAATGGAGGACACAGCTGAAATTCAGAAAGTTCAATTCAAAACTGATTAGGTCTCAAGAATCGGCTTGCCTGAAACCTTTTACTCATTAAAGTTCACAGATAAGGGAACCAGCTTATATGAATGATATCTTATTAAGATAACAAGGGTCCAATCAAGTGATGGATAATTCCAATTTGTATTTGGATAGTCCTCTACTCCCTGACATGAGATATTTACAAAGATGGTGATTTTCCTAGCTAAAGAGAGCAGCTTTTAGCATAGCTACAGATAGTATTATTAGAAGGATATTTTTAAATTCTAACATTAAAAAGCACAACACTGTATGGAAACAGAGACAAGAAATATCTTACCACTTAAAAAAAGGTAGCAACTGCAGCAACATTTCTTTGACTAACCCATGTAACTAAATCACAGGTGACATGTAAGTTAAAGGCAGTGTAAGAGACTACTGACATAACAGAAATTGTCTTCACAATGGATTAATCAACAGTCACCCTCCCATATCTTCTTTTTCTTACTTCACTTCCCATCCTCCGCAAAGTTAAGTTTAAAAACAGAATGTATATAACAGAGGAATATGGATGATGACTCTCTGAGTATATAGTCTTTCAAAGAAGAGAGATTCTCAGGATCTTTGGGAACAGGGATTTTCAAAGCCAACAGAAGCAGAAATTATGTTCTCACACACTGGAAAATGCTTATCTTGATACACAAAACAAGCTATGTAACTAAATAAGCTGTGACTTAGCTATAAATAAGCTTATAAATAAGTAGTGGCTGCCCACTGTCACTGTCCAGGTAAAGGGACAAAGTAAAATAATACAATTACTCCTTGTCACCTATCAAAAAAATTGGTATTATTGTAACTGCTGTCTAGCAGATTTGCTCCTGCTTAAAAATCACTAAATTATCTAAAATTCATACCCTAGATTCTTAGCTGTCTGATATTTCCTCTTTTGTTATTTTATTCCTTTAATGGTGTGTAATGCGCCTAAACACTTCTGGTTTTTTCCTTCTCAATTGAAAGGTTAAACTTGCCTAACTTACAGGAAAACTGCAAAGGCAAGGCCCGCTGTAGCCATGTGCTTTCTGAACAACACTCACTTGGATGACGGAAGTGGAAAATGCAACTCAGCAAATTCATGTAACTTCTTAATATTAGAATGAAAACATATAGGTATCATCAATGGAAGTATAGTTATATTCCAGCCTAATAGCTGTTGTTAGCTCATGATCCATAACTGGCAGTCCTACTGTTCTCCAGGACCCATTCTTCCACTTTCTCCTCCTGAAAAAAACTTCTAAAACAAAACCAAAACCACACTGTCACCTCCCTTAATGACCCTCTGCCACCATGCTTGACCTTTGGCATACCTTATTCCCATGCACACTTTCACATCCTATTCTGCAATGAAAAACAATGTACAGGAATTTGGAACTGCTATTGTAAAGGGGTTGCTTACTTTACTCCCTTGACTCCACAAAGTGAAAACAACTAAAAATTACCTCCATTTATTAACTTTGGCGATACCAAAGCAAAACACAGAGGTCTGTGCATAAATGGGATATTTCTCATTCAGTTCCATGAATCCTTTCCTAAACATCAAGTTGCCTTTTTCTGGATCATCTGTGGCAACTTTAAGGAAGAACACACATACAGAAGTAATAATAAATGTTTAAAGTATAACTATTCTGTCTGTAGTGGAGGGGAGAGTTATGGGTCTGTGTACCCATATGTACCCTCTAGATACAGGGAAATCAGATGGCATTGTCCTGGCAAATACGCATAAAGCATCAGGAAATACCCTGGGGGTAAAAATGCTGCCGATGGATTAATAGCTTAGCAGCTGTTCACAAACGATTCCCCATGGAATAAGGCAATTTGCATAGAATATTTTAATATACACTATTCTCGGTGAAGGATTTAGTTATGCTGGTCCACTTTACATTCTGCAAAAGTGCACTTAGGGCAAGCTGGAGGATGTGTTAAGAGTGTGTTTTCATAAAAGAAATCTTATTCTTTCATGTCCCAAGGGTTGGTTTTGGAGGACATTATGCCCAAAACCAGCACAATACCTTTACGCTAGCTGAATGCACTGAATGAACAGGCAAATATTAGTTGAACTGCTAGGTAGGTATGTGCAGTAGCAGAAAGTGGCAATGAGTAGTCCTAGCAAAATGCAGAAAATCTAGGCCAATGCACCTACAAAATATTTGTTCTGCCCTCTTATTTGAAGTAAACATAGTGTTATCTCTGCAGTCAGAAAGTAGGCAAGTGGATGCAGTAGGTCTTGGGGACTTCCAGTTCCTTATTGTAATTCTGCTTTTGTTATAATTCACCACTAGGCACCAATAACCATTAACTGCTGTACAACGATTTTAAGGGAGCTGAGACAATAAAAGCATTGTCATGATGTAGAATTTGAAAGTCAGGGTGATATTTTCTGCAAATAAATGAAATAACAGGTGTGACTAGAATAGTGCCAGTAATATTTTGCAGCTACAAGGTGTATCCAAGTAGAAAATAAGAAAAACAGAAGTTCTCTAAGATGAAAAGCATGACCTACTTTCTCTCATTATGAAGTCTCTCTGTCATGTTGAATTATCCTTTTTAACAATATCATGGATGTTATTCTTACAGGAACCCTTATCATCCTTTATTCAGATTAAAGGAACTGTTGGACAGTGACCTGGAAAGTTCACTTCCTCCAGAGGCTGAATTTTCCTTTCATAACACATTCCACCCCTGTTCAGGCTAGGAATGGGAAATGGAGATCGCAGTCTGACCTTTGAACCTCTGCGGGCAGTACAGTGCGCTGATGAGAGCAACAGCCTGGCTATTCTCCATCACTAAATGACTACGCATCAGCACAGCTCCAACATGATGAATTACTGTAGCATGTCATCTTATTGCAAAGGACTCTTTCATGGTTCAAAGAACTGTTGCTCTTTTTTCTCTGTTGAGCACTGGTATTCTTTAGAAAACTGGGTTCAGCTGCTTGTTGATCCATGGCCTGTTAATATAAGCCGCAGTAAGTCCCTTTACTTCTCTGTCAGTCAGAACCTCTCTTGTAAAATGAGAATAATAGCTCTGATTTATTTCCAGGGTTTTGAAGGAGTAACTATTATCAGGAATGCTCAGATATTTTGGTGCCATGAAAGAACCTAAGTCAGCTGGGTATGCAGTGTGACTTCATAACAGAAGTCTGCACCTGAATAGCAAAAGTCATCTAGAGACTTGTTTTTGTAGGAAATTACAAGTTCTCCAACCTGTAATGGCTATCTTCAATATTTTATAGAAAATCTGTTACGGCTCAAGTATAAGCCAACATCTCAGAAAGAAGCTGAACTTTCCCCTCAATTTGTCTACACTGCTGAGAAGTGATGAACTGGTTCAGTTTCACAAGATTGCTTCTTTCTCATGTCCTCTGACAAAAACCGAGATAAAGGGAGGGCAGGAAAGGAATGGCAGAGTGTCAAGAAACTGATGACAAACCTGAAGAAATTGCATAATTCAGTTTTTCTTCTATGGAATTGGCGCTTTTCTTGCATATACTTCTTAGGTTTACCAGTTTTGTAGAACACGTACAAACATGCACTGACAGAATCATGTCTGGAAATCCGCTCAGTGGAAACACAGATATTATCAGTAAGAATGTTACTTTACGCAATTTTAAATGGCTCTACAAATGTTCAAATTACCTTTGAGGTGTACTAAAATCAAGCACAGAACCTTGTTATTGTGGTTATACAGTCTCTAGATAAAAGACAGCTCATGAAGGTGTCTCTGCACCTGTCTGCAGAAGCATCTCTCTAGTCAGCTCAGAACTAGTGTTCAAAAACGAAACTACTTCATAGCAGGAAGTTTCCTTCCATGTTGCTGAGACTGGAAAGACCGACAAACAGCAAGAGCACGGACAGTGTATACAGAAATCACGAGACCCAGGGCAGCAAAGCCAAACTCTGCCTTCATGAGACTTAAAGATTTATTTTCAAAGATTTGTATTCATTAATGAGAAGAAATGCAATGAAGATGGAACAAGATTATTTGAATAAAGGTCTTGTGCAGGACAAGGGAGAGATGAAAAATGCAGCAGAAAGCTCAACTCTTTATTATTCTTGCTTTTGAAATTAATGCTTGCATGCAAGAAAGAAAATACTTACCAGTCTTCAAGTTGCCATGAAGCTGTTTCAGTTACATACTATTCTCAGATCCCATTATACTCAAAACCAGAATGATTTCCCAAACCTTACCATTTTGGTAATTTTATAATGATAATTGTTTATCACAGAAAAGAGAGTGATTCATAATGAGCATCTCAGCAACTGCTTTTTGTTGGAGATTGTTTCTTTGACAAATAAATTAATAAAACTGGAGTGAGGGATGAACCTGACCCATTTGTAAGCTTATTTAAAAGTTATTGCTTATCCTTTTAGATAGCGTTCCCATGTATTAAGAACAATGTCAGGAGTGGTGTACATGCCATGGATATCAATTTATTTGAGAGCCAGGTCACACAGTCCCAGGGAGGCTTGAACTAAGGATGATGCAGGACTGGAGCCCCAGTACGTGACACAGCACAGGCCATACGGTTCTGAGCATTATCCACTGCATTGCTTTAAAAGCTGACACAGATGGGGAAATTTGCCATAGTTACTGGAAGGATTCATCCAATATTCTCCATCAATTACAAAACCAGCAAAATAACAAACAAGAATTAAACTGCAAGTGTAGATCTAGATTCCAGTCACCTTCTCACTTTGTCTTATTTTCTACAATTGAACAACTATTCCTCAAAGCAACATTAAGTTGTGCAGAAGATACTCTCCAGGTTATTGCTTCCATTTTGAGTTCAAATTTTAAAAGCACAAAGGTCATCAATAGTGATGACCTTCAGTTTAAGGCTGATTAGTGCTACAATGAGGATAGAGCAATCTGTAGCAGCTTTGGCCGTAGTGAGCATGAAAAGTTGAGATGAAGAGCCAGACCTCAGGCATCAAGCAAGCAGCTTGTGGCTTGTTCAGGAAGCAGGCAGCTGGGATCATACAGAATAAAATCTGAAAGTCAAAGACAAAGAAACCTGGAAGGTCCTATGTGCAGCATCCTCCAAAACTTCCAAAATAGCCAGTCCAGCACAATACTCATGAAAACATATCCAATCTGATGTTATCTCCTATCTGAACCTACTACTTTGAATTTATGACTGTTTTCTCTCTTTTTCCTGCAGTAGACATCTGAGATCTGTTTTTGAATAACTGTCCGAAGCCATCTCTTCTCCAGGCCGTACAAGCACTAGTCCCTCAGCCTCTCCTCACAAGGCAAGTGCTCCAGCCCCTCACCAGCTCACAGGTCCCTCGCTGAACTTACTCCAGTATGTTAATGTTTTTCTTCTTTTGAGGTGCGTGAAACAGGACACAATATTCCAGAAGCAGACTAAAAAGTGCCAAAAAAGGGCACTAAAACTTTTCCCTACTAGCTGTGCTTCTGTTAATACAGTCCAGATGTGTTTTTTTGATGTTTCAAGTGAATTATTTGAAATCACACAGTATCAGTGAAATAATGCATTCGATTGTTCAGAGAATGTTTATTATGATTGCTAGCAATAGCAGCCCCAGAGAACTCTATCAAAGGACTATTAGAATTCAAAATGAACCAAAACTGGAAACACAGTATGCAAAAGTAAATTGAATTTATTTTTTTCTGTGAGGAAAATGAGATTTTTGTCATATGCTAGAAGTAGTATCAATCACAGGGACAAAAAACATCTTTCAGGGAAGCTGAGACCTATGAATCAGCAGGGGATAGTGTGTCTTAATTAAAATTAGCTGGTGTATGAAGTCATAAACAGGATGCAGATACATCCTCCTGAATTAAAGTTTAAAAAGCCGCTTTCAGCACCAAGTAAAGAACATAAGGATAAGATGGTCACAAGTGGAGGTATTGCAAATCAAACTGAAGGAGAAGTTATTATACCTAAACAGGAACAGTCAAGTTTGCAAATATAGATTGGGAAAGATAAAAAGAGTGCAGGCATTCCAGGGGGTCACCAACTGAACTTCAGCTAACACTGAAAAAAAGGTAAATATCATATGGAATATACAGCAGTACTGTGGATACCGATGTTGGAAATTACTTTTCTCAGCACTGGTCAGAATCCAGATGAAACACACTCTCTAGCTTAGAGCAACACACTTGAATAAGAGCCAGCTGTGTCAAATATTAAGAACAGTAATAACAAAAAAAGAGTCTAGTTTCTGTTTAGTTAATCTGAAGAAAAAATTATAATGGTGAGACTGGAACACAGTGAAATCATTTGGCTGGAAATGTTCTGGAATTTCTGCTGTTTGTGAAATGACCCCAAGAAGCATCTGTTAGAAGCAAAGACTGATGAAGTGAAAAAAATCAAACATTAAAAAAATAAATAAAAAAATCTTTTGAACATACAAGAATTCCTTTCACTTCTCTCTTTCTTATGAGTGGAATAAAAGCTATGCTAGTTCATTTCTTGAATAAGAGAATTAACTCAATGTCCTTCTGCAGTCCTTTTCACCCTTATGATTGTGATTTTGTGTCTGAACTGCCGGGGAGCTGCTTCATCATCCAGACTGGCAACTCTGCAGGAGCACGATTTGACACCTTCACTACTTGAGCATCCTAATTTCCTTCAGCATACCAGAGCACATACCAGAGCACATAGGAGGGAAGAAGAACAGATTTGGAGGTGATGGTGTGCACCCAGATTTTCTCACGTAAACATCAACAAGAAAAGTCACCATGCACAGCCAGGCCTTGGAACTCTGCTGAGCTCCTACAATGTTGGCAGGTTTACTACCTTCATTAATCTAAAGCTGTGACTCTATAGTATAAATTACGGTTGTTCTATCGCCACTAGCCATAAACCTCTACCTGTGTTTTTAGGCTTCTGTCCTGCATTTGGTCATTGTGATGACCTCCAGGTCAATGCCAGAGGACAATTCTCTCCATTCTTCACTAACTACATACACTGAAAATTACGATTCAGAAAGTAACCATTTAGGACTTTTCTGTGAAATGGAAGTCCTCTATCTGGATTACCTGGATGAAATACCAGTCATATTCTTCAGAGAAAAAGGAAATAAATGTTAGAAACTAAATTACCCAGGATATTTCACCTGATTACAGAGCTGTATGAAGCTTCTTTTTGTGCAGTCCAATAGACAAACATGCACTACATCTTTAGAACCCCATCCCCCTGCTGACAGTTCCCTACTTAGCCTGACTACCTACCACTCCAAGCCTCCCTGTTAGCAGTTGCCCTACCTCTTAGGTAAGCCTTTTGTATTTTGGTTTATTACCGCAGAGGTCTGATGTTACCCTAACAGTTTCACAATTGAATGTTTGAATTGGCATGAAAGCACAAGTCTTTCATTGATACAGGGTAATTCTGTTTCTTCTTGCCTCTCAGAAAACTTTCCACTTTCCTGTCTGTAAGCCAAGCATTTCAAAAAGCACTTTAATCTCCGCTTTCTTAAACATTCCTCTGCAGTGATGTTATTGGACTGACAAAAGTATGCCCATTGGTTTTAGTTACCATGGCCATACTCTCATGTTGATGAAAGCTGTTATCTTAACTGATCAAAGGTAGCATGGATTCTCCTTTTTTCATTTCCTCTTGTTATTTTCCCTTGCCATGAAAAATAGTTATTGGCAGACTCCAGACCCTCTTTCACCATTGTTTCCATCCACCGGTCAACCACATAGACCTGATTGCAAAATCTACGTAGTTTATACAGGAGAAAAGTTATACCTCCATGTCCACAGTTGCACAGCTTCTCTGTGGAAAACATAAGATACATTCCCACAAAGGTTTTTCACTGGTGATATACAGAGAATATAAAAATAAATTAATTTAAAATGATAGAAGCAGCATTCAACCAACATGGAGAGCTTCATTTACTATACATGCATGCAAAATTAGCACTTAAGTGCTAGTCTGATATTTTTATTACAGGCACTATCTTCTGTATTTTTTCAGGATATTCTGTAGTCCAATTTGAACTTTTAAAGCCTTTTCTACATTCAGGTTTTGACCGTAGCTGAATTTATATCTGCAGTAAAGCTGAAAACGAAAGATAAAGGTAAGCTGGGAAAAAGACATTTTACAAAAAAATACTTGCTGGCAAGAGTGTATAAACAAGTTGTAACACTGTAACACTAGCAATAGCACAAATAGCAAAAAGTATGTTTTTTATCACAGATAAACATAAAATTAATTTTGAACTATGAAGCAGTGAGCTAATGGTGTAGCTGCAGAAAAAAACAACACAGAAAAATGTGTGCAAGTAGCAAAATCTGCAATATAAAGCTGAAGACATAGAATAGGCAGAAGAAGTAAAAAAGGTACCTGATAGTACATAAGGAAAGAAAAGGAAAAGAGAAAACACCCACTTCAATTTCAGCTTTCCACAGTGAGAAGCTCTTGAGCACAACTACCTCAACCTCTAAAACCAAGTACTGATAAAAGACTACTGGCAAAACCTAGTCACCTACACACCCTTATTTCGTAGTCATTAACAGTTCATTCCATGAAAACAATCATCCATTAAAGAAAAACACATATGTATATAGAAACATACAGATACAAAAAAAATATTTGGGACTATACTTGCATTTTATATCATTTACTTGTTACAGTAATAACACAGCTATGCATTATCAGAATTACTTTACGTTGTGTCCAATTTTTCTTTACTTTTTCCAAACAAAATCCGTATTTCTGTTCACATCCTACCTAGCCTCTCTTTTACAGCGATGCAAACTTTAAACCACTAATAGCAAGGATTAAAAAAGTAATATGAAAATATGCAAATATTTTCTGCAAATTTGATGTCATGTAGCAACTGGAAATTGTAAGAGAATTTTGTATAACCATCAACAGGTATCTCTGAGACTGTAAACCACAACAAGGAAAGAGTGGAAAAGTAATAAGTAAAAACTGTTCTTCAAAATCAAATATGAATAACAAAACCAAAATTATAATTTGTAGATAAAAATTAATTACAAGAGATGACAAGAGAAGGCCCAAAGAAATTTGGGGACAAATGATGCTTACTAATGCTTTTCAGCCCCATGAGCAAAACAGCTGAATGCTCAACATTAAGAAATAAGACTTGATGCCATCACAGATTCCAATGTAAAAATGTTTGGATCTGCTTGCAGGTAATTCTTCAAAATACAAAGGAATTGTAGGATGTGAGTTACATGAAGGTATGAAGGTACTCTCTCTTCTGAATTAGACTCAAAGGGTCTGACCTAGTACTAGGAGCTCTGTCCTGACAAAAAAGTCCTTCAGAGGGCTTCAAACCATAAATTATAGTTAAATAATACCACTTAGATACCTGGAAACTGTCTTTGGGTGACACGTGAGTCAGATTTACTGTGAGGTAAACCAAAGTGCACTCCCTCCCTTTAGGATTTTAACAGGCTGCATTCAAGGCCAGCTTCTTCATAAGAGTGATCTGTTTGGAAGGCCTTGGCCAGCTTCAGAATTTACGGGGAAACAAGCTGGAAGAAACCTCAGCAGTGGCTCTCCCTACCTCTACTTGGGGCAATGACTAAGATCTGATGCTCCTGTGTTTGGCCCCCACCTGAGCTAAGCTGTAGCTGCATTTCTGCTGCTTCTGCACCCAATCTTGTACCTCCTTCATCCAGATCTGCAACCTGCTGACTTGACTTTCTGGTTTGACCTTCAGCCTGCCTAATCATTATGGAATTGCTGAGTGCTTGCTGGGAACAGATTTATTATGCTTTAACCTCTTTTCCAGGAAACTTCTGCCATCTCTTTTCTCCATATACCACTTAAGCCTCTAAAGGAGATCTATCACCAGGTCACTCACAAACTAAGTCTATGGAAAAGCAAAAAGTGGCATGAACAGTTCCTATTCAGTTTCTAGACAAATTTCTATTTTCTTGTTTCTATGTGAATTTAAGAATTTAAGAACCTTAGACTTTCCACTTTTAACAGCAGCCCTCCACCTACCCAGAAATGTTAGTATTTATCCACACAGGTTGGTAGGAATGGGTGAAACAGAGTGTGAATTAGTTCACTGTTGCTCCCAAGGACCCACTGTACACTCTTTTAGTGTGCACAGACCACGTCTGCCTCATACTTACAAAAATATACCTCCCAGCATGGTGTTCTCAGACTACTGATTTTATCTGTCCAAGAAACAGCGCAATCTGCGTGTGTCATTCTGGCTCCAATGCTTCCTGTAATTAGGCTAGCTCATTTCAAGCTAGATTGAGTATACCTACATTAGATTGGACTCTGACTTGTAAATATGCCCTTAGTGGTTTCAGTTATCTACAAGAAGTTACTGCACATTTTGTGCCACTAAGAAATAGTTAGCTAACAGTACACAGGGAAATGGAGCATGGTAGCCAGAACACAGTATATTACACTATTAATGCACGGCCCCAAGTCTACCCTGACTTCTTAGTGTAGACAAGTTCTTAGTAAGGATAATAACATTGTCCTTGGGGTTTCTGCTGGTCATTGTGCAAATTTAAATTCTCCCTGTTGATTTAGTTGTATACAGCAGTTCTGAATAAAACTTAATTTACTGCATTCTACCCCATCCATCCCATGGATTTTTTGTTTTTTTTCCTGACATGGGATGTGTTATTGGACCAAGCATTTGAGGACTACCCCTGAAATTTTCTGTATAAGCCTAACTGTAAAAGGGGAAAATAGTACCATACAGCTAATTAAACACATATTTGAGGACCTGAGTTAGTTTTTATGGTACCATACTAAATAGAAATAGTCTTAAAAATTAGTAAAATATTGATATTTTAATAATTCATTATGCACTTTCTTTGCCTCATTTGTATGTGACTGTGTTTGTGCTTCTCACATAGTTCTGAAGATTAGGTATTTATCTGACCTCATTAACAGAGATGAAAAAATAGAACTTTCTAATTGAACTGTCAGTAATTCATTTAAAAAAAGAACTCTACAGAATTAAAGGAAGAATAGTGTCTTGGTGAAAACAGCATTTTAATTCATCTTCTAGGGAGTCACCTTATAATATCTTCTAGAATATTGACAGAAATAGCAGAAGAATAAATCCTCTTCATACAAATATGTATTTTCATATAGTAAGGATAGCAGTTTAATTGCTGTTGAAAGCGTCATTTACATTCGTTTGTGCAATATAACAGTTCTTGATTCTCAGGCATTAACATTAAATGAAAAAGTTGTCCAACATTTGCAAACTCTATCCTGCATTATCTGTAGAAATTTCAAAGCTATTTGACTTACTAAAGTTTTAACTAAATGAGTTAATATATTATCATAGTACAAATATATTTTTTTCACCTGTAACAGCTCAAGTCATAAGACAAAAAAAGATATCTTCCCATGTGAAACATTGTGAATTAATTAAATAAAACATATGAAATGTTGCCAGAATTAAAATTATTTTTATTGCATTAAGACACAAGGTTCTGTAGCCATCAATTATTGAATTCAAAACTGTTCTCCAATTGATAAGAGTTACCCTCCTTGTACAGTCAGGAATTGCCATTCTGTAGCTACAGAAGATCAAACTCAATGAAAATAGCTGTATCTTTTTGGTGTCTATATCCATAAATATAGGAATAAATTTTCCAGTGAATCTGTCTAATTCTGAAATCTTTGCTTTCAGTTTAGCAACAGCGTATATTATTTGAAAAGCTCTTCATCTATTATTGTAGTTCTAAGCGTTTGAGCTTAGGTTCCAGACCTTTATATTCTGCTCAGAATTTTTAATTTATTTTAAGAGTTCTCAAAAAAACTTTTTGAGAATAGCATTTCATACTTTATCACTAAATCTCAAGACAGAGCCAGAAATTTAAGCACTATCTTTAAACATGCAAGGTACATTTTCAAGGTTTTTTCTAAGAATTCATCTATACACCTTGTAAGGGTTGCTGAGCTGTTATATATTCCCAGGAAGGTCTCTGAAAAAGCCTTGTACAAATCCTATGAGCAACTGTGACACATGTAAAACCTTGGAAGCATGGAAACTCCAAAGAGTGTTATACTGTGCTAGACAACATGAACATAAGGAACGTGTAATTCAGAAAGACTCGTGTCAGTACTAGAAGCATTATGCAGGAAACTTGACTTGCTCCATGTAAATAACACAAGCAACCTTCAGAAAATGCATTGGACTGTGTACATACCAAATTCATGACCTTGATTGTTTCGGCTCAAGAAGTGAAGCAAATAAAAGGAAGAAAAAGGGCTAAAGAAACTGCCTCGAGGGGCAGACAAACAAACTATATCAAAGAACTGGTGATTCTTTGTCTGGATGTGCTAATTATTTATGCAGTTGCTGTACTACTTACTATGGTAAGCTAGGAGGTATGCAAGCGGGTTATTATTTTACTACACGCACTTTGCAATTTAATGTGCTGTTTAATAACCTGTACCATCATACAGCCATTGTGCAGCCTGACTTTACTTGTTTACTGTGTCTTCAACACAACTGCATCTTTAATTTTAATCTAAAGTAATACTACAGGTGTAGCACTCAGGACAAATCTGGAAACAGCTGAGGAAAACGAACTTCACAATTGGCTCAAAAACCTAGCTGGAGGCCTGAGTAGGATACCCTGGAGAGGGTTTATTCAGATACTGTGAAGTAGTGTCTTCTTATTCTCTTCTCTGAAATAAAGCTCTTGGCTAGATATATATGTCACTACATTGTGGTTACTCCCTAGCATAACATAATAAAATCCCCAAATAGGTCTTAATTGGAAGTTGTCTAGCTTATAGACAGATGAGGATTTTGACCAGCTCAGGTAAGAAACACAGCTGAAACTGCTCTGTGTCAGATAAATCATCTCCATCCTTTCCCTTATGGAGGAAGAGGTCTCATGCAAGAACTGTTATGAGTAAGAAAACTAAACTCACATGAGGAATAACTCATTTGTTTTCCAGACTAGACGAGTCAATAGAAATTTAACAGTAGTTAATAATGACATCCCACACTGACTATCTTTAACTCTTGTTAACAGAACATGAACATTTGAAAGCAATGTAACATTACTGTAGTTATAGTATATCATCCTATATCTGCATGTATTGTGAAAGTGAGATTTATTAAAACCTACTAAATTAGGATTTTTCAGAAAACTTTTGTCTTGCTTCTATCAGTTCAAAGTTTTACAATACTTAAAATGTTCTGTTCCTATTTCTTTTAGTTAAAAAAACAAATCTAGAAGGCAGAACTCCCTCTTCCCTGTATGTGTCTGTCTTAATAATGAGGGTTTTCTCTTTCTTTCTCAGTCAACCTTGGATTATTTTCTGCACAGTTTGAGCAAGAATGGTGTAGAGTGCCCAAACCTTTTTATTCTACAACCTGGTAGCTACTGTACTTCATTAAAAGACAGGCATGTAGCTTTGATCTTCCTTAGGTTAGAGTGGGGCTCTGAAGTCACTGCTGTAGTGTAAAATCTTGCTATAGTATAAAATCTTGCTCTAATATAAAATAGCAAATATAGAGATATAAGAGCCGGTCATTCTCATTCTTGCTCTTTCTGTATTTTTTACATGGAAAGAAGGGAGCAGTCTTTAGAACATAAACATGATATCTAGTTCTAGGAGGAACCTTCTAGGAGGGAGCAATGAGGCACAGACACCTACAACAGTGAATGAATATTACTTCTGTTGTCAGGACTAGATGCTTCTCTGGTTCACCATTTCTTATTCAATGCATCTACCACTTAGTGTCCTCGCTGGTATGAGTTTTCTTAGATACTTGACGCTTTTCCCTTATTGACAGAGAGCTTTGAGCCAAATTTTTGGCTGCAAGGTTCCATATGGGATCCAGAGACAATAAAATTCAGTATCATGAGCACCAAGTCTATTTGGCTATGTATATATTGGGAAATTAAACAGTGCCAGGAAGTTTTCCTGGGCACTGACACAAACTTTTTTTTTTTTCTTCTTTTTTGTGTGTGTATACATGTTCAAAGTATTACAACAGACTGTCATGACTTCAGCTAACCCTCCGTCAAACTATTTCTGGTTGTGCCTAGAGAGTTGTCATACACCAGGGACGATTCTCAGCAGATAGGTTGAGAGCTGAGAGAACTTAGCACCGTGGATGCCAGCCATTCCATGACAGATGGCACTAGCAATGGATAACAATCCTGAGCACGGTCGGTTTAGCATTATAGACACTGAGATAGTGATTTGAGCCCTAGCATCTATACAGTTTAACACAATGGATGAACAGGGGAAAGGAGGACAGGAGGAAAGCAATGTTACTGGGATGGCTAAAAGCACAATATTGCAACTGATGCGGATGAAACTGACTCAAGATGCTTTTGCCTTGTGTGAAAGGAATCAAGAGCTTTGCCATAACAGGGCTCTTTTTCTTTCAAAAGGAAATAGAGAGCTCTCTCCAGCACGCACAGATGCTGTAACCTTCTCCTGATGTACTCCACCTTAACAAATTAGTCTGTTAGTGAACAGCAGATGACTAGTGTTGAAACAAATGTCGTTCCACATCAAAATGGATAAAACAGCCACCAGTGCAGATAGAATAAACTACCCTGATAGTCATCTGAACTTTGTAGGGTCAGCACATGAGAATAATGTATATACTTGTTCACCAATGACTAGAAGGATGACCAATGTCACCCATATGCTGAGAAGTTTAAAGGAACTTTGGACCTGCATTGGTTTTACTATCTCAAAAAGCATAAGAAATAAAAATAAGTAATTTTGTAATATTTCAGTAACCACCTTAAAATGAGAAATTCTAGGGTAGTTTAAGGCTCTTTACAACATTTTCAAGTCTAACAATAATCTGATGTAGAAACACAATGTAATGAAAATATGAACTGCTTAACCCACCTCCTATGTATTTTAATAATAATAGAGGTAGCTGTGTCTATACTTTTACACTTGCAGTTGTTGGTGTCATAACTGGAATTAGTCCTCCTTCAGATTAAGTTAGTAATAGGTAGTTTGTGATGAATGTAACATTTAGCATGTACGCTTGAGTTCTAAAGAATATTCTAAGGCAGATCTCAGTAGTATCTGTTATAATAAGGATGTAATATGTATGAATTTCAACTTTATTTCTAATCAAACTTTTTCAGCTACTGCTGTATTATCATGCAAAATCATTCCAGGTGACATTTCCCATACTTGATCTCAGGCCAAAAACATTCAAAGTGCAATCAAAATCAGTGCAACTGTTTCTGAGAGTTTTGGGTGCATGAAAGAAATGGAAGAAATGTGGTTTTTTTCCAACAAATATTTTTGACTAATATGATCAAATTGTTACCAAAATACCGTAACATTTTTCTCTATTCATAAACCTAATGAGGAACAGTTAGATACATGGATATGTTTCTAAGCCCAGACCTTCCCAAGGAAACACAGGAAAGAATCAGCCCAGCTTCTTCTCACAGGTGAACAACTATGCATTGTGTATCTATGCACTTTGCCATCCAGTTCAACTCTGATTTTTATTCTATCAATAGGCAATGCCTGGACTATTTGGCCAAGGAATTTTGCAGGACTATGTCAAATGGTGCATCATACAGATGTAACTGTGGAAAGAAATAATTGAGAAATATTGAGCTTCCAATGATTTCTATAGAACAGTTACATGCTTAAGAAGTCACTAACTTTTGTTTCAATAGGTTTTACACAACCTACTCTAATAAAAGGCAGTGAAATCTCTTCTGTATATGCTGATGAACCCTGAAATCGATAATTTTAACAGTATTTTCATTTTATAATATGTTATAGGTATTTTCTATTGCCGTTTCAGAAAGTAGGTAAACTCCCTAAACCAAATATTCCCTTATTTACGTTTATTAAAAGTAAGGCTATTCAGCAATGATTTGATTTTTACACACCTTACTACAATGCTTATGTTACTGAAGACAAGCTCAGAAAAGTAGGAAATTCAGATGAAAAATAAAAAATATTTGAAAAAAATCAGCATAACTTTTTATGCCAAAATTGAAAATTAGGACCACAAATTGCTTTTTAAAAGTAAATTCAGAGTTATACAGAACTGATCTCTTCTCATGATCTAAGAGCTCATAACCATGGCTGCAAAACATTTACAGACTTCAGGAAGTAAATTGGATAAGAAGATACTAACCCTTCACACACTATTGGCAATGCAGGCACAGAAATTGTGTAGGGGAAGTATAGCCATGGAGGTTTCTTAACCAACAATATGAGGTTCCTTGTTTTGGAACTGGTCTTAATTTGCAGCTGTTCTTGGAGGAAACATTCCTATATATTTCTTGAAAATTTGTCTTTCCCTATATGCTTTTTGGCAAGATGCATTAAAAAATTGCAAAAAAGTATGGAAAACATACTTTTACACTTTTACATTTAACTTTGGCTATAAAATGGTACAGGCCATTTTATTACTAAACTTGATAAATTATTCTTGGGATGAACTGTGGAAACATGATAAATTAAATATATTTTGTCCCTCTGGCTTGCTAAAAACCTTCATTAAATCTATAGCACATTGAAATACTGACTTGTTTCAGTATTAAAACTCTCTAAAGTTTCAAATGTCCCTAAGAAAACCTCTACCTGTGAAACCTTTCACTATCAAGCATGAAAATACTTTTTCTCTTCAAAAAATAGTTCTTGACTCATGGGTGGGCACAGGATTGTCTGCAGAGCCATGTGATTACATCGTATTCCACCAAGAAAATAGTCACAAGCATGTCATCCTATATTCCCAGTGTATCAAATGCATTTGTGCTTGCTGTATTAAAAAAAATAGTGTTTAATAGGTCCTTTCCCAGCTCAACTATGTAAAATCCTATCCATGAAAATGGCCAGGTGTTTTAATTTTCAGATGATCCTACCATATACGCTAATTTCCACTTCGTTACATTTTCTTATACATAATGTATTAACCTGCCTCTTGTTGGGGAAAGGTTCTTTTACATGCGGTGCAGAACTGGAGAGAGGCAGAATCCCATCTCATTGTCTGCTTGAATTTCAAGTACCTTTGAAGCAATTACAAGTACAAAATGCTTTGGAAAGGAAAGAAACATTTTAGAGGACAGCCATAACTGCTGAAGCATTTTCTGAATAGCTATAACCATACTTGGAAAGGTCAGCCTTTCTGAAAATTGTGCTTATATTTTCGCATTTATTTAACATCTCTTCTTTGGGATATATTCAAGAGTGATTGATGGAGAAATCAGTAAACTGCTGAGAAACAGTGTAAGAAGCTAAGCATTACTGAGAGTAGATATAGGAAGGTAGGAGAAAGAAGCAAATTTGAGACAAAGTGCAATAGGAATAATAATAAAAAAACAACCTAACTGTGATTCCATCACAGGCCAGTGGCACAGACCAGCAGCTGGTATTAATTGTCATGGCGTCCACTCTGGCAGTCTAAAAAGACAATGTCAGAATCATTCTTGCTGACCCTTCCATAATAGTGGTATAAAGTTACCCAAGAAAGACATTCCATAAAGAATTCAATAAACACAATACCAAATTCTGAAAGATTCTGTCAGAAAAGACACCGGAGAATCGCATGCACTGAATAACATTAAATTTCCACCTGCATAGAAATTCCTCAAGATATTGCACTGTGCAAAAGCTGCAAAAATTGAAATAAGTTACCTGCAAGTGTTTTCAATTCCACTCCAGATTTCATGATAGTTTTCATGCTGCAAGACATTATATTTTCTTTGAAAATAATGTATTCAAAGTAGTTTCCCAAAGGCAGAGTGCGCACATTACACAATATTATTATCTGATAACAGAGAAATGACACTTTTTACTTTATTTCTTGCTTCCTCTTCCAACTATTTATAGTTATCTACTGAATTACAAAACTGAAATGACACAAAATATTAAATCCCCTGACATCATTATGATACTCAGTTCTATAAGAAAGAAAATATGAATGACAAGACAGTGATTGGGTGAGAGTCTATAAAGGGAAGTATCTTCAAATTCTGCCTCAGTTCCAAAACTTGTTTGGGAAATTGCATTTTCTGGTCCCTCTACTTTTTAAGTTACAATGCATGTCAGAATTCTTCTCTGTATTCAGTCTTTCAGGCCAGGGCATAATATTTTGCATAATGTGCTACACAATGACTGTCATATGTCATGACTTTTGGGTGCAAAGGATACTAAACTTAAAAATCTAAATTTAGCAGTTACTGTTTCATAAGGGATAGCAATAACCAATATAAAGAATGTAATGATAAAGGGAGCTTTAATTTTTCCATTCTGTTCCATTCTTTTCCATTCTGCAAAAAATGATTAAGAAACTGTGCTAAAACCTGTAGGAAAATAAGGTACTCTACACCTTATTCTCTTTATATATGTTACCACATACATAGAGAGAGGCTGGTAACACCCGAACTGTTTTTAAGTTAAACTTTAGTTTTAAAGCTCATTATGTGGTTCTTTTTTGTAATTAAAAATCATTAAAGAATCTTAAGAGACTCAAAAATGCATAAGCTTTCTGCACAATAAGTGATCATGGCAAAATAACAAAAATTCTTGAATGGGAAAAATAATTGGTAAAAAGACAGGAATCAGTCATAAGGTACAAGTAGCCTTTTCTCTCAGTGGAAGGAGGTCACTCTGGGCCTTCCCAGAGATATGCCCTGTGGCATGTGCTCTATTATATCAAATAATTTTTAGAGTAACTGAAAAAATAAGTGAATAGCAAGTTCAAAAAAAGGTCTTGATGAATGAGTTATTTGGGGTAGCAAGAATAAGAACTAAGTCTGAAAAACTGCAGGAAGACCTCACAAAGGTATACAACAGAACAGCACAGAAGCAGAAGAAATTCAAAATAGTTGCTCAATGATTCACACAGTTATAAAGAAAGAATCTTAACTTCACATATAAAGTAATGTGCTATCAGCTAGCCACTAACAGTTAGGATACTTGGGGGGTTTAATAGTCAGTTCCATGAAAATGCCAGTTTGATACTCAATAGCAGTCCACAAATCAAAGTAGATGTTCAGGCTGTTGTTGTGGGTTGACCTTGGCTGGCTGCTAGATGCCCACCCAGCTGCTGTCTCACTCCCTCTCCTCAACAGGATAGAGGAGGAAGGGGACATCAGATGGAAAGCCTTGCGGATTGAAATAAATAGAGGACATCACTTACCAGTTATTGTCAAGGGCAAAACAGACTCGACACCTATTCAAGGAAAAAAATGTGGATATGTTGTTTTCCGCTTTTTCAGTTTTAACCTCAGTATTAGTGAAGAAATGAAGATTGCACTGGAACAGGTTGCCCAGGGAGGTTGTGGAGTCTCCTTCTCTTGAGATACTCAAGACCTGCCTGGACAAGGTCCTGTGCAGCCTGCTGTAGGTGACCCTGCTTCTGCAGGGGGGTTGGACTAGATGACCCACAGAGGTCCCTTCCAACCCCTATCATTCTGTGATTCAGTGATTAAAGTTGCTCCTCTTGGGTAGCACAGAGTTGTTGAAAACAATTTGACGCTCCTGTAATTCCTCTGAGAAGTAACTAATTGAGAAGTAAGCAGCAATGAAAGAATAATAAGCATCGATGCAAACACTGTGGAAAATCAGAAATACAGTCAAATTGCAGCATTAAAGGTTGTACCGTCAAGATCTACCTTCTGTAGCAACAAATACTTTATCTTAAAATAGGCTGTATAACAAGTAACTTCTGGTTACGCAGTTGTGACAACAATGTATAAAACAGACTGGAAATCCAACAACAAGGCTGTGGGAGAAAATAATAATAGTGCATCTCTGCACACTCATAAATTCACTTCATGCTGTTCATCTGTGGAGCTTTGATTTATTCTGTATAGGAGATCAATAGCAGCCTGACCTTTTTCCTGAGCAGAACTACATTGTAATTCCATAACCTTCCCAAGCTTCTCAGTCAGTGACTAGTTTTAACTGGATTCAATTGTAGTAACACTAAAATGTTCAAACCCACTTCCAATTTTCCACTTTAATAGAGAAAGCACTTTTTGTTGTTTTTTTTTTTTAATCTTAATGTCATAAGGTAGACAGAAAGTATCCGTTTCATTTTGATGACCCAGCCACTTGTTTTGTGTCACAGCCTCCATATGATTTAAACCTATCTGCTTTTGCTTTTTTCTTAGTGTGAGCATAGATCAGTATCTTATATCATATTAGTCAAGCTTGACTTACTCTTTGTAGTCTTTTGCTGGAGAAAATTATTCCAAACATGAATTTAAAATCTCCTTTTTAACCATACACACATCAGTGAACTCTAAAATCCAGTGTCTGATGCCCAGCTAATCAAGATTAATGGATTCATTTACCAGATGGTTACAATGTTATTAAAATGCAAATGGTTGGTTTCTGTTAATTGTTTAATATCACACACAATTAATCTAGGGACTTGTACACTTTCTTGCCGTTTTGGTAGAGTTCACCTGAAAAGCTTGGGGAACAGAATCAAAATCTGTATTTTCTCCCCATATAGTTACATGAATAGTAGCATTAAAAAAGTAGCAATTGTGAGCTGGAAATGAATTGGAAAATTGTGTGGTTTAGAACCACTAGATGCAGGAACACTGAAGAGATGGAAAGAAAAATTATTAGATAGAATTGCTAAGACAAGAATACCTTTGGAAATGGAAGGGGAAAAAAATAGCAAGTCTTACCAGAAACTTCTAGTTAATACCAGCTAGATATTATAATTTAGTCTGAATTTGCAAAAAGAAAAAAAATTTAAAAAAAAATTAACGTGTTAATCTTTTGCCTGAACCTTTTGCACAGTCGGGCAAAGACTTTGGAAGACTAAGTCCCAGGTAAGTCAGCTAAGTTCCTGCAGTCTGACAGATTAACTCAGGGCACTGATTCAGAAAGAGGGAAAGCTGTGGTTCCAGAAAGATTGGCTGGACTTCTGTGGTTCCTGCCTCTCTGGTGGCTGCTGAATTGCTACAGTTTACACAGTCCAAACAATTATGTTCTGTTACCAGTTTGGGTACTGATAACCCAAACAATAACATTTTACTTATTATTCTGAAATATAAAATTGTGATGGGTCAGCAGACGGACTGTGCCTGTAACAGAGGTGTGAGCCTCTGAAGGCAGATGAAGCAATCGGTTAGGAAACACTATTGGTATCCTGAGACAAGCCATTCTTGCTTCTAAGTTGTATACCTGAAGTAGGCAGCTATGCCACAGTTTATTCCTAAAATTTAAGAGGGTTCTAGCAAATTTCTTTGCTCCTTTTAAATATGAAGAGAGCCAAGGTAATTTTGCTACATTCATATATTTTTGGATTATTGTAGAAGAAGAATGGTTATATGATTAAGAGACAGCAGTTGAACCTGGCAACTATGTGTTTGGTTCCTAAAGCTACTCTATCCTAGCTGCCAAATCTAGTAGACATCGAAAGTAAATCTAACGAAATTCCTAAAAAACAAGTTCCCAGAACTGTAGATTAAGGTGTTCAGGTTTCCCAGAGGATAATATACAGTGCTAGGCACCGGTAAAAGGTTGTCACAACAGAAAACACACTTTGGACACTCCTGCAGTCAGCTGGAAGCAATATAACCAGTGGAAAGACAGTTGGAGCTTGTTAATAGGGAATATACTGAGGGCATTTATATTGAAAATTCTCTTACTTTTTCACCCAGAGGCAAAGAGACTTCAATTCTAGTTCCTGTTCAAATATGCTTATGCACATTGCAAAATGTGTGAGTAATGCTCAGCATGGACTCATAACATAGGATTTATCTGGCCGTAAATGATCAGCTACCCAGTTGTGCTCTGCCTCAAAGACTTTTTTTCCCAGACTAATTAGCCTTCAGTTATTTCTGGCATTGTAATGCAGCTTTCACTGGAAGGGTGACATGCATCCTGTCCATAGTGTTATGGCTTGTGAGGCAAGGTTTTGGTAGCAGGGGGGCTGCAGGGGTGGCTTCTGTGAGAAGCTGTGAGAAGCTTCCCCCATGTCCGATAAAATCAGTGCCAGCCGCCTCTAAGATGGACCCGCCGCTGGCCAAGGCCGAGCCAATCAGCAACGGTAGTAACGCCTCTCTGATAACATAATTAAGAAGGGGAAAAAAAATGCAGTGAGATGACAGTCAAGAGAGAGGAGTGAGATGACATGAGAAAAAAGCCTCTGCAGACACCAAGGTCAGTGAAGAAGGAGGGGGAGGAGGTGCTCAAGGCGCCAGAGCAGAGAGCCTTCCCTTGCAGCTCGTGATGAAAGACCATGGTGAGGCAGGTTGTCCCCTTGCAGCCCATGGAGGTCCATGGTGGAGCAGATATCCACCTGCAGCCAGTGGAAGGGACCCCATGCTGGAGCAGGTGGGTGCCTGAAGGAGACTGTGACCCCGTGGGCAGCCCTGTGCTGGAGAAGGATCCTGCCAGGACCTGCGGACCCATGGAGAGAGGAGCTTACGCTGGAGCAGGTTTGCTGGCAGGGCTTGTGACCCTGTGGGGGACCCATGGTGGAGCAGCCTGTTCCTGAAGGACTGCAGCCCGTGGGAAGGAGCCACGCTGGGGCAGTTCATGAAGAGCTGCAGACTGTGGTAAGGACTCACATTGGAGAAGTTTGTGGAGAACTGTCTCCCGTGAGAGGGACCTCATGCTGGAGCAGCGGAAGAGTGTGAGGAGTCTTCCCCCTGAGGAGGAAGGAGCAGCAGAGACAACGTGTGATGAACTGACCACAACGCCCATTCCCCATCCCCCTGTGCCGCTTGGAGGAAGGAGGGAGAGAAACGGGAGTCAAATTGAACCCTGTAAACAAGGGAGGGGTGGGGGGGGAAGGTGTTTTAAGATCTAGATTTATTTCTCACTATCCTACTCTGATTTGATTGCAGATTAATTAAACTCCCTTTTCTCCCCAAGTTCAGTCTGTTTTGTCTGTGACAGTAATTGATGAGTGATCTCTCCCTGTCCTCATCTCGATCCTCGAGCCTTTCGTCATATTTCCTCTCCCCTGTCCAGGTGAGAAGGGGGAGTGATAGAGTGGTTTTGGTGGGCATTTATCCAGGCCAACCCAAAACAAGAGCCAACAGATATCTGGAGAGGGCACACCTGAATACCGTGTACCTGAATTCCGTTACACCAAAGGAAAAGAAGATAAAGGAGACCCTTTCTCTCACTCTTCTAAAAGAAAGCAGCAACCACCATTTTCAAACTGTTTATTGGGCTGTGTTAGTTTATCCACAGGGAATAAGCAAGAAAAATTTCTAGCTCCCAGACTTTGGCAGGCCTCAGGCTCAAGCTTAACGTAAAGATATTTGAAATTTTGATACAAAATCGCTCATTTTGCCTAAAGCTTACATCAAGAATCTAAATTCTTTTTCAATCTGTCTCTTATTTTTTGTCTGTGATGTCGTTTTGATGGTATAAAAGCAAAATATCCATGCTGTGCCAGATCAGAAGTCCATCACTCACAGAACAGAACAAATGGAAAGAGAAACAGAACAAGCAGAGTAGCTTTTTTCTTTACACCTGCTCTCCTGGTTTACCGCACTCAGCTTCCAGCAATCAGAAATTTATGAACTCCTGAGCCAACAGCAACAGTGGGGTTATTGCATCTAACAGCTATTGAGCTAGCTATACCCTGAATATGTGTAATTTCCCTCGCCTGTTTTTGTTTTTTTTTTAACCTAAAATACTTTAGCTTTTCCTTTCCTTTGCTGACCATTTAGTGGTATTTTCTGGTTCTAGTATTGTGGGGAATTAAGAATAATCGTTCCTTGTTCACCTATAATCTTATCCATACAGATATTCAGATTTTTTTTTGAAAATGTAATATGCTTAATATGTTTACCTGTGAATATTCCAGTTCACAACCTTTTTAGCATATATTTTTATTTAAAACAATGCCTTAGAAAATGGGATAAAGAATCACATAGTTGTAGGATATCTTAGGTTGGAAGAAACCTCTGAAGGTCATCTAGTCCAACTTCTCACTGAAAGCGGTGAAGCGAAATAGATGTCTTTGCTCAAGGTCTTATCGAGTTAACTCTTGATAATTCAAAAATATGGCAAGTAGAATGTTATCAGAATGAACTTGGAATTTAATTACAGTGAATTTGTGAACTGTAACAATGAATTAATTATTGTATCTCCATATGTTTATAAAATGGAAGAAATTTTGAGGTATGACATTTATATCATTAGAAATACTATTTTACTGGCAGCAAAATTCTTCTGAAGGCACAAGAAGAGCCCCTCCGCTAAAACTATGATGGTAGAATACATAAGAGTTTGCAAATTTACTAAATACAATGTATTATGCTACAATCATATGTACCTTTGCTAACATAGAACGAGGCAAAAATATTTGCCTTTTTCTATGAATGTGTGCACACTCTATGTAAAATGGATCTATACTGCGCTAATATGGTTTCTTTCAAGATTGCAGCTGTTAAAGAGTGGTAATACTTTCTAATCTGAAATTTCATTGAATCAAATTCCATATCTGCACATTGTAGTTTATCTACAGACAACAAAATTTCAAACTTTATCACCTCCAGAGAAGAAGATCATCTGTGTTTTTTCCCTCCTACCTTTAAAATCTATACTTAACATTATCTTTGATGACTAATTCTTCCACACATTTAGGTATTGGTTTAGTATAATCTCCTAAATATGATGATGTAAATTCATGACCTATTTACAGTCTTAAAAAATAGCCTTTTTTTTTTCCTAATAATCATATTTCATTTGTCAGGTATTTTGTACAGGCAAATAATCCTTTTATCTTGGCTTTCAGTTTTTATTTCAGAGAGGAGCATGTGGATTAAAAAGGTTTTCCTCCTTTGTGTGCATTTCACTTCTTGAAACTCCAGACAACTGAATAAAGTAGCGTCTCTCACCTGTTTAATTACCCATGTCTTGTTTTTCTCTTCATAGTAGAGTCTTATCAACAAAAGCCAATTATGTATCCCAAGTCTGACTGTCAGGCGAATATTAAGAATTATGAAACAGTGCTACAGAATGACTGTCTGTCTTTTCCTGATTTTCTCTCTATGGTTTAAGTACCTTTCTCCCCTTTCACATGGTGATATTTGTAAAGGCTAAATTCCTGTATGAATACCAATGCAGTGTAAAAGAAGATCTGAAATTATTTTACTGTTTCAACTGAAGTGAATTCAACATTAAAATGCCTCAGAAATTTAGAATGGAAATGTATTTATTATCATCTGTGAATTAATTTAAACTCAAAGTGGCAGTTTTATTATAGCCTTCACTAAGAATTTCTATTTGAAAACTTTTTGAAAGCAAAGCTGTGTAAATCCAGATGTAAGATACTTGCACCCCAAAATATAATGGCAGTAAAGAGTACATTTACAATGTATTTGTTTCTGCTTTGTAGCTGTTAAACTATTGATGTCAAATGGAAATGCATCAACACAATACACCACCTGTGTCAAATTATTCCTAAATGGTGACTAAACCTATATAGATCAATTTCTCATTGAAATATCCTATCTACTAATTTAGGTAGTTTTAATGTTGAATGTTTTTTTACTCCTCCTACTCAAAAAAATTGCTTAAACCCTCTACAATACAGTTCAAAATTATCCTTAAACTCCAACCCAATCACTGCACAAGACAGGTACACACTTTAAAGTGATGGATACTTGCAGTAAATCTTTGCGGGTGGTGTTAAAGAACAGTGACTAACAACTAGATCATTCCTGTTTAGCCACAAGCCCAGTCCTTCACATCCCCATCATTTAAATTATATCTGCAGCAGAAAGACTCTGGTATCTCTTATTAAATGACTAAAGCTAGTATTACTTTCTCGTCACAGCTGTTCTACTGCTTTGTCAATTTTCCAACACTTTTGTTTTGACGTTTCTTTGATCTGACTCCTTCTTCATGTGACATCAAAAAGAAAGAGAGACAAAGTGTCTCAAAGATCAAAGGAATAGGTGAACACCAAAATCTGGAAGGGGAGAAGAACATTTTCTCTCAAGACCTGACCACTAAGCTTCATAAACTGAATATGTGGGATACAGCAAGTTCAATAACTCAGAGGATTGCCTTAGAAATAAAAGCTAAGGAGCTCATGTAATTAAGGTTCATAATTTCATATATTGATCTGAGCCACTGAAACAAATAACCAAATGTATGTAGGATGCACTTCTAAGGGAATTCACTTTAGCTGCCATATCTGCATATTTCCCTTTAACGAGACCAAACGTCTTAATGAACCCAATATAGAAAAGTAAATATGTCCACAACACAAACTTCACAAAGACTTAAGGTAGTGGCAATGCCATCAAACTAACCAACCACATCTTCAGCCTAGTACTGCAGCTTTATGATGGTTGTCATGGTTTGGGCCAAGCTGACAACTGTGGTAGTACATGAGCATTTGCTAACCCCGTAGCACAGGAAAATCAATTAGATACAAGAGAGGAGATCCTGCAGCATAGACAACCCATCAGTTTTGGGGACTGTTGCAAATGTATGGAGAGCCTTTGAGAGGCTACAGCCTGGTCAGTGTCATGTGCCCTGGGGATATGCACGTCCTAGTCAGGAGTCGGGTATTGCCTACCCAATCCCATAACCAATCACATCAGTCAGTGGAGGGAGGCTCTAGAGTACCAAAGGGAGAAAACAGGACAGAGCATGAGAAGAGGGTCAGAGAGACCTCTGCATATTCAGCATCCTGGTCCCAACGGCATAACCCACGGCAGGACCCACTATGCCAGCCTCCCTGACCTTCCTCCTGGCTCAAGCCATCTTCCTTGAGGAACGTGGAAGTTGTGTGACTTGTAAACCTTCATATACCACTCATTGAAGTTCTTTAGTGTCTGAGTCCATTTAGTCTAAACAGAGATTTTAAATGGTGACAAACATATGATCAATAAGCCATAGAACTATATTTGTGAGCCCATTAAATCACTGTGTCAGATGAATCAGGTCCAACAGAAACCTGAGGAGAGAGAAAGAGAGAGAGAGAGAGAGAGAGAGAGAGAATGATGGACTGCCGAGTTTCAGCATCCGTGCAGGGACAGGAACGACTCTCACACATTGATGCAATGCACAGTCGATTCCCTTTATTGCTCTACTTGCGTGGTTATATACATTTTTCATATCTGTACACGCGATCACGCTTATTCAGATAGGCTACAGACATAAATCATGCGCTGTTCATGCGCCCCACATTCCCTGATGATTGGTAACTATGCACTAACGCCAATAGCAACAGACTGCCTCCACGTCCTTGAACACATCTTGTTTTTGCTAACCCACATCATGTGCACTATCAGAACTTCCTCAATTGTTATTCTTAGCTTTCCTTTCCAGCAGCCTGTTCAGTTATGCTAACTGTTTTGCTTAAGCGGCCTAGTCATGCTAACTCTCAAGCTACATCAACCCCAACAATGGACCTTCTTCTACCATGAGGGTGACCATACTAATTCTTTCAGATAAGTCTTAAACCTAGGAAACTGAATAGGTGATTCATATACAATGACCTGGATATTAGTTCTCATAGCTCATTTACAAGATACAGAAGCTCCCTCCTCTGGTGAGGTAACTGTGATTTCCTTGACCTATTTAGGAAAAAAAGAGTTGATTATGACCTCAACCCTCAGCTAGTTACTAAATAACTGATTACTTGGAAGCAGAACAACTGGATTTGTATTTTTAAAAGTGCTATCAGAGAAGAAATGGGAACGAATATTTGATCATGAAAAAAGTCAGAGATGAAGATTCTAGAGGAAAGGGTCTTTCTGAAACGCTATATTATTAATATGGCACTCACCAGAGTCTCATAGTGATAGTAAACTCAAATTAAAAGAAAAAGTGTAATGCTAATAAACTAAGCTGCACTAGTCAGCATGGTGTCAGCTAGAACTATTTTTACTTTAGTCTTGTACACTTTCTTCAGCTGTGATTACAAAAGCTTGATGCTCAGTCTTATCCAGAGTTGTGCTGTTTGAGTATATGCCATCAGGGAAAATAACGGGATCATCCTTCCCCTAGACAAGGGGAATTCTTACTAGTGTTACCTTATATTTCTGGCTTCCTGTCTTATATTAGGAAATGAGACATTGTCTAAAACATATGTAAGATTTATTGTCATCTTATCTTCTATGTCCTTCAGAAAATATAGCAATTTAAATGGAAATCATAACATTTTGGTCAAACCCATCTTCCTCATGCTTTCTCTTATCCTCACCTGCTTTCTCTACATGAATTAGCTGATTGTCTATTTTTTTTTCTTTCCAAGGAGCGCCATATTCAAAGAAACATAGGAATTAATTCTCTTATACATTTTATCATACCATTAATATTAGATAGAGATAAAATATAATTGTAACAGATAGGGGATTAAAAAGGGAAAAGAGATTAGATTGAGACTATACACCGACATGGAAATTAATTATAGTTTGAGGAAAGACAGCTTAAGCCTATTCAGAAAAAGACACTTTCAGGATATAGAATGTTTTAGTTCAATTACTATTTTATTTTTAAAAATTGAATGTAGTACTTCAAAGCCCACATTTGATTTAAATATGCTTGGGTTTTTTACTTTTCTTTGAAACTGATTTTAAATTCATTTCCTCTGCGCTAAAGTGTGGTGAGAATGATAGGAAAGACACAATTTCACAGCTCAGACTTCCTTAATCCCTCCTTCCCATTGCTACAGCAGTCACTTTTTAATAGTTTTGACAGCAAAGGCCCCCAGGGATGGATTTGGTTCAGATAGTACCATTCTTCATCTCTGCTTTCATGACTAAGGGGCACAAGATACACAGTGTGGAAGGTATCAATGCAAAACAGGTGAATGGGTATGAATAGAAAGTTGGGTGCACACAGTAAAAATATCTGTGTGAACTCTTAATTTGTACATCTGCGTCTATCTGTATGCAGTAAGTACTTACTGATTGACACAAATGTATTTTTGGTGGTTGGATTTTGATGGAGTAGCAAAATTGAGGTTCAGCTAATGCGAAGTAAGATTTCACAAGGGATGTCAGGATGGTGGAGTCCCTCTGAACAGATGTACTTGCGAGCAGGTAGAGTCTAAATTGTATTAGCAGGCAAATACTTCCTGAGTAAATCTAGTGGAAGTAAATGCAAGGATGAATGCATTAATACATGTCCATTACAAAAAAAGAGCGTTTTCAGCTTAGTTTTTAATTGCCCAAAAGGACAGCTCCCATTATCAATTAATCAAATACAGAAAAGAATCTATACAAGTCTCAAGACTCTTTGTTTAACTGGACTCCCTTTGTACTATATTCCCACCATAGGTTATCTCTTCTTATGCTCTTTCTTTGCAGTCTCACAATTAATTACTTAGATTTAAAATAAATATTTTAGACTCATGGCAACATTCACATGTTAAAAATAAATTAACCTTCTGTACTGGTTTTGGCTGGGATAGAAGAAATTTCTTTAGGTTTAGAGACTTTATTCAAAATGACTTGTTCACTCATAAGAGAAAAAAAAAATCACATTCTCATCCTGCTCCAAACATTTACTATAACTAGGCTATTTCCTGCACATCTGGAAAAGCAATAGTCTTGCCAGAGCTAAAAGTCAATAGATATGGTTGTGTGAGACTGTAAGACATAAGAAATAAAGGTATTTGCTTACTAACTTGTTATTGACAGTATTCCAAAGCAGATTAGTACATAAGAGTGCAAAAGCCTTTGGGAACTTTCCTGTCCTCCAGCAATTTTCCCCTGAAGAACTTTCCAGGTAAGAGGGAGAATTTCTGTATGTTGTAGTCCCCTGCAGGTGTCTCTTCTGTGAAAATGCCTGGGCCTCCAAAGGTATTCACCGAATTCTTCCAGCAGAGCTCCAATGCTCCAACACCTTTTGCCAGAAGGACTGTAGTCCTTTGGAGTTCAGGATCCTTCGTGTAGGAAGCCAAGCAATAAGTAGGATCATAACCTTGGACTTCAGGAGAGCTAATTTTGGCATCTTCAGGGACCTACTTCAAGGAATCCCGTGGGTTCAGGCTCTAGAAGGAAGTGTGGGCTGCATGAGTGGACAGTGAGGTGGATTGAGAACTGGCTGAATGGCAGAGCTCAGAGGGTTGTGATCAGCAGCACAGAGTCTAGTTGGAGGCCTGTAACTAGTGGTGTTCCCCAGGGGCCAGTACTCAGCCCAGTCTTGTTCAACTTCTTCATCAATGACCTGGATAAAGGGACAGAGTCTACCTTCAGCAAGTTTGCTGATGACATAAAACTGGGAGGACTGGCTGATACACCAGAAGGCTGTGGTGCCATTCAGCAAGACCTGGACAGGCGGGAGAGTTGGCGCAGAGGAACCTGATGAAGTTCAACAAGGGCAAGTACAGGATCCTGCCCCTGGGGAAGAATAACCCCATGCACCAGTATAGGCTTAGAGTTCATCTGTTGGGAAGCAGCTCTGTGGAGAGCCACCAAGTTACCCACGAGCCAGGAGTGTGCCCTTGTTCCCAAGAAGGCCAATGGTGTCCTAAGGTGCATTAAGAGCAGTGTGGCCAGCAGGTCGACGGAGGTTCTCCTCCCCCTCTACTCTGCCCTGGTGAGGCCCCATCTGGAGTACTGCATCCAGTTCTGGGCTCCCCAGTTCAAGAAAGATGAGGAGCTACTGGAGAGAGTCCAGCGGAGGTCTATGAAGATGATTAGGGTACTGGAGCATCTATCCTACAAGTAAAGGCTGAGGGAGCTGGGCTTGTTCAGCCTGAGGAAGAAAAGGCTGAGAGGGGATCTTGTAAGTGCTTATAAATATCTTAAGTGTGGGTGCCAAGAGGATGAGGACAGACTCTTTTCAGTGGTGCCCAGTGACAGGACAAGGGGCACCAGGCACAAACTGAAGCACAGGAAGTTCCATCTGAACATGGGGAGGAACTTCTTTATTTTGACGGTGACGGAGCACTGGAATAGGCTGCCCAGAGGGGTTGTGTAGTTTCCTTCTCTGGAGATATTCGAAACCCGCCTGGACGTGGTTCTGTGCAGCCTGCTCTAAGTGAAACTGCTTTGGCAGTGGGGTTGGACTAGATGATCCACAGCGGTTCCTTCCAACCCCCATGATTCTGTGATTCAGTGATTCTGTGTGATTGTTTTGAAGCTGCTTCCAGGCAGCTTGAGTTGATGCCTCCAGTTCATGCAAGAAACAGTAAAGCTCAATTTGCCTTTCGCATGACACTGATATTTTTTAAAGACCTCTTTCACAGTTTCCATAAGGCACACCTTTGTGAAACTTGTCTACTTAGTTATTTCTTGTGCAGAAGCTATTCAAACCTTTGATTATCTTTACTTTTTCTGTTCCTCTCATATTATTTTTAGAATAGTTGGGGACAGAACAGTGCGCTGAATTAACAATATGGCAACAACATGGATTTATAGGATAGCATAATGGCACAATGTTGTTCTCAGATTTCTGTTTCTATACTAACAACTCCAAATATATGAATGGTTTTTTTTCTGACCGTTAACAAGCACTGAGCTGACATTGTCATGAGGTTATCTGTTATAACCCTCAGATTTCATTCTGACTGACAATGGTCAATTTAGAGCATACCATTTCACATGTATAGTTAGGATAGGCTGCATTTTATCATATTACTTTAGTGTATATTCAATTCCACATGCCTCCAAAGTGTAGTCATCCCATCTTGCAAGATCGTTCCGCTGTTCTTCCTGCTGGCCTCTCTCTTCACTTAACAAAACAACTTAGTACTGTTAAAAGACCTTGCCATCGCTTTCTTAACCTCTTATACCATGTCTGAAGAGGTTGAGCTGCATTACTCCCAGCATAGATCACTTCAGGATTTTCCTGGTGATCTCCTTAACACTAAAAAATGACCATATACTTCTACCCTCTGCTTCTTGATTTTTAAGCTGTTATTTGTTTATGAAGTTATTCCATAACATCTTTAAAAATCTTTGATGATGGACCTCACTAATAGACTTTCAGAAATCCAGTTAGTCTTTATTAACCAGGTTCAGTTATACTCTTGTTAATTCATTAGAAGAAAAAATGATTCACAGTTGGTCATGTCAGACTTACTAGAATTTAACCTGGCACAGTATCTACCTCTATGTAATTCTGGATGACTTTCTATCTTGAAATCTGTTTATTTAAATATAATCCACTGAGTTAAACAGCTCCCACACTATCTGAAGCACTTCTAGCACTAGCATCTTTTGGGAATTACCTCCAAACGTAAATGGATGTAATTCCCAGCTGCTACTACTGCTAGATATATATCATTCACAGTTTATGCTGATAAATGTGACCGAGCTATATACAACGTATAGCTTCATGCCATACTTGACATAGAGTGCCAGTTTTCAAAGCCAATGTTTCAAATGTCTCTAAGTTCAGAAAAGACTGGATGATTTTCATACAATTTATGCAGTCACTTTTCAAATTATTCCAACACAGAAAGGACCTCAGAAAATAATTTTTAGAAGAAGAAAGGTGGATAAATGATATGTTTTGAATACCTTGGAAACAGAACAGTAAATTGATTTAAAGGAAAACTCATGCAGTTCAAAATTAATTAATTTAAAGGCTTAAACTAAATATAAAACCTTTTAGGAGCAAATGGTAGTATCAGGAGTCAGTTATTCAAATTAAATAGGAGGCTGAAAAAAAGAAGCACAGGAATGTTAAACAAAGTTTCTGCTTATACTGTTCCTCTTAAAATGTCAATGACGTAGCAAGAACAGAACCGGAATTCTATTTTAGATGTCTACGAGGAAGGCAGGGTGCCGATGGTAAGATCCGCGGCTGGGCGCTTGAGCGAGGCACACAGCGGGTTCCCGGAGCCAGGGAACTGGATGATCCCCAGATGTCCCTTCCAACCCCGACCATTCTGTGATTTTGTGATGTTGTAAAGACAAATTTTCTCACTAAGGGGTTATCAGGGCTTCTATTTAATAAGCTACCTTTTTTCTTCGCTTAACTTTTTTAGAGAAAATGTCCTCTTTTTTGCTAAACAGTCCTCAAAAAACTTTTTTTCTTGTGTGCTGTTAATCCTGAAAGGTATTTAATCCAAGATTATGCAACCAGGTAGGTCACAAACTAGTTTTTTGCTAATTTTCTGCTCCTGTCTGTACTGACAATTGCAGCCAATGGACATTTTTACCGGCAAAAATAAAGTGTTAATATGGTCAGCTGTTGACCTTCTTCCTTTATTACCTTCCGCGTGGGGTTTCCGTGCCCAGGTGCCGGCCACGGGGGCTGCAGGGCCGGGCCCTGCGAGGGGCGGCCGGGGCTGCCCCGGGCCGGCCCCAGCCGGTTCCCGCCGG
>Ga0065711_1000907_pt1 | contig 52347 bp, 23 predicted proteins | sample Hoacrofraction12_FD_59098 | JGI IMG/M metagenome (GOLD analysis project Ga0065711, IMG submission 59098) | Hoatzin crop microbial communities from Cojedes, Venezuela - Epithelial fraction 12 v2 (version 2) | ecosystem: Host-associated > Birds > Digestive system > Esophagus > Crop | place... | reverse complement strand
AGGAGAGGAGAGGAGAGGAGAGGAGAGGAGAGGAGAGGAGAGGAGAGGAGAGGAGAGGAGGACTTCTCTGCCATGCGTAACAACCATTCCAGCTCCCCTCTGCCACCACACACTGCTGCTAGATGTCATTCATATTTGCAGCACTGAACCTATGCTTTTGCATATATAATTAAATGGCAGCAGTTGCTTGCAAGATCATACCCTTTGTGATTATGAAGCTGATTGTATACCAGTCCTGGTCACAGGTTTATGCACCCAGACAACTAGATCTTTTTAGAGTAAGGCCTTCAAGCATTCACACAGACCTGTACAGTCAGTCGTAGTCACAGACAGGGACTGACCATCTTCCCACTAATCCTACATCTTCTAGCACAAGGGAGATAAGCTTAAACAGTAAAAGTAACCATACATATTAAAATAAGTGGGAGCTAATTATCTAAACAACTTTGTGGATTTGGACTGAGGCAATGTAAAGTCACAAGCCTCTGTACCAATAACTGTATTTCTTTTATTCTGCTTCAGGATACTAGCAGCCAGCAGGATAGGGAAAAAAAAACAATAAAGTGCATTCCTTTTATCCTCTAGAGCTTAGGTGCCTGGGCCTCGGGCAATTTTCTTGCTGAAATAACAATTAACAAATTAGCTGGGAAAAAATATAAACCTGACCAAGAGGCACAAAAGAGTTTTGCAGGAGCAATTGTTTACAATGAGGCAAGTGTCCTCCATTGTGAGGAATTATACCTCAGTTCAATACCTGATAACATCTTCAGAAGATGTGCATCTTGACATACATATCTCTGCTATGTAAACTGCCTCATCCTGCCACTTCTTTTTGGTCTGTCAGATGCAAGCATGCACCCCACGTGGCTTTCTGCTCTTTGAAAATCTTCCTGATACTATTAGCTGGTCTGGAATGCCATCTCTGATATTTCTGTCAGAAACATTCAGGTATGTAAAATCCTCCTAAATCTTTCATTAGAGACCTATGTTCCTTATTGGAACTAATGCTAAATCTGTGAAAGAGCAAACGTGTCTTAGATTTCTGAAGGACTCAGGTAGTTTTGATTGTATTATTATATCTGAAATAGACCAAGACACTAATAAATACAATATAAAATATTCTGCCCCATCTGAAGAGTAATCTCAATACAGCTTTATCTCTTTTTTTTTTTTTTAATATCTGTGTCTTCAATTGGTCCTATTTGAATAGTTTTATTCTGAAGTTAACATCAGCTTTATTCTTAAGTTAATGTTCTGTGCAATAAATCTGCTTTCCAGCTAGGATGAAAGTAAGAAATTCTTTTGGATATGAATTACCAAACAGTCTCAAGAGCTTTTTGTTGTTTTTTTTTTATCTTCTAAAGGAGACAGAACACTTGTGATTCACTGTCCCAGAGATCAGTCTTTCCAAACACATTCGCAGTTGTTCGTTTGTGTAAGAAGGCCTTGATCAGGCAAAACTCCCACTGGCTTCAATGCAAAAGCTTCAAAAAAGCACACAGTAATGAGAATTTAATTGTCTCCAGGTATTACATCATATGCAGATTCCTACCTTGCTATTTTTTTTTTAAATAAGAAATGGAGTGACAGAAAGATTTAGAAGCTGCTTCAGCCTAGAATTTTCGTATGTTGTGTATTAGAAGATTTCTTATTCTTCATGATGCCCTAGTTTCCTTTAAAAGTAATTCATGAACTGGCAGTGTGCCAGTATAAGATTATGAAACAGCAGCTCTCTGCCACTGTGGAATTATCTGTGATACTTTCCATGTTCCCCTAGATGATACGAGATGGGGGTAGGGGGTGTAAACATTTCCTTCTGTCCTTCACGAAAATAGACTGCAGAGATGGTGTTATTCTGCCGTTTATGTAGGGTTGGAGTGTTTTCCATGCATGGCTGAAATCTGGCAAGGGGAGAGGGCTTATATCTTAATGTGTGTCTGGCCCACATGTGAGCCAACATCTGGAGAAAATCTCTCTCTGTGCAGGAAGACGAGAACAGGCATGCTGGACGCATACATCAGGAAAACAATATCAAGGATTTTGGTGTGAAGTTGAAAAGTGATAGGCTTAATGGGTGCAGGTACTGACAGGATCTGAGGGACTGGCATTAAAGAAGATGAGAACTCCCTCCGTAATGACTGGAGTAGTGCACACCTCCAGGGGGCATTTGTTTCAGATGTTTGTTTCTAAAAGATATTCTCATTCAGCAAACAAGAGCACACTCAGAGGCTTGTTTCTTTCTGAAAATCGTTTTAGGTAGCAAAGGTCAGTTCTTCTAAATATTGTAAAACTACCTAAATTAGTGAAAAATTAGTTCCTCTTTTGAAATATTAAATAATGACCTAAAGTTAAATAATGAATCAATTGATGCAACTCAGTTGAGCAAGAGGCTTCTGAAATACAGCCAGAAAAAAAAAAAAATATCACTTCTGTATATGCGTGTATTTGGGGAATCAAGCCTGGCTATAAGCATGTCAACAGTTTATCTCTAATTCCAGTGAAAATGTATCGCTCTGCTAAGAAGCAATTTTAAACACGACATTCAAAAAAAGAGGTTAACTCTGTACATAAGTCATGAAGACTCCTTACCTCAGAGGCTGTTTGGTGGATACATGGTCCTTGTTCTTCTTAAAGTTTACCTGATTAAAATCTGGGTAGGAAGAGGAGGAACAATAATATTATTCTTCAGTTTGTGGTTTGAAACTATTTAGTCTCCTACTGTGTGAACCAAGATCTTTGGAGAGCCCTAACTAAATGTAAACCTCAGAAAATCATGAAATATGAAATGAATGAGACATCATCATTGCAGACAAAAAGGCATACAATTAATATTCCCTTTATTAGTCATGTAGTGGAGTGCAAAGCATATCATCGTTAATGGAGGTTTAAAGTCAGTGGGACTGTTCTGGGAATACTTCTGTAGATTCTTCCTGTATTCCTTTGCTTGCTCTGTGTTTAAAAGTCTTCAAATCATTGAAAAGAATACTGTCAATTGCTTATCTACAAATGTTATGCTAATCATTTCTCATTTAGTGCTGCAAGGACTGTCATTGTTTATCCTTAGATGTAGGCAGCATAAGAATAAGCAGCTTTTTTCAGAACATGGGAATAGGTTATAGTACAATATGCAAATATAGCGTATGTCTTTTGAATGATACAATTGCTATATAGAAAAAGTTTTCTTAAAGTTATTTAGAACCCTATATTATACTTGTATCAGGAAAGTATTTTTGTCACATTTTTACATAAGGAAAATTATTTTTTGTGCCTCTTCAACTTCTAAGTTCTTCCAGTAATAGGAAGTTTCTTTGGTGTACCTGGTGTGTTTCCAATGTACCTTTCGCAACGGATGCAGTTTGAGCTAGAGCTCCTGGAGGTGTGCTTAGATCAGCTTTAGGTTTTGCAATAAATTCTCTACATCAGTTGTTGGTGACCTGGGTATGGCAGCCTGGGACACAGCAGTTCATCTAAACTGATCTCTTTGACTTAGATGCCACAAAAGTCAGAGCTGTTACTAAGTCAGGCACTTACACCAAAGAATATAACCACAAAATGTTATTGCAACATGCTGCAAAAACTCTTTTGAAAAGTAATTATATGATATGTTTCATAAGATGATTTTAAAAAAAAGTAAAGGAGGGTATTAGATGATAGATTATTTAACCCTGTCTGCTGTTTCCATGATTACTGTGCAAATCTGTCGGAGCTGAGAATTCGGTTCATGACTCTTAACAAGTTTTAATCAAAATTGCAGAGGGAAGAAAAAGGGTCTGCTAGAGAGCTGAAGAAATGACACAAGGAGAGGAGTAATTGTCATGTTACATCCAATCATTAACAGAAGAGCTGCTCTACTAGATCACACCAACTGCCTTGCTGGCATGATATCCTGCCTGTCATAGTGGGCACTAGCAGATGTTCAGGGAAGAGTATGAAAGCAAGGCAAATATAAAGCAGTCTTTTTACTCTCAGCATCAGGTAATTAGCAAATAGAGGATTTTCAGAGCTGAAAGCTTATTTGGACCATTATATTTAATAGTCCCTGCGATAGACAGAAGTACATTTTTTCATAAACCTCGATGTCCACTGAATTTGCTTCAGCCTGCTTATTGCAGACTGTTCAAGTACCTAACTGACAAACATTTACACCATTACAGAATGAGTGGGAACACCTAAGGGAGGAGGGTGTTCGAGATAATGGTAAATTCAGTCACAGGGCATTGTCTCAGCACCTAATGAAAGCAAGAAGAGAAAGAAATTTGGGGCTGAATGAAGAATGTGCTGACTGGGACAGTCATGTGCAGACAAAAAACTTGACTCCACATCTGGGGAGTTGCTCCTTGCCTATGCTTAGGAGTACTTGGGGCTTGCAGAATACAAAAAATAGTCCTGTATCTGAAATTTTGAATAAAAATCTGCTTACAAGGGGACAAGCTGCCTGTTTTGTTCACTGCTGTATTAATGCACAGAAAAATCCTTACATGGAAGTCCTCTGCAGAGGTCACAGCAGCTAAAGTGATGCTACATCTGGACCTAATCTGCAACTCAAAAGTAACCTGTGCGGTCTACTGTACTTAGGGCTATGTCAGCAGCTAGTGAGCTATAGGGAAAGGAAGGGAAAAGAAAAAGAGGTTTGAGAAACAGGTGATAAAAAACAAAGAACTCTGATTTTTGTGACCTCTGTTGACCATATGGTCTATGGTTTTGCCCAATCTCTTTTTTAACTCATTCATACTTTTGTTTTCCCTGACATTTGCAGTCAGAGAGCACTTCTGTCATTTACTTACAAGTACAATCCTTCTCTGTGTGTGTATTTTAACTTTGCTATCTGATTATTTCTTTCAGTGGACCCCTGTACTTACACTGTGACATGTTTCCTAATTATTTTCTCCATGATATAGATTATTATAGACCTCTCATAATAATCAGATATTCACCTTTCTTCAGATTCAAGAGTCTTATCTCTCTACTTAATTTCTCCTCTCATATTAAGCTATTTTGTATATTAAAACTCTGTTGCTGCCATTTGCTCCCCTCCCCACTATATGCTTTTTCAGATGGGGTACCTGGGGTATTCAAAATGTAGGGTCAGAATGAAAGTTTACAGTGGCATAATGAGCTTTTGCACTTCATTCTGTATTCCTTTCTCATTAATTGTTAATTCTCTTTTTTTGTTTGGGTGGTTTTGATTTTGGCTTTACCAGAACAGAACACTGACCTAAGGCTTTGCGTGAACTGCCTCAAATAAATAGTGTTTCTGAGATGTGACAGTTAATTTAAAGATTTGTTTAGATTTTTCTTTTCAGTGTATTACTCTGGACCTAACAACATGACCTTCACCTGCAAGTTTATCATCCGCCACCAGTCTTCTGAGTCCCTTCTGCAAATCTTCTCAAGTGAGTAAGCTGAGCAGCACAAATCCACCATCTCTCTGAAAAAGGATCACCCACTTTCCTGCCTTTTAAGCAGTTATAATCCCAGCACTGACCTTTCCCTCTTACTCTATCGGACCATCTAGTCTAGTGTCTTGTATTCAAATACTTGGCTGCACTTAAAGCATACACATAAATATTTATGATCATTTAAAATGAGGGAGCCAAGGTATCAGAAGCAGCCTACGCACAGTAATCTAGAGGAAGAAGTGGGCAATTTATCCTGTTCCTAAGGTAGCTTTTGCTGCCTCTGTTGAACTGCACACTACTGCAGCCAGAATGATGTTACACAACATGGCTGAGCCATTCCAGCTGCTCAGGGCTGCTCAGACGAGACGTCTTCCTCCCACATCTCTCTACCCATGATCTTGGACACATGGTACTGTTTCTCTCCTCACATGCCAGTCCTGCCAATTGTCTGACACCTTAATAAGCCAGGTTAAATAATTAAATGAACAAAAAGCTGTTTATTCACTTTTCTGTGTCAAATCCGTTTTCCATCCATTTAAAAAGTTGAATGGTGTGAGCACAAAGCCTATTGACAACAAGACCTGGCACAAGGAAAGGGTCTGGGGTCTGTGGCCAGTGGGAGAGTAATGAGACTTCCCCACTTTTACGGACAGCAAGCCATTAGATTAGATGAAGTCATTTCGTGTAAACCCAGTCTTAGAATAGGTTTCATTGAGCTGCCAAGCTGCCCCACCACACAGCCAAAGGAGGATGTCTTGCTCCCTCCCCCTATTTCCAAGTCCTCCTTTTGCTTTGCTTCCTCTCTTTTGTCCTCTCAGCCCTGCCTATAGTTCAACTCCTCCCTTGCATCAGCTCTGGGGATCACACTGTCTGACTGATCTTGTCTGATCCCAAAATAAGCCAACTCACCTCACCAACCAGTCCAGAACAGAAGGAACAAATTTTGTTGCTGGGCTGGAATTTCAATGAGTTACATCATCTTACCAGAAGATCAGATGAGATCCCAAAGACTTTGTAAGATAGGCACTGGAACCAAGAGGTGGACAGGAGAGGTAAGAAAGGAAAGGAGAGAGCAGGAGCACACCTGCTGCTTGTCGCTTGCAAGAAGTACTTTTGAAACTCTACATGTAGACTGATATGGTTAAAGCTGGGTTTTAAAGCATTGCTATGCTGCAGTATTTTTGCCAAAGAGATGTATACAATGCTCAGAGTGAGCTGCCTTGGAAGATGGCAAACAAAACATTTCAATTTATTAGCCTTAAGCTTTCTGATCAAGCACCCAAGGTTTGGATCCAGATTTATTGTTCAGTAAGCTTACCCACGTGGCAGGTGATAATCTAATGTTAATAGCTCCTTTTCCTTCTCCTTTATATACCAGCATAAATTGTTGACACATCTTTCTGACGATCTCAAGTTCAGTACATATGTATTTTATGGAGTGCTTTCAAAAAAAGGGTCCTGCAAACTGAACTAACTGCCATTCATTATTTCTGCTGGGGGAGAACAACAATTTGTGTTTGGAGAACAAATTGGCAGAGATTAACAGCTCACTGGTGAAAACCGAAATGTTACCAGTTATTCACCTTTTAGACTTTTGCATGAAGAAAGCATGAGTAGAAGGTGATCATACTCTAGACTTGAGCAGTGGTTGCTTTTTATGTCCATGTGGCATGCTGGGAAGCGCCAGGGCCCTGGTCTGGAATGTTGGCCCAATATTCCTGGAAGATCAGAGCTAGAGTTTAAAGAAAAGTGAAGACATGTACACACAGACACAGATAGTTTGAGGCACTTTGGAAGTTTAAGGGCAAGCTAACTGAACTGTTGTGTCAACACTGCCTACAAAATTAACCTGTCCCTCTGAAATGTTTTGCTACCTTTTCTACTCTATTCAGAGCCTGGTTTATGTGCTAAGGAACGGGAATTCATGTATCTTCTGTTACTAAGAGAAATATCCATGTATTTTTATGTTTTTGTGTGTGTTTATGCATACACTCAGCAAGTCTTTTTGCCCCCTATGATACTTTTTTAGGGGTATATGAAATGTCCTTCGCTCTTGTTTTTAGTAAAGAGCAATATTCCTTGTTCTTAGGATTCTCTCCTTTATTATTTTGTAGGACTTTATCATACACCCACTTTCTTCCTGGTTTTGGTTAGCCTAATTGTGGAAGTGCATAGACTGCAAGCCTCGTCTTCTCCCTCAGCTGTGGGGAAAATATTTGCTTATTATGCTGGAGTCTTTCCTACAATTCTTTGCGTAGCTACATGAATGTGAGAAACATTTTGACTTACTTGAGTAGACGGACCCAGTTCCCACATTATATATCTTTGTTTGAAAATTATTTTGCATTTGCTAGTGGAAAAGGAACAATTTACATGGTATTTTAATATTTGAATAAATTAAAATTCTGAGGTGACTATTCAGAAGTAATAAAAACAGCTACAAATATTGTCGAGTTCCCATTTATTTTCATAATGAAAAGTGAATACTATTCTGTAGATAAAGGTCTTTCATTTCACCTCTGCTAGTAAAAATAGTTATTTGAAAATTAATTATTCTCTAGGAAATTTTACACTGATTTGATTTTTATGCCAAATGCACCTTTGAATATCTCTTAGGGACCGAAAAATTTTCCTGGTCCTTTAGGTGTGAGAAAACCCCCTCTTCATGGCATACAGAATGGGATTCAAAGCAAAAGGAAAGATTTCTATGGATTTAATGTGTTTGGTTTCATGTTCATCATGCCAAAATCAGACTACTTAAAATCTCTCCTGGTATCAGGATAAGAAATCTGAAAGTTGTTTCATTTCGGCTTCCCTATTTTTGTGTTATTTGGATGATTACCCAAACAAGGCTTTTAAGAGGCTCAGGTCCCTCTCTTTGTAGTTACAGCTCAGAGAATTTAGAGGCGTGGGACTGAACTGAAAATATGTGGGGTATTCCCAGAGCTGCCAGTAATAGGTAACCCATGGAATGGGCCTTTGCTTTGTTTTCTTCAGTCTGCTGTGACTATCTTGACTAAGGGAGGAAAGGGGAATTTTAGAAAAAGAAAAAGCCTTTTTTCAGATAAGCCCTTACTCTGGTAGGCTCCTATTTAATCATTCCCCCTGGTTAATAAAACAATTCCCTATTGTGCTGCACCTTTAAGCAGCCACATAAAGAATTTGCCCTGTAATATGTCAGCAACAACAATAACAAAAAGGCAAAAAGGAGTGATTTACATCTAACATGTACCTGCTAAAAAAAATCCAGAAAGTCGAGAGCTAGAGTGGGCTAGGGATGTGCTGGGGGCTTCCCACCTGCCCCGGGACCTTCACCCACCGGCATCAGCCCTTGGGGTGCAATGGCTCCGCTTTCCCGTGCTCCGCTCCAAATCGGAGCAGGAGTTGGGAGGGGAGGCTTTTTCCTTTTGAAGCTTTAAAAAGTTTTCGCTTCTGCAGCTTTACTCCCAATCTCTCGTTCCCAGGGGGTTCCAGCAAACAGGAACTGTAGCGTGGGTTCATTTCCCTTCTGGCAAAGCCAGCTTAAAATAAGAACAAAAAAGGTCCTGCGACACCGCGGTACGAACCAAACCCTTCGTGTGGCCGCCTCGCTTGTTCTCCACTAGCCCACGCTCAAGAGGTTTGCGGAGGTGCTTTTGGTCTGCGGAGGCTTGCATCCAAACAGGTAGTTTACTCAAAAACCCGGGGAGGGCAGAGGGGCCGCAGGGCTCTTACTTTCCCCCTTCATCTTCCCATTACTTGTCCAACACCTCGTAAAGGGGTACTGAAAAAGCAGGTTGTTACGTACTGAGAAGTGGTGTGGCAACTGTTGCTTGCCCTTCTTTAACGCTGATGTTCAGCTGAACGGCTTGACCTGAAGTGGCTGCAGCCTCCCGGGGAAAGTTTTCAGTCCTTTTGTTGTGTGTTTTTACAGAGTTCCCCACCACCGGAGCAAAACCCCTTCGCTCCCATTTGCTGGCTGGTGCCCTGAGGGTGACGAGGCTGAAAGTTTAGCAAGTTCTGTGCATAGCTTCACATCACAAGAGCAAGTGCGTGTTTCCCCCCCCTTCTTTTTCCTGCTCCTAAACGCCTCCTTCAAGTTTGCAGCTGGGCAGGACTCCAAAGGTGCAGCAGCAGCAGCAGCAAGCCGGAGTTCAAAGTTAGCAGTAAATTACACAACTTCCAGCTCATCGCTATGCTCAGTGACTCTTAACAAGCTGGAAGGCGCTCAGGGGAAAAATCGGGGAGAAGGGAACACCCTCGAATCGCTTGAGGATCGCTGATGTTATGCTTCTGCCGCTGGGATCATGGCTCCCTTTGGAAGGAATTTATTAAAAGCCCGGCACAAAAACAGGTAAAGTGCGTGGTGGGTACGGGGAGGAAAAGGGAGGGCGATATGGGACGGGTTTCTTTTACACTTTTTTTTTGTTCTGGGGGCAGGATGCGTTGCTCCGGACCCGCGCGGCTCCCGGGAGCTGCAAGTGCGGGGCTCACCTGCGGGCGGGAGCGGGGGGAGGGGGCGCTCCCACCCCCCACCCCACCCCGGACCTGTCTCTCCCCTCTTCGCTCTGTCTCGTTTGGCTCCTGGACAGTATTTTCAGAGAGGGGAAGACAGCCCTTCCCGACTTGGAACCTCTCCCGCCTAAACCAAGGGGAACATTGGAAGTCCCCCCGTGTTAGCAAGGTGAGACTCGGCCGGGGCTGGGGGAACGGGCGGGGGGGACCCGGAGCCCCTCACCGCGCGGGGGAAAAAACTCCCCGGGCTCCTCAGGGGAGGCCTGCGGCGGGCCGGGCTCCGGGCCCCTCCGCCCTCCGCTTCCCCGGTGGGGAAAGCCGCAGCCGGCAACCCCTCGGAGGCGACCCCGTCCCGCAGCTCGGCCGCTGGCTGCAAGCCGGGGAGGTAGGAGAGCATCCAGCTTCCAGCGTGGGCGGGAGGGGGGGACACGCTTTCTTTTAGGTTTAGCTGTAGTTGACTGCCTGTGAGGTTTTTTTTGCCTAGAGACGTGTTCAGGGTGACAGCTGTGGTGCCTGGCTTGGCTTCCGCGAAGTTTCTTTGCGGGGACTTTGCCCCTCACGCTGCGCGTGCTTCCACATGCCCCCGCACACCGACTGCAGAAAGGTGGAAAAGGAGTTATGTAATAATTTTAAGCGCTAGGATGGTGCTAGATTTTTTTTTTTTAAGAGTAAATGTGCTTGGAGTGAGTGAATTTACTGGGACCCTATGGAAATTACAGCGGCCGAACCCGCCTAGCTAAGATTGAAGAGAAGCAGATCGCTGAAATTTTGGCTCAGCGAAAAACTCAAAAATCACTTGTAATCCCTTCTCTGCTTTGACTGGTGCTCTCCACTGAAATTTATCTCATATTTAAGGGTACGCAAGGGAAAATATTTTTCAGAGGGAATGTAACTGGACCCTAAAAAGTCGTGTAAAAACGTCCTGATTTTTTTCCAAATTTGGCTTTCGGTTTACCTATACGATACACTGAAAGTTATTCTGGAGGGATTGTATGTGTTGGGATTATGTGAAAATACTAATTTAGCATATTATATGGAATATAAATCAGAAAGACAGTAACAGTCAAGGCTTAAGAAATAACATACTATTTTAAAATTATTAATGCTGTTGGTTACTGATTAAACTGTATTTTGCTAATGTGTCTGGAAACAGAAAAACTTTGATGTACGTCTCGTGGCCATTTTATGTTCAGAAGATCTGGAAAGGTGAACATGAACTTTTAAATGAAACCGCTTTTAGATAGACCTGCGAATTTATTACTGTTAAAATAGAAGTTTTGCTTCTGCCATCAATTATGTGAAGAACTGTGTTAAGTCACAAAGCACAGTTCCATTCTATTCAATGGTGAAACTGTTTCTCTTTTGGACATTTAAAATATCTTCATATTAATTGCATCAATCTCACTGTGTTTGCTGATGTGACGTTTTACTCCTTAGGAAAACAAAGTCATAATCCAAAGCTTTGAATAGGCAATAAAAAATAAAATACCAAAGGAACCATTACTGTGAACATCTAACACTTTCTTTTCATTTCACCTTCCCTCACCCCTGCATCCCCCCCCTTGAAAAAAATGAATGCCTTTAATGGCAGAGAGGTGTTGTGGTAATAAGAAGGGGCTGGAAGTTGTTATGAGTACAGAAAGGGGCAGGAAGGGGTGTGATCAAGAACAAAGCAAGGACATAATTCTTAAGATGTGTTATTATCTATTCAAATATTTAAATTTCTGTGTGTTTAGCTTTTGCTACTGGATTTTGAGAATTAAACTTTGCTTATGCAATTAGTAAAAGGGTCTTGTAGTATGATTGAAGAGCTATGTAATAACACTTTTTTCATTGTAATTGTATCTTTGTGAACTCATTTGAAACCTTGAAAAAGAAGTCGAGTGAGCTTAAAATCCTTGGCTGTGTTTAGAGCTGAAGTTGAGGAGTTCGGACTTGTGGCTCATTACCTTAGTTTGCCTGCCTTTAAAGAAGGACCAAAAAGGGACATACATATATGTATATATTTAATCTGCTGCTCTTTTTATTAGGTCTAGTGCTCGTCCATCTCTTTGAGAAACTCAGTTTTTGTAATAGAAAAATTATAAAGTAAAAGTGGAGTGAAGGAGGAGCAAGTACTCTCTTCCTGTCTTTCAAAGCTCCACTTTGCTTTTTTCACTGAAAGTATTTAATGACCATTAGCTACATGCAAATATAACTGTTTAGAGTTACAAGATAAGCAAATGAGGAATAAAATGTGTGCACGCAGGAGAACGTAAAGCTAAGTCAAGGCAACAAAGGTAGTTGGAAGAAAAGCCAGAAGGAAAATAAAGGCGTTGCAGTCATTTGCTCGGATAACAAGATGACACCTCTGTAATTAGTGCTTATCTTGCAGCGTTGCCCAGAGGTCCCAGGTCAGGGCCCTGCTTCATAGTAGACTCTTCACATCCAGATCATAAAATGTCAGTCTCTACCCCTAAGACGTCAGAGTTTAGACAAAAAGGTTACTCTGTCTCTGTGTATGAGGCATTTGAGCAAGAGGCGAGGGATGTTGGCTGCGATGCCACAAGACTTCAGAGAATGAAACTGAGATTAAACCTTGGGAAGACAAAACCTGTGCTAAACTGCTTCTGGTATTTGAAAGATCTTAAGTCGATCTTACTCTCTTGCACCGCTGAAATCTCACTCTTGCAGAGAGACAGCACAAGGCCAGGGTAACCGTTGGTGCATTGTAAGCCCCAATTTGATTTCAGAGGAGCAGCCACTAGGAAAGTGGACTAAACATGTTTTTCTTGGCCAGAAAGAGAAGCAGTGGTATCTTGATATCTTTTTGAAAAAGAGTTATGAGGAGTTTTTCTACTGTTCTTTGACCTCCTATGTCATCCAGAAATAATTGTATTCCCCAGAGCGTGTATGTGCTTGTCAGTGTGTCCCCTGGAGAACAATACATCCCACAGGCAGCAAGGCCATGCCCCACCCACCTACAAATCCAAATACGCTCAACAGGGACAGGCTGTGCCCTCTGAGGCAATAAAGGAAAACAGTTTCCTCCAGGACTAAGCCTCCGTAACATGACTAAACTCAAGAGGATTTATTTTTATGCAAATTTCTTAAAGATGCTATTCTCTGGAAGTGTGAGGAATGCTCAGCTAGCATCGCACTTTGGAAGCACGGTGATGTGAGCAAATGCTCAGCCAAAGAGTTGTTTGCAGATAAGCTTTAATATTGGTCTAATACATTGCACCGCACAGAGACACAACAGCTCCCTATCCAAATACGAGCAACAAATACAAAGCGTATATACTTGCAGTGTTTATGCACTAGGGTTTCACATTGTATACGATTTCTTGATTGCTAGGTAGAACAGTAATCTATGTGCCATTGATTTTCTGTAAGATTAGGGCTTCTCTGCTCTTGGGTGCTAGATTTGGTCAATTCTGAGAATGGGTCTTTAGGTTCATTTAAATATTTCAGATGTTACCCATCATCGCAAGGATATCTGGATCTCTCATTGTCTCATCTGCTCAGTGATCTCACACCAAGAAAGCTGACTCCATTGCTACTTTTCTTTCATTGAGGCCAATTCCTTGGGTGTTTTTACATAAACCTTACCCAAACTTGTCAATGCTCTACTGTTCCATGCAAGCTGTAGCCAGCCAAGTAGCAGTCTGCAACGGAGAGGGTACAGAGAATCTGTCTTCTTCACGTGGTTGTCCTTGATGTTGTAGGGCTGTCTGTTAGGCACAAATAGCTTGAGAAATATTTTTTTGCTAGTGTAATTCATACTGGTCCTAAGTTTACCACAACCATTTTTATGTTCTGTTGACATACAACACATCCGAACCCACAGTACTGTTTGATGATGAAACAGTTGTCTTACAATTCTGTTATTATTTAAATGTATTTATTGATTTTGCTCTTCCTTCCTGTTTTTTGTCCATGTTTTACTGTCATTGTCTTGGTGCCACAGCAGTTAGCATAGTGTTTCTGTACAGGACGCAAAGACCTACTTTGCCTACTCTTTATGTCTGCCTCTCTCTAATCAGCTCATCTCTGGCTTGCAGGTAGAAAGGAAGACCATATGTATCTAATAATTCATATGGATATAGAGGGAGTTCTTCCTGTCCTGACAGTCAGAGGTCCCTCCCCAGTGAGAGAAACATTCAATTATTCTCTCAGGCTTTATATTACAAGCACAGGTTAATGAATTAGATTAGAGACTTCATCTGTCTGATACTGACCTAGCATTACCATGTTCCCGCCCTTCCTCCCTCCCTCCAGTAGTTTCTCATCGTACCTAGTTAGCACAGTGATTTGAGTATTACTCTGAACATCTCTACTGTTCTACGGTTGAGTACACTGCTGTACATTATAAGCCTCGGTGAAGCAAAACTGAAAATACTCAGTATTTAGGTTTGGACTGGAAAAGCTCTCAGAGATCAGCTGCTTATCTGAATGAACTGTGTATGACCTCCACTGTAAGTCTCATGGAATCATGAGAGATGTCTAATACTCCTCCTTTTGGATGAGCATATCTGGAGAAAAGTCTATGTGAAGCTATAAAGGTGCTTCTTGATTCAAGACTACCAGGCATTTGGTATGTATGTTGGAGGGAGTGGATAAAAGCTTGTTTAGGGTCAGTGGTGCTATCTGTGTTATATTTTTAGATTGAAAAGATGGTGCTTGTTTGGTAATGGTAGAACATATTCTCCGTATTTTTACTTTTACTTGAATGTGAGACATGTTAGTGAACTATCAAAGAAGTTGTTCCATTTTGAACCAGAGTTCATACATTATCATTTATTTTCTGGTCTGGCTTGTCAGCTTTGTCTCAGAGGTCGTAATGGTTGCATACATTTTCTAATAATCTTTGTACATATTTGTTCACTTCACTTTCAGGAAGAGCTTTTCGTCTAGCAAAACACTAACCTTATTTCTAAAGAGTTAATTATCGACTATTCCAGGAGGGCAGACAGCAGTTTCATTCCAGAGGAGTAAATAAAATGAGTAATAGATGTGTGTAATACTACACCATCTAAGGAAAGAGTATTACTTAGGTTAAGTTGAAGCTTATCTGAAACACTAGTATAATGTAGAGTCTGGCTGAGACAATACACTTCAGACAAAGAAACACAGTTTTAGTAATACGGAAGAAAAATCGTGCTGGTCAGTATTGATTTACTATTTTACTGATGAAAAACTAGAATTTTACATGCAGAGAAAAGACTCAGACACTTTGCTAAATGTGTAATGATTTCAGTAGAGAGACATAAGTTTTCAGAAATTGGGATTTTTTAAAAAATCTAGTAACTTTAATAAAAGTCTGCGGTAATCACAGAGGAGTGCCTCTTGATTGACCTGCAAAGGTATACACTTATGCTGAGAAAAATCTGTTTTTTTAATTTTGTTTGTTTTATATGATGAATAATAACAACTTAAAATTAAGATCTTAAACATTATTATTTGCAAGCATTAACATCACACATGGTCTAAAGCTTTAATTAGTCTGTCCAACTTCTATATTTAGTATGTAGATAAAACCTTATTATGGTGACAGAAGGGATGATGCAAGATAAAGATTTTGTTTAAGACCACACGCTAAGTGAAGCCTAGAACTGAATGCTGGACATGTTGCTACCCAGTCATGTCCATAAGTAACTGAGCAATTATTGTCACTTCTATTGTTTCTTTTATATGTCGTGATACTGTCAAGATGGTGACTTTCTGTCTTCTGCTGCGTTACTGTGCTAGCAATTCCCCAAGTATCGCACAAGACACAACAGGTAAGAGTCACATGGTTTCAGGATGAACAGAAAGAAGTGACCAACCAAATGGAATTAGAGGGGAAAACAGATGACTAAATTTATTTGTGTAACTAAGGCCAGAACCATCCTCTACAGAATACAGGTACTACAAAAATACAGATCAGTGTCATTTTCAGCTGGGTGAGATTCTTTGTGACAGACAAATGTCATGCAGAGCTCTCTGGAAATTTCTATCAGATCAGTTTGTGCCTGGTCTTCTTTTAAATCAACAATTCCATCCCTGTGTCTCCCATTACAAAAAAATTATTTAGAATTGCTGAATGCAGTATAGTTGTTAGGCAAATTTTGGCAATGGCATTTTACCTTCCAGGGTTGTAAATTTCCTATGGACCTGCCAAATTCTTGCAATAAAAATGAAAATTTTTCATAAATTATTTCTCATGCATGTGTGTTACACATAAATATAAAAGCCAAGAGCTAATTCGTGATTTTGGAAGTTGCATTTTTTGGGGAACCTTGCCCAAAAGAAAACTTTTTTGGGCACCTTTCTGGAACTTGCCTCGAATAGGCACCAGAATGACCCACCAGTCTCCTTTTCCTGTCTCGACCTATCCAGAAATGCACTTACAGCGCACGTGTTGTAGCAGTGATAACAATACCGACTTGTTTGTGACCTCGGACAGCTGATAAGCATACTTAATTTTCCTTAGCTATAATTTGAGTGATAATATTTACACGTCTCAGGAAAATAAGTAGGGCATGACTAGACAGTGTAAAATTTGTAAAAGTGCTGAAAGTGAAAGCCAGTTAGTGGGAGAGGTATGAATAAAATCTGGGAGTTCCTTGATTCTAATTCTTATACAGTCGCTAGAGCTGGCTGTCACACAGAGAAATGAGAATACAGTGTGGCTTATTTAGGTTTGATATCATATGATTCACTGATGAATTTTCAATGGTCTAAAATTTTTCATGTTAGAAATGGCTTGTGAGAAAGGTTGTAATGCCACAGAAATTGAAATAAATAAAGAAATGCCCTGTGTATCTTAGCAGATTCTGAGGTGATTTTGAGAGGTGAACATAAGGAAAGTTAACTTTTGAAACCAAGAATTAGAAAGGAAGGTTTTCACTGGTAATGATAATAAAGTTGTCATGTATTTGTATTTTCAATGCTATAAAACCTAAGTCCTGGTAACATGTGGAGGTGCGTAAAAGACACTAAACTTGAAAGAAAATTTTCCAGTGCAAGTTTGGCACATCTCTCAAATGCACTTTATTTAAAGATGTGTTTCTCTTTCACTGCCTTTTTCCTATTTCACACTTGTTTGCTTCTGTCAGTTTGAACCATTTCCTTTGTAGTTTAGATGGTTGCTAGACATACATATTTTGAGCATTAGCATTAGAAGAAGCCAGGCTACCAATTTATTTCATATGTTGTAATCTTGGAGGTGATGTCAACTTCTGTTTTCCTGGATTGGGGTTGGTTGTTCTTGGCTTTTTTTCACATTCATTAGTCAGATGCAGAGTAATGATAGGAGGAAGATATATTTACACAGAGGGTAGGTATTTGCTGTGAATGAAACACATGAATATAATTTGTCTATTTTGAGGCCCAAAACTGTCAATCTGGTTAATTTGTTTTCTTTATTATCCACTGCTATCTGTTCTCGTTCATTGATGTAAAGAATTCTGAGTTATGACTTACCCAGCATAATGGAGAATATAATAATATCTCTTGAAAAGCACAAGATATTTATTTTGTCCACCTTTAATAATACAAAACTAACAAAGCTTAAAATAAATATTCAAAAGCATAAGATTCTCTTGTTTGGGGACAAAATCAGGTTTATAAAAAAGGTAATAATCTATTAGACCAAGTTTTGTTTTGGTCAGGTATAAGTATGTTTACCTTACTTTAACGTGTAAGGCTGTATCATCTCAGTGGAATAATGCAGTTGAGTGAAGACTACTAATTTTTAAGAGAGTCTGCCCTTGGGTCTTGAACCTGCAATTTGCTTTGTGTTAATAGATTCCTTCATCCATGTGGAACACCGTACTTTGCTTTCCCCAACCTCCTCTAAATTCAAAAGGACCATTTCTACAGAGGGTGGTTTCCACTGCCAAAGCACTTTTAAACTACAGAATTTTTCAGAGCAACAGTTGGAGCACTGCTTTGACAACATGAAGTGTGCCTCATTTGTCATAGGAAGTTAACAGATTCTACTCACTAATCTTTGATGAGTGATATTTATAAATGAGGGATCATAATGCCGATTTTCAGCTGTTCTTGTTTCTGTTGCTTCATAATCGGTACATTGGTGTTTGGAACTGTTGTTTCACTTGGCTATTACCTGTTGACAGACTTTCTTTGTGCAGATTGCTAAGGCACAAAGTGTCTTTGTTTAACTTGATTATTGCCTGTATCTCTCGGACCCATTTTGTTGTCAGTTTTCTGATTTACTGAAGATGTCTGTACAAATCCAGTTTACTAACAAAAATTTAGGGTTAGTATTGACTTTGCTGCACTTTCCCAAACTTTTACTTCTGGTACTTGAAGATCTATGCAGATAACTAATCATGCTTACCCATGAAGGTCACCACAGGTGTCAGACAAAGATCTGAGTTATTTTTGGAACTGCAGTTATGGATGATCACAGTATTAACTTTCACTGGACTCATACTGTTCGTAAGATTCAAATACACAGCAAAGCACAAACATCGAGCTTCATCTCACTGAACTTGAGCCATTGAAAATTTAGGTATCTCGTCATCTAGTTACTCTTTGTAGTTAATGGATACATCTAAACACTTCCAGCGGGCAATTCATTCAGCCTTAGACAGGCTTTCAGTATGGGATTAGTCACCCTTTTCGAGGTGCCTATCTTATGCCACTGATTACAGAGGAAGGTCAGAAAATTGTCTTTGACTTCACATCTACATTTTGAATAGCTTAAGGTAGATGACATGAGCTCCACCCCAGTCGCTTTCAAAGGGAAGTTCTTCTTGGAGCATGCTCAGACTTTGTAGAGCACCTAATTAACCATCTTTGGTACCTTTCATTTTAGAAATTAAAAAGGGAATAGTGAATGGAGAGGTGAATTATAGGTGGATAGTGTATGATTAAGGGAGAACCATACTAATAGCATAGATGTCTTCCCTGCCCCTGTCACAAAATTCCTACGTGATGTTGGGCAAGTCACATAAACCAGTTTATAAAAGTTCTTACTGACTGCCTGTTCCTTGTTTTCTAATTCTGTGTCCTGTAATCTGTTTTGCACAAGAGCTGAGCAAAGGAAGTTTATGGATGTCCTGGTTTGGACATCTCTACAGATAACAGTTCAGTTAGCCAGAGTGGGAATTTAAATGAGTGGATTGCTTTAGCCTAACTCTTTTTGAGCTTTGGTTTGTGAAAGGGAGTCCTTTCCCTACAAGAGATAAATTCAGTAATGTGTCAGCTTGTGAAGCAGTTGAATATCTGGTGATAAAAGGTATACAACAAAAGAGTAAATTAAAAATTGTGTCTTCTATAAAGGGTAGTACTGTACATAGAACAGAAGATACAAAATGGACACATATTGAACAAATGTAAGTAATAAGGGCTAGATTTGTGAAGAAGACTTTGGTACCTAAATGTTGTTTTAGTCACCTAAGACAAGCTTCAATAACTTCTCACATTCACAAAATGAAGACTAAAATGTGAGGTAGTAACATTTTGATCACCTATACTCCCATCAAGTCTTACACCACTCCTGAAAACCCTGTAGTTATGGGCCTCTCTCACCTCACACCTTATTAAAATTAAGAAAAAGGCAGTCTTTTAAATTTTTCAACCATGAGGTCCCATCTAATAGCCCTGTTCAGAACATGGGCAACAGTACACAAAGTGCAGCCAGGTGTCCCAGTGGCCAGAATACCCGTGTGAGATGCCCTCACTAGCGTTCTCGGTATGTATTTGTCAGGAAAGTCCTGTCAAGTTATTCTAAACTGAAATTCTCTCAGTATTTCCTGTTTAAGCTGTACATTTTGTGCTGGCTTATATGGCGGACTCACAGTAACTCGGAGAAAGACAAGGATTCTTGCTGAAGGCTTCACTGGGAGAAAGAGCTCAGGCCTTTTTGTTGCTGTTCTAATTAATATCGTAATGTTTCATGCAGTGAACATCTGAATGTAGTCTAACAGTAGCTAAGACCTGCCCCTTTCATTTCTTGTTTCTGACTACTTTAGGTCAGTTCCTGCTGAACTTGCTGGTGTCAGCAAATCCCATTGTTAGGAGTTGAACTCTTCTGTGGCACTTTTTATGGAAGTTTAGGTGTCCAGGAGGGGATTATGGATTTCACCAGTTCAGAAGACACCTGAAAGATGTAACACTCACTGTCTGCAATGCCTCAGTACCTTCTGTGGCTCTGGCAAAACGGAGTATTGTCTCTTGTATTCATTCAGGTGAGGCAGGGGTCCAGTGTAACGGAGAGAGTGCACCTTGCTATGGATACACTGAATCAAATTCATTTTGGTTGAACTAAGTAGCATGGAAAACTTTAACACTGATTCTTAAAATTTTTGAGTGCTTGACTGCAACTTAGGCGTACTCCTTTCTGCTAAAGCATTTGTGCGTGATAGGCATATATTCAGGATATAAATGCATGTATGACAATTTGTGTTGTATGTGATCATGTAATGCATAGGTATGGCACAAAAGATATGCTGTCGCATATCTTATTACAGATCTAACCTGTATCATCTACATCTAATGTACAATAAAATGATATAAACCCCAAATCATCATATATATAAACAATACGTGCAGAAACAGACACTTCTGTGGATTGCATACATATGCATCTACATATTGCAAAACTGAGTACATACAAGTGTTCTTTAAAAGTCAGAAGTGACAAACAGAGCATGAACATGTCATGGAAGAATGCTAAATATGTATATTTCTCCAAACATCACAGAGTTGTTAGCATAGCAGAAGGAAGAATGCCTTCACTCAGATGTCACTGTGGTATCCATTCAGCTTATGAAGTGCCTTGTTAGAAGTAAACTGCCTTTTTATCCTCCCTGAGCTATGAAGTCATCTGAATTGCTCATATGTTGAAAGGATCCCCACCTGCAAAGACATTTGGATGTATGAAATAAACAAACATTGGATTAATTTGAATGTTGACTCAGTCTGACTTTCTGTGAATGAAAGACAAGTAACTTGCAGTGTCTTCCTGGTGTCACAGCCTTCTTGGGACAATCACTATCCTGCCATAGAAGCTTCTCACAAAACTAGCCCCACTATTTCTTTGGCTTGCCTTGGTCTTTGGCCACAGACACCTGGCCTCATTTGGCTTCAGCTGGGCTTGCTGTGGGGTTTTGGCCCACACCTGCTCTCACTGTTCATAGGGATTACCATCTTTTCAGCTGCATCAAATTTGAAAATAATTTCTTCCTAAGCTGTTCAATCACATTCAGGTGGATTATCTTACATGGTTTAACAAAGCCTTTATCTTTATGGTCTAATTCATCATGACTCATGTGGTTTGGAGGTCAGACAAGAAGCTCAGCTCCAGTGGTAGGGTTGTGATGGACAACTGACATGGCTATGAACCTCTTCAGGTAGCCCCAGCTGGAAACTCTTTATCTGTACTCATTATCTCTGTCCTAGAACAGTTTTGGGGCTTAAGTCATGATCATTCAAATATTTTAGGATTCACTTGGCTTTTTGTCTGAATCATGGAATGTCTTTCCTCTGCAGTCAGCTTCCTTCATCTTCTCACAGCTAAAAATTGTATGTCCGCACTGCTGGACACCATTCTTTGTATCTCTCTGTTGCCTACACTTTCTTCTTTGTATTAACTCAGTGAATTTCCCATTACTGTTGATCTTTATGATCCAGCATTAACCCTGCTTCCAGACAGCAATTCCTCCCTTCTTGCCTTCCCTGTGTGCACTGCTTAGCTAGCTAGAACTAGTTTTGCGAGCTTCTGTGCCCTCTTTAACATAGCCATTGCTAGGGCAGAGCATAGTTGGTAAGGTTAACGATTTACTTCATTTGTTCAGTAGCTTTTTCAGAGAGGATGTGGTGATATTTCAGAGACCCTATCAGCCTGTGCCTCACTAACTACATATTGAAGCGTTTATTGATGGGCAATTTTAGAAAATTACTTGAAAGCATAAGCTGCACAAATCTCTCAATTTGTCAATGGACACTAAAATGCTTCACGTTTCTTTTTTTTAAAATATATGTCCACTCTTCTTGTTAGCATAATTATGCATCTGGTACTCAATTTAGCTCTTTAGGGTGAAGATTTATGTAAGAATCCACTTCATCATCTCATCTTTTTTTCCTTTCCGCTCTTCAAATATTGTAAGTAATGGAATACATTTCTCACTGAATTATCTGTCAGAATATTCGGGGGAGAAATTTGGAAAAAAAAAAAGAAGTGATTTTAAATGAGGTCTTGATAGAACCCCTCTTGAGGTGGCATCTTCAATATAATTTAATGAAAGCAAATGAAATGGGGAAGATCATACAGTATTATTTTGAAGTGGAGTGGTTCACTCTGCAAAATTTATTACATTAAATATAGAAGAAAATTAAAGCCCATCCTGCCTTTCTCACTCCTGGCAAACTGTAAAGAGATACTTAAGCTAGGTTTTATGGTATAAAAAAGAGCTATTTTGAAAGATCATTAGACGTCAAAAAGTTAAGAAAGGGTGATGCTTGTTCAGATGGCTGAACAGATCTAAAGGCTTGGTGTTGCACAAAGGGCAGTCCTAAGCCCCCTTTCCAGGCTCCTGGCCTCTCTCTGCCATTTCCTTTGCACTGCTACTGTTCTCACCCAACATCATAGAACAAAACTCAGGGACCACTACTCAAAAAAAGAAATTTTTTCCTTTTTTTTTTGTCTTTGCTTTTTCTTTTTTTTTTTTTCCTTTTTTCTGGATTAGCTTGCTATCAGTTTATCAGACTGGAAACCTGTTGGTTAAACTGGCAGAGCTGGCACAAGCAAGGAGATGGCAACATCACATTGACAACAGGTTACCTAAACTACTTCATGAATTTTTAAGCCATACAGTTGCTAACCTATAAGATGAGATTTAGTAGTAAAAATAGTATTTAGAATCATAGAATAGTTTGGGTTGGAAGGGACCTTTAAAGGTCATCTACCCCAACGGCCCTTCAATGAGCGGGGACATCTTCAACTAGATCAGGTTGCTCACAGCCCTGTCTAACCTGACCTGGAATGTTTCAAGGGATGGGGCATCTGCCACTTCTCTGGGCAACCTGTTCCAGTGTTGATTCATTTAGGATAATCACTTTCCTAAGGTAGCTATCTTGTAAAAATTTGGTGTATTTTGTAGATGAGCCTGGGCAGTGTTAGGATGTTTAAAAAATAGAAGATAAAAATACTGATTCCTACAATGTTCCTTTTCAGAATCATGAAGTACAGTGTCCAAACTCTGAATTTCACCTCAGGCTGCTGCTAGAGCAGCTACAGATGTAGTTAGAGTAGGTAGCCATCAGGAAAAGACTGTAAGAAAACGAAGATGTGGTTTGCTGAGCCTGAGTTCAATCTGGGGAACTGGTGAAAAGAAACCAAGTCTGTCTGGACTTTCCTTCCATTGTGAATGAAGTTAGCATCTGCCTCACACAGTGCCACCAGGAGTAAAGAGGTACACTGAACTGTTTGAGCCATGCACTGAGAGTAAGGGTTCATAAGAAGGCAACCATCCCAGTCTCCTTTAGACCAGGGACTATTGGAAAGGCATGAAATCTTAATATTTCCTTATCTGTACATTGTTCCTTTATTTCACTTACCTTATTATCACTGCTGTCCATATGGTGTGCTTTGTTCATGTTTTGGCAGTCCAGACCCAACCTCAGAATGCTTTTTGTTTATTTCTTCGCTGGGCAAGATATCAACAAACCCAGGAGAGGGAAATAGTATATGTTTGCCTTTCAACAAAAGCTGAACTGAATTTCATGAAACAACAACAACAAAAACAGTGCTTTCAACCCTTGGTATTCCCCTTACTTCTTTAATCTCAAAAGCTCGTAAACAACCTGGGTGCTTCTAAAAGGCAGTTATAAAAATTCTAAGGACAGAAGTTAGATAAACCAAATTTCTATTAGCAGTAGTAGCAGCTATAACTTTATCGTTTAGAAACCTGTGTTCTAAATGAGCTATAAATGATTCTGCTTCCTCTGTATTATCGAAAGTGATGAAATTTTAGACACATTGTCTACTATTAATACGAGCTCCATAAAGCTTGTATAGTTTAACCAATGCTTAAATATGCATAGACATTTAAACAGACTCAGGAACAGTACAGAGAATTGTATTTTTGCAAAATAGTAAAATTCTTGTGGTAGAGAAAAAGTACCAGTGGCATCTTCATGTCAACTCATGAGAACTACCCACTGCTCAAGACCAAGATGCAGTATTTGTTATATTGATATTCTTGTTGCTTACTAACACTGAGGAAATTGAAAATGCCCCTCTTCTCATTCCCCCCATCATGGTCTAAAGAATTACTACCACTGAATATGTCAGTGTTTGTTTTGACTCTGGCATTTTTCCTGGATCTTCCATTCCTCTATCACAGCTGCTTCCTCAGTAGCAGTTGCAATATACACATCAAAGCATGTTTTCCCACTAAAGCAAATTGTTATTATTATTATTGCTCATCTTGGAAAATATTTTGGTGGGCAGCTAGCTCTCCTCTGTTCTCAAACCTTCACTGTGTCAGGCAGCCACAAATATAGACCTGATATGGTGAACATGTCACCTGTCATGGCATTTTTTGTACACAGCACACTTGCTGATGTTACTCATTGCAATTCCAAACATTTTTTTGACTAATATCCACTTACCAACCATATGACTTGAATATGCAATGGAGAAATGATGATTTTTCTGAAAGGAAGGCAGATTTAAAGCGTAGATGTAATTTATAAAGAATGTGTATCCTTAGGGGGGGAGGAATAATTTCAGAGGTAAGGTATGAGAAAAGGGCAGGGGCAGATGCAGTCTTCATTTGCATGGAGACTGCAGCCTTTGCACTTGCCTGTAGGTTAAGCGATTGGGAGCATAAACATGGTATAGGGCAGAGCTAGTAAGTGAAGGGGAGGACTAAGTAGCCTTTTGATCACCTGTGCTGAAAAGCTGCACTTCAGCTTTGCAAATGAGATTTTGCAAAACAGTATCAGCCACTGGAGCAGTGACAGAGGGTTATGTCATTTTAAATTGCCTGGGGGGGTAGGGGGTTGTTCAGGATAATCCACCATACTGATCACTCTTATCTAGTGAGCAAGGTATATAATTCGTTTTACAATGTCTTTTATTTCTTCCTTTCTATTAGTGCAACATTCTGTGTTAGTGCCATTTCTTGGCTTATTTTCTATGTAGTATAAACTCTGCTGTCCATCTGCTTTTCAGATTACAGAATTATTACTATTAGTCCTTGTTAGTTCTTCTTGTTGGCTGCTTTTATTCTTTCATATTTTTTAAGTATTGTCAACGGGTTTTTTTTCCCTTTTTATGTTTCTTAAATAACGGTTCCTGTTCAGGCACCTGTGTCCAAGAAGTACAGTTATTAGAATGAAGCACATGATTTTGCATAGAATTTTTACTGCAGTCTGACATTCCAAGTCAGCAAGAACTCTGGTGTGAATGACTTACTTGCAATAAAATCATTACCTTACAGATCCTTTTTCATTTTAAAACCTTCATACCTGTCATGTTATTTATTCTATGACAGAATAGTACTATCTCATTCCAATTCAAAATTATTTAACTGAAGTTTGTCGTAGAGCACTAATCTGGTGTAAAACTATTGGATGAACAGAAATTTTCACCATAGATCATTGCTGAATTATAAAGTATGCAGTTTTGTACATCAGCTAATTGAGGTGATAGCATTTTTTTGCAGAAGAGATTAAGGAACTAGTTATAGTTTTAAGTGCACAAAAGAAAATTGATATTGGACATAAGTTTCAACAGCTGTTGCTAATTAAAATGTTTTATAAAGGTTTCCTGACAATATGGGAATCTTACTGAGTTTAAAATTTATGCATTTAAATAAGAATTATAAAATGAACATAAACTTATATTAGGAGAAATGTGCTGTGCATAGCTAGCTAAAATAGCCTTTTTTAAATTGTTTGTTTTAAATATCTGAAATATTTCAGCTAGAATATCCAAACTATTGTCTGTATGCATGTGTTTGAAAAATGTCACAGGAATACCTAGATGCCTAATTTGCTCTTATTTTTAATAAAAGCCTACGTGCACTTCTGTAAAGGAGGAAGTTTTATCATAGAGCAACGTTAAATGGATACAGAAACAGATGGTAGAGAGAAATTTAAGTTATTTCTTTTGAAAGAGTGCATTTGTTTTCACAAGTTCTGTGGTATTCTTTCCAAGTCTTCATGCAGTATTGGGATTACTCTGATTATCTATATTGAATGTTTTCTTATTGTTATTATAGCTAAACTATCAGCCCAGCCTTGCCATGATACTTTTTAGCTAGACATTGCCCTGACTTGCATGTGGTGCCGAAGGGAAGAAGGACTAAGTTTCTGATGCATCGTGTATGGAATTTCTATCCCCTACATGATACGGACATTAACTGTTCCACCATTAATATGTTTTTTCAGGAGTAGGTGAAGGGGAATGGAAATGCAGTTAGTTGATAGGCTGTCTTGCATGCCTAAGGCTTTGGAGTAATTCCAGCTTCATTGGGTGGTGAGGGAGTAGGTACTTCCTCATTGCTGCCCCTTGGAAACTCAGAAGCACGTGGTCTACTTAGACAGGAGGCATACCAAGTGCAAGATTTGGCCTTTATTTCTTTCTGAATAACTTTACAGGAGGTGACAGAAAGTTAAGAAAAAAGTTGGATTAAATGTAGATGGTCTGAATAAATTTAGTGTGAACTTTTAGTATGATCCACTTGTGCCTGAAAGGTTGAAATACTTCTGACCTCAGCTGTCATAAAGGCTGTGTATTCTTTATAGCTTCAATGTTTAAACTCACTGTCAAAAATCCGTTTGCATCAAATTAAGTTAGAGTTTCTTCCAAGCAAGAGCTGCAACACATGGCACTAATAGCTTTACTTTTTGCAAATCTCACTGACAAAAATGCCAGAGCCAAAATACGTTTTGATCTTTTCTTTCAGAATGATTATCCACTGTCTCATATATGCTTTTGGTTTTCTATCTATATATGGAAACATGCTGAGATTTTGAAAAATAAATGTTAAAAGCAATATTATATTATAATTTCTAAATGGAATTTGTTGACTGATAAACTAATTAGCCCTTATATAACCTGACATGTAAACGCCACTGAGATCAGAAGCTCTCAAATGACGGGTAACGTGCTACAAATGCAGGTTGTTTGTATCAAGTAGGTATCCCTGTAATACTGGCCTCTCCTTATTTCCAGAAAGTAAACATAATCAAACACCATCAGATTTCTTTGATAGGTAGTTATGGCTGGGATCTGAGAGACGGAGGTGACAAGGTTATTACCAAGCGCTTAAACAAGGCATGGGTTCTCTGGGCCATTGCACGTAAAGGATATGTTTATGGGTACAGAACAAAGAGAAGACTGTAGCACAGATACACACGTGCCAAAATCCAAGTGACAGATTTACATGGCCCAGCAGTATGCTTGACGACCAATCCCTTGAAAGTACCAGATTATTAAGCGTTTTTGTGGCAGATGTTTGTTGTTTTACGCCATTGTGTCACACCGTTTTCAAAAGACAAGAAGTGGCTCAGCAACTGAGCATGCTTGGCTGGGGGACTGTTCCGCACTGTGCAGTGTGGCAGGCAGGAGACAAGGCACAGAACGTCATGGTGGGGAGCCGGGAGTGTACAGCTTGAGAAAGAAGGGAGACCGTGCCGAGAGGTGTGGGGAGCACAGCCCTGCCTGGATCTGCCTGAAAGTTTTCATGTGTGTTAGTGGACTCCAGGAATGCACTGAGATGACAGACACCGAAGGTCTAGGGAAGGACTTTGCTGCAAGGATGCAGTAGGCACCAAGAGGGTTGTCTCTTCAAGCCTTTTTTTTTTTCCTTGCTCTGTCGCTCATAAACTACAATTGTAATCTGATTTGCTGCAGGTTAGTCTGTAAATTGAAATGCGCTATTGAGAGGGTTTGTGCTGTCAATAGGAGATTGTTTAGAAATTATTGCTCTGTTGCTTTTTTTGCATTGCAAATGCCAGTTGTTTCATGTGGCTTTCTGGGTCATCTGTATGCTGAAATATATTTAGGCAAGCACAGCATAAAAAAAAAAAATAGATGAACAGAACAGAAGATCTCAAAAGCACAAAGTCTGGCTCATTTTCTACACTAAAATGGACTAAATTAGATGTATCATCTGCTAGCACAATACTAGAAACAATCCTTCTGACCTAAAGAATAATTAATTACAGTTTATGTGCCACTTGCAAATACAATGATGAAAGGAGAAAAGGTGACATTATTACACTGAGAAGTACAGAAGATTCCAACCCACAAACATTTGTACTAACAGATAAAACTTTAACACATCTGATTAATAGTAATTTAATTCATTCATATTAAGTAAAAGCTCTTCCACTTCTGAAAATTAAGATTCTAAAGCATGATTTCCCCAATAAATTGGTGAAAACATGACTAAGATATTTCACACAAATGACTTTCCAGCATAAAACCTTTGATGTCATATTTATAAATTATGAAGTTGTATACATTTTCAAGCAAAAGAATAATGTATTTCTTTGTGTGACATTTATTGTCATCTGCAGATTTTTTATGCTGTATAAATTATTTCAATGACTGGGAGGAGAGAATTAATAAAATTTTTGATCATGAACATAATCTCAAATTTTTAATCCCTTTCCTAACACAAAAACTTTCATGGTCATGGTGACTTAAAAATGGTTCAGTTGGTCATGCTGACTTAAAATTAGTAAAGCAATAAACAATAGTGCCAGCAAGGGGTTCACAAAAATGTCTTAGCTGTGAAATTTCTAGCCATTATCCACATATTTTTGAGTTACTCAGTTTGATTAGTTCTTTGGGGACAGTACATCAGGAAATATGGGAGTGTTGAGAAAGGATTTCCATTTTATTTTTCTGTGAAGGTCTACAAAGAATTTATTACAGTGAAGGGAGAGAAGAGTTTTATCTGTGTTTTTTTCTCAACAGAGACAAAATATTCTTTTAATGACAGTGATATGTCAGAAACACTATATTAATCTGCTATAAATATGATATGTATGTGATCTAGTCCCAACAGAATTTTTGCTGAAATGAGTAAGGAAAAATGAGCATCTTGTAGACACGTAGATGAAATTCTAAAAAAAATAGGGGGATCCCTTTATTTGGTTGGCATGATTTGTTGTAAAACTGTATGTCGCATATTTAGGAAGAATGTTAAAATTTTCAGGAAGGAGAAGAATTATGCATATGATTTGTGTTTTTGTGCTGGATGTCTCTTAAATTCGGTGAATATAGAAAGTACTGCTTTAAGCATTTAAGCAATCTCATATTTTGACTTTGTGCTACACAAGTACATGTTTTTGTTTTGTCTGTGCATTACTGGAATGTATTACCTTTTTTCCTTTAGGCTTGAATAATAAATTGGTGGAGTGTATATCTGACACACAGCAGTCAGCTTGTGCTGACACAATCAAGACATTGTGTGAGGTCTATAACATGATTAGAATGTTTATTTGGGTCATCATATAAAGAAGCAAAGAGTAGAAGGTGAAAGCAAACAAGGAAAAAAGGTTGGAAATGTACTTTTGACTATTCTTAAGCTTAAATACTCATCTGTTCCTGGGCAACTCGTGACTTTGCAAAAAAAGACAGACCTGCATGTTCTCGTTATCATCAAGACTTTAAAATCGTAGATGGATAAATAGAATATTTCAGTGATCAATTCAAGGAAACAGAATTCAAGCCACAACTGAAGGCTTTAAAACCTGTTTACAGCAACAGCAGTAAATTTTTGAAAAAAGTGAAGAATTTGCCTAGCTAGTTTTGAAGAATTTGCAACTGAAATTGTTCTTCAAGAGAGCCAAACAATTGAACTGGAACAACACTTTAGCTATTACAGATTCATTAATTGATAGGTTATTAGAAAATTATGGTTCTTTTGGTTTGTTTACAAAACCGTAGGATGTGAAGGACAAGGAATCAGTAAATACAAGAAGCTTGCCTCTTCATTGAAATCACTATGTAAAAGAAGATCTTGTTGCTAAATACTGTTAATTTTAGTATGACGTCTCAAGAGAAAAAAAAGTTTCACTGTCAACGACTGATATGTATTCAAGATGAGGAGTTACAAACTGCATTGCATCTTCCTTAGTATTGAAATGACTTAATAGATTTCCTTATAAAATATAGTAATAAATTGAACAGCAAGTGAAGCAGTCAGCATCTGAACTAAGATATGAAATGGCTGTAGGTCCCATGTTCAGTTATCTGTATTAAATCTGCTGCTGACTGAACCATTCTTGCTACGTTTCTCTCTGACAATAAACCAGAGTCTGTTTGGATCACACTGACCTGTATTTAGCTACCTGAAAATGAGCTATTTAGTTGAAGGTGGCCACATATGTCTCTTGTAATTAATGAAAGAAATAAATAGCTTCATTTGAGGATGCATCCCAGTGATCATAAATGGTTTAGGCTGTGGTGACTTTCTCCTTGGAGGTCCACTCTCCTCCCACAACAAGCAGGAACTTTGATGGTGAATTTAAACTGAAATCTTAACTTCCAGATGCCTAAGTGAGATGGACTCCACTTTGCATATGCAGAATCTGCTCTCCACTTTCTATGAGGAAAGGAGAGTTTAACAGAAGATGTTTCCTTAGTTATAGCATCTTCTTGCATCCTGAAAGCAAGTCTTTAATAATTTTTATGCTGTGACTGACACTCTGAAGCTTCATTTTTCTTTGGCACTGCCTGACTTAACTATGATTAAAGAATTATACAATAAATTTTACTTAAAAGGTCCTTAGTAGGCCACACCAGTTTACCACTTATTAATGGAAGATAATAAAGAACACTTTTGATTTTTAGAAGATATTAGAATTCCATGGCACTGTAAGATTATAAATGACTTGCTAATTCTTTTTGATTAAAAAGAAAGTTCAAAAATTTTGTGAGGCTGCTGAACAGAAATGAGGGTAAAATCTGTTGTGACAAACACATGGAAAAAATAATGAAAGAATTTGCACTTTACAGTTCTGTTTTGATCCAAGAATTACGGCAATGTTCAGAATTTTTTTTTTCTTCTCTTGTTGTCTGTAAATTGTGAGCATATAATTACCAAGTGTATGTTACATACGCTCTACATACATATACATATATTTATAAGTAACTATTTTTGTGTGTAAGCTACTTGAGTTCTTTGTGTACCTGCATGTGCATATATTATCCATTTGTGTAGTGCCATTGCTAGTTACCGGCTTTGGTATGTTGAATAAGCTATAGACTGAGTAAAGAACAATCCTTCCCCAAAAAGGTCAATGTAGTGTCTGAGTAGACAGGTACATCGTAACTGAAAAAATAACAGGGTTTGATAAAAAGCTAAAAAATTATTGAAAACAGTAATTTACAAATGTTATTTTATACCCATATTGTTTGCAGAGATCCTGTAGAGATTGCTTTACAATAAACAATGTATTTCCATCAGAAGCTTGCTTAACTCCTGCTGAAGTCTGTGGGAAGTCCAAGGTTTTTCAAATTTATCTGAAGATCTACTAATATCACAGAGAGAAACCATCTTCATAGGAAAGCTTTAACAGAACCAGGAGGAAAAGAGACAGTAAGCTTCTGCTTAACTCACATAATCTGTTACGCACTGAAAATATTGACTAGGAGAAGATATGGCAATCAACCAAAAAGAAGTATGAGAAAAAAGCAGGAAGAGTTTTGATGTGCAAACAAATTGCGTAAGACTCTCGGAAGAATGCTAAAAGACTGAGATAACAAAAATTCCCTGAAATGTATTTACTGATAAAAAAAAAAAACCCACAGAAAAGGCACACTCTGAATTAACTGCCTCAAAGTCCCAATCTGGTATCTCATATTTTTATGCCTCCTACCACCCCCTCCCCCCCCCCATTAGTACTTTTATAAATTGAGATTCAATGACTGGTAATACACTTCTATTTCTAGGTTAATTATTTGTGTATCAGTAGTAAACATGGTTTGACACAATGTATTTTTGATAATTCATTTTGCATAATTTTATGCTTAACAAATAATGTAACTCTGTAGTTTGTCTAGTTTTTTCTTTTTGTATCTGTGGTGTAAAACAAATACTGAGTTATTTGACAGTCGTAACTGACTTATGTTGCAATGGTCTATTTATGTAAGTTTAATTTAACTACCAATCTGCCAACAGACAAAAATATTTCTATAGCATTGTGTATTCTGTAAACCTAAAAACACTTACAGATACTGACTTTTTAGCAGGTGACATACTTAACAGTAATGCAGTTTAATTTTATATCATTTTTCATTTCCTCCCCTCCTTTAAACTTGAATATTTCTGTTTCTTTGTGCTGTTTTGCCATTTTCTATGTCTGTGACATAAGCTTTCCTATTCTGAGTAGTTTATAAAAAAATTATTAATCTTCTGAACATCAGTTTTAAAAAATAATTACTATAAAATGCTGGCATGTAAGAGGGAGCTACTGAAGTGGGAAAATGATGTCATTATTCAGGGTAATCTACCAAAACACAAATTTTAGAGAGGAATGTTCCAAGACCTGAAGCAATGTACTTGGACAGAGCTCTCCTGTGTGATGATACTAATAAACTCACTCTTGTAGGTTTTATTAGTATTAATTTGCAGTCTCCTGTCTTTTGAGGATTATTGCCTCCTGGTCAGAGTGGCTCCTAGAGCTGACTCAATCATGGTTCAATTTATTGGATTGCAGTTTGTCTTTTGTGTTGTGTAGTAATTAAGAAAAAGAAACAAGTTGGATTGCTTTAATAATCATAGGGTATAACCCTAATTAAGCCAAGTAAAACTCCATTCCTACTACATCTCAAAAGACTAGAAAAGTACGGTGAATAAGTAGTCCCAGATAGAAACAGATGTGGTATTGAGCCCTTAGAATGTTGCAAGAATCATGATTTTCATTTTCAAGCTTTCTCTGTCAGACTGGATTAAATCTCATTCATTCAAATGAACTAGAAATGATACCAGAAAATCCAAATAAATGCATTTTTCCTCAGGGAATTTATTGTTTTATCGTTTTAGGCAAGAGGCCAAATCACCAGGTTTGGGCAAGTAGTGAATTATGCATGTGGAGGCTGGAGGACAGGAAAATCCTGGACAGGTTCCGCAAGGCCACTGTACCAGTGTAGGCCCTTGGCAGTCCAGGACTACTCAGATGGGGACAAACTTAAGAGTTAAATGTAAAGTGAACTTCTGTATTTGGTCAGCTGAATCGCTCTCTAGGCTCCGCTGATTGTATTGATTAGACAGCTATGATAGCTGTAATGAGGTCTTAGACACTGGAAGTTAGGTATCAAAATGTATGAGGAGGTACCAGCTGCTAATGTCTGGTTAATACATTCATTGGAATTCATAAATAAATTAAAAAAAAATTAAAACTTTTTACATTTTCTACCATTTCTGTATCATTGCAAAAGTTGTAAAATACTGACCTATATATGTATTCTATCGCAGTTGGCATTCTCTCACAACTCACTGGAATTCAGGCTGTTTGGTTCTTCAGGAAAAGCAACAGATTTCTTGAGATTTGTCAGTGAAAAATTGCAATGGAAAACAATGGTGTTTATGCTTGTGTGGGTGCAGGTGTGGCAAAAGAGCTACAGATTTATCCTATCATCAAGTTCTTTTAACTTAGCTGGTATCCAATCATCTTTTCTTAGTCCGTACGTTCAGTGCATATTTGGAGGCATGATTCTTCCCTTCAGAAGCCTCAGTGATTTTAAGAGCTTACAAAAGTTTGCGCAATGTCTATGTGATGAGAACCGATAATGCAGATCTGAAAGTTGTGTTATCCTAGAATAGTCTGGAAATGTAATGCAGATTGCCAAACTTTATGACCTATTCTTAATACATGCTTATATATATGAAAACTAAATTTGGTAAAAGAGTTTGTGTGAGAGTCATATTCAGCTGGACTAGTAATAATATTAAAGCAGTAGCTGAAGTGAGTGTGTTTTTCTGTTACTTAATTCAAAGTTATTTCTTCATGTAATTGAAACAAGTATATTGTCTTGTACAATAATATGGGGATTTTTAAATGTGGTAATCATATTAGAATTACAGTTATTATTCATACAGTCCCTTCTTGTTTTCCAGTTATATTTGGTCTCTTCTTGTTTTCCAGGTCTCCCAACAAGGATATGGCTTCAAATGAAAGAGAGATTGTGGTTTGGGTTTGCCAGGAAGAGAAGATTGTATGTGGCCTGACAAAGCGCACAACTTGCGCAGAAGTGATTCAAGCACTGCTTGAGGAACATCAGGCAACATGTGGAGAGAAAAAGGTCCTTTTTGGAAAAGCTAGTGATTACTGCATTGTAGAAAAATGGAGAGGCTCGGAAAGAGTACTTCCTCCTTTGACAAAGATTCTGAGACTTTGGAAGGCCTGGGGAGAAGAGCAGTCTAATTTGCACTTTATGTTGGTAAAGTCAGATGCTTTCCTCTCATTTCCATTGTGGAAGACAGCTGAAGCTAAGGTAGTACAAAATGTAGAAAAACAGTGGGAGCTCAGTCCTGCAAATTACATGAAGATGTTGCCGATAGACAAACAAAAGAAAATTGTCAGGAAGACTTTCAGGAAACTGGCCAAGCTTAAACAGGACAGTGTTCAGCAGGAGAGAGATAATATGGAGACACTGATTCATCTGATCATTTCTCAAGATCATACCATTCATCAACAAGTCCTGAGAATGAAGGAACTAGATATGGAAATTGAAAAATGTGAAGCAAAGTTCCATCTAGATCGTGTTGCCAATGATGGAGAAAATTATGTGCAGGACTCCTATTTAATGATCAGTCCAAGGGAGGCTGAGCAACAAGGGAGTAGGCCAGATGATCAAAAAGAGGTGCATGACTATTTGAGCAAAAGTGACGGAATTTTACAGGTTGAAGAGAGACTGAAACATCACAAACAATTAATAGAGAAGCTATGTGCTGAAATTGAAAGAGAGGTACATGGCATATGCACAGAAAAAAATGTAGATGATATTCACACAGAAGGAGCTGCTAATGCTGAACTGGAAAACTCAAATTTGGAAAGTGTAAAATGTGAGCTGGAGAAAAGTATGAAAGATGGTCTGAGAATCAACTCATATCTGAGCTGCATTCAGAAAGAACTTACATACAGGGACTCACTGCTTCAAAAGAAGGAAAAAGAATATGAACTTCTTACAGAAGAATTTAATTTACTACATATTAAAGACAACATTGAAACTAGGCCTCCATCAAATGAAGAGCCATCCAAGGGTAGTGGCATGTCCACTAACACCACTGCTGTTCCTGACTTTGTTCATAGAGTGACTAATCTGGACATAAACGATACCGACTCTGACACTGGAATCAGCTCTACACACAGTCAGGACTCTGAAATAACTTCAGGGGACACAGTACTGTTGTCAACATAGTTGAAAACAGTCATTCATTTATGAAAAATCATATTTTGGAGGATATTTATAAGAATTAGTAAACCTTGTTGTCTTCAGAGTTCAGCCCATCAAGATGTTAAAACTATGTCACCGCTGTAGCAATCTAAACAGTGTCTATTTATGTGTTTAGTAGTATACTTGTGCTTAAATGCATGGTTAGTCTCATGGGTTAACTGCTAATAGGTGCAAGGTTGTTGGCTTTGCTAAGTTAGGACAGACTTTAGACCTTGTAATATTGATACTCCATGAAACAGGACCATTCTGACTGGCTTGGACCAAAAGTCTGGAGATTTGATATCCCCTGATCTTTGGGTCAACTGCTGCATCTCTCTAACTTTTTAGGCATGTGAATTAGAGATTAGACCAAACTAGACAGAGAGCTGGATTTTCTGCTCTGTTACACTAGCTTTAGTCAGCTGGAGTTTCCCTGCCATCAAGCTGCTGTAAAGGAATGTATAATCGAGCATGTAATATGTTAAAAAATAGTTTTTATTATATTGTAGGGAAAAAAAATGCAATTGCATTTATGCTGTATGTTTAAATTTAGTTTTGAGTTATCAGGATGATATTTTCAAACACACCTAAGCTTCATTTTAAAAATTAACCTTACAGATAGAGATTTTTAATTTCCATTCTCTTTCAGCAGCGTTTAACTGCTTCTAAGATTTTTAAAACTCTTACTTATCTGCTCTTACCCTGCAGTTGCCCCAGTGATGCTGAAGTCCACATAGTTTCTGCCAGCAGGCATGTCAGAACTGCCTACGTCCTGCTTGTGCGAGACACTCAAATCCCAAGCTCACACCTAACCCCAGAGGCATTTTCAGCAAGGCTTTCTCCTGCCTACCTCACCAGTCAGATCCAGAGTCTTAGGCCTCCTCAGATCATGACTGCCAAATAAAGCATAAAAGAGGGCACAGGCAGGAATCAGACATTTTTGGCTTTGGCTAGACACTGTTTTCCAATAGCCAGGTAGTTACCATTTTCAAATAGCAGGTAGGTTATCAAGTCACATCTCATGCTGTTTTGGAGCAGGGTATGGACCTGTAAATCCTGCTTCCTCGGTGAGGACTATGGGATACAGCTAAGGATGATCCACTTTATATAGTTAATTAAATATTGGGCCCCAGGGAAAAAAAAAGGAATGCAAAACATGAGCATTTTACAACTATGTGGTTAAGTCAAATGATTTCACTTAGGATGCAGTAGTTGATCTCAAATCCTTCTCCATTGTGTTGCTGTGAATCCATAGTGAAAGTATGTAACCGAGGTGTTCTCCGCGGTTACCAAACAAGACTTCTGACTCTGAGGTAGAGACTCTGCGAACTGAGAGAACAGGAGTAATTTCTGGGTTGCCACGTTGATATTTTGGAGATCAACCTGTTTAACATTTTTGATTAATTGTATGGAGAAATAGTTACAGTGTTTCTAAACAAAGTTTAGTTCCAACAAAATTCAAACACATCCTGGAATTAAAAGCCTACAAAGTAAATGAACGGACAGTACCTAGAAGGTATAAATGTAAAATACTTTCAGATACACTACATTCTCTTTCTGTGTTTTTCTTCTCTTAAACGTCTGTCAACCGTCTGTTTTCTAAAATTACCAAAGTGCTAGAACTGCTGATTAGCACATATTTGATGCAGGGGGAAAAAAAGTGCCTTTTCTAAAAAGGCAGCTTTTGTGGTTTTTTTTTTTTAAAGTTTTTTTTTTAAATCCTGGATCTTATAAATAGTTTCTGTTCCAGAAAAGTGTGCTAGTTGCATTAATATATTTTTTGTTGTGTTTTTGTCATACAATGTTATTTTAATACTTTAGTAATAATATGTCATATTTAGACTCATCAGCTCCTGATGGAAACACAAGTATGTATCAAATATATTATCCTTGTAATAATTTATTAACGCAACTCAGCATCTTTTGAACTCTGTGGTATCACTCAGACATATAGTAAGCACAGAGCTCTGAATGTTGAGAGTAGGCTAATGTATTCTATGAGTTCTTGTGAATTTAGCTAACAGTTATTTCTAATGAGTCATTTTTTTATATAAATACTTAGGGGATAAAGAATTCAAACACAAGAATATTCACAGCTGTGCAGACTAGTACAAGACCTGTGGAGGAAGTAGTTTCCACTCGTACTCTGTCAGATTTATTTCACTCATAGGAACTTGTACTCATTCTCGGAACTAATCTTTATCCACACTGTGTGCTTGATTGTACATCCCCTGCAATGTGTAGATCTTAAGAGTATTACTGTGTTTTAAGAAAAAAAAAATAGGAAAAATAGGTTGGGATAGAGTATTTCTTAAAAAATAAAATAATATTAAAAAATCCAGTGTTTTGAAGCTTATATTTGAAGCTTATACTTTGCTATCTCAAACAAACCTTTTTCTTTCAGAATTTAGATGAATGTACAAGATGATGAAAGACTGTGTGCACTCTGCTGTTTATCTGCCTCTACATTTTTCATATACGTTTGACCTGGTTTTATGGTGCTAAAACTATACTTTATGAACATTTATGCTCCTTACTTAACCTTTCTTCCTTTCTCTCAACTATCTATGATATTTTTTTTTTAATTCCCATAAAGAAATGTACAATCAAATGCATTGGCTCATTTCCTGCCGTACTCTAAAGCCAGTTCCCTTTCCATCTTCACATTTTTGTTTTATTTTATAAAATTTTCCACAGACTATGTTATACCTACTGACAAAGAGGAAGATCAAAAAAGTCTTGCATAAGTGAAGAGAAAAATTCTGCCCAGGGAGCAGAAATGTGAAATGTCAAAGTGAAATGAAAGGAAATTCCGACCATTACACTCATCTGTAGAAGGGGTTTTTGATAGAAAGAGTTGTTTCTTCAGAGTGAGAGGAATGTCGTGGTGAGTAGGTGCCAGTCTCAGCCCGTATCGTGACTGTTAGGAGGTGGGATAGGTTAGCCCCCTGATATGAATCTAGGCAGAGATCTTCAGGGACTGTCAACTGGGCTAACAGTATTAAAATGAATTGACTTGCCTAATACAAAGTTCTTTGGATCCTGCATAGTTAAATAGTTTCACATACATGTATTTATAACCAATATAACAATTTCCAGCGAACTCAGTGTATATTCCAATCTCATGTTTCTGTCTGACTTTATTATGTACTTCTACAAATTTGATGAAAGCAGATGAGTCAATTTAATTAACTGCTTCTGTTCCTTGATGACTCTTTCAAATATAAAACATAATTATCATTTGGTTATATATAAATTTACAGTATTTACCATCCATTTATGTTCTCAAAAATTACCATGTAATTACAGAATTATTGTGTTTTTTCTCCCCCCTGCAAAACTGAGCAATCTCTGAGAAATGATGTCACTTAAAACTTACAGATTATATATTTGTCTTCGGATTGTGTATTCAGAGATTGTTCTGCTGGCTGTCTTGTGCTTCATGCATGCATGTTGCTAACACAGTGTGTTTGATTATGTGATACTGACAGATTGAAATTCACAGAGATGAGAGCTTCAGCTTGCAACTTTAGGCTCTTAAGATTAATAGGCTTTACATTTCTCTTTATGCCCAGGATCATCTTTTGTTATTTTCTGCGTATTTCCAACCGTGTAAAGACATAAACAGATGTAATGTAACAAATCATTATTACAAAATCGTAAAATTTCTACTTCTGCTTGCCTAATTTTGTTCATTGCTTGGACAAAGATCTAGATCCATGAACCTAATTGCAGCAAAATACTGATGTATCTACATTTAAGCAAATAGTAATTTGAATGCTTTTGTGTGTGATGCATATTATATTTTCTTTAGTAATATGTAAGCATTCCCTGCTAAATTTTTAGTATATTTGTGAATGTTCATTCTGTTAAAAAAATCCAATTACTTACTATTATCCATTTTCATCTCATGAAACACTGGTTTTGTAATAAAATAGCTGTGGTAGTGATAAATGTTTTCATAACAGTGCAAGTGGAACATGCACTGATGAACCCAAGTGTCTAATCCAGAAGGTTTTTTCCTAAACCTACCTTAGACCATCTCTTTCTGTCTTGCCAGTTTAGTTAGCTTGAATGTGAATGACTGTTTTTGTCCAACAGTAGCATGCTCATAATGATTACACACGTAATATTTTTCTTTTCCTAGAGCTGTAGTGTTTATCCTTCTGGGTATTTTACTACAGCATTTAACAGACAACTAGGTTATTTGGCATTTTATAACTTCTGAAAATAAATTGCTGCTTGCTTTCTCAGGGATCCATCTGACAACATAAACATACTTCATAAAGAATACAACCACATTTCCAGTGTCCATAACACAATAATGTTTTCCGTGTATTAAAACCATTATTTTTTTCCTGAAATGTGTTCAAGTATAGGGTTTTTTAAAATTCTGTTGCCTTTGTGATGCAGTGTTTTGTAAAATGTAATAGTCTCATTCCAAAGTTTGTTGTTGTTTTTTTAATTTAACAAGAAACTCAGAATATATTATGCTATGTCAAAATTTCGTAGTCCTTTCTCAAACAAAACTTTCCATGACTGAATGATTATCCTCCAAAGAAAGGACTGCTGGTATATAAAATACAAACTTCAAGATTTTCTTTCTAGTACTTAACAGATTCTAATATTTAGTGAATGTGCCTTACATCAAACATAGCTTTTCAGGCAGATTATTACAGACTGATTTTCTGCAATCAGATTTGTGGCTTCCTTGCGTCTCTAACAGATCAGGTCCAACTGGAATGCAGTCACTAATTTCGATGGGAGCTGTTTGTAATGTTTTACAAGCCTTCAGGTTTAATTCAGAAAACATTCCCAAATAAGAGCCTATAGTTACATTTGGGCAGTATTTCACTTTTTTGAGTTAGTAATAAAGTGACTACATTTTGTGCTACGTTTGTTTTTCTGGTGTCCAAAAAAGAAAAAGAAAATCCAATACTTCAAGTCTGACTAGAATTCATAGAAATTTTCTATTTTATTCACCTGGAATTTGAGGGGGTTTGCATCAATGATTCGTTCAAAATCCAAATGATCATTCATTTTTCAAAAATATTTACAGTAAGAACTGTTGACTGTGCTGGCCTTGTCAGCTGAACCACACAGAAGGGTGGGAAAATGTAGTCTTTGTGCATGTAAATGCAGGTTTTTGCTTATGCAATGACTATATACATATTTTGCTTGACTGTTGGCTGAGATTTTAAATCAGCCAAATATTTGAAAACATAACTTATGATATTCAATCCATTCATTGACATCCATTTTTCAGGAAATAATGTTTCTTTCTGAAGAGGAAGGTATTATTTTGTTAAGAACAATACAGGGATTGCCCATACAAAACGTTCACTGTCAGCTAGAAGTTCAGTTTAATCCTATGAAGTATTGAGGTTGGATAGATCATATAATATTAGCTGTGGAGAAAGTCATGCAGCTACTTGCTGTAATATTTTTTTCCCCACAATGCAAAGCATCAGAGGAATATTCAAGATCCAAAGGTGTCTGAATACTTCACCAGTGTGTTCCTGAGAATGCTACGTCAGCAACTCTGTTACAGATTATAGGGGGAAAAAGTTACTTGCTTGAGAAAGTAGCTGTTAATTCATTTGTATCTGTGTTCAGATTTTTTGCTAGGCAAAGAGAGGGAACTTTTAATTCAGAGAGGCTTTGTAATTCGCAACCTGGATGTACTGTGGACTCCGTTTGTATTCGACTGTAGGGACAGAAAAATATACAGTGTTCACGGTAATTTTAATTCTTTTGCAGGTTGTCACAGGCTGTGTGAATGTAAAGTTTATTTGACCATTTTCCACAATTCTGATTTGACTCATCTCCATACTTTACCTAAATAATTAGCAGTCTTATGTATTTGCAGCTCCATGCAATTTCCATTATGTTCATATCTGAACTTCTTTGAGTTATTCAGTGGTTAGATCAGATTTCATTTAGAATTTCTTCCAATATCAAATATCATACTCCTTTATGTTCATTCCTATTTTGCTTCAGATCAGCTGTATTTCATGCTCTCATTTCTGAGTGCGTGTAATTGTTTTAAATTGCAGATTATGTAGATCTGCTTCATATTTTATTTTGCTTAAATATTCATAAAATAGATATACAGACTTTCTTGGGGAAGAAGGTTGCTGCTTAAATGTCATTTCACCAGTTTGATTAGCCTCTTAATGGTTTGCATACGGTAAACTGTCCTTACTTTTGCTGCTCTTTATGTATGAAAAAATGTAAGTGGATCAGAAGATGCTTTTATGTAACATAGGATTGTCTTGATTAAAATATTTCCTACATTGTTTATAGTTGCACTGAATTCTGACAGCAGAGGAGTATAAAAAAAAATTCTGAACTGGTATTTCTATTCTGGTATTTTCATGTCAAACAAGGCCAGGTGAATCATCAACTCAGGACTGTATTGCACAGTCACACATTTCTAGAATAATAGATTAGCAATACACGGATTAGCTAATGTTCACTAAACTGTTCTGGTATGCTTAAAGCTGAGAGCTTGAAATAGTTATTAACCGATGATGACCCCAAGAGGTATAGTCTTCCTCTTAATATTCACCTTTTTCAGGGTTGCTTCTTGTTGCCATCTGGATGATTATTTCACTATAGAAACAATTTTTTTTCTGTAAATTTGAACCCTCCCTTTCTTTGGGAAGGACTTTGGATTAACAAGTAGATCTTTAGTTGGTTTTCATTTCTCTTTTTTGCAAAAGCGGAATGATATAAACAAATTTTAGCTCAAGTGTTTTGAAAAAAAAATGTACTGTTCCTTTCTGTAGAGATTAGTCACTTGTGTACTATTGCTGCTTTCAGTGTTCGTTTCCAAGACATATTTCATATATTTGGTTTTGATGTCTAAAATTACAGGCTGAGAGTGTTTGTAGTTAAGTCAATATTTGAGCTATGCAACATAGGCATTTAGAGAACGGCCACGTCCTGTGCTTGTGTAAGTGTTTCATTGCTGTAAAATTCCACGAGATTCAGGAAAGAGAGGTTGTATATATATATATCACTATGGAGTGGAAGCAGAGCCGTCTCACAGCATCTGCTGTAACACAAGTGTTCTACAACGCCATCCTGGTGAATATAGCAAAAGAATGCTTTATGAACTGTGATTTCCTGATAAGCTAAGTTCTTGAATTTTGTGATTATGTGGGACACTGCTTTCACTAGGAGCGGGGAGGGGAATAAACTTGCTGTTCCAGCTTTGCAAAAGACTGCCTGAAAAGTGATCTATATTTAATTTTTGCTCAAACACAAGAAGTTAGTTCAAAACCAACAAATTTTTATGATCTTTCTTTAAGCTAAATTAATGACCAGGATGTCTTGATAATGTCTTTTAATTCTTGGGTTTGTAAAACTGTAGTTCTAAATCACAGATTTGCCTCAAAAAATTATTCACACCTGAATTTACTGAACCACAACAGAGCCTTAGAGCAGTATGTAATAAAAGCATCCATCAAAATAGCATCCTGACATCTGGCATCTGAGAAATTACTTTGATTCCATCATTGGACTCTCCTCTAAATTGTACACAAAAACTGTGGGATTTTCCTCAGAAATAAGTTACACTGCTTCTTATATTGATTGAGTGATACACTACTTCAAATTTATGCTATAAGTAAATTCAGTGGACTAAAACAAGGAAAGAATACTCTCATCTGTTTTATAAAATTAGATTAATAGCCTTACATTTCTGAATAAAAGCACAACAATTTGTTGTGATTCCCAAGTCTGTCTGTAGGATTTCAGTGTGGGAGATGTTGGGGTTTTTGTTCCTGTTTTTTTAAAGTCAAAAGAGTATGGAAATATGGTGGGAATGGACTGGGTATGACTTATGTATTTGTATGTGTCTTCCTCCAATTTCAAGTTTCCCAGTTACAGCACTAGTATTTCTGGCATTCACTGTGCTGACACCCTCCTTCTTCATGATCCAATGTGCCTGATCCAGTCAGGCAGGCTGAGATATGAACAATTGCATCTGGTAGTTGAGGCCCCAGCATGATTTATGCAGAAGTTGGTAAGTTTATGCTTGGCAGATGCTTGGCTCACAAGGCAGATAATTCTGAGTCTCACAACTGAACTATGCTACCATAGTTGTTCTCCTAACACATAATCTTACATGAGTAAGAAGCACCATCATCACGCAATCCACTGTCTATTACGTCCCATAACATATCAGATTTCCTGCCTTCTCTTTTCTGTGGACTGGGACAGCTTTTGAGAGGCCTAAGAGAGGAATGAATGTAAGTGTCGTTTAGCATGAAATGGGATAAAAGTGAAGTAAGGGTTGAACTGGAGCCAACCATAATGTAAAACCCTTAAAATATGATTATGAAAGGCCAGCACATCAAGGATATATGCACAGATATGAAGTAGAATATTTTGTCCCTTGTGGTGGGTGTTACAAAGTTTCAGGCCATACCCACCCATATCATATGCCAGCCCCGTATTTGTTTCTGGTTCAAAATGAAAATTGGAAACAACTGTTCTGCAGTGATAGTAGTAGTCCGTTGCCAAGGAAGAAGGAATTATTCATCTCGAGGATTCCTTAAATTGAGACAGGATGTTTTTATGCTCTAGTAAACCGCAGGTTATTGGGCTTGACAGTATTCACTTACATTTTAGAGGAAGATGATATGTTCCACTACAGGAATTACTGGTGAAATTTTATGGCCTGTGTTAGGCAAAGATCAAACCAGATGATCCTTATGTCTTAAAATCTACACTCAAAAATTACAGCTGCTCATAAACTAAACCTTGTCAAAAAATGATGAAGAGAAAGAGGAGGACTGAAACACTGTTTTATAATGTTTTCCTTATAATAAAGCACCTCTGTTTCCAGAATGGGCAAATCCAGTTGTCCTGGAGTTGTTAAGTCCTCAGATTTGGTTGTAGTCACAGCCTAACTGAAAATTTTGTGCACGAAAAAAGCAAGCTGCAAGTTGTCTACTACTTTCCCTTCTGGCAGCTGAAACAAGTATTGCCTACACCTCCACGGTGTACATCTCTCATGTCAGGCCATGTCGAGGTTTACCTGCCCATGCAATGACTGTCTAAGTAGACAAAGAAATAGTGTCTTCCTACATGTGAGAAACTAGACTCAGAATGTCTGAGTCACTCCAAGTTGTGAAGCTTCTGTCAGAGCCAGGGAATAAACAGAATTAGGCGTAGATCTATCATGCTGCTAACACTAAGGCTTTCCTATCTAGTTTCTGCCACACATCATGGAACACTTTGCTGGCGCAAGAGAACCAGAAAACTCCTGAGGAACAAAACTGACAAAGCCCTGGTGCATAGTAAATCTTTCCTACTTCCTTCTGCTGAAACTGTAATACTACACAGGGCTCAAAGAGCGTGAGTTTTCTGTGTGCAATGCCTGACAACAGATGAAAAGAGCATGAGGAGAATGGACGAATACAAAGGAAAAATAATTTACCATATAAAATCAAGAGGGAAAGCAATTTCTCACTCTTTTCTACACCAGTAAAGAAGACAAAGAAGGGAAATACCATAGCCCAAAGGTATTAATTCCATCTTTTCCTTTAGATTTTGGCTGTTTGCCACATCCTTTTTAGGATGAATTTTGAATTTCCAAACTAATTCAACTTTAATTCTTAATTTTCCATTCACTGTTTCAGTCTAGGCTGGGGACAGTTCTGTTGCATGTCTGTGTATGAAGTAAAATTCTAAAAATGAATCTTGGTCTAAATTTATTGGGGTTAAAATCTAAGCTGGTCTTGGCTATTTAAAGTTTCTGTCACGTAATCACAGTCAAGTCACTTTAACCTATTCTTATATAACTATAGCTGCAAAGAAGACTTCTGCATTTTTTTTCTTTATATATTCACTGCAAATCATGAAGCATGCAAACAGAAGTGCTGTAATTATTTTTGGCTTGCACTGCCAGTTACATAGCTTAGTAAATTCTCAGAAATTGTTTGTAAGATTAAGGAATAAGAGATACATTACTTGTACTTGGAATAAATGTCAAAACCAGGAGAACACAGTGTCATAGGGCATAGTATTGACATATACCCTTTTAAATCACAACCTATTGATCTGCTCTCTTGAGCTCACATGGAAAAAAGGAAACCTGGTACCAGCAAGGGAAAATTAGTTCAGCTTTTTTAGAATGTTTCCAGATGTTTATGTACAATGGACACTTCAGATGACCCCACTCCAGAACACTGGGAAAAACATTCCTCCATGCCTTCTGCCTTTCCTTCCAGCTATCACTATCGCAAGCTGGTCATGGCTGGAAAGGCATCTAAAGTGTATTTCAGAAGAATAGAATCTGAAAACTGATCCCTGATAAGAAAAGTGGCAGATCACAGCATTTAATAGATAAAATATCAGACCTAATATCTGGGTATGGTTGAAAACTTGAAAAATTGATAAAGGACAAGAGATCAGGAGTGTTTGATAACCTCCCTTCACAAAAGCATTAAATCTGAACACCCTCAAAATCATGCTTTAAGATACCTGTTGGGACTATGGGCAATGCAAGTTAGTCAACAAAAGGAACAGATCGAGAAGGATCAATCTCTCTTTCAATATTGTAAACAAAAATATTCTGCCCTACGTGGTATTCCTCACTCATGGCTTGCAATGCATTTTATGGAAATTATTTGACCAGAAGTGATTTAACTGAAACTCATTTAGTCTCAAGACGTGATCTCACTTTCTTGTTCTTTCCTACTGATACTTCTAATATCTGTATTGAATGCAAAAAGCCTTTAATTAAAAGAGGCAAAGTGAAGCAAAACAAACAAAAAGCTTTTCCATTAAAGTGTCACTTCCTTGAGCTCAAGAAACATGTGTTAGCAGAGTCTACTCATCTCTAAATTATCAGCAGAACTTCAAAGGAACAGCAGGTTTTAGTAAACACTTCTTGATGTACAACTTGTGTTTTTGCCTGTGCACTGAACCACAATTTATCTTGTATTGTTCAGGGTCCAACACATGAGGTATTCAACACAATGGCAGTTCATTATAAGAAATTTGCAGTATAATTTCATTTACTCTGATTGGCAAAAGTAAGATGAAGGAGCTCATATAAGATGTGAGATCACACTAAGTAGAAATGCTCCTGTGCATTCCTCAGCTTTAGTTTCAGCAAAAGCATCAGCTAACAAAATTCAGATGGTCCTATATGAGACATCATCTAATTGCTGCACTCCATCTGTTGTAAAGGGAATTGGACAATTTACTGTATAACAAAGTTGATAGACTATTGGTGCAAATGTGCTTTTATGGTAGCAGACTCTGGAAAGTAATTTTTCAAATAGCTTTTTATTAAATAAAGTTGAAAACAGCTTGCTTCCCTGCAGAACTGTGTGGATCTCTGAATATACACACCCATGCTGAGCAGCAAATTACATGTGAAATCATAAGAACATCCACAATTTAAGCTCAATTTATTCCTTAAAAGAATAGCTGTTTCACATACAGTTGCATGACTTTCCTCACTAGTAAGTTAAATACACCTTTCCTCACCTAACTTGTCAAATGATACAGTGTTCTTGGGAACAGACAAGTAGGGACCAAAAGAAGAACAGGAATTGCTGCTTTGATAGTCTCCCAGAGCCTAGATGGAAACTGTACCAAAAGCCCTGAGAAAGCCATGAGGCATTGAAAAAAAGGAAGAATTGCTCAAAAGTTGTCAAGGTGGAACGAGTGATCTGACTTCGCTTGACTGGCAGGGAACTTTGTACACTTAGTTCTCAGACAGGCATGGCTGAGTCTTCAGCAAAGATTATACTGCATCTTAAAGCAATTTCAGGACTGATACAGCAAATGCAGTCACGATGAATGCTATATGATGCTACAAGCACCAAGAAGAAATTTCCCTGTTGTTCTGTATGAAAGCATCATGTGTTTATGCAGGATGCAATGCAATGTTCTCCCAGTTTATGATGTTAGTAGTCCAGAAGAAGTAATTTATGAAATTGTGTCATTCACAGGCCTATGCTATGGACTTTTTGCTATACAAGGACAACTCTGGTAACTTTTTTTTTTTTTTTTTAATAGTGAGATCCCTCTGTTTGCATAGACTTGTTTTTTTTAATAAATGTCAGAAAATTTGCATGTGACTTAGAAGTGTAAAAACTTGCAGGAACATTGACAGTGAGGCAATTCATAGCAAATGATTGCTGCCAGGCAAAAGAATTAAGGAGCATAAGGTATTTTATAAATACATCAAAGGGAGGAAGTGCTAGAGAGAAAACTGATGCCGGAATAACTATTCAAAACTAGTTATGGCAATACAGATTTCTAAGAAAAAATATATCACAAGGGAGAGACGTAAAAATGGAAAGATACTGAAAAATACTCTTAAAGACTGCCTAAGCTCTTCAGTTGCTACTCACTTTAGAGATACTCATCTCACAGAAGGAAATTTTTTAATAATGAGGTACTGTGCAAAGGTTTATGTTATAAAATCTGGTTCAGTTGTAATCCAGACATCCAACAGAGCAGGCCTCTGTTGGACTTTTGGGTTGGGAGTCAATTTTGAACCACAAAGAAGAAATGGAGGGGGAGATGAGGGAAGATGCAGAAGGAGTGAAATTCCCTCCATACTCTCCTGCTAGCACTAGGATGTGGGAGAGGAAGGGAGAATAAATATGCTGCACATGGATTTATTTATTTAAAAATGGGCTCGGTCAGCTTACAAGAGGCTGGGAGACTGTGAGAGAGGCTTCTGTGTAATGCAACTGGCAGTGCCCCTGGTACAGAGGAAGAAGAGTCACTCTCTTGTCCAGTTTCCTTCTAGTCCTCACACTGGCATTTCTCCATGCATGGAGTTTAGTATCTGCACCATAACTGATCATGGGCTCCAGGAAAGCTGTGAAATGAGTATCAATTAAGTATGTAATAAAACAGCCATCAGCTTTACAGTAGATTTTTGCTTCCTCATTCCAGGTGCTATTGTACAAAATTTTTCAGTGTTTACCAATAGTCATTTTCCAAAAACAATAGCAGCTTTTTCTCCCAAGTGTTCAGAAGTTATGCAACAGCCTCTTTATTATATATGTGGAACTGCTTAGTTTTGTACTGCAAAGGACATGCTGTGTGTACGAGTTCAGAACAGCATGTAGGATTCACTTTGAATTATCTGCCTTATGATACATCATCTGGGGCATAGTTTGGAGTCTCCTGCTGTGGCAACAAATGACCTAGAGTCTGCCATCACTACCAAATATAATAGAATCTCATGGCTTTTGTTATCACCATAGGCTCACATCTTGAAACATTTTCAAAGCAAAAGCAGGAAACAAAGTGACTAGTGTTAGAGTCATTGCTACTTGTGACCATGACTTGCCTCTGCTAAGCAGTGACTCAGGCGATATGTTTTGAAAACTTTGCTTCTCATATACTATCTGAGCAGAAAAGCCACGTAGTTCAAGTGCCTGCTAAGAGAGCTGAGCTCTTTTGTGGATACGTATTGGGGAAATCATTTGACCCACAGGAGTGTGGGGATGGATTCATGAGCATGTTTTTGGATGTGCAAACATTCTGTGTAGGTGTATGTTGGGGAGGAGGAATGTGAAAAAAGAAAGGTAAAAAAAAGAATGCCTGAATTTTAATATAACATGCAACAGCAATTTCATTACATCTGACCATTTCAGCAACACCATTTAGGAAAGCATAGCTCTAAGGCTTCTAATGCTTTTCTTCTTAAGGTCTTGCAATGCCTCATGAAATATGTTAGTATTACTATTTCCAAGGGAAATCAAGGCAGAAGAAAATGGAGTTGGCTGAGATCACTTAAACAATCGGTAGCAGAGCTGGGATTTTTAATGAGATCACCGAGTCCTAGTATAGTCCTCTGTCCATTATTTTCTACCGGTTCCATTTAGGTAAATGAAAAAATCCCCAGTAATAGTTATTACTGGGACCAGAGGTTTTTAACTCTGCCTTCTTTCTGGAAGAATATTGCCTGCTAATCCAGAGACACTGTTGATGGCAAATAGAACAAAAATAGTTTTCTGGGGTTGCAGAATTATCTAAAATAAAAAAATGTCTGTAAAACCCCCCAGGATTTCAAAGGTAACAGTTTCTTTAAAAAAAAAAATTATTTTATTTTATGCATTTTTAGCAATAAAATTATGTTAAATGATAATTTATAGCATGTATATGAAACCCAAAATAAATAATGGCACCTTTTCCCTCTGTCTACGTGCAAGTAGTTTATACGGAAAAAGATTTGTAACTTTAAAAGTGACAATTCCTTTTGTATAATGGAAATAGTTCTTAAATCATAAACATTTAGGGTAATTTGGTTTTTTTGTATTTGTGTTATTTCTGCATGCAGAATACAAAGGCATATCTTTTATATTAAAATATACTATCCAAGAAAACTACTTTAAAAACATGCAACTGAACTGCAATATCAAGCACTCAAAAGTGAGGGTTAGTTTGCTTTCACATAATTAATCCACTTCCTTTGACTTCGTGCATTATAATATGCAGGCACCAATCACATTAACGTATTATATTTTTCAGCACCCTCCTTTATGTAGTGCAGGAAAAGTTCTTGGCAAGTAATGGACCACTGTATTCTCTCCTAGTTCCCTGTGTGGCCTTCGGGTCTATGCATTGCACATTATTCAGGCATTAAGAAGACTTTTTTGTTCCCTCCTGGATTTCACTGTAGGAAGCATCCATGGAATCAAAGACACAAAAGATTCACAAAGACTCACGTGTTTCTTGTTATAAGCCACTCTTGGAAGAGGGGAAGCTGAAGCAGAAAGAGCTTAAGGTCAAACACTTCAATTAATGTTGAGTGTTTAACAGGAGTTCTTTAGCAACTGACTCTCAGCATTAGCGTACAGCCCTCAGTGACAGGTAAGAGTTCAAAGTCCTGGCTTCCACCGATTTCACTTACATTTCATTGACCGTTCAGGATGTCCTTCGATTAGACTTTGGGTTCTCAGTGGAAAAAGTGGTCCAGCTGGAGGGAGAGAAGAGCAAAGCAGCTACAGCACTGCAGACACAACATGCGATGCATAGCACAAGGACTAGGGGCTAGCTGAGATGGTACCGTTTGTCAGGGAAAGAGTAGACCTATCAGTCTTCTTCCTATGGAATCTGTCTGTTTAGAAGTCAAGCAATGCAAAATCAGTAGTTGTCCTTGAAACGTCTGTTTCTTCATCATGTCCGAACCCTAGATTTGCTGATCTTTCATCAAACTGCTTAGACCTTTTGCTTATGGTAAGATCCACAAGGTTTTTAATGTTTAAAAAAAAAAAAAAAATCTAACCAAATCAAAAACTCAAAGCAACCCCATCAAATCTCTAGGTATTTTAGGAGTAGATATTACGATGCATATTTAAAAAAAAATAGAAATAGAAACAGAATAGAAGTAAAAAAGCCACACTTGCTTTGTCCACTGTCTCCCTGAAGACAGGTCTTGGCTTGCTGTCAGTCAATGACACAGTCTGTGCTGGTCCTTAGCTATTTTCTTTTTCCATTGTCTTAGAGGCATGTCTGTCCATTCCCTGATCTTCATAGTGGTTTGTGCTCCCAGTTTCTTGCTGTTGTTCCCCTTGTTTCTTGTTCTGTTCTTCTCTGCGGTCACTGTGAAACTTTTCTCTGTGTCCAGGATCTAAGGAACAACCTCTTATCTTCCTGAGGAGCTGACCTGACCCTCTCACTCTATGAAAGGGAAGATAATATGCAAGTTGGAAGCAAATAAATCAGACGCACACTTTTCTTCACAGTCATCTAGGAACTTCTAGGAATAATCTGGGTTAAAATCCAAAATTTCAGTATTCTATTCTTTTCCTGAGGTTTTGTGTTTGGTTCACAAATGGTATTTTTTAGTTGTTGTTTTATTGTTGTTCTCTCTTTAGTATGTAATGCCTATCCCTCACCAGAAAAGTTTAGTTAGCAGCAGAAATCACATAGTCACAAGGGGACAATTTCGTAGTTCTGACCCTAAATCTGATATTTTACAGGTGGAATAATGCTCTTTTATCAGGGAAGTTAGGATGCAAGTGAAAGTTTTTTTTGAAGAAATGGGAAGAAATGAAGTTCTGTAAAGTAGCTGCATATTGACACCTGTACAGGTCATTGAAGTTGGAATATTTATACCCCTTATTTAAACGAATGGAATAAAAAACAGGATTTAAGCTTATCAAAGCTAATGAAATCAAAGAAATAATTAACAAATTTTTATCCACTCTATGGACAAGCCATAAAGGAGAATGAAATATTTTACTAGTATCATTTATGGCTATTTGCCCACAGGAGGAATGAATAATGATATTATGGACCTCAGGGCTCTGCTCCGAGCTCCAGAGAAGATGGTGCTGCAACATCATGGGCTGTTCCAGTGCTATAGCCCATCCTCAAGTTCCGGCTTTCCTAACCTAAGGTCTGTTTACCAGTTCTGCCTCTTTCCCGCTCATGGTTTCTTGTACCAGTCATATTGTCCTATCCACGATATTTTACTCCCAACTCCTCAGGCTTGTCCTTTTCTGACATATATTTCTTGACTTTCTCTCTTAGCTTTTTGTTGTAGTCCTACATTACTTCTGCCATTGCCAGTCCAAGTTTCCTTTTCCAGACATTCCCAGTCCCACTCACATTCCCTGGTTTCCCTGCCCTAGTCTTCTTGCCTAGTCAGTCCTAGCTCTTGAAAAGAGCTGAACTGTTTTGTTTGGAGATTTCCAGAAAAGTTCAGCCTGAGGCAGTGTCCTGGGTTTGGCCAGGGCAGGGTTAATTTTCACCAGAATCCAGGAAGGGGCACAGCCGGGGGGTGGGGGCTGACCCCACCTGGCCAAACAGAGCCCGGTATTCCATACCATGTGTCGTCACACTGGGTTCCGGTGGGGGGGGCGGCGCGGTGGGAACACTCTCGCGGCTTGGGGGGCGCGGCGCCAGTGCTGTTCGGGAGAGCGGCTGTCTGGGTCGTGTGGTTCGTTGTTGTGTTTTCTCCTTATCTGTATCGTTGTTGTTCCTGTTTCCCTCTATTTGCTGTTCTGTTAAACTGCCCTTATCCCGACCCACCGGTTTCTGCCTCTTTCTTTTCATTCT
>Ga0065711_1027220_pt1 | contig 52351 bp, 20 predicted proteins | sample Hoacrofraction12_FD_59098 | JGI IMG/M metagenome (GOLD analysis project Ga0065711, IMG submission 59098) | Hoatzin crop microbial communities from Cojedes, Venezuela - Epithelial fraction 12 v2 (version 2) | ecosystem: Host-associated > Birds > Digestive system > Esophagus > Crop | place... | reverse complement strand
GGGGGGGGGGGGGAGGGGTGGGCGAGCGGCTGTCTGGTCCTTAGCTGCCGGGATAAACCACGACAGCGACACACAGCCCACCCTGCCACCTGATGGGGAAAAAGTCTGGGAACAGGTAAGCTTAAAAAGGCAGCACAGATCAGAGAAAATAATCTAACAGAGCTCTTCGTTATAAAAAAAACAAGTGAGAGATCTGTTTTCGCTAAGGGACAATACTGCAAATGATTCTCGAAGATGCTGTTGAACTTGCAAACACAACGCTCAGAGTGGATGGTCCGAACAAGAAATCAGCTCTCGGCCTCCTAAGCAAGGGCAGGAGCACAGGCTTCAGTTCTCTACCTCGCCTCATTTAGAGCAGAAAATCTGACTAAAGCAATGTATTAGCCGGAAACGAGGGGGTATTTACCTAACCAAATCAAGCATATTGTAGCTCCATCTGACCTACTGCCAGTCTGAGCTGGCACGTTTCTGTGGCACGATACAGCATTTTGCAAAAAAATGCTTGATTGGCCCTGCGTTTAATACGGCTTTTGTTGCTTGGTCCCGAGCAGAAGCAACCTACGACTTTGGATTGCAGAGACAGTACAAGCGCCTCCACACTACAGCGTCCTTCACCAATCGCTAAATTAAATTGTTTTCTGTCAGAAGAAAACCTTTCCGGAGAATTTCCGACCAACTATAATACTGAGAACATAAATGATTTTTTTTTTTTTTTTTTAATTTGCACATTGTCTGGAGAGAGGAGAAGCTGAAGAGGCAAACAGTAACCTCTGATATTAACTGCTTTATCATGTTCCCAACACACAGCAGAAACAGCAGCAAAAAGGCATCACAAAGCTTCTGAAAAACACGAGTTGGCACATTATCAGAGTAAGGAGACAGAAGAATCAGGCACAGCTCACCTTGACAAGGCTGACAATGAAATCATCAGTCAAAAAATAAAACTACAAAACAAAAGGGAAGAAGGAAAACCCCAAACCAGGTATGTTAATTTTCAGATTATTCATAATACGTGTTTCTGGATCTTCTAAAAGAACCATTGATCTTCCACTAACATACTAAGTCCATAAGCACAACAAAAGGCAGCTGGTGTCAGCAGAGAGAATCAAACCACTCAGGAGAGGGACCTATGCGTTCCCTGTAACAGTGAGAAGTCTCCTTGGCACAAAGAAGCCAGAAAATGATGTCTTTCCCCAGCTCACCAGATTCGGCAGCCACTTAAAGGTTATCCTCAAACAACTGCAATTATATTTCCAATTTCAACTGCTTGCCTAGTCATCTCCTCATTGCAACTCTGCCATTAGAAGAATCATAGAATCATAGGTTGGAAAAGACCTCTAAGATCAAGTCCAACCATCCACCCAACACCACCATGCCTACTAAACCATATCTCGAAGTGCCACGTCTACACATTTTCTGAACACCTCCAGGGATGGGGACTCCACCACTGCCCTGGGCAGCCTGGTCCAATGCCTGACCACTCTTTCAGAAAAGAAATTTTTCCCAATATCCAATCTAAACCTCCCCTGACACAACTTGAGGTCATTGCCTCTCGTCCTATCACCAGTTACCTGGGAGAAGAGACCAACACCCACCTCACTGCAACCTCCTTTCAGGCAGTTGTAGAGAGCGATAAGGTCCCCCCTTAGCATTTGGATTGTCTTAATATTCCCCTCCCCCCCCAAAAAAACTGCAGTAAACCATGCAGTAGCCTCATGCTATCTAAAGAGGAGCTTAAACAATAGTTGGTTAAGTAACTGTTAAACTGTGACTATGCTACGTTTACAGAGCTTTGCAAAAACGCAGTACTTAAAGGACTACAAAAATATACATATATATTTTCCTCTCACTGAAGTACTGAAAGCAGAATGTACTCTGCTGGAAATGAAACGGTGGGCATCTGATGGCGTATTTTAAATAGCATTCCTCTTTGTGCATGCAGTGTAATGCCACCCAAGGGGGAGATTAAAAAAAAGTCTGTAATTTGCAAGTCCATTTCAAAGTCATATTGAGGAAGATGTGAAATTCAGGATAGGATTCTTGAGAGAAATCTCCCTGGAAAATGTGTATGTACCTCAGGGAAGCTTTGGATTTGCTTCCCCACACTGGAAGGCTGTTCTGTCTTTTGACTTTTCAATGTTGTTTACTCTTTGCATCTAATTTTGGAATTATTGAGTGGTCTATTATAAAAGTGTATCTTTAACTAACACGATATTTCTCTTCTGCAACCTCCAAGATTTCTAAAAATCCCTTACTATTCATCTTGAAACTTTTATCGGTAGTGAAGGATACAACAGTTACTCTTACAAGAAGGGATTAATCCTGCTGTCAGGTTAATACCTGACAGTAACCAACATCTACACTTGTGAAGGACCTTACTTCGTGACCCTGGGAAAACCAGGATGATGGCCCACATCAGTCTGATCATTCTCAAACAATTGCAAACAATATCATGCTTTAAGGTTTCAGGTAGTCATCAGCAGGGCTTAGGAGGGAATACTCTCCCCTAACAGACTTCTGGCTAAACAGGTTTGTCTCGCGTCGCCTCCCCTGAAGAGGCCACAGCCAGACCGGGCAAGAGGAAAAGGGTAACGTCGTTTCCCTGAGGTCAGATTCTCTTCCTTAGATGCCCGAGTGAGCAGATGCTTAGATTCAAACTCCTCACCGAACTCCATGTCAGAAAAGAATCTTCCCCTGGGTCAGATGAGGAAGGAGCAGGGATGGGTCCTGTCTTCACTTGCGGTGCATAGCATGGCCTGATTATAGAGATAAGCAATTTGGTCATGTAATCCCATCCCACTCATCAAAAGTGTAAGGAGTGCCAGCGATACCATGATCCTGCCTGTCTTTTTTCCACAGCCACAACAATTTGTACTGCAGAAGACTGAAATGCTTCAGCCCAACGCTGCAGTCTTTAGCTTTCATCTAGCACGGCATGAGGGTGAAACAAAAAGCAACCACAGAAGACCACAGCGTATAGCTTGAGTGATCTGGGTTTCCTCTCAAATTCTAATTAGTTTGATCTCACTTAATTTTTACCATACAGAAGTTAGATATCTCTTCTTAACTAGTCTTCTGGGTTCTTCTGTTAGTGGAGAGAATATGGCATTAACCGCTCTCCAAACCCCTACCCTGAAACTGCCCCGCTAACCACACAGAGAGCCGTGGCAACTAACATGGACAAGAAACCTACAGCTCATATAGCAATTTGGGAAATTATGAAACCATTGGAAGAAAAGGTCTCAAGTATTTTATGTTGATACTTACTGCTTGACTGTTTTCAGATCAAAGAGAACAGTGACAGAAAAGCTCTTGTGAGGATGTCTAAGCCACTGCGCTGAGATGATTCCCTCCACCAGTAAGACACTGGCACAGCCGCGTCTCACTTTACTGGGCATCAAGAGGTTTTTTGTCACTGGTATGAATGACAGATCGGAATCTGGCAGTACCTTTAGTTTGGCTTGTCCAGCTAAATGAAGATAAAAGTGTATTTTGCACTACAAACAGATGACACAAGGCTTTTTTTCTTTTTTAAGCTCTATACTGTCCATCCAAACACGTGAGAGCCACACAGCAGCCACAGTCAGACTATTACTGTGCACTTTGATCAATGCAACTTTGCAAGTCTCTCATGCCAACAACTCTCTCTTGAACTGGTATTGGGTGAGATTATCAGAACAAACCCAGAAAATGATGATCACAGTTTATACTCCTAGCATTCGCAAATGATAGGTTAAGGTTTAGCAGTGTAGTAAACTATAATCAATAATCTTGCTGCTTCTGCACTAATGCAAAGGCACTATATAGACTGTATCCATATTGCGTAGCCTAAAAATAAACAAGTACAAATTAAACAGGGCATCCATCAAATATATATATGCATGACACACTTACGAAAAGCAATTACTTGTGCTGACAAGAGCAAAATTCCAGTTTTGAGCTAATCAGGTAATTAAAAATAAACACAAAGTAACATAAGCTTAATTATTATTATTTTAACATGTTAAAAATACAGTCACATCAAAATAGGCTACGCAGTTATAAAACTGTTGCAGATGACATAAGAAAATAGTGTGTATATATTTTATATATAAAAATCTACAGTATTTACTAATGCTGATACATATTTGGAGCCTCGTATTGCTTGCACAAATTGTACAGCTTTATGATGAATTACAGAACCATCGTTAAACACTGAGATTATGACACTTAGCCACAATATTATATACATACATTTCTAAGCTGCTGTAAGCAATCAGAACTAAGGTAAGCCCAAGCCATATTTATCTTCACAATTTTAGTTCAGAGTTTCAGTGTAGTGCTTTGCTACGGTTACTTGGCTGCAGTCTGCAATTTTTAAAATATAAAATTGGCCAGTTTATTAAAAATTACATCAGACACGTTATATACACAAAAATTGTTTTTGAAATATACTAAGTAAATGTTACTTCCATTTGTAAAAATTGTTTTACTTCTGTACCTTAAAACTTACAGAGCCAACCTGCAGCAATTATAGGCACTAAAGCTCATTCTTTAAAGAGGGGGAAAAAAAAAAAAAAATCTATTTCTACGTATTCAGTTAACAAATCTTACAAAACAAAAGACAACAAGACAACCTTCCGAAACTGGTGTTGATACCAATGTTTGGTGCTTAAAGATGGGAAAAAAATCTCTCTGTTAAGCCCTCCAAGGACCTCTTCTGGCCGGATCCTCCTCCGCCTCCGCTCCCCTTGGTTGCGAGGAGGGGTCAGTGCGTTCAGCACTCGCTTCCCAGCACCCAGCAGCTCGCAGGGCTGCATCCCACGTGTGCCACTTAACCTGCTTTTTTTTTTTTCACCCCCGATTCACAGTCAAGCAAAGGAAAACACAAAGTAGAAAAGGTTGCAAACACTAATTAAAAATCCCTACATTACCAGGAGTCTAAGCTTCCTATGAAGAGTCAGGTCAGGAGCATTTTAGTGTGAAACACGGCACAGTCTCTCAGCAGCCCGACAGCACAGCGGCACACACCCAATCACAGACACGAACCCACCGGCTCTTTGGGGTAAAAAAGGGCAAAACCAAAATGGAATCGACATGACAAAGCTTAAGAGAAGGGACGCTGCATACTCGCGCAGCTCAGGGAATGTCAAGGCTCCACCAAATCTCCGACTCCTGCGTGTACTTCACAGGAGTGTCAAGGGGCTGGTCACTCTCCGACACCTGTGAGATTTGGCCCCACAACCAATTTATTTCGTTTGACAGCACAGCGTGGCAAAAACGGAAGATTGCAGCACCATTTCTGTATCTGGCATCACTCTCCCTGTGCTCCAATATTTTGCATATAGGATGACATTCTGAAGGTAGGTTTGGGTGAGAAGGTAAAAATCCTCCACTTTCGATGCACCTAAAAATCGAAAGACTGCCCTGAATTTTCAGCACCATTTCTTAGCCAGATTCGAGACACATTTTTGCCTTTCTGCGTTTGCCTGTCTGCTCCTTCTTGCTGAGGAAAACGACAAACAGTAGTCAAAGGAGAGGAAATTAACTCTCACATAAGATTAAATTAATAATCCCAAAGCATCTCTCCTGCCCAGAGCAGATACTGGGATGCTGAGGCAGCTGTATAAAAATGACAGAAATTCCCATTCAAAACGAATGGCTTCTCAAATAAATTACAAAGAAAAAATAATATGAAATAAAAGTACTTCACAAGCTTTGCCCAAAGTTAAATGCATTTACATTTAAACTCTTTAGCTCTTTTCCATATGCATTTGTGTATATAAGTGCACACTCACGCGTGCGCACACACACATCTATACAGTGCATTAACCACGTCAGTCAAAATAAAACTTGTAAATGTGTTACAGGTTTTAGGCAGAAAGATCGTAACACAAGTTATTTAAACGTAAGGAACAACGATGGTATTAACCACGTTGCGTACATGATCTTATTGCTATGTCTGTGTGCATCAGATCACTTCCAATAGCTTCAATGCAAGTCTAAGAACTCAATTAGCCTTCAGTCAAAGTCTGAAACATCTTTGAAATAGTGTTGTTATTTTCGAGAGTCACACATTTCATAAAAGAAATTTTCATAGAAGAACTGAGGTGGACTACTACAAACACAGTCATGTTGAACTGGTTTTGGTTCTTGCCACTTTATTTAGATTCTCAGAGAAGCACAGATTCATGCATAGCCAATCCATCATTTCTATTTCGATAGTGCTGGGCTTGAGCTGATGGGCTTGAATATTGGTATTGCGGTGAACCATGCTCTTCAAAGGTTGGTGAAGTCCTGTATCTTATTGGACTATCCGCCGAAACAGCAGGAAGACTATGGTCTTGAAAAGGCGTTGACTGAAAATGGTGGTATTTCTGGAAATTATCCAAGTGGCCTTTGTTAACGTCTTGGCTCCAGGGCTGCCTGTAGGGTTCATGTCTGTAAATATACGCTGCATCTGGCCACTTCCGATCTTCTGGTAAATAATCCACTGGAGGAATTATGAATTTGACACCTGTGGGGGACCTCGAGTTGCTGGTATAAGCATCAACAGGGGCTACTTCTATCTGACCAGGGGATGGTGAAAGAGGATTTTGGCGACCGGCAGGATAGGAATTCATTTGTAGTTTATCCAGAGAATAATCCACTGAAATAAAAGAACCATATGGCCTTCCAGCAGGGCTGGTTCGATTCCCATGATAATGCAGAGGTACAGAACTTGTATTGCCTATACTGGAAACATGCTTTGGAGAACTTCCGTGGTAAGTAGGTGGATTACTATAACATGGCAGTGGCTGTTTTACATTCAGTCCATGAGGTGGTCCGTCAGATGGTGATGAATATTTTGGAGATCTGGGTTGTGATGTGAAGGTGTAATTATTGGGTATTTTTAATGGAGTTGGTATTTTTTCAGTTTGCTTTCTTGGAGTATTAGAATACTTTATGTGCCTAGGGCTCTGTGGACGAGCTCTCTCAAGCACCTCTTCAACAAGATTCTCATTCCCATTATCAGCTTCTGGAACATTGTCATACTGAGACGCATTAGATCCTCGCTTACCTTCATCAGCATCCAAAACCCTCATCTTTTGCTTCACATTCAAAGGCTGCATTTCTCCAGGACTTGGTGGTGGGCCCGAAACCGAATGGTTTACGGGCCTTCCTTTCACCTCTGCAGTAAGTTTCATTGTCTTTTCAATTATTTTGATATCAGATGGTTTATTCCACTTCGGTACAAATTCCCTTCTTGTATTTGAAGTAGCATTAGAGTTTTGATTAGCAGCTGCATTATTATACTGTCTCGAGTTGTCTTGCTCTGTTGGCTGAGGCTTTCTTCTGCTGTCTACCTCGTTCTTAGGCATACTACTTTGTGTCTCTATTGGTCGAGTCTTCTGCTGTTTTAAGGAAGGTTTCTTTTCCAGTGAATTAATTCTTTTTTGGTTATTTGGTGAACTTTCTGGTTCTTCTCCTGGGGATGGTCTCCTCTCTGTCCTTCTTGTTGTTTGTGTACCAGTGCTGTTCTGTCCATTAAGCATTGGAGTGGAGTTAAGCATAGCAGGCTGAGGTCCTGATGGTATCTGCCCCAATGGCTTCTTTGGAAATTCATCTTCTTTACCTAAAACAAGAACAGTAACAACATAAATTCACCTTTGTACAAAAGTCTTCTTTGATCTGTTGGTCATGCAAGCAAAATTAGCTATGAGGCCCTCTATTACCTGGGCCTCTCTCTGGGTCACCATTCTACTAAACATCTCAAAGGTTTTTCTGTTTACTGACATCAAACAAAGATTTTGTTTAGGCTCTCATCTCAACCAGTTACTCTAGTCTTCCTTTCTATAGCTGACGCAATCTTGCCAAGCTTTTGCTCATTCATGACACAGCTGCAAAAAATTGTTTTCCTAGATGACAATTTGGTTACAGTACCTACTCTGTACGTAACCCTCCTCACACTGTCCCTGACACCTTGAGTAAACTACTTTGTCCACTTCAAAAATCCTTCCCGATATCCCACTCTCAATCTATCGTCTTCCATTCAGTCATCGTTCAATGCCCACCTCTGGTAAGCTAAACTACCAGCTCCTCACTCGCATGCACAAGCTTCCTACCAGACATCTTTGAACTTTCCCTCACTTCCTTTTTTTGGGTGGAGCTCCCCATTAACATCTACACAGTGAAGTCCTTGTTTCCCCTCGACCCCTGCCCAGAAATTTCATCCTGGGTATGAAAAAGCTACAGTGTAAGTAAAAGACTCTATGCAGAATCGTATTTTTTTTCAGTTCAGTTTTCTATCAGTTAGAGAACAACCGAGGCAGCTAATACTGATACTGGCTACGTCATGATTTTAATTGAGTGTTCAATGGATGAGTTTTATCGAACACAAGGACATCATTTACAGAACTAGGACATGAATGGAAAGTTCTGCCAGGCTGGAGCTCAACACATCGCAACAGCCAGGGGTAAACATCAGTTATGTGGGGACCCAGAACAATCCACATTGCCACTACAGAAGGAATAAAGAAGTGTTTCATTACTTGATGCTGCTCATAGAACATTTTACATCGAATTTTCCACTGCAGTCTTTCTGCTTAGCAGTCAACACCCTTCATATTCTCAGCCAAAGTCTTTTACCATATTCACTTTAGTACAACATTTAATTGTGTAACACATTACTTTCCCATTATAAGCAGAAAAGGTCACACACTTCTCATTAAACTCATTAATCTAAATTTAATTTATTTGATGTTCAGTATTGCCAAAAAACAAACGAACTTTTAAAGTCCACATAACCAAACAAATTCTACTCTGTATCGATTTATTAAGCAAAAGCTCTGTTGTAAGGAGAAAAAATGGCTACCCTTGCTTAAATGCCATGCAAAATAAATTATATAAAATGGCTGTCAGTAAAATAATTGTGTTTAATTCCACTTCTTCCTAAGACAACAACTGAAGAATCTTTCTCCATCATCAAAGATCATACAGCTAGCACCTCACTCTAGCTATTTGTAATTACAATTCCTTTTCTGTGTCTATACGGGTTCACAGGAGTGAATACACACAAACGTCTCTAGCCCTGACATCAGCGCTGTGGTTAGAAGCGAGCGATGTTCATTTTTACAGCCAATAGTACAAATTCAATCTTTGATGACTGGTTCATGATAGAGATACACAGAGGAAAGCCAACAGCCAAGGTCAGTACTATTTATTGTCACAGCATAACAAACTACCATCACGGATCAGTTGCTATATAAACTAAAGGAAAACTAACAGTTTGTGCCAGCTAGGACATACCAGGAGGACAGCAGAGAAGAATACAATGATGCCATGTGTTATGACAAGATAACTAAACAAAAAGTACTTAACAAACACAGTCTGGTTTTGCCAAACAATTAAACTCTCCTTTTCCTCATTTTCAAAGTCTTTATATGAGGCCACAGGTCAATGTACTGTTGGGACAAGTACTGTTTAATGTACTGTTGGGACCAGCACTGTTTAATATCTTCATCAGTGACACAGACAGCAAGATCGAGTGCACCCTCAGCAAGTTTGCAGATGACACCAAGCTGAGTGGTGCAGTTGACAGGCCAGAAGGATGGGATACCACCCAGAGGGACCTGGACAAGCTGGAGAGGTGGGACCATGTGAACCTCATGATGTTCAACACGGCCAAGGGCAGGGTCCTGCACATGGGTCGGGGCAACCCCTGGTAACGATACAGGCTGGGGGATGAAGGGCTTGAGAGCAGCCCTGCCCAAAAAGGACTTGGGGGTACTGGTGGATGAAAAGCTGGACATGACCCAGAAGTGTGTGCTCGCAGCCCAGAAGGCCAACCGTGCCCTGGGCTGCATCCCCAGCAGCATGGGCAGCAGGGTGAGGGAGGGGATTCTGCCCCTCTGCTCCGCTCTGGTGAGACCCCCCGGGAGTCCTGTGTCCAGCTCTGGAGCCCTCGGCACAGGACAGACATGGAGCTGTTGGAATGGGTCCAGAGGAGGCCACAAAAATGATCAGAGGACTGGAGCACCTCTCCTAGGAGGAAAGGCTGAGAGAGTTGGGGTTGTTCAGCCTGGGGAAGAGAAGGCTGAGGGGAGACCTTACAGCAGCCTTCCAGTACTTAAAGGGGGCCTATGAGAAAGATGGGGGAAATCTTTTTAGCAAGGCCTGTTGTGACAAGACAAGGAGTAACAGCTTTAAACTAAGGGAGGGTAGAGTTAGACTAGATATAAGGAAGAAATTTTTTACCATGAGGGTGGTGAAACAGTGGAATGGATTGCCCAGTGAGGCAGTGGAGACCCCATCCCTGGAAACATTCAAGGCCAGGTTGGACTGGGCTCTGAGCAACCTGGTCTGGTTGAAGATGTCCCTGCTCACTGCAGGGGTTGGGGTAGACGACCTCTAAAGGTCCCTCCCAACCCAAAGCATTCTATGATCCTATGATAAAGGAAACCTACCCTTTCCTTTAGAAATACACAACTTCAGAAACCTCAGTTAACATATAATAAACACATCCCACCTGGGGTTTCTGTAGAAAAGCCCTCTGCTCTTATTTTCCCGTAGTTATCCTCTGCTCAGTTATGACCATACAATTATTTAGACAAACAAACCTATACTCTTACACTGAAGGTACTCATTCTCCACCTTGCTACACCTCGGCAAAGAAAGTTACTCATGTCGAGTCCTCTCCCCGCTTACTTGTCCCCAGATGGGAGATTCCACACATCAAGTTATCTTACAGGATTATACACCTGGCATGCTGTACTCTGTGATGGAGAACACCTACACTACTGGTTGCAAGACAGTACAGCAAGTTACATGGTGGTGTAGGTCCTCAGCATCAGGCTCCAAAAAGTAGCTCTCGGAATTACAAGTCTTGTGGTACGTACCAAACACTTGTCATCTAAATCACATAGGACTACTCTTTATATCCCACTAATCCAGTTATAACCTCCAGGTGATCCACAGCAGTTATGGGATAGCACAACAAAATGGCTCCTCAACTTCTATAAATTATTTAATTTCTGTCCTTGTATGCAAGAAATGTTCTACTAGAAAAATGATTTCTTTCATGCTTGAAATTCAACTATTCAAGATAAAAAACTGAAGACAAGTTCCTCTAGCAGCTGCAATGCTTCCTTCATTTGTACAAAGACGTTAAAAGCATGAGCTGATTTCCTTTCTTCCAGCTTTTACTCTAAGAAATGCATACATACAATATGAGATCCTTTGAAATACACTTGGTTGTACAATAAAGGTGTGTTGGGTGTGAGTTTTTACTTGTGTTTTTTTTTAATTTCACACACTTAAGGTTTCTTAATTACCATTAAGCTCTAATAAAACCCAAGCGAGAATACTGCAAACATTTTTACTGAATTCTATCTAGGCTGCTTTGAAGATTACTTTCTGTCATCCTTCCTCCACATTTCAGGGTAAAAGAACACACTATAACCAGGCATATGTGGGCTGCACTGTCTAGATGATGTATGCTATAACATGAATTACAGCTGTAGAATGAATATCAGAGAAGTCTCACTCTGTCTGTTGTGAAACTGCTAAAACTCGACCTTAATTCATGTACTGAGTAACAAGCAAAGCGTTCCAAGACAATAGTTCGTTTAAAAGAAAATCTCTGCATTCTAACAGAATGATACCATGCTTATAGGCTCTAATACCGGAGCTTAGTGCTCTTAGTGAAAAGAAAAATAAGGAACAATGAGAACACGTGGAAGGAGGGTCAGCGGGGAAAACAAGAAATACAGCTTTAAATCTTAGCCACAGGGCTTCCACAGAACTTGGTTTAACTCGACCTCAGACAGAAACAGCTGACACAGCTTGCTTAATCAACCACATCTGCTATGTGAAACTTTAGGAAAGGCCACCTTGCTAGAGCTACTCCATTCAGTAATCAAAGCTACCAAGCATAGGCCTTGTTCTGGTTCAAAACTGCTCGAGCTCTCACCGCCTCCTGCCATGAAAAGCGCTGGAAGGAAAGGAATTGTAATAAGGATCGGTGATGCTGCAGCACAAAAACATCCTGCAAACCGGTCACCTTTTAAAGGAAAAGCAATTTGTTTTAAACTGAAAAACAGATATTTAATTCTAATTTGAGTATACAGATCATACATACATGTATGTACACACGGAGCTGTCACTTCCAGTGGAACTACCATGTACTTTAAAAAGCAAATAAAGCCTCCTTAAGTTCTAAAAAAGGCCACAAAATTAAACAAGTAGAGGATAACCAAACCTATCACCATACACATCAATAAAATGAGACATTCCTCAAATGCACAAAATAGCATGCAAAACATGTCCATGAATGCTTTAAGCAGTCCACTATCAGCAGGAATAACAAGAAAACCACGATGCTGCATGCTGCCAAGAAAGAAAGGTAATAAAAGCAAAAAGCTGCGGAAAAGAAACCACAATGCAAAAGCAAACAAAAGAAACCAAGTCACAACAAACATCTTTACTGTTAAGAGGAACACAAATAGCTTGCCAGACAAGCATGCAAAACCACCAGTTCCTCTTACAAGCCGCATCTCTTGTATCTACCAATTTTCCACTCCAAATCTACCCAAAGCCTCACGCGCAGCTCTCAACCATCACCTTCACTACTTCACCTAAACTCACTGTTCAGACTCCTCAGATCTGAGCATGCAGAAATGTTATGTGGATGTTTTCAAGGACATTCAATTGAATATCTGTTTGTGCTGTTGATCCAAAGTCTGAGTTAATTCACTTTCTGGACATACCTGTCTGACTGAGGAGCAGAGAAATGTTTGAATTCTACACGAAGTGCTTCTGGGGCAAGTCCTTTTCTATACAATCTATGATGTTTACACACAAGGTTTAGAAGAATTTTAAAACTAGAAGTTAAGACAAAGCTGTCCAGTTCAGCTAAGATTGTTCTGACAGCAACCACTACAGTCATCGAATGTGCCTTTGCCTTCTGAAGCAAACAAGGCAAGCAGATTTTTTCCCAGCTTGCCAGTATTTGCATAGGATGCAGAACTGGGTAACTCTCCTCCTTCTCTCCTCCTCTTCCTCCAACAGAACAGGTTCCTAGACAGAGCTTAGTTACCGGTTTTTCCCAAAGACAAACATAATAGCTTATATCAGAATTTACAGAGCTGGGACTATAGGATTTTCTGTTTTTCCTTTAAAAGAAAGGTAGTGATTTAGTTGGCTTGTACGCAGTATAGCATAAAATAAGCAAACAGCAAAGAAAATACGGTGAAAAATGGGTGAGGAAGGAGAGAAAAGGAAGTTAGAGAGACACAGTTTAAGCAAAACAAGAACAATCAGGTGCTTGTTTGCTGCTGGTAAACATATTACTCGACACGGAAAGAAGCAAAGCAAACATGAGCAGCTCTGACTGTTCCCCAAAAGATAAGAAATTGAAGTCACGCTAAAGAAAGTTTTAGTCTACGGACTTCTTCCTGCTCTAACAAGTCTTGGTCACCACCCAGTGGAAGCCGATCTCAACTGCAAGACTTTCACCGATAATTGCTTCAGGAGGCACTAACAGCCTCATGCATTGAGCAGCAGACATATAATTGGAGTAAAGTGCTTTAAGTGCTCTCTCCGGTGAATAACAGTCTAGTCCTTAATTTCAGCACCAGAATACATGCACTTTGACTGTTCTAACACAGTTTTCAAGGATGGTAATGGTCATAAAAACAACTCTTAAAATGACATCTTGATATTTTGTGTTTATTTTCCATCAGTGATGTCCCATCTTACTACTTCAGTTTACAAGTCCAAGAGAATTTTAAAGAAATTTAAGTGCCTGTACCAGAAGCTCAAGCTGCTGTCTGAAAGCCAGCCTCTGCTCCTCCTCCTTTACACGCCATCATCGGCAAAGGAGTTACTAAAATGAATTCTATCCTGACAACTTGAAGGTAGAACAAAATACACTGTTTGCCTTTCTGCTGCTCCGTCACTTTTGTAGCGCTGACAGTAAGGAAAGCTTACTTTCTAAACATCTGCATGTAGATAAACAACAGAAACGTTAACAAGTTTGGTCACCAACCAGAAGACGCAGGTGGCCAGCTGGATGTCTGTAAGATGCCTTTGCAAAAAAAAAAAATTCTGAAATTAACTACTTCACTTTACATCCCCAAATCCATGTTTCTTCCAGAAAATTCTTTCTTGAAAAGTCAGTTCAAAATAGGAGTATGGACAATGACCAGTGTAACTATCTGGATCATATTTTTTAAAAGCATGCAAGTTTCAAACAGTAAGAATTTCTAAATGATGCAAAGCGAATGTCTAAAACTGGTGAAAGCAATATACTAATTATATTAGTATAATTCCATATGTTAAATTCCTTCATAATATTGTAAAGCAGTCGTATCACACAAGAAACAAGGCAGAAAAATCAGTTTAGTTGATTAAAATATGCTGTGCATTGTATGAAATAGCTACTTGTGTATTCTTCAAGCACAAGTGAAAAATCCGAAATTCCTCTGAAACGAAAGACAATCAAAAGAGAGACACCATCAGAAACAGTAAAGTCAAGCTGACTTGAGTATTTCCACTGTTTTGGCTGTCAAAAGACGCATTAACAGCAGAAAACAGACATTATTTAACAGATTATGAACTTAGGACATATTTCTGCGCTGTCACAGAGTAGTACTTAAAATAGACAGATGTTTGAATAAAAGATACTGATAATAAATTTAATAAAATACACCTTTAAAGATAAATAGCAGGTAAATATTTAAAAATTTCTGGCAAACGCAAGATTCAGACTTTGCTAGTTGTCCCTGCATACAGGAAAGACGGGGAGAAGTAGAAGAAATGAATCAGAGTTTAAAGCTGATATTACCATGTGCAGAGATCGTTAAGATGAACACAAGGGCATGGGGAGATTCCAGATCAGGCAACATTGCTTTAAAGTGCAAGACCTTTATGTCTGGAAAAGGCTGTTGTAAGGTCTATTAAGCTTTCAGTCATTAAAAAATTTAAAAAAAAAATCAATCCCCCTGTGCCCCCCCTTTTTCAGGATACCTTGTATCAAAACGTCAGCAAGGAATTGTCTGAAGAACACACTCAAGGGCCTTCAGCCTTGAAGGTGAGCCTGACTTGTTTATGAAGCTCTAGATTAATAAACTATTTTCAGTCACGTATTTTTAAGTAGAATATGAAACTTTCACTGGTAAGCACTTTTGATTATTATAGTCAGACACTACAAAAATATGTATTAATGTATAGATATTGTTTATTAAGCATTATTTATGTAGTCCTAGAGGAACAACTTATAGTAAAGCTGGAAATTCCATCCATAACTTGTGAGCATTTCAAGAAATTTGCTGTTGTTTTTAATAACAGCCAACAAAAGAACCTGGATCAAGAAATTTTGGAAATCAATGGCGTATACCAAGAAAATTCCTTTCACTATGCTCTAGATGTTTATCCTCGAATTAAGGAAGCGATTGTCCAGTCTGTGTCAGATCTGGCTCCTTCAGAAGATGCAAAGAGGAGTCTCACAGATTTAGATGAGCGTGGTGTTGAAGAACCTGCCATGGTGTGGCCATCCTTCCTTTCAGGCAATCCAGAAAATATCAATTGCCTTTTCTACTAAATTTGCCTGAGGATGTGTCAGAGGAGTACTCTAAAAGACAGTTTCTGCTGTAGAATGTCACAGCCTGCCTCTTCGAGGGCTTGATAACCAAGCGGCTGGCCAGTAAGAAATGTGCTTATCCACACGGTTTACTGTCTGTAGAACAGGGATGCGAACCTTGGGTTTTGAGAACAGCACTTTCGCTGCGAGCCATCCTCTGAAGGTTGTAGTTGCTAAGTACAGGCAATCCTTTACTGCCCAGCACTTAAGACTATAAATTACACAGAGAGGAATGCAAATCCGTGGTCTGCTTTATGCAAAATAGCCCTAGTATTGGCAAAAGCATTTCACTGACATCCAAAATTAGTATGATGCCCTAACATCCATGTTCTGGCTGAGCATTTTAAGGGTTTCATCAGTAACAAAGTATTAAATGAAGTCTCTTCATTCCTCTCTGCTCTGAAGGGAACAAGGAGCTCCTCAATTCAGTAAGGGAAACCATGGAGGAAGCAAGCCAGAGAAAGCTACATCAGACATAAGCAGACATCCACTTTAAAGTAACACAAAAGTTATTACCTCTCTTCATATCCTACTGCAGCTTACCCTACTAGGGCAGGAAAATCCATACAGTCTAACAAAGGATGCCAGATGGAAAATTCCACGGAGCTTAATTAGCTCACTGCTATTCCTGGATGACTGATACTGATGCAACTGTAAGATGGAGATTTTTCTTATTTTTCCTAACACACATTTTCACTTTAGTTCTTAAAGGTGTAATTGTTGCTCAAGGAAACATAAAATCCCCAAACCTAAACAATCAGAAAAAAGTACAAGATAGGAAGTGCTCCTCTAATTTCAGAAACCAAAATAAACATTATTTTCTCAGGCTACAGTGGGTACTTAAATCAACAACCTGCTATTTTTTTTGTGAGTATTACTGCATGATATATAATGGTTTCCTATGTTTTATATGAAATTGAAAGAAAAATAGTAAAAAGAGACTGAAGGTAGTAAAGATAGTAGAGTCACACACACACATGAGCAAAGCTGAAGGTCTGGAGAATGCTGAGAACCTGCAGAAAAATATTAGTGCCTGAAGACAGTGATTAGTAAAACCAAAATGAACATCAGAGCAGGAAAAGAAAAAAAAAATCAAAGGCTTGTGAAATTCATGTGAAGAACAAATGAGGCAGCCTCACTCAACTACAGATAACAGCAGACAAATCAGATAGATACCCAAGAATTAGCATGACAGCATTTTATATTTATTTTGTGAAAGGTTAAGTAATGTTCTCATTTACCTCTGGCAAAAATATACCACACAGAGAGGCCTTCCCAGACTACTTTGAAATTAGAAAGAAAAAAGCTCAATTCCTCATCCAGTACTTCACTTTGGCTTCACTAGTGGTGAGGCAGTGGAAGAGGCTGCCCAGGGAGGTGGTAGAGTCCCCATTCCTGGAGGAGTTCAAAAAATGTGTAGATGTGGCACTTGGGGACATGGTTTAGCAGGCACGGTGGTGTTGGGCGGATGGTTGGACTTGATGAACTTACAGGTCTTTTCCAACCTATGATTCGATGATTCACTTTTCCTATTTTAATACTACATGTCTCTCATTCATGTTTTTTTTTTTTTCAAAAAGGCATTTTATTGTCATTGATGTCACTGATCCAAAAGAAAGAACCAATATGGCTCAAAAAAATTATCATCCTGTCAGCTAGTCTTATCAGAAGATAGACATATATGTAGTAAGTACGAAACCAAACTTGCATTTCATTGCCAAACTGTCTCGTCAAGAAGATACATTCACTACCCTCTGCTTTACCACACTCATGAAAAATCTAACCATCCACAAACAATTAAAGGTTTTGGGGAGAATCCCCTGACCGTTCAAACATCATCACAGAGAGCTCTGCATTTAATATTTAACAGAAAGCACTCCCATGATCTCTTTTACTTTAACATGATGGAGTGGAATTGATGCTAAAAGACAAAGTTGCTCATCGACATGTTTGCCGCCATCTGGTCGCCATGACCAAGCACCGGCTGCGACACCATGTCTGACACAGCACACAGCAGAAGAGTAGTGCTGGAAGGAGCAACTTGCTCTAAAGCACAAGCCAAAACTGAAACCTCGCTTGTGGAGAAAGGATGGAGAGAAGGCAGGACAGGAAGGCTGTGACGAGAAAGGGGAAGCAGCAGTGCACGCAGTACCGTGGAGAAGAACTGCAGACTCCCAGAGCACAGTCTGTAGGTGAGAAGGACCAAGAAGACAGAGTGGACGAAAAGACAAGAACACGAACTAGACTTAGACCTACCATGGGTGGGAGAAAGCGTGCTGGAGAGACATTATAGCAAGTCAGAAAGAGGGCAGAACACAAGAATAGGGAGGAAGAGAAACTGGGAAACTCTGACAAGAAGCCAAGATGGTGGGAAACAAATGCCCAGAAAGTGTTTGTACTCCAGAAGAACAGATCTGCTGAAGAACCAGATGAAACAGGTATCTGTTTGTGATGGGAAGTCCTGAAACAGCCCAAAGGTGCATGTTATAAATGAGATCTACAGAAAAAGAAAAATGAAATTCATTAAAAATTCATCAACAATGCTACATAGCTAACCTTTATTCTGACACTTCTTAACCTCTGAAAACTAACCACAGCAATTCAGTAAGGTTATTTTAGGCAATTTCTGTCATATTTTTAGAATTTTTGAAGACATGTATTCTTTCTCACATACTATTTTACAATTAGCAATCATGAAGAAAAAGGACTGTGAATAGTCACAAGAAAAATCCTAATTAAAGATTGTGGATAGGGATAGAAAAGATAGTAGAATCTTAATACAGGAAGAAGAGATCCTATACACATTCCAGAAGCAGTGCCCCATTAAACAATCATCTCTGCTCTGCAACCGATAAACACAAAATACAAAGGCTGAGAAGAAACAAAGAAAATAATTCAGTTTAACACCCAGAAGGTCTATCACGCACAAACAATTAAAAATCTGGATTTGACTAACAGAATAAGCTTTTTGACTTTTAAGTTTGTTCCACAGATAATCAAGGTACAAAACAATCTGGATTCTCAGACAACACTGTTGCTTCAAATGGTTTGAAACCCTGACATTTAACCTTCTATCTTAAAGATTTTATAAATCCAAGTTAATAAACTTATCAGAATACGGGATGCTTTAAAGTGCTTTGCCATTAGCTTACAACCTGTAAGCACAACACCAAAAAAAGAGCAAACTCATGAAATGGTGTTGACTTTAAACTGTGAATTTTTTTTTTTAAAAAACAAACCTGTGCAGTGATGAAGCGATAAATACTTGCACAATTTTTAACAGCATGAATTAACTCTTTAAAAATAGACAATGTGTGAATAGCTCCAAATATCTAAGTCTGCATATGTACAAGTTTCTTACCAGCTACTGGCAAATCCAGCTTTGCTCGTTTCAATTCTGACATAGAATTTTGGAGCTGGTCTATTACGAAGTCATCTTCATAGAAGAAATCCTTGGCTAAAGAATCCTGCAGAAATTCTACAAGCTCTTCCATTTGCAATTTCATCAGATGCTCTATATAAGAAGAAAATATTATACATTAAAATATCTTGATTATGAATGATGGAAAATGTACTTAAGACATTAGATGCTTTTGTTTTTCAAGTAGAATGAAAAACTGTTATTAATTAAGCAGATAACAGAATTCTACACCAGAAACCTACAAAATGCATTAAAAATTCACTTGCAAATCAACATGGAAATGCTTTTTATTTGTCATTCTCTACATAGGGCAATGTTTTCCAAGAAGGGCCATCTTCAGAAGACTAGCTACAAGTCACCCTCCTTCAGCCTTCTTATGTCCAACAGCTTCAGGTCTTTGTGTTTCAGCCTGCATCCTCAAGTTACAAAACACTGCTGTAGATCTTTACAACATATATCATCTCTCTGATTAAGACCTTTGAAAAGCAGTAAAACATTTTAAAAATTGATATTTACAGTATCCTCATGCACAACTGAATTAGCTTCCAGTGAAATGATGATGGCAGTTCACACTTCAGAACCACTGCTTCAGGCTCTCTGAACATTCAGGTACTTTTTGCTACTTCCATCAAATTCAGGTCATATTTTGAAAGTCATTTTACAGTTATCAGATTACTTTTCTTTCCCTTTTTACACAGCAGTAAGGCCGTGTTTCCCACAAAAACCTATTTGACATGCAAGGCTAACCACATACCTATGTAGCTTCTTTAAGCATATGTATGCCATCAAAAATTCCAGAATCTACACTTTCTATACAGAAATCATAAAAAGATGGTTTTGCACTGGAATAAAAATGCTCTTGGCATGCATTCCACAATGGCACTTTGGCTGGATAGCTATACCATCGATGTTTTTAAGGGTAGACAGGAGACTGGAAAACAAATCAGCATCCATCTTCTGCCACCTCCTCTGTCAGTCCTCTAATCTCTTTGCTGCCAAAGGTATTCTTGGTGTTTTTTCTCGGTGTCTCAGACTTTTTCCTCAGGTTTTTTAATGTAAAAAGAGTGGTAAGTAAAAAAATTTTCAAGTAGATGTCTATCTGCAAATAAGGAAGAGGAACCAAAATGCTAAACCTAACAATTCGTCTCTAAATGTTTAGCTTTCTTAAGTGCAATAATTAAAAAAGCAACCTTTTTCATTTTTCAAAGCAGTTTATGAACAAACTAATGAATACACCCCAGTGAGACACTGAGGTAGTATCACCACAGTTCAAGGAGGGTAAACTAGCAAGCAAATTAAGACATCAATTCTGCAGAGCTCCATGCAGATCTCTGAATTCACATAGAGTGAAATGATTTCACTAAGAAACCCAAAGTCCCAAAGTAAGGCTGTATCAAACTCAAGCTACTAGATACCATCCCAAGAAATGCTCAAGTCTATTTAGAAGCTAACAGCCAACCTCAAAAGCTTTTTGGATCCTTTGGAACTTAAGGTGCTAAATCACTTTGGGTAACCAGGCATAGATGCTTTGCACAATTCTTCTGTTCGAATTCTCAAATTTTACTTTACTCGAAGGCAAGAGATGGAACAGAAGGCCATCCAGGCATACCACAGAAATTCTGAATTTTAACCACATTCTTGGACAAACAGCGGTACAAAGAGAGACATACACTGGTGATTCCTCATTGACAAGTTGTTTGCTGATAGAGTTTCAGGTATTTAGTGGCACACAATGGTTTCTTCGTGCACTTTTTCTGATTAACTTCAATCCTGTAGGGGCTAACAAGCCATTTCCAAACCATGGAACTACGCTTTTTTCCCCGTTGTTTAACCAGCAGTATAGCTCACCTCACATCAAACTTTCTTACTGTAATAAATATTTTTTCTTCGGCAATCACACACACTAATAAAGCAAAGATTTTGATCTTTTTGTGCATAAAGAAAGAAAAATACCTGTCAAAAACAACATAAGGGAAATGGGAAACTAAGATTTTCACAAAAGGTCAAACAACACAAAATAAGAACAAAACCAGCTGAATCTCTTTAGCATTCAAACATTTGAGAGATTTCTTACTTCTGTGTAACTTCAGAATTGTGTAAGACATAGCAGTGAGAATCCGCTCTCCTTCAAGTATGTAGATATCCCATATCCTGAGGCTTAATGTAAAGGGAGTCTGCAACAACAGAATCAGGCAACACTGTGAAAACAGTCTGTCCCAAGTCACAATTAAAAACAGAACTAGAAAATGAAAAACATACTCACACGATCAAGGAAACATTGGAAAAACCACTTTGTTGTGTAAAAGCTAGTGGACATATCCTGGGAGTCCTGTAAAAAATGCAGAAGTTTAAAAATACTCACAAAAATCAAGTAATGCCTAGCACTGTGCATGAAAAAACATTTTCACCTTGAGGCCAATGGACCCAATATTCACCATAAAGAAATAACTTAACTACATGAAACAGCATTACTTCAATCCAACAAATGCAATTTCTGTCTTTTATAGTTTTCCTTCATCAGCTTCACCACCTGAAGAAACATGCATTTGGAGATGCAGAGGGTATTACATCTCAGACCTCCAGCTTATTCTTGTGAGGAAGAGGTAGCAGAGGATTAAATTTTAGCAGAGGATTAAATCTTCTCTCAAGAAAATAAATCAATAATCTGGAGCAACCAAAGTTCAGGCACTGGTTCCATTTATTCTTTCATTTCTCTGTAGCAAGGCTGCCAATTCATGCCAAAGGTTGAAAAGATTTTGTGGCAAGAATACTTCTCTACCAGAAACCAGCCAAAAACAATGAAATTCTTCAAACACATGACCTCAAAACAGCACTCAGACTGATAAGGAATTCCATTCCTTAATTAAGGGGCCTAATTTCCCCTAGAGCATAGATGGTCCAACTGGTATGTCACCCCATCCAAAGATGGCTAAAGCTTCTTTGCAGTTTCATGGAGCTCTTTGAAGTTCTTTGCACAGTTAGAGGAAAAGCCAAAGTAAAAGCTGAAAAGTTAAGAAATCCTGAATCTTAACTTAGGGATAACATCATATTCTTTGCTTGCCACATTCAGCTTTCCCAGAAGTTCCAAGTATACAAACACTGAATAAGCAACGGATCAAAACCCTCTGGTGTATCTGCAGGCTTTACCTTCATCTTTCAGCGAGTTAAAATGGGTGCATCTTAGCGATACATTCACAGTAAGAAATGAGGAAAAATATTTCTTAATATAATTGAAACAATCTTTATGAGATTTTCATTTTGAGAGTCTTTAAAAAAAGCAGACAGAATATAGAACACCTTATTTTGAGATTTTTCTAAGCTCTATGAATGGCTATCAGCCTACTTATATATCTATGTATATATAATGGACCCTGCCTCTCCCCGATAAAAAGTCTGATTGCTATTAAATTTAATGCCACTAAACTAATTCACACAGAAATAGAACTAAGTTCTGATTTAAAACTCAAATGAAAAAAAATATAATAAAGAGAGTGGATCCCTCTAAACAAGTGGCCAAGAACTTTCTTTTTCAAGTGACCCAAGGCGGGTGGGGGGGGAAGATGGGGGACAAATGAGAGAAAAAAAAGTTCTTATTTACTAAAAGCAGTAATAAGAGGTATATAAGCAATACACAAAATCTAATAACGTGCCAGCTTCAGGTCTTACCATCTCAATCACATTAATTATTTTGGGATTTTTAGAAAGTATAAGGGCCTTTTAACATTTACTGTTGAAACCACCCAAGCTTCTTGTGTTTATTCTATACTTCGTTCCTAAAAATGTAACAACCTCAAAAATGAGAATAAGACTATATTTCCGAAGAAGAATCATCATCTTGCATGTACTGTAAAAACTAAATCCACAAGAGAGTCAAGTTAGCTACAGAACTGGTCTTGATCTATTTTCAATTTTTTTTTTTTAATATGACAAGATCATCTTGCATGACCTTTTAACAGAAGAGTGGGGGTTTTTTTAACCAGATCCGTCCAATTCCATGTTATGAGCAGGTCTTACAGCATGTTATTAAAAAAAGACATTAAATTCTATTTTACGATACAACAGGCACACCTTAGCTGCAACTCATCATTGCCAAGGTGCTAGTCTCTAGTCTGCTCCCAAATAGTCTTTTTTTCTTTTTCTAAGGAGATAAACATACTAAAGAAAAAATAACATAGTCCTAGGAAGGTAATGTTTGTAAGCAGCTATCACTCTTCGAAGATGTTGCTGCAACTGAGCATCTCTTACACTACCTTTTAAGACTGTGATTGTAAAAGAAAATTCTTGATGACTATTGGAAGGGTATTCTCCCATTAGAAAAATAATTTGTTCCTTAGAATAAATACAGCCAATAGTAGCAAAAAAAAAAAGCATATTATTTCCTATTTAAGAGAAATAGAAGAGAGAACACTCAACGTTTAGCTTTGTAAAAATATTAGTATGTGCAAATTATAGAAGGACCATTAACTCCTCTTCTACGGGTTCTTTTTTACAGAGAGATTAAAACTGGTTAGTTGCAAAGTCACCTCTGTCCAGAGAAGAGCCACAAAGCTCTACACACATTAAACTCCTCATAAAATTTTTTAACATCAGCTTGCTATACAGCAGTTTGCACAAGGCCAGGGAGAAGGATCACATACTTTCCTTACCTCAGAGGTCAAAAGTGAGCCAAACACACAATTTAATTACTCTTGGGACCCAAATTATCATAACTCTGCTGATGTGCACTATAACTTTGTCTTATAATGAAAACAACAGCACTTCTGCCTCTTACAGCTTTGCTTTTTTTTCCAAGGTTTGAAGTATTCTTAATCTAGTGGGTTAACCTGACTGAAACAAGGTAGCAAGCTGTAAATGAATATTGCTTTTATAGTGATACAAATACTTACCAAATGCTGCTTAAGTCTGGACAAAAATTTTTTCAGAATTTTGTCATGATGCTCTTGAAACCTCAACAGTTTTGGAAAACCAGGAATAAAAAAACCTAAGAAAAAAAGTTGACCATTTAACAGGTGTAAATACTACAAAAACGACATAAAAAAAGGCATTCAGAGCTCTGCGAACATTACCCTTCTGTAAGACCACTGGATCAGAACAGATATTCATAGAATATTATGATGTCCTCATACGCTATGCATGTACTCCTGCCCAAACGACTTCAGCAAAACATCAATACATTCCCTTAGTGACTATTATTACGTCAGTAATGGCAGATGGCAGCAGATCCATCAGTCCAATGTTACTCTAATCACTATAAGATCATGGGGAAACCGAATTTATAATTATTCTTTAAAAAACAAAACAAAAAACACAACCCACAGGGACCAAAACTTTTAAAAGCAAAAAGACATAAATCAGGATTATGCCCAGCAAATCCATGATAGAAGGGCAAACAGCACAGGCAGCTCCTAGAACTGTCTGCATTGAAAAAAAAGACCATAAAAGAAGACAAGAGGGATATTCTACCAAGACAAATATCATGACTATATACTATAAAGTAAAGACTGTGAGCTCACACAACTGAAACTAAGGGCATATAAAATATCTCGAGTACTTTTAGTGATCGTATGCTGGGAAAGAAAAGCACTAACATCTCCTTCCAATTGAGTTATCAGCAGAGTTAAAAAAAGGCTCAGAGCAAACACATAATACCAGCCAAAAAACTTGAAATGTAAAAGAAAGCTAGCACAGCTACACAGCAGGAAAAGAAACCATTCAAAGAAGATCCTTCAAAAAGCTGAAGCTGTGTTCAGATCAGAAAGAGAGATGATCAAACACTGGCAGTACAAAAATGTGAAAAAGCAAGCCTCCTCCCTAAAAAACAGCTTACAAAAGGCATTAAAAAAAATACTAATCGACGTATTTTCAGACACCTTGGAAGCAGAAAGCCTGACAGAGAATTTGTAGGTTCAACAGTCTGTGAAGATTTGTAGAAGTACTCAGACAAGATAAAGTCTTGCATGGAAGACGCTGGGGAGGTTCCCAAGTCAGAACCCTGAGCAGCTCTAAAAGAGCTCAGAGACGAACCAGCCAAAACACCGATTCTATGAAACCTCTTGCTTAAAATAGTCTGGAAAGTGGGTAACATGACGTCATCTTTTCTTAAACTGTTTGTCAGTCCAATATTCAGGCCAATACTCCAAGAAGAAATGGACAGAAACCATAATAAAGAAAGTTGGGGCAAGTGGAATCCAGACGGATGCAATGCAGAGAAGAATCAAGATGGTTTTTAGAAAGAGAGGTCATGTCTCTTCAATCTACTGGGCTTCACTGCAGAAATCAGAGAGCATGTAGGCACAGAGAGGAGTGGCTATTGTCTACTGGACTTTACAGAGGTACTTAATTGGTTCTGTCATCAAAGTAGCTTCGTCTCTTCAGTCCACCCCCTAAAGCAGCTAATCCAATTAGTTAAAAGATAGCAAAATAAAAGAGAGAAAAAGGTTTCACCCATGAAGTTGCATAGGAGCTTGTGCTTGGACCTAAGCTATCTGACACGTGCCATGTGTCCACACTGCGAACAATCAGTAAAGTCCTAGCTATCCTGATTGGACTGGAAAATCTGGAAAAGGCAAGAAATCACAGAAATTAACAAAGTATTCAACCAATTCTGTGTCAACAACAGACTAAAACGCTGTGTCTGACCAGCCTGCAGCAAAGAAACAGCTGAGGGGAAACACCACCCAGTGCCAGCGGTGAACAGGTTATAAACATTCACTGTTTTCTAAGGTAAAATCTAGAGGGCAAAATCTAAAGTTTGTAGAGAAACCTTCCTGTGGCAGAGCCAAAACAAAAATGGAAAAACACAATCCATAGTCTAATGTAATGAATTATTTAAGGAAGAAAAGTCTACTGGAGACTATTAAAAGCAGAACAGATTTCCATCTCGAGAAGTTCCTCCTGAAACTCTTTCAGCCTCTAACAGATCACCCAGGAGGTGGTGATCTTTGGTTGCCTTATTCTCAGACGCTTCACTGAGCACCCGTGGCTGCTCACTATCAGAGACAGGACACTGGGTTAAATAGGTCTAGTACAGCAATTCCATATTCTTAGGATTAAAAAAGGCTACAAAAAAACCACAACGTTTTTTACTTGTAAATGACAGCCAGTATGGAAACTGCAAGAACAAGTATGGACCCACAGAACACACAACACGTCAAAAAAAAAAAAAAAAGAGTCACTAACAAAAGTCCCAACCCAAAAAGAAAACTCTTTCCAGTTACCAATTACATATTTCAGGGCATGGTCAATAAGCCACAAGATTTACTATCTCAGATTCACACAGGTTTGGTATGTCATAGATACAAATGCACGTTCTATCATACTTAAGTGTCAGGTTGCATATCAGGAAATTTTACTAATATAGGTGAGGTTTGGGGTTTTTTTAGTGTAAACAGTGAATGACTGCATCAATGCTAATTAGCCATCATTAATGCCATTCAGAGGTGCTTTTTCCATGGAAAGCTGCTCTTTCAATTTACATAGACCAACTCATTAGCTGGAATTTTTAAGATTATAGAAAGACCAATGGAAAGAGCCTTCAAAAACCTAGATCATTTCCAGGGTCAGATACCTATGTTTTATCATTTAGAGACTTCACATCGTCCATACAATATGAAACATTAGAGAGACCAAATTCACCCCTTGATTCCAAATGGTGTTCTGCTAGAAATTAGTCTGGCTATGTATCTGAGACGCATGGGTTGCACCCAAAAAGCATTCCAGGTTTCCAAATCACAGGTAGAAGAGAAAAAACAGATGAAAAACCTTGTCTGTGAGGAGGAACTTCTAACCATCTTACTTTTGTCAACAGGATTTTAATCGAATTACTCAGCCCACCCCTATAACTTCCATAGAGAGATGCTCATTTCAGCGAACCGTCTGATGGTCAGTGGCATCAAGTGTAATTATAAAAGTTTTCCTTCATGAATATCGGCAATTTAAAATTGAAATGGTTTAGACTTTCAAGAGTTAGCAAACTGTGCTTGAAACTACTTTCCGCAAAGAAGAACACAGAAGTGCAGTTGTATCAGTTAAGTCAGTTTTAAAGTTACTCTTCCAGAATCTACAGTGATATTTAGAGAAATGCTGTACTGTGTTATAAACTCATTTAAAATTTATAAAGCATCATAGGATATATAGGTTGGAAGGGACTACTGGATATTATCTGGTCCAACCTGCTGAAAGCAGGACCTTAGATTAGGTTGGTAACATTTAATAAATGATAAATTTGTAACATTTCAGTTATAATTAACATTTTGTCAGCATATCCTTAAATGAAAACTTCCTTAACAGATGTTGCCAAGACAGCTTCAATGTGTGTATAAACCTGTGGCACGATGGCCGGTATGCCCTGTGGAGGAACTCGTCAAGCCTTGGGCTACCCAAAGCCCCCTTCCTTCCCTCTCTAATCGCTTGACAGGCGTGTGCCCTGTAATTGGGGGTGGAAAGGAGAAGGGAAGGAATGAAGGAGGGAGAGAGGGAGGTCTGAGCGGGGCATTCAGTAACAGTTCAGGCAGTGCACTGACTCCCATATGTGCACCAGCGACACACCTGCCGGTGCAAGTCCATCACCAGCTACCAGGTGAACCCTCTTGTTCACCACAGCAAGTTCAAATGATGGCTACAAAACCAGCCTGAGAAATTCGTGTTAAGAGTTCTCCCTTAGCATCACGTTCCAAGGTTAGGACTCTTTCCTGTTTTTAAAAAGGTGACATGGACAAAACACTATGACACAAAATCTGGGAAAAGTTTTTAAATCTTGTTTAACAGTCTACGGCATCTTCAAAAGGCAACTACGCCTATGCAAAGCTCCCATGTACCAAAAACTGATCAACTGATTCAGTATATAATGAGCTGATTTAGACTTACTCCCCAAAACAAAACACCTGAAATTTTCTACAATCTTTGAGGAGCTCAACAGTCTACATAGTTGTAGCTGCATAGCTCTTGATTATTATTAAACCTATAGATGTTTTGCTTTTAGTCTGTGTTATCATTGTGTAAAGCTCCAAGTCTTTGACTTCTGATGAATTCAAAATTTCACTTGTGACACTGATCCTCACGTCAGATTGCACTTTTTTTTGTTTTAAAGGCAATAGCTTCGCAGAAGTATAAACAGAAAAAACGTTAACTAGCACTTCATTTTGGGGGTAGAGAATATCCAGGAACACTGAAAGGCAAGGGAAGGAAGATATCACAGTATAAGAAAGTCTCAAGCAGGCAAAAGGAGCTAACACCTGTCGGAAATTTGCTAAAATGCCCAAGTTCTACATAGTATTTACTTCTTCAGGCCTCCGAGAACTACAGCGTTCTGAATCTCCACATCATTAACATCTACAAAAGATGCTGGAATTCCTGGAGTTGTTCCATACCAATAGCCATGGAATATGCATAGACCATACTAAATTAGGCATGGAAAGCGAGAGCAACCAATAACACAAAAGTAACAAGACCAGGAGAGCAGGAAACGCTGTGCGAGGCAGAGATAAAACCAAGAAACCCGAAGTTAATGTCCAGATAATACTAGATGTGGATTCCTGTCCTGCCAAGTGACAGCACGGGTGCAATATTTTTTTAACAAATTCTGTATTAGGTTTCCACTACTATTTTCTTGCTATATAGATGTCTGCATAACCACTTTCAATCGGTTACATTCCCTGAGAGATTAAGATTTCTGATTTTCATTAAGAACTATCTGAAAGATATGACATATAAAAACATTATGGGTGAGCTCCTGTAACATCCAGTGCCCCCCCGCGCAGTATAAAGCTCCCATTACGTCTTAATTTGACTACACAGACAGAACAGTGTAGTTCCATCTTCAGATAATTTACAACTTACATAGGGCAGGTTGAAACCTAACATAGTCCTGTGCAGCCTGCTGTAGGTGACCCTGCTTCGGCAGGAGGGTTGGACTAGATGACCCACAGAGGTCCCTTCCAACCCCGAACATTCTGTGATTCTGTGATATACCAAGTGACATGAAACCCCATACCATGCATAGCATGCTTTGGACCAGAGAGAAGTTTCACCAAGGCCCAGAAGGCATCTTCTTCATTCATGTACATCAGGAGCAAAGCTGTGATCTGGCTCATTCCCTGACAGTATCCAACTTCCTGAAAATCAGACAGTCAAAATATTAAAACGCTGAAAACAAAAGCCCCATAACCACAAGCTGTTAGTTTTTTCTTGAGCTAGGGGAAGAAAGAGGATGCCTGTCCTGACAGCATACGTTCCCTAATTATGGCATCAAACACACTTCATATTTAAACATTTAAAATACTGATAGATAGAAGGGATTATGCACAACCCCCCAACTGAAAAGTAAACTGGAAATTCTGATTGTTCATTAGAACTCTCTACTGATGCACAACATCCTTGCCAGCATTAATAATTTCAAGTAACTGTATCATCTTATTCTCCGAATGGATGTGTTTTGCATTTAGTTGTAATTTGGGGTTTTTTAGGGGGGAAGGAGTCTTGCTTTATTTTGCTTTACAGTCTGATAAACACCATCTGATATAACTACAAATGTGCTCAAGTTTAGCAGCCCACAGCAAGCAGATGTATCAAACTCGAAGAAAAAAGTTTTATTGTTCCAAAACTGAACTTGAGTGTTTCCTCTGCTATTAGCTTTTACTTCTATGGCAGGAACCAACTGTCACTACCATTTAGCTGCTCAGATAACCCCACCAATAAAGTATTTGTAAGGACAATGACTTAACTGTTGAGTAAATTTTTTCAGGTTTACAAGTTCTTAGCAGAACTTAGCTCTGGAGATAAAACCAAAGCATAACTGCTATACATTTAGAGAAAAAATGCAACAACAGAAGTGCAAACCAAAAACCTCACTGCAGTTTTCCCATCATTATAGTTTAACAGCTGATTTTAAAGAACATTTTTCATGCAACTTGAAAGATACTAGTCCAACATTCTGTAGGAGATCTACAACGGTCCTTCCAGAATTTTATTTCTCAGAGTGTCAAGGCTGCTTACAGTGAAAAGCTTAAGACAACATAACAAGTGAAAGACAACGAACTCCAGCAACGTGACTTCTTTGCTGGGCCAGCAATTGCAAGGAGACAGAAACTGAAACAGGACAGCAAGGTTACACCCTAGAACTCTGAAAAATGAAACAAAGTGGTATTTAATTAGAGTAACTGCTTACTTTCACTGTCATCTTTTTAACTTTACATATTTTTACATTGAATTCTAGGGAGCTGCTGATGGATATAAAATGAAATATGATAAAAATTATCAACACGGGCAAAAGGAATGAGGGGATAGTGCATTAAAGCCACAGTTAAATGTGGACATGATAGAATTTCTGTTTCTTCTATTTTTAACATGCAGCCAAAAGACATTACAAAACACAAAAGTTTCTAACCCTCATGATATAGTCTAGAAATCCCACTTACAGAAATCCTCACTCAGGACCAAACTTAGCCATGGAACATACTGAAACACGTATATTGGAGCATACCTAAAAGAGGGCTTAAGTAAAGAAGATGCAACCTTTAAAGCCATTTTCTGTTTGCTAGAACCCTCCATACGAAATACGCCTGTTTACTCCAATATGCGTCTTTCTGCAATGTGTTTTCCCTCCCATCATTCAAATGACCTTAATGGGACCATAACGGGGGTAAAACATCCAGCACAGCACAAATTCATTATTGTTATTAAACACAATACTTAGTTTCGGGGCAAAACTGTCTGCACAGTTCAGTCTGTCCAATAAGATACTCATAATCAAGATGCTTTGGTTTATTTTAACTATAGCTCTAAACATGTCAACAAACAAATAATTTATTTCTATGTACTTCCAGAGGTCTCTGAAATATTTGTTGTTGTTTTCTTTTTAAGGGAGAAAGAAGATACAGAATTGCAAGTTATTATTTCATGGCATGTTCAGAAAAACCATATTAAGTGTGAAGTTACACAACTTACCGTATTATATATGGAATATGCAGCTAAAACATGGAATAAAGACTGTTGCCTAGAGAAATAAGAGTAGAAAAGGAAAATACTGTAATATTGTCTTTTGTAAAAACAGAAAAACATAAAAGTAGTGAAATGTTTTGGAGACCTGTTTCCCCAATTTAACTTGTCTAGCACTATAGACCAGGACAAACCACACTTTACAATGATATATGAGCTTCTCATTTCAAACCCACATTATATCTAGCACTTTTCTGATATTTTACATGTTGAAACATTTCAGAAAATACCTACAATACTTTGAGAAGGCAATGGTGTCAGATCATCATTTTTACAGACATGTAAAGTGAAATATAGGATGGACTACATTTCAAACTGATTTATTCCGAATGCCAAACTTGAAACACTCCAGACCAGATTTCTGTGCTTGTAGAATGCTAACAGCTGTTTCTAATTTCAAACAGAGCTGTAGAAGAGTTGAAATACACAAAGCACGCACAAAGGTGTCTTAATCTTGGCACCCAAATTAAAGGCTGCTTTAGTGGCTGCTGCTGTCGCACAGAAGAAAAACAACATCAACTCTGACTCGCCATCCTACGCTTGGTCCTTCAGAGCGTGCCGACCTCCGTGTACTTCAGAGTCAGAACTACAAAGAGCATTGTACAGGTCCTTTCCCTTCCGTAAAAGCAGTCTAACTTGCGAAGGGAGTAAGACCAAAAAAAAAAAAAAACCCTCACAAAACCCCAAACAAAACCAAACTCAGCTCTCCTCCAACTGGGATATCCAAGTAATAGTGGAGAGCTTTCATATTGAATTTTTAAACTCACACCTACTTCTTGCTGGGGAGAGGATTTGGAAATCTGAATGCCTACTTTCATCTGCAGCTAAAACTGCTAAAATTTCAATGCTGAGTTTTGCATCCTGTCCTTTTGCTGTCCCATGAAATTCCCTCTGCCTGTCACTAATCAAATGTATAGAAATAGATATCAGTAGGTTAAAAAAAGAAAGCATAAGCAAAAAGATGCATATTTTCTATTGACAAGAGGATGTATACTTGGAGAATTTTTCCAAAACATCTAGATTACGGCATTTTTATTTGCCCTCCTGCAGAACACTGAGGCTTAGCCATTCTTCAGTAACTGAAGTGTAACCTAGAATACCACATATTAAGGTGGAGTCTTATTTTACAAGGACAAACTAACAGGTCCCAAACGTACACAGGAATCTTCTATATATTCAGCTGACCATATGAAACCCAACATAAGAGCTCAATCTCATTCCGAGTAAGATACATAAAATAATAGTAATTTTAGTACAAATCACACTAGATGATACCACTAAAGACGTGTAAAAGAATGAACCTTCAGAGACGTACAGTGTAGTTAAAAGTCAAACAAGCTACTGATTTACCCAGGGGACTTTATTTCATTGCTCTGTGAAATGATTTCTGAATTTTTCATCAAGGCATCACTGGAAATAATATATGTACAGTAATTCCAAGATCTGTTCCAAGTACGAAATTGCTTCATGCAGCCAAAGGCTTTCCTGTGGACTCTGAGCGCATGCTTACAACACAGGACTGGAGCTGGCCCTGCTCACGTTAACCCAAACCGATGGGGCAGCAAGCTCCTGGCAACACCTAACAAGCTTGCATAAAATCTAACGGAGGCCCAGAAGCAACGCAAGTCATTTCTGCAGGGCACTGTGTCAGGACTACGGGGAGGCGAGGCACGTCAGCTCAAGCACAGATAGCGCTGCACAAACACGCCTCAACCCCAGGGGCCGTACAGAGCTGCTCTCAGCGTGGGGATTCCTGCTTTGTACTCCACCCTGTGCTGCAGCCGTCAGAGAAATTCCCCGTATTTACAATTTGCCCACAAAATACCTAGAATAATAAGAAAATGTTTGGTTTATTATTACATTAAAGTCCACAGCTCTTTTAAGTATTGCTTTTTGAAAAGAGCAGACTACTGTAGAATCTGCCTTGGAAAGAAAAGGAGATTTAAAACTGAACTAATACAGTCACAGAAGGAAAAAAAAACACCCTCTGCATCTCAGCAGGGTGCTGATGCTGCAAGCTAGCAACAATGCTGATGTTTGTATCGCCACTTCTTTCACTATTAAGCATTTTTAAAGCTGACAGCTGCCTAATATTCCTTATGCAACGACAGTAAAAAAAAACCAAACACAACATTTTTAAGAAATTCAAAAGCATTAAGGCCTATATTTGTAAATAATTAAATGCTTACATCGAAAATACTGCTTTCTTTGGTTCCGAAATAGATACTAGAAGAGGAATATAAAATCCAAAGGAAGGCTAACATCTCTTGGGAAGATAAAAGTTATCAGAGATGCAAAAAGTTCTTTTGTTTTTGAATATACACAGTTAAATAAAATGATTGGGTAATAAATGTTAATTTATTAACTTAAAATTCCCAGGCTTTTCCAATTACAATATCTGAGACTGGTTTAACTAAATATGAAACAAGATGAGACCAGTTTAGAAATGGCTTTCTTTGGAATGCTACTGACCACCTCATAGTGAGGGAAAACTAGCTGGTTGGAAGTCACCACCTGGTTTTGTGTCAGTAACGGTAACTGCCTCATTGCACACAGACAATCCTGCCTAGGAAGTCTGGAGCCTACATTCAATACTCTTGCATAGGTCAAGGAGGCTTGAGGCAGACCAGAAGCTAGTTTGAAGACAAACAAAACAAAACCTTCTACTTTACTTACTTAACACCGTATCTGTCTCGAAACATGATATGATCTCTATATGTTCGATTCACATCAAGATCAATTTGCCTAATATCTGGTGAAGACCCTCGTGCTTGACACTTCAATTTCTGGGAAAACAGTAAAGAACAGAAATTAAGTTTAAAATTGTGAACTCTAAAATAGCAGAAACCTGCCCAATTGTACACCTGTACTGAAGTATTTAGCATCTCGTGTTTTACAACACTTAATACAGAACAGCAACTCACAAGATAACAATTTTAACTTCCAAAATATGCATATACATATACCAATTCTATAGAGTCAAAAATATTCACACAGTATAGATACAAAAAGGCCAATCCCATAACACACGGTTTCGTGACACACTGTTCACTACCCATATTCAAGGCTATGTTTCAGCATTTCAAATTTCTAATTGTCATTTCTCAGGTAGGCACATCACTGGAGAAAGACAGAAAACGAATTTTACTACTCAGGAACAAGAACCTAAGATGCAAGTGCTCCAGGACTTGACTTTCAGCAAACGATTTAGTGTGGTTTTCGTACTTTTCCTGCCTTTTTCTCTAACCAGAAGTAATAGCTACATAGCTGCCAGTTATTATCTAAGTATAGATAATAGACATCTCTCTAGTCATTTCCTCTCTGTTTCTGTTCTCATCTAATTTAGTTGTAGAACACCTCTACTTCAGCACTTGCTTGAACACTTTATAATTAAATCCAATTTTGCAATTGAATACTTAGGAAGCCTGCACAGGTTAGATTGCCACCTTATTTTTCCACACTTACAAGAATTTTCTCCTGATATTCATTCATTCTCACTTCTGTCCTTAAAAGTTGAGTTTGCAAGACATTTCTAACTGGATTCAACACGGTCTTTTGAAAACATTACATCTGAGTAATGTTTATTAGATCACTTCTTCTCTAATATTAGAGAATACCTCAGACAATCAAAAGGCAGAATTCTACAGATACTAGCTGCAAGAAAACAAAAAGGTCTAAAGATAAAAATAAGAAAAACAAAGGGATCAAACAGGGACCAATAACACCCATTTGGCCTGCTGAATACAACCAGAAGCTTCAGGCACGTAGGGAGTTACCTGTAAGTCACTGAACCAACTGGTAGCAGCCATTAACCAGCACAACACTAACCACCATCTCAGCTTCGTGCACCTTTCAGGATAGTTTAAAATACTAACATCCAGAATGATTTGTCCCCCAGACAGACAGAAAAGAATCGAAGAGAAAATATATAGTTTTAAGGTGGCATGAGGACCCAGAGCCTATGATTTGTTGGAATACAAGAAAAGCAGCACCCTGAGCCCTCACCATCGTGGGATTCTCTAGCGTGAGTGGAAAGAAAGGGTACCTGGAGGTTAAGAAACGGAAATGACAGACGATGAAAAACTGGGAATTGCCCTGCACAGAGAACTGAAAGCAGCTCTTTGACCTACAGCAAAAGTGTGTATTTTCGATCTCATTTTAAGGTGTGCAATATGTAAGCGATGCCTGTAATGAGGAGTGCTAATATCACTTCAGGGATGGGACAATGGAGAGCAGGAACATATCACAAATAACCAAGCTAGGATAATGATGGAAGAAACTCTCCTACTTTAAAATCTGAGCTACAAACACTTTTTTGTTTCGCACTGAGCACTAGGTGGCATTAATCACCTCTGAAGATGAATTCACCTACTTTTTTAAATGCTTCCAGTTTTACTCATTATTCTTTCCCACAACTACATTATTCAGAATGAACTCTGTTTCATCCCTTTTGGATCTGCCAGTAGTCTTACTTGAAAAGTTAAATAAACTGGAATAGTCAGAAAGAGCAGCCTATCAGACTAAAGAGCAATAAATAATTTAAGAGGAAGATCACAGAGACCAAAATCTCGATAACGTCAGTGCCAACATCAATCTTCTTTCATGGCCTTATAAAATCCCTTGTCTACTCAGACCCAAAGTCTCAGCTCCAAAAAAGAGCTATTAGGAAATGCCAAAATTAAACCAGCAACGCACTTCCTTGAAACTCCGGACATTATTTCTTTACAAGGCAAAGAACATTTAAGTTCCTGTGGGGAAAAATTCAAACACTCTACAGTACTAAATTGCCTTTGTGTTACCTAAAGTCTCCCTATAATTCCTCAGCAGAGAGAGAGACAGAGAGGAAAAGACAGAATTTTAAAGGATCCAATTCCCTTTCTGCCTTACTAGCCTGCACATGAACCTTACTGTCCACTCTTAGGTCTGAAGTTTAGCTCCGACGGCCATCAGCTGTGTTGACACACACAGAAACAGTAGGACTACTAACGAAAAATTTAGAGGAACATAACCACAATAATTCAGAGGTTGCTGCAACTGCTACTCAGAGTGAGGATGGGGGATGCGGGGGGAAGATATAGCTATTTCTTTATATTCTAAGTAGGAGATATATTTAAGTGGACGACTTCTGCCTGTAGAGTTTTGTGGGGTTAGCATCCTGCCATCAGGTGCATGTCTGAGAACACAATCAAGCACCCAGACAGTGCTTCATAAGGGATATCTAAGCTTCACTTGGAGATTAGACGGCAGAAAGACAGTCAGCTTGTTCTGGCTTCTAGAAGATTAAGGCACCGATCTCCATCCCCTCCAGAACACTGGAAGTCCTTGTAAGGTACCTGCTTAACAGACATTGCTCAGGGAAGACCTGTAGTTTCAGAGGTTTCTGTCTTCTTACCGGGACAGTAGTTTTGTATTATTTTGTTTTGCTTTGCTTTGCTTTTAGAAAGGCTTTTGCAAGGATTTGAGGATGGGAAAAGAAATGGAAAGAAGATCAAATTAATTACATGAATTACAGAACCAAAATATAAGCTGGAAAAGTGCTTTTCAATACAAGGCCTTTTTCCTAACTAAAAAAGAGCAGTAGAGTTTAATGTAATTTCTAATCCTTTTCAGGGTTTTTTTTAACACTGCATAACAACAAAAGCTTAATAAAGCCTATAGTCTTAATATCTGAAATTTTAAAATTAATTTTAATATTAAATGGAAATTCTACAAACTCACATCATAAAAGTCTTTCATTTCTTCTTTCATTTTAGGGACATCAAGTAGCAAAGACCAGACTTGCCCTCTGAACTGCAGTGGGATTCCTTTATAAATTCTCCTATGAAACTGTAAAAAGAAAAGAAAATATAAATGCAGTACAATCTACAATGTTCTGAACAAAAGGAACGCTGACATACAACATGCTAAAGTGCAAAATGCAATTATATCAATTGTCCTAGCAAAGGGATAACTTGCTGGGGACAAAGTGTTCCAGTGCCTTTCGGGGGACTGAAAGCACCCAGCGACGCCATCCGGGACCTCCGCTGGCAGAATCCCCCGGGGCCCAGGGAACAAACCGGACACAGAGGCCAAAGCATCACTGCGCAAGCGATGCTTACAAGCCAGGACTTCAGCACGTAGGAAGGCCTATCAAAACTGTACCACCTCTGCTGAGCAGCACTCCTTCTACAAATCTTGGAAAGACTACTCCAAATTTTGTAATTTAGACCCAAAGACTCAGATTCTTGGCAACACAGTATTTCAGGACAAGCCACAAATAACTCACTATAATTACCAACTATAAATGGGAATGGTGAAAGGCAAGGAGCAATATCAGAAAGATTTAAAGATTACCAGTAAAAAAAAAAAAAAGCATAATTGATTTTTGAATTCCTGTAAAACTGCAGCATGTGCTGAAAAGTATGTATGCGTACCAAATAAACATGAGATCACCAGAAAACCCAGGATGTGCCATTTCTAAAGCTAACAGATTTCAGATCATATTTCTAAACTGACCATCAGTTTCCTAAATGCATATTAAAACATTTGCATGTATAAAAGACATTCGAGCTATGGTTTCTCAGAATACAGAACAACCTACCAACACTGCATGCAATCCTTAGCTGTGAAACAGAAAATCAAAATGGAATTGAAATAAATTCAAAACATCCAAAGCATGGGGTTGTTTGGGGTAGGAAATAAAGCTGAAGGAGAAGAACAATCAGTTTCAGAGGACTTGTCAGCATTGACAGTTTTGTCATCTTCTGCACTTCCCAGACTGAAAACAGCCAAACACTAGTAAAGCCCTTGAAGTAGTAAGTAAAAACAGAGACAGAGAACTGTGGAAGTGCGTTTAAAATAAAAGTTTGAAAAACTAGTTGGCAAAAATAACTTTTAAAAGAGCAGAAAGGACAGAGAGACCAGCTGTTTCATCATCCCACCACAGCTGCATGGAGAAAAAAAAAAAAGAGAAGGAAAGCAACAATTTTCAGTAGCTAAGATCAGAATTATTGCACTACCTGACAGAATAAATCTAAACAACATTCAGAGCTTCTTACAAACCACGTTAGATCTGTATTCAGCTGACTCTGCTGTTCCAACTATTTTCTTATTTAGGCAGAGAAACAAGCTCTCAGTCACCCCAAGCTGTTACAAGATCCTGCCTACAGACTCAACAGAACATTAACACTAAGGACTTCCACTGTCTGCCTAGTATACGAGAGAAAAATGTAACTCAAGAACAGAACGTTCATGATGGCACAGGCTCTATTACACACATGATACATGGAAAGAAGTGTGAATAATTTTATGTATAATAGAAAACTGGGAGGAGTGGCTGATATGCCAGAGGGTCGCACTGCCATCCAGAGGGACCTCAACAGGCTGGAGAAATGGGCCAACAGGAACCTCATGGAGTTCAACAAGGAGAAGAGCAAAGTCCCGCACCTGGGGAGGATCAGCCCCATGTACCAGTACATGCTAGGGGCCGCCCAGCTGGAAAGCAGCTTGGCAGAAAAGGACCTGGGGGTATTGGTGGACACCAAGTTGAACATGAGCCAGCAATGTGCCTTTGCTGAAAAGACCGCAAATGGTATCCTGGGCTTCAGTAGACAAAAGTATTGCCAGCAGGGTGAGAGAGGTGATCCTTCCTCTCTGCTCAGCACTGGTGAGGCCACACCTGGAGTACTGTGTCCATTTCTGGGCTCCTCAGTGGAAGAGAGACATGGACATACCAGAGAGTCCAATAAAGGGCCACAAAGATGATTCAAGGGTCTGGAGCATCTGTCCTATGAGGAAAGGCTGAGAAAGCTGCAACTGTTCAGCCCAGAGAAGAGAGGGCTCAGGGGAATCTTGTCCATGTATATAACTACTTCAAGGGAGGGTGAAAAGAGGATGGAGTCAGGCTCTTTTCAGTGGTGTCCAGTGACAGGACCAGAGGCAATGGGCGCAAACGGAAACACAGGAGGTTCCCTCTGAACACCAGGAAACACCGGGAGGGTGACCAAGCCCTGGCACAGGTTGCCCAGGGAGGTTGTGGAGTCTCCATCCTTGGAGACACTCAAAAGCCATCTGGACGCGGTCCTGGGCAGCTGGCTGCAGGCAGCCTTGCTTGAGCAGCGGGGCTGGACCAGATGTGCCTCAGAGGTCCCTTCCAACCCCAACCATCCTGTGACCCCGTGTGATTCTGCCATTCTGTGAAAATGACATGGCTGCACTGCATCTCAGGCAGGAGGGAGGGCACACATACTTCACAGCAAAACTCATTTCTGACAATCATCCAGTCACCAAACAGTTCAAGAACATACAAAGGAGTAAACTGATTATTAGCTAATTGAACGTCTTTACTGTAAGTACCACACTACTGGCCTCTGCTGTCTTTTACTTCCATGTGTAATGTAAGGTTGAAAACCTGTTGAGAAATGCTGGGTTTGGGTCTATATACTTGCAGAATTCTAATCTACTTATTTGTTCTCTATGAATTAGTAATTAAAATAAAAAGTATAAAATTCAGCAAGTTACTTGACGTTTTCTTCTGCTTCTGGGGAGGTGAAATCATGAGTCATTCTTCAACAAATTCTTTAAACTTAAGGCTTTCTTAAGATAATAGCTCAAAACAAAATACAAGTATATAAACTCAAGAGTCCAGACAGTCGTTGTATGGAAACACGCATCATTCGAAAAATGGTGTCATGGAATCTGGGATGTTTCCAGCAGCGCAGGACACAGAAAAAAGAAAGTAATCCTCAGTAGATATAATTACATAAATGCAACTTAAATAAAAATACCAGTTCAAATTCTGTATCACATCCAAGCTGATACTCAGCCAAGGATAGTTGTCATCAACTCTTGCAATTACTACTAATATTGTTGCTTTTGAAGTAGACAGGACAAGCCCTACCAGCTGGGAATTCAAAAGGAGCTTCTCATGCAGAAGGAAATTGGACCTGTAAATTGGACCTTCCCATTGTGAAACCAGAGAATATACAGAATGAAATAAAAGGAGTACAAAGCCAAGAAGAAAAATAACCTCTCAAATTTGGAATATTCCAAATCAGCCATCACCTCAAATAATGAAGTCCGTAACATCCAACATTCAATGTGGCCTCCATGAAAAAACCTGGAAAACTTACAACCTTCCCGTCCTCCCCCTGCCCCAATCTCTTGTGCTCATGAAATCCAACTAGCTCCAGGACAAGAAACGAGGCCACTCTCGCACAGCAGTAGTCTGAAGAGTAGAACTGGCATTCTCGCTGCTGCAAGACATAATACTGGTTTTCTTGAAAATAAAACTTTCTTGGTTAAGTCAGAAAGAGCTGCACAAGCAGCAGAGGGACTCTGTCACCTCAAAAAGAATCAGTGATGAGAAGCACAAGAATTAAAATCTGAAGTCTCACTAGAAAGTATATTTATAATGAAAAGAAAGTATATTTATAAAGGCTGCTGCCTTTAGAGGTTCTTCAACTTTTGTGGGTTGCATAAAAGGAAGAAAAACTGCAAATACAAGAGTTGCTTGATCTCATTCAAAAAATCTCAGGAATGCGAAGAGGGTTCTTCATTAAGGCTCTCTGTTCAGACTCCAAACTAAGTGGAGACTTCATTATTCTATGCTGTGTGAATGCCAGAACAGCTGGAAATTGCCAGCTACCCTGATTGTTTCTCTTCTTCCTTTCCCTCTCAATTTAGGCAACTTCAATCACAGACAGATGAAGGTAGACAGTGAAAGACAGAAATACTTTGGTGGAAATACTCAAATGAGAATATAACATAAAACAGTTTTATTTAATCTTTCCTGAAAGTTATGATCATACTAAGCCAGGAAAGATTTACTACCTGTGGTGGTTGATTGCACCCTGGATTATTAAGCAGTAGAATACAAATAGGAAACAAAAGCACATGCCAGAGAAAGACCACGCTGAAACACAAACTTTGCTGCTCTGTGACACTTCCTGCGTAAGAAATGACTGATGGGGAGAGGAAAGCTTTGTTTTGACTAATATCAATCAGGCAAAGACACAAGGACAGTTACACGCTTCAGAGGCTTGCGTCTGTAAGAATCATGCTGACTCCACTGAGAAGATGCCTAAATAAGCATATAGGAATCCAGGAGTTTTACACACGGTTATGGAGTTGTAGATGCGTTCATCTTCTTATGTCATCCTTCATTACCTCTAAATCATTACTCAAATAAGGTAGAGACTGGCATATTTCTGGTCTCAATGCGACAACTCTTCCATCTCTTTCCCTGGTTCCTCATGGTCACACATTGCTGCCCTCCATTTCCACTCCCCCACTCGCCCACCCCCTTTTTTTTAGCTTTAAGCACAGTAGTTCTAATGGGAAAAGAGTGTGAGGTTCCCAGAGCCCCCATCTCTCTCCTGAGATATTCTTCTGCAATAAAGACCAGGGGAAGATGTAAATTCCAGCATCTCACACGCACACACACATCAGTGTGTTAATGGTTTCTCATTAATTCTCCTTGTGAAGTTATGACGGAAAAAAATAAAGAAGAAGCCTATAGGCAGCTCTGCAAGAGTATTAAATGAAAACTGTGTTTTGCAATTAAACACATGACAGTTTTGGATAATGTAATCAAATATATGGATTAATTTATAGTATGTGCACAGTATGAACAGATTTCTCCAAGTCAAAACTCTATATTATGACAGCTCATTACAAAGGGGCTGTCTAAAGTCCTGTACTTTGCACGTACCTGCTCTACCCCTGGGACCATCACCTTCTCTGACTCTCCCTTGCTCTCTTTTTAGGAACACAAGCATCGCTCAAGTACGTCATTTTCCAAAACCAAGCCATCACTACAATTGTAACCTATAACCCTACAACATTATCACTGTTGCTGCTGCAATGTTCCCTTCAGTGCTGTTTCTAAACAATGCTGATCTCAGGAACAGTCTGACTGCACAGAAACCATGGGAATGTCAGGTGAAGTGAGTCTTTTAAGATACAAGCTGTTCATTTTCTTTAGTAATTTGTTCCTCTAGTGTTAACCACTTTATCCAATCAAGTGAAGACAGCAAGCAGGAGTCAGCAATTGTTCTTGCAGCCATTGCTTCTGTGCTTCAAGCAGGCGAGCCTGGAAAGTTGGTGCATTCTTCCAACGCATTTTCAGGTAAAAACTGTCCTTATTTGCAAGTCTTGTACAACGGTGAGAACATCACCAGGCCTTCCATAAAGAGCAGTGACAAATAACCCCTGACTTTCCACTGCAGGCTCAGGAGGAGGCCGATTCTTTACTCTGCATGTTCTGGTTCACTTACCACATAGGGGCGAGAAAGAATACGGAAAACACCCTTGTTTTTAAAGCCTGCTGTGCTCCACCAAAGGTCAATAATCAGTGAAAATTTTTCCTAGCCTCAAGCAAAGTTCATTCCCTTTATGAACATATTGAATTATTCCTGCCATTATTCACAGTCCAGCGTATAATTTGTTACATGAACTGAAACTCTTTCTGCTCAGCTGATCTGCTGTACCTTCTGCATGCTTGGTGAATAGAGGATTATTCAATTAAGTAAGTGTATCACGTACTGACGTCACCGATGGCTGAAGAGGAAGATCGCTGCTGCTTAGACAACGTGTAGCCATTGTGTTACCTGAAAGGTCATATTTAACATTCTCTTTGCAAACAAAGTAGCTGTTACACAGGTTTTTTGATCATCCGTTTGACTTGGGAACATGCTTGATCTTCAAATCACCCAATTGCCACAGTAAAGCAACAAACCCACAAGTGTTAAGACCTCTGGCTTCTCCTTCCACAGGAGATGACAGGGCAGAAAGTAGGATTATGAGAAAAAAATATTGCACATTATTACTTTTTCATGCATTCACTTCGTATTTTAAGAAAACGAATTTGCTAGCTTCCTAGTTATACCCTGAAAAATATCAACCACTAGCTCTGGTGTTTTTAACAAAAGCGAAGAGCAAGACACAGCTACTAGTCTCAAAACAAAAGGTAAGTGGACACGAGGAGTAGGGGACATGCTGAGTAAATTTCTCCCTCTACTTGAACTGCAGTATCGCAGTTCCCTGCTCATCAGGCTGACAAGTATTCCGGTCTCAATCTCTCCCTTCAAAGTTCTCCACTTTGCACAGAATCATTTATTAAAACAAAAGGGGAGTAAGCTAATGCTGCAGGACAGTCATCCAGGCAGTAACCTGGGATGCAGCGCAGTTGTCCTCTAGTCCTCAGCAAAATACAGGTGGATCAGGAGCATCAGAAAATACCACCAGAATCCCCACTAGAAAATGCAAGTTTTAAGCCCTATTGAGGAGAACTCATATTCTGTGCATTGTCCACCAAACAGCCACAAGAACAGTCACAAAAACCACCCCAGAACACAGTGTTGGGAATGCAGCCTCTTCAGCAAGATTTTTCCCAGCTGAAATTCTTCCGTAATTTCAAGATGATGAAGATTACAGTTCAAGCAAATAAATTATTTAGATGAAAATCCCTACCTAGCTTTTAAAGCAAGTAAAAGCACTTAGCACTTAATGGCATACCTAACATAACCCACTTTGTGTCATTAATCTCAGACCATTATTTGTTGTCTGAGTAGGATAAAAATAATTCTGTAATTCAAAATCCCAAAAGCAACTTAAAGATTATTAATGGGCAATTCACTTCCTTAAAGTTCATCTGTAGCTTCACACAGAAAATATTTTTTTTCCTTTTTTTTAAGTCAAGAAATGATGTAGGAATGCTGGGCACTGTTTAGTAGCTGCCAGCCTTTTTCAGTTCTCCCATACTGTTTCTAAAAGAAAAAATGCCTATCAAGGTATAAAGCACTATTCAAAAGTAGATCCCTTTCAAACCATCCAAAAATTTCACTTCTCTCGAAGATTATGAATGCTGCGTTGCATATTATTCCCAGAAAGACCAGGCTTATCCCAAGGGGGACAGGGCACTGAATGTCTTCCTGCACTTTCTACCTTCTAACTTACTCAGTGCAACTCTTCTTTCAACAAAGCAGCCAGGTATCTTGGGATATCCTAAGATCTCTCTGCTGGCAAGCGTGATAATTTAAACATCAAAATATATGCCCCATGTTATGACTAATCAGTTTCCTTGGAGAGTTATCCAAGGAGGTTTTCACTGATCCATGACTGTAAGCTATCCCAGGCCCTTCAGTAAACCCGGGCTGCAAAAAAGAAATAAAGAAAAAAAAAATATTGAAACCATAGAAGAGGATTAATAATTAAAAATCTTCATAGATCTCGATAATATGTCACCAGTACCTCAAAAGAGTAACTTTCTATTTAAATATTAATTAGTACAATATCCAGCATACAAAGGAATAAAAAAATTTAAGTTTAAATTCGTAACTCTTGAAAGGGGATTTGCGATTCACACATGAGTTGGGGCAATCCCAAGCACAAATAGAAGCTGGGTGGAAAATGGATCGAGAGCAGCCTTGAGGAGCAGGACTTCAGGTTGCTGGTTGATGAGAAGCTCAACATGACCCATCAATGTGCGCTCACAGCCGAGAAAGCCAACCGTGCCCTGGTCTGCATCCCCAGCAGCATGGGCAGCATGGGAGGGAGGGGATTCTGCCCCTCTGCTCTGGTGAGACCCTCCTGGGAGTCCTGTGTCCAGCTCTGGAGCCCCCACAGCACAGAAAAGGCATGGAGCTGCTGGAGCAGGGCCAGAGGAGGCCACAAAAATGATCCAAGGGCTGGAGCACCTCTGCTGTGAGGAAAGGCTGAGAGAGTTGGGGCTGTTCAGCCTGGAGAAGAGAAGGCTCCAGGGAGACCTTACAGCAGCCTGCCAGTGCCTGAAGGGGCCTGCAAGAAAGCTGGAGAGGGACCTTCTACAAGGGCATGGAGTGATAGCACAAGGGGTAACGGCTTTAAACTGAAAGAGGGGAGATTTAGATTAGATATTAGGAAGAAATTCTTTACTGTGAGGGTGCTGAGGCCCTGCCACAGGTTGCCCAGAGAAGCTGTGGCTACCGCCTCCCTGGCAGTGTTCAAGGCCAGGTTGGACGAGGCTTTGAGCAACCTGGTCTGCTGGAAGATGTCCCTGCCCATGGCAGGGGGAGTTGGAACGAGATGGTCTTGAAGGTCCCTTCCAACGCAAACCATTCTATGATTCGATGATTCCTGAAGAATTCAGCTCTACCCATTTGAAGGTCTCTCCTCTTATCAAGTTTATAAAGATTGTTCTTTTCTTCCTCTTTTGCATTCTCAAAGCATAAATCAAACAGGACTTCTAGCTCTCAGCAAGACAAGACAAGCAGGACTGACGCTTCATCTGCTCCCCAGATTATTTTTCAGACATGAACCCAGTATGCTGTGTGATCCTAGTTCCAACCCCACAGTGCCAGCCCAATGCAGTACAGCACACAATTATTACTATGAATATGTTAGAGAGCCTACGCAATACTGCCCTTGGAAATTCTTTGCATTTGACCACCAGTTTTGTTGGATTAGTGTTATTATTGGGTTATTATGTATTATTGCATTCTGGAAGAATAAAAAGCCTCTTTCTTTCAGTGTGATTTTTTTTTCCAGATCTCATCAGAGGTAATCTCATTTAAAGTTATACATTCATTCAGAAGTGACAGCTAACAAATAAAGTGTGCATAACTTTACCTTTTCACTATTCTTGTATTTTTCCCAGCTTTTCAGCATCTTCAGCCATTTTGTAGTTCTTTCAATTTCAAGGTGCTTTTGCTGAAAAAAAATAGTTTTTTATCTTTTCAAGATGAATCCATTTAAAATTATTTCTGTATTTCTAAAAGTATTGAGAAAAAGTTTAACACAGCATCATCAACATTTTTATCCAGTCATCTAAGAACAGCAACAAAGAGTAACTTCAGTTCACTTAAAACATCCAAACACACAGCCACCCAAACATCGAGCAGAAACCCTTAATTTCCGCACTATGTAAGGAATCGTATTTTGTAAAAGGAGTTTAAAAACAAGATTTACAAAAGATTCTCCTCTACATCTTTTTGCCATGCATAAAAAACTTCGATTTTTTTTTTATACTCAGTAAATTTTCAGGCAAATAATTTCTCCTGCAAGCTGTTTAGAAGTTAGTTGACTCTGAAACGATTTTTTTTTTCCTGAACATAATTAGCTACTGACTTCCAGTGATCACACAAACCAGCCCTTCTCAAAAGGCACAAAGTTAAAAAGGTACCAAGTACATGAACAAAAGCAAGTGCATGCAAGAGTGACACTGCAGTAGAAGCAACGGGAATAAGTTCTAATTCTGGATATTGAAAGAGCTGCTATAATTCTCACCCTTGGCTCAGTACATTTTTACCTAAATGGCCCTCGCTATATCTTAACATCATGGATTTCTTCTGAAAGTAAGATCTACTTGCTGGAATTATATTACTGGCAAGAATATTTCAATAATGAGATGTTAAAACAAGCATTCAAACCAAAACAAAACCTATCTTATCAAAATAAATAGTTATAACTAGCATAAATAGTATAACAGTAAATAAATAGTGTAACTAGTACAAATAGTATAACACGTAGCATATTAAATATGTGATTCCACACATTATTTATATTATATATGGCTTTAAAAGCATAGGACAACCCTACTACATTAAAGATTGCCATTCAGCCTATGAGCACCTTGCTGCAGTTGTCATTAACTTCTTGAATTTGGGAACCAAACAAGTACTTGGAATCAGCTATTTTAGTCTCTGGAGTTTCAAGGCTCTTTGGCTCTTCACAGCCAAAAATCTGTATTGTGTTGGCTCCAATGATAAGAAGATTTTTAGGTGGTATTTTTACAGCCTAGTTATACACGCTGTGAAATAGGCAAGGTCTCTCTGATTATACTATAAAGTTAACTTTTAACTGTAATTTAAAAAAATAAACATTTTAATAACACTATTTCAACTCTTTCATAACACTTTGATGTGGAAGATCAACACTGAAAAAGCTAAAGCAGAAACACACACGTGTGTGGCTACCGCTTTCTCTTCAAAGATGAACATAAACAAATATTCCGTTTTTGGTAAAGGACAGCCCCTCTACCTCTAACTTCAAATCCAGACCTTAACAAAGACAGAAAGGATATTCTGTTTCATACGGTTAGTGATGCAAACCGGTAACAATGTAAGAGTTTAATTTCAAAGCTCTGCAGGACACCAAAATCTTATTAATACTGTCATTAACTGCATCTGAAACGTTGGGGAAAATACAAAATAAATTATTACTCGTTTCAACAGAATTCTAATTTTACTTCTAGCTTTGACTCATCAGAATTTGTGCATTTTTTTCTTGGCTACCAATGCAACAAGATGGGCAAAGGACTTCTTTAATCCAGGAGCCCAAAGCCTTGCGCTTGCTTAAGTACAACTTCATGAGTGTTTAGGTCCACCCCAGCCATGATTCAGTCCATGAAGTGTCCTGGAAACAAGTTGGGTTTGTTTTTTAAGCTCTTTTTATTTGAATCAAACTGACATGAGAAAGTTGTGGGGAAAGAAGTGCCTCTACTCTCTCAACCTTAACTCACTTACGTATTCATGTTGCAATCAGTGGCTCGCATTCTTGCTCAGGCTCCATGCCGTATTTAGCAGTATCTCAATCATTTGTGCTTTTATTAAACTATTTTTTTACATTATTTAAAAGACTTTTCTTAAGAGTTAGAGGAGAACTACAGAAAAACTACTGCTTCCCATATTTCACAGGTTTCACAACATCATTTCCGATTCTCCTCCATACTTGCAACCCCTTTAAGAAATGTGCATTACTAACACCTCTAAAGCAGATGTTCTCTCGGCATAATTTAGACTGCAGGAATAACATCACTATCAAGTCAGGAAAGGTCTCTGCCCTCAACAAGTTGTTCAGATAATTGGTAAGAAAAATAAGACCCTACCTGCTCTCACAGTCTTCTTGTTTGTATATTTGATCTACTTTCAAGATTTTGGGTCTTTTGAGCCAGCTATCTACAATTGTATGTTTGTTCAAGCTTTTATGTCTTCTGTGTCAATTTATCCCAGTTCTCAAGTGATGCTGCTGTAGTCAAAATAGCAATTAATTCTGTGTTCGGTAGTTGAAAACTTTTAGCTATTTTTATCCCCAGTCTGAAATATGTTCACTTTCATGTCTAACAGGTGCAACACTGAAAACATGGGTAGATCTGAAGCAGCTCATTGCAGAGTAGACGGATGCTGCTGCTGCTCTTTCAGGCAAGTTCCATGTAGTTGTCACCAGGAAAAAAAAAAAATTCCATTTATCTGTCTTCTGAGTACATTTTACACTTTGAAGCATTTTTGCTACTGGGAATAGTAGAATCCCTAACTGAAGCACAGGAGGTTTCTTCCTCTTGTGTCAGTAAATAATACACAACCGAAAGCAAAAAAGCATGAAGTTAAGTTGGCAAGCATCCATCTTTCGTGCAGCGCTCTACCTTCCTGGAGAGCAAGCGTGCTAGAGCTGAGGCTTCAAGTAATGCTTTGGCAGAAGCATCAGACAAAAACCAGAATTCACTGAACAGTTCCCTAGAGAATTCATAATCAAGTAAACCAAAGACAAAATCAAGCAAATGGAAAATGACTTTGAAATGTTTTCTAAGCACACCAAAACCAGACACAGACTCCAGATTTCCCGAGGTCAGTTCTCTGTCCACTCTTCTCTTCCAGATGATCTTTGCTCCCCTAGTTTTATCTCAGCTGTGCTGTACGATTCACCTGAAGGTTAAGTAGTTCATAATGCAGGACTATGATTTGATGCATTTAAGCTGCTCATGTCCAGCACGGCAATGAAGCATCAGAATTACTCTGCATTCATAGTACTAATGCCTATTCTAAAAGCAGTACACACATGCGCACACATAAACACGCAACACAGAAAAGTCAGCTTAAGTGTTACACTAGAATGTATATGCAGAAGGGAGACTCGAAATTTTCAAGGATACACAACTCTTTACATGAGCTGCAAACTAAATGAAAACATGACTTCGGAATGTTTTTTAAAATTCACAAGCAAGGCAAAAGCAAAGCATAAACACTTCTACCAAATAAGTGACTTTAAAAGATATTGCACAGAAAGCTTTTAGTGCTGGCCTACATTAACATGACACATTAATTATCCTATGAATGGTACATAGTCAAACACTGCTGAGAGAAGACAGATAAAGCTCAAACCAGCAGAGGTCAGGATATCATCAGGAGTATAACCAGGAGTCTAACACAGAAGCATGGCTGTACAATTATAAAAAGACACTAGATTTGTACTTTAACACTGATTCAATAAATACAATTTCTACACTGACAATTTGTCTGAGACAGCATGAATATCAGCAGGGAGGTTGGACTAGATGACCTCTAGGGGTCCCTTCCGACCCAAAACTTTCTATGATTCTGTGATTCTATGAATATAACACGGGACAGAGCACTGAGACACTGTTTTCCCCTAGTAATTTAAGGCTGACGACAAAGCCACAGTGAATCAGAGCTTCAAACACATATACCACAATAACTGCAACTTGTCTAATATTTATGCTCACAGACTCACCACCCTGCCGTGTCCTTCTGATGGAAATGAAATTATATATACACTCACTATGTTATTAAACGTAATGAACACGGCAGGAAAATGCAACTATTTCAGGCTGCATATGCAGAAACACACACGAACCAATGCAAAACAAAAGAGACTCAGAAGTTCCCTTCTTTTACAAGAAGCGTTTCTTACTAGCCCTATACCGAAGCTCAGAACAATCCACTTTCAGAAGCACTGATGTTCTTAACAATGGGGGAGCTTAGCTGCCTTAGAACAAGTCGTTCCATCCCTTTTCCATGCACGCTACTGATTTGTGCAGCCAAGAGGGCTAACTTTAAACTTCCAGCTTCAAGTATTTTATCTTGAGTTTTCTGATGATACAGAAGATGAATATGGACAAGCAAGAAGAATCTTATCTGGTCTTGGAGACAACAACAGCCCTGACAGACCAAGGGGAAATACCAATAGTACCTAGGCCCAGACAAGCAGAAGTTCAGTTCCCGATAAGTAAAAGTTTTCCACGTTCCCAAAACATCAGCTCCCAAACTTCTCCTCCAGCAGCAGCAGGATTTTGGGACTAGGGCCTGCACCAACTGCTGACAGGTCCTGCATGTCCCCAATGCAGCTGACTCAAATGAATGGTACCAGGGAGGTCATCATGCTTCAGCAGCAGCCAGGGTATCTGTCACCATTTACTGAACTAGAAAAGCACGTTACACTCCTCAGGGTTCAGCAACGTACACCTCCGCATCAACGCCGACACCTCATTTGGACAATCCACCCACCCAGCACCGCTGATGACAGCTCATGACAAGAGACAGTGGCTCTCGCTCTGTCAGGGCAGAGCCGGGTCTGATCCCTCAAAGAGCTCTGTTTCCTTTCCTAGGTCGTACAACGGGTGAGGAAAGCTCATGTCTCATTGCAACTAGTAAACGTGAGATGGCGTGGGCCCCAAGGGATCTGTGGGCGAGTGAACACGGCCTCAAGGACCATAGTCCTTACGGGACTCAGAACACGTTTCTTTGGGAATGGAAATCACTCAAATGTTTCATCTCATCATTTCACAGTGATTTACTTTAACAAAATTCGTAAATCTCTGAACATTTACTTCCTCGTCAAAAAACTGGAAGACATTGGACTTACCTTGTCTATCGCTGCATCGTGAACAGGAAGCTCCTCTGGACTGAAAGCAAAGACAAAGTTCATATTACTCGGGTAACCCCGGCACAAAATCATCTCTGTTAGGTTCTTACAAATAGTCATTTGCAATAGCAATATGTAGTAACAAGTAAACAAGAAATCTCAACTTTAGAGAACTAAGACAATGATACATAGGAACCCCCAGAATTCATTTTTTAACCACAGCAAAACTCACAGAATTTTAAGTACAGAACTAGAATTATTTCAATCTTAAACCTTCTAAATCAAAGTAGATGCATAGATTCAAAAGACAAGGACTCGACAGCAGGTCTATTTTGTCTTTAGTAAAAGGACCCTGTGTTGTATTACTGAACTGAAACCTAAGTGAATGTTTTGTTTTGTTTATCAGACCATACTACAGGTAGCTGAAATACCCCTATAAAAGGCTTTCCTCCTTTACCCCCGTGCCCTGTGACAGGCACTGAGACTTTGCCTGACTTAGGAGAGTTAACTTCATTTTCTCAAAACTCTACAAAACTCACTCTGAGTAACAAGGAAGAGGTGGTAAGAAAAAAAATACAATAAAAATCAGGTTTATTACTGGGCACCTAATTAATATTAAAAAATCAAGTCCTTTTTCTTCCTAGCCCAACTCTAAAAAGGCAGGTTATGAACTGAAAGCTTGAAAAGCAGCCTTTGAACAGATACACTTTCAGACTTTCTATTATTATAATTTCATTCCAAGGGCTCTAATTTCTGTTTTTCTTTATCAAAGAAACTTGTGGCTTTTGCCTCAAAAATAACTGGACCACTTTGATGCCAAACAAACCTCCCTTCCTTTGCCTGCATCGTCTGCAGCTTCTGAAAACACAGCAGCTCATCTCTAAGTGGCAAGGCTCCCTTTTTGTGCTCTACAAATCAGATAATAACACACCCAACAAAACCCTGTTTAAAAGAGACTAAAAAGCAGGCACTACGTGAAATCCTTCTAAAATAAATTAAAAAAATTCCCACTAAGCCTTGATGTTATGAAAAAAATCCTACCTGCACCATTATAACTTTCTGTAGTGAGGACACTGAAATCCAGAATTTTACACCTGTATCAAATCCCTGCAAGGGTGAAAAAAAACACTGGAAAAGGCTACAAAAGGAGTTGCTGCTGCAGGCAATGTAAGAACAGTCCGATGCAAAATGCCTGAATTATATTTTATCTCATTTATTTCCTTTAAAAGATGCAGTTTCAATTCAGAAGTTCTATCTAAACAAAGAAATATATTTGAATTACTTCACCTAATGGAAAAGTTTGCTCTAATCAACACCTTTTTGGAGACCGTACACACACAAGTCAAAGCTTCCAGCCTAGAAACTATTTTAAAAACCAAGAGAGTGTTCTTTTTGAACAGCATTGCAAAAAGCAGAATCCATTCATTTAGAAGCACTTTCCAAGTATCTGAACATTTTCTTGGTTAACAACATCAAAATAAAAAAAAAAACCTGATCAACATGTGTCCAACGCACTAGAAATCGCCTATATTCCGTGGTACCTGAGGTTGTAAATTCTCTAAAATTGTAGTATATGCACATTCCCATATAACTAAATTAACAAACTGAAAGCAGGCCCTTTGTATGCCAAATATCACCTAGAAACCAAGCATATTTCAACAGAAGTGAAAAAATGTACAAGAGGAGAAGAAAAAATTCATTTTAATAATCTGCTGGGGGGGGGG
>Ga0065711_1027219_pt1 | contig 52353 bp, 29 predicted proteins | sample Hoacrofraction12_FD_59098 | JGI IMG/M metagenome (GOLD analysis project Ga0065711, IMG submission 59098) | Hoatzin crop microbial communities from Cojedes, Venezuela - Epithelial fraction 12 v2 (version 2) | ecosystem: Host-associated > Birds > Digestive system > Esophagus > Crop | place... | reverse complement strand
GGGGGGGCCCGGCCGCGGCCGCCGCGGGGGGACCGCGGGGCCGCCGCCGCCCTCCCGTTGTTGCGACCGACGGTCGTTATTTATTTGCGCCCGGAGAACGCGGCCGCAGGGGCCCGGAGTTGCGCTCGGCAACGAAGGTCGCCGCGGGTGGTTTCGGGGCAGGTGGTTGGTTTTTTGTTCTTTTTTATCCAGTGAAGTACTTGAGGTCTGTAGAGATTTCGGAAAGTAAGGAAACTCCTGTTTACAGAAAGATTCAACTTTATTTTCATGGGGGATATAAAAAAGTGTGTTTCCTAATACACCTTACTGAACTGTATAGCAATGAATAAGCTTTTCAAACTTTAAAAAAAAAAAAAAGAAGCCAGAATCGTACCCTTTTGAAAAGATGTGCGTGTATATATATATATTTAAAACATAATATGGCTATGTATATTTTCTTGGTCTTGATAAAGAACTTTTTTTAAAATACCGTCTTTCTCTAGAGCTTTAATTTGCCATGGAGAGTTAAGACAGCTTTGTGGGTGCTCTTGCACTTACATGGCTTCGGTTTTAAAATCGAATCCTGGAGGGAAATGATTTTTATTGCAAATCTTAAGCAGGATGAAATGCATTGCTGACTCAGTCATATGAAAATACTTTTCTAAACTGTACGCTCCACATTTCTTGTGCCAGTGCAAACTTGGGGCATTGATAGTTATTTATTGAAACTTGAACACTTTTGGACGTTGACTAGACCTTATTTTTCTAGATAACATGTTAGTAGTGAAAATGGTTACTTTGGCAAGCAGAGCTTTACTTTTTCTTCCTTCACTGTGTACATTCCGGTAGTGTTTGCTCTTTACACGGTATAGTAACGATGCAGTGCTATACAGAAAAGGGCTCAGATTTGGGGTGGGTTAGCTATAAAGGTGGCGATTCCATTGTATTCTGTTCAAATAAATCGCAGAAATATTATGGAGAAGTAGATTTATTTTTCAGTAGAAAGCTGTGTATCTCGCTTCTTGGTCTACTCTGTTCGAAAGAAATTTTCTTCAATACTCTAGAGACAGAAAGAGTCAGCGCCAGAAGGGGAAACGTTTTTCTGGTTGGGAAGAACGGGCGCGCGGTTTATTTCTTTGTCAAGATTTTACGAGTAGAAGAGAATAGCGAAGGAACTATTTCCTCTGATTTGACATAATCCTCAACAAGTTTTTGAAAGCTTTAGGATCCCTTGCTTGGTACTACTTGCCTGCCTTGCTTCTGGTGCCCCTGTGTATTTTGAACATAGCCGCTAGCTCAGCGCTGTCGAGCCCTGTGGCCTGGTGCCGTGGGAAGGGTCTGTCAGAGTGCGAGTGAGGGTCACCCCACCAGCAGCCCCTGGGTACGGGGGCCGCGGGCTGGGCCTGCCGCTGGGGGACGGCCGGGCTTCTCCTGAGCAGATCCAGCTGCAGAGCGGGGCCCGCTCCCCGCTTCGAAACTGTGCAACAGCTCTGCCTGGACTCAGAGGCAAAACTTACATGGGGATAATGTGTCTGTGCCAGCTGGTGAAAATGGGGGATTGCGTGAGGAGCCGAGGAGGCATAGACAATCTTTATGTGCACAAGCCATTGCTCAGATCTGCTAAACCCACTCAGGAGCTGTCAAACATCTCTTACTTCTTCTGAAGGCTACGCTTGATGCTTTGAACTTTGGGAAGAAGGGGGTAGCCTCACAGTTTTTCTTGCTTTTATTGGGGATACGTGAGCGCTATCTGTTCAGAAAGTTGAGCTGCAGCAGTCAAGTGTGTGAGCTTTTTCTTTCAGTGCGTAGTCATTCCTGGCACACGTGTCAAATGACGTGACAATGCATAGTAATTGTGTTATTGTAGCTGAGATGCTCGGAGGATATTTCTTTTCTCAATGCATATGCAAATTAGGTAGAAGCCATATTAATCATTGTATAACTGTTTAATCATGTCACCAGAGCCTTTGTCGGTGGTTGAAAAGATTGCCTGTAACAGTACCTTCTGCAGTTAGAAATGCGAATGAACAGATAAAAGGCCTATTTTGATCTTAGCACGGGTGTAAAGACTGCTTAAAAGCATTCCGAACTGGACAGCACACAATCTGTAGCACTGCCTGTAACCGAGGTTTAGTACGTGGCAGGCATCACCTATCTGCAACGATGCTGCAAGACTGGGGAAATTGATGAAGACTGGGTTTTTCCCACACACTTAACACGCTTTCCCTGGTGAGGGAGGTGGTGCCGCCTGGCAGATACACCAATACGAGATGCTTAGCTTTATTGTTTATGTAATGAGGTGGGGTTTTTCTATGGAATCCTGGAAAAATATGTAAAAATTACACGGGTGGACGCAACTGTTTCAGTTCTTGTATTTGCAAATGAGTGTAGGGCTGGGTAAAGATCTTGCGGTAGGACACAGGACAGTGATAAATGCAGCTGTGCAGTACTTGTTCTTTACTCATTTTACCACTTCTGGTTGGAATTAATTGGCAATGTTCAAGGACAAGTAGGGGATCCATAAGACATGGAAAATCACTGCAATTCCCCTTGCCAGCCATGGGCAGGGCTGTTAACCTGGCAGGGTTGTGACGAGCTGACTCTTTCCAGAATGGCAGCGTTAAAGCTGGAAACCACCGCTGCAGGTTACCTCTCTCCCATCTCTGACATCTGTTGGGTGGTGGAAGTGCTGAGAGGCCAGCCCGGTTAGCCTGGTGACTGCGGACAGGTTACCGGTGAGGCTGGTGGTTCCAGCTCTCTGCCAGAGGCTACTGTTCTGGTAGTGAAGTTGTCCGAAAGAGGCGCGTTTTCCGTAGAGTGGTGGGCTACCTTCGTAAATTCCTGCGTTTATCTGGTGTTTAGGCTAAGACACAGGATCTAACAGTGATGTGACCAAAATCTGAGAATAGCGTGGGTTGGCTGGTTTTTCTTCCCTGTTGATTCTGCCGGAGGTTGGTGCCCCTGTAGCAGGGATATGAGTGGCTAGCTAAGAACCTAACAGTTTCAAACGATATAACAATACTCAGGAGCCTGCTGCAGCCGTCAGGCTTGATTGTTACTGTCTTCTAAAACGTATCCGTACGTTGACTTTTACCCCTCTATTGTTCCTAAATCTATAAATATCCCTTCTTTATTTCATCCTGCCTTTTTTTTTTTCTTCAGTTTGCTGCAGCATTTTTCACGTCTACTTCTTTTAGGTTTTGATCTTCTGCCTACAACTTTGGTCACTGTGAGATGCTAAAAGATAGATACTGGGTAAAAATTTTCCAGACTGTTTATATGATTTGCATCAATGTAGCTCCTTTTCAGTAACTGCAGGCAAGTTGGCTGTGTACATGTCACTGTGGGGGAAAAAAAAAATCAGTTTATGTTCAGTAGAACCTCAGTGCTTTCTAGTGTTTTTCTTCATCCTTCAAAACTGTACCATGTTTTGTTACAACGATTCTCACTGCGTGACTTCATTTGCAGGCTGCCCTCACCTACCCTCGTGCCCTTCTGATCCGGTTTTGTATTCCAAGTGCAAACCCGTGACAAACAAACATCCCGCTTTGTTTCTTTGCCCTAGGAGTAATCTCTGCTCTGGAGGTTATGCAGTCCCTTTCTTTGTCTGTCTTGGTTGGTGGAAGCTTGTTCCTGTGCAGATCTCGCTTGCTGCTCACCAGCAGATTTTGAATGCACTTGAGCCGATGTCTTTTTCTAGATGTGAAGTGCCTTCCTATTCAGGTGCTACAGCAAAGTAATTTGATTTGTAAATGACTTTCATTTCTTTGAATTGTTATCTGATCTTTACTGTCTTGGCGAGCAGGAGGAGGAGTGTTTGTGGTGAGGAAAGTAGTCTTGTTCACTCCTTCCCTGGGCAGAGGGAGGAGCTCCCTTCAGATCTGCCCCTGCTTGCTTCGAGCACAGGGAAAGTACTCTGTGACGACTAATTCAAATGATGTCATTGCTAGGAAAGTTGATTGGTTTACTCCCCAGCATAGAATGGGTAGTGAAATCTCTCAGTATCACAAGGTATCCAGACAAGTCTGGGTTGTTGGTGAGTGGTTCTTACAACTTTCACTGTGACTCAAGGTCAAGACCGTTTGGCAGGCTTAGAGAGCAATTCCCAAAACAAGTACTTTGCATACTTCGAGAAGTGTAGGTGTTTGGATGGTAAGTCCTGATTACAGAGAGGGGTGATTCTGCTGGTGGTGATGACATTTTGCTCATGAGCCTTTAATAGTCTTGCAAGAGGTAAATACCTCAAAGGATTTGGACTCTTCACTGCGTGAAATCACTATTGACTATCATGCACTGTTCAAGATCAAAGAGTGGCCCGACTACAGTGCTCGCTTATCTTGGTTCATGTTTATGTCATTACTGAGGAAGAGTCATGAGGCATCCTTTTTTTTGTCTTTTCCTTGAAGTATCCGATTGACTGTGTCCGTCTCACCTTTGATAAAGGAGCGATCTCCCACAGTTAAGCCCTGAGGCATTCTGCAGTTTGCAGCTGTTAAAGTGGAAGTTCTATCTGGCAACTAATTTCTAATCAGTAACACAGCTCGGTAGTACTTTCCAAATTATTGTGTAATGTTGTTCAGTGGTGTCTGAAGTACAGAGGAATGCTATATCTGCATTACTAGTTGTGCTGAAAATAGTGACTTGGCTGTCATAACCTGTGTCTTGGCTATTTGTATCTGGTAGCTTGTTGGAGAAAACTTCTCAATATCTGAAATTAACATGCAAGAAAAAAACCCCATCTGCTTGTAACATAAGTCATTCTTCAATGCATTTTATGTGTTCTTCTGGAGTGTAAGTTAAAAAAGAAAAAAGCGATCAGTTAAATTTCCATTCATTCTTACGTGCAACTGTAACTGCTGCTGGGTAATTTTGCTCTTTCCTTACTTGATTCTCCAAGTTTCTATGTTTAGCAAGTAGACAAACTGAAGTATGACATATCCATGTACATACTTGATTTGTACAAAACCAATTCCATTCTGCAAGTATTTTGTTTGCTGTTCTGCTGTAACCGAGAATGAGTGTTGAAGAGTTCCTAGGCTGTTTTGACACTCTTTGGTGTCTTCATCAAGTATTGTGTGCAGTGGCTGTGCATGTTCCAGCAGAGGTGGACAGTAAAGTCTGTCAGGGATTCACCTTTTTTAACATCTGGCAAGACCTGCATCAGCAGAAAAAGCCTTGAACAGAAAGCTTTCACTGTGCAGAGTAATCCTGCAGATGCTGACTGATCTTTCTAATGCCACAGTCACTTGCTGTGGGGCTGCATCAGGGTTTACTGCACTTGGTGCAGTATGATGAAAGATCCTGTGACAAACTGCAGGATCTAAAGTTTCTTATAAACTCGTTAATCTTAACTGCACACCGTGAAACTTTACTGTGAAGGTGTTGATGAATTAGATCTGAATTTGTGGAGACCTAGGCCGTTACAAGCACGTTACGGGAGACAAGAGGTCTTACTAATTCTCAGTTACTCCTGTCCTGTGTTTCAAAGATCCGTGCCTTTTTATCCTGCCTACAAAGTGGCTTGCAGCTGTTTGTGCTATGAAACTTCTCTCTAAGTAATGACTCGTAGTGACCCAGAGGCGGGACAGAAGCAACTTCTGCACGAAGTGGTCATGTGTGACAAATTAAATGTAGGTTTCCGAAAAACACTGCAACAGTGAGTGCACAGTGGAGAACCTGCTGTTGTCCATGTGTTGCTAATTGAGTTTAGAAATGTGTGCACCTAGTTTAGAACAAGGGCGGCTTTCCAAGACACCATTCTATTGGGTTGCTACAGACATTGATCCTTGTGCTTGCTTCAGTCTGGAAGCGTTTTTCCTAAGGTATTGCGTACCAGAAGGTCTACTTTCTGCATCAGTATAGTCACAAACCGGATCTCTGCTTGGATGTTGAAACAGTCCACTGCATGTAGGTCAACCAGAATGCCATGCTCTAGCTGTCTTTGCAGGGTCCTGCTGAGGAAGCAGTGGTGGGGAGAGGAAGGAAACCAGTCTAGGACCTGTACCTTCAAACCAACGCTGTGTTTTGAAATGCAACTTTCTGTTAAGTAGTCTTGACAAAAGTATGTCACCGATGGAAAAGCACAGAGTCTTGGTCTTGTGCCTGCAGAGGACATGAGTTCTTGCGCTGGAGTTTTGCTTTGGATGCTATCCTCTCAACTCAGTGCCAGCCACTGATACAGGAAAGGCCAGCAAACCCAACCTTTATGAACAAATACTACTGAAGCACACAGGTACCTGCAAACACATGTCAAGGTGTTGTGCACAGATATTAGCATGCGTAGAGAAGGGCGTGGCCAAATGCAGGAACTGTGATTTTGGTAGCTACAGAGGTACACAATGAGGCATCTTAATATTCTTTGTTGTGCTGGAGTTCTCCCAGAAGAGAACTAAGCTGCAATTCTGTGTGTGATTGCAAGGTGATTTTTTAGATTTCTGGTTAAATTGGAGGACTGTCAAATTCTGCAATGCTATATTAACGCAAAAAGATCATTTATTTTAAAGTCACATTTAGCCTTAATGTAATCTGAAGTGCTGCAGTTTATATGTAGTAATTCGCTGCAAAGTTATTGCAAGTAATGTTTGCAAGGAGCCGCCCTAACTGATTACCTACCTGCCGCTTGCTGTTATTATCTGTTACCAAAAAGTCTGTATCCGTAGCATGGCTAGCTGTAAACTGAGCTTTGCTCTGAATTTCTCGTGCCAGTAACAAACACGGTCTGCAATAGTTTGAGGAGTATGTGTGCTGGCCAAGTGGCATTTGTGGAGGAATTATGATTTCTGTAGGAATGCTTTGGAGTGGTGGTTGACTGACTGTGAAGCCTTGCTAATACATGGAGATAATAGATATGACCAGTTCACTGTGCACTAATATACTGCTAGATTCTGATATTTAGCATACTGATGAGAAAATTTACTTCTGCTGTTGCTTGGTTAAAAACTGGCTCAGGGTGGAATTGCAAGCCACCTAAATAAGGTCCACACAGTCTGGAGAGCTGTGTCACTGGAGATCAGTAACAGACCCTCCATCCCTTCCCAGAAGAAAAAAAAAATCTTTGGTTGCAGTCTTTGTTTTTGTTTTGGTTTTGCGATTTTTGTTACTTGTCTAGATTAAGCCCTGTTTTACTCTTCCCTTGAAATTTGTTTAAATAAATTTGAAAACCTTTCTGCTAAGTACCTTGAAGCATCTCTTGCAACTGTTCAGTTACAACCAGTGAGTTTGTGGTATTACTTTGATACCATCTTGTGCTCTCCAGAAAGCTTCCCACTGGCCTGAGGGACGTGTGGCCTTCCTGCCCAACATGGAAAATTGGCCTTTAAGAGTAAACAGTCTTGAAAAAAAAAGCTTATGGAGATAGTCTTGTGGCCCACGCTGAGCCTTTTGAAGGATAACATTTCAAGCTTGAGAACCTTTCCCACACCTCTTGTAATGCAGGACACAAGCAACATGGTGGTGTAGAATAAAGTTAATGGACTGTTCCAGAGAGTGTATTTACGATACCTTCCCTCTTTTTCCCTAGTAACTGCTAGGCAAAGATATCAGTAGAAGATGCTGGTGTAGAATCCGTCCTTCTTAATGAATAAAGCCAGAGGTCGAACTCTTGCTTTTTCCAACTTTTACCATTCTGTCTTCTGCTATCCTTCATGGAAGGGTGGCAGAAATAGTGGGAAAATACTGACTATGGGAGAGTTAAATAATCTTGTTATATGTAATAAGCTATGGCCGTAAGTAGCTGGGACACCTATTCTATTTACAGTCTGCAAGATGACACCTTCAGAACAGGGGTTTCTAAAATGCTGCCTAAGTGTCTTTACCAGTCCAAAGCATTTTGTGCCAGTTACTAAAATGGTGTTGTAAATCATCGTGATGTTTGAAAGCCTTTCTGGGCACACTGTAACTGAAATCACAGCACAAGCTGGTATGTCTGTGGTATCTTTGTGGTACGACAGCACTTTCCCAGCAGGCCAAAAGTGTGTATTTTTTATACCTTTCCCCTTGTTAATAACTAGAAATGATAAGTTGGAGGAATCAGCAACAGTAAGAAAAATCAAGGAATCCAAGGAAGAAATAAAATTTATCTCTGATGGAGTATTTAATCATAATATTTATTGTATTTTTAAGTGGTGGAGAATGAAGGTTGCTCTTCAGAATGCTTTCTAGCTTATTTTGTTTCATTTTTACTGCTTAAGTGTCTTCTAAACTTCTCTTCTTTGGAAACTGTGCCCCTCCCTGTTTGGCCTGATGACTCGTAATTTCACACTTACTCTTATTCATTTAAAGCCATGGCAACCACCATACTGAAATGTGATCAAGTAAAGTCCAGGTCTGAATACTGACTGATGATGCAAAGGTCTGCTCTCTAACAAAACCCAGCCCAAGAAGGACGAGCTCCATAAGGCAGCTACACCCTATCTTCAAGCGTTTGCTCTAATTTAAAGGCTTTCCCTTGTGGTGTTGCTCAACATGTAGCAAAACAAGTTCTTGCGAGCCCCTTGAGCATTCCTCCATAAGTAGCAGATTAGATATTCAGGCTTCGTTAATTTTTTCCTCTTCTCCTCCCTGCCCCCCCCACCCGAAAAGAACAGGGAACCCACAACAAAAGACCGAACATAAAAACAAATCTTGGAGAATTGCTTCGCTTTGTTGCAAAACACTATTTGTTAATTACAGAGACACTTCGCGCAGTCCTGGCATGTGAGCCATCAGTGTAAACACTTACTTGCGCCAGGGATGTTGCTTTGGTTGTGCTTAGCTACTTTGTATGAGACAAAGGGAAGGGACCAAGTGTTGCAATATGGTATTGTGCAATTCCTGGCTTTCAAATAGAAAATGATGAGCAAGTCTGCATAGGCCTCTCACCCACCAAAATTTGGCCACTGATTCTTAGCACTCCCACTCTTCTTCATTAGGAATGGGTCTACTGGCTTCTTGAGGTCAAAAGGAGAGAAGCGTAGAGATCTTAAGAGAGGGCAGTACCAGGGCGTTTCTGCTGTGAAAGGCCCTGAGCCTCCTGGGCCTTAAAACTCGAGTTGACCTTTTGGATTACCTCTAGTTTATGGTGTCTGAAGGTAACCCTTAGGCTTCCTATGCAGGATCTTACCAGGAAAAGCGGCTGGGTGTGTATTGCTGAAGAAGTCTCATTGGTGAAGTAGCTCTTCAGCTTTTCGTGTTTTTCAGCCTGTGGAGTTGTAGGATATTCTTGCAGGGCAGTTTCTCTTCCCTGGAGTGGCTCGTCTAAGCCTGGCTTGTTCTTCCTGCAGCTTCTGCCTAGACTGAAAACCTTTCTGAGGTTTAGGGGACCACACACATGCCCTTGCTGTGTGGTGTTCCTGATGGCTAGCGTTGTATCGCTCAAAATATCCCCTTGAGAAGGGAGCAGCTCCAGACAGGTGCGGGTTGGGAAAGATGAAATCCATAATTCTTTGAGCAGTATGCTTTTGTGTCAGTTGAACAGAGCAACTCACTCCCATCAGCTAAAAAGGAGAGAGCTCTTGGGCAATAGCACCCAGCTTTGAAAGCGCCCGGTGTTTTCTGGAGCCCGGTTGTTACTGAACTTCCGTGATGCAGAAAACACTTAATGTCCTGCAGTACCGTAAACCTTGCAATAGCATGTGCTGGGGCTGCTGCTAAGATCACGCAAGCCCTGTGGTCCTCATTGGGATGACAGTCATGCCACATGCTGATCAATGACCAAAGGGATCTCCTGAAAAGGAGAAGCAGCCCCTTCCTGCTGGGTAGCCACCAGCATCCCCAAGCCCTCTTTTTGTCCAAAAGGAGAAGTGTGAGAAAACTGCCGCTTCCTACAGCTCTTGAACCCAAACTAGTTCTTCCCAGGCCTTCAGGCATGGCGCTGAAACTTTCTCATTCAGGATAGCTATTCAAAACGAAAGGTGGAGACAGAGCAGTGCAGATTTGTCTTTGCTTCTCCAGCAGCTTACGTGCAACTAGTCGGTGGGTGGTTGTCTGCCTACATCCTTTCCTGGGTTCTTGTAAGTTTGGTTTACGTGTACCTTCTTATTCTGCCTTATTAACTTAGCTGGCACAGAGGAAGCCTCCAAGAAACCCTTTCAAAATCTCAGCTTCAGGAAGAATTTTTAAAAATTATAGTGTTTGAATAGATTAAAAAAAAAAAAAACTGAACCAAAAAAACCCAACCAACAAAACAGATGACTTTGTACGGATACAGAAATAATTCCCGTTTTTTTAAAACTTGATTATTTTTGGGAACTCTTCAAACAGGTGTGCTGGCAAGGATATTGCACACAGACAGAGGTAATAGTGAAACAAAATTTGGTAGCTACTCATTTGCTGGATTTGGTCAGGAGAGGTTTATCAAGGACACTTCTGACAGCTTTTTTTCTGACATGGTGATTTTTTTTAAGTAAACAGAAGCTACAGGGCTTAATAATATACAACTGAGGATTATGTCCATTGTAATTTTTTTATGTTACTTTTACAAACTATATAGGAGTATATTTGAAATACTTATTTCTGAGATGAAGTGGACAATATTAGTTGGCATCTTGCACTCGATTAAATGTAAAACATTTTCTTAATTTAGTGATGTGTTTAGAAGAATACTGTAACTTACTGAATATACAACGGTGATAACTGTGTTTACAATAATTTTCCAATTCCTACTGTTCAGTGGTAGCCAACTTGTTTAAGAATGAAAAGTAAGGCTTACTGCAATTAGCAATCTTGGAAAAATGAACTCAATGCTGCTACCGCTAAGTACTGTGGGATAGATACCATGGGTTTAGATGGCAGCAGAATTGTATTCCAAGCCTCTGTCTTACGCACTTATGACTAAAAGGCGACTTGCCTTGTGCTCATTTATGTATCCCTGTGTGTAGTACATCAGTTAGAAATTTGTTAATGATTGATTTGTAACACTAGGACCTTTATGGATATCACGGTGGATTTTTTTGTTTGTTTTTGTTTGTTTCTGGACAGACACTTAGACATTTTGGAATGTATAACATTGATCCTTGTGCTGGAATTGTTTACATGCAAAAAGGCATTTATGATTTTTTTGCAAACCGCAATGTGCAATTTTGTACATGTGTTTTAAACTAAAGAGTTTATAAGGAAGATATTGTATGTACAGTACTTCGACATGAGTATTATTTCTTTGATATAAATATCTAGAGGAGAATTAAAACTGCTTTATATTCATATTTTTGGCTGTGTTCTTCATTTTTTCAGCAAGAAATTTAAAAGTCAGCTTAAGGCATAGTTGTCATTTTGCTGGAAAATCCAAGAAGAATTTGTTGATCTGGGCTTTTTTTAAAAATATTTTTAAATCATGCTTAATGTGCTGCTTCTTTCAATTGTATCAACAGTTTGAAGTGCAAGGAAGGGAGAATTTCTTCTCGTAGAAATGCTGCTTTTCAGGATAACTTCCCTATATGCTAGTGCAGATGCAACTCGGAAAGTAAGCTTTTAGAAAGAGCAAAAGAGAGGAAGAGAAAGTCCAGCTCTAGTGACATCAGATTTCAGGCCATTGCTAAGAAAATCTGACCGGAGTCAGCAGCACTGTGGGGCGGGACTCCAGTTGCCCACATCTTGACTCTTCTGCCTCACCAGAGCGAGTGATGGTAAAAACTTCTTGCCAATTAAGCGGTTCTGAAGTCACATCTGGAGCAAATCTGTTGAATAAGGCAACTCTTTTTCTTTCCCATGATGGTTCTTATGCCCATTGCTACATCTTGACATATTCGCAAAGGAGAGCTACTCAGTAAACATTGCCACGTGCTAAAAACACTTCTGAAGTCCCAGCTGAAAGTTCCCCTGCTCTGGGAGGGCAGCCCTGCCTTCCGGATACATCCTTGCAGACTGAGTGACGAGGGGAAGGACCGAGTGCCAAGCCCCACCAAGAATGCTCCAGGGATGCCAAGTTCAAGCAAGAGCCAAGCAGCACGGCAGTGCCGGCTGCGCCAGCTCACAGCCCAGCTGGCGGACCCTGGCTTGTTCTCAGGTGGTGCATGGGTTCTCTGACACTGAAGACATGGTAGAGGGACAGGTTTAAGACATGAATACTATGATTTCAGAAGGACACAAATGTTAGAGGGGGAAGAAAAAAGGAGGCTGTGAGCGCACTGTAGTTCAAGCTGTTGTACGTTTGCACTTACGGTTTATGACCACATAATCAGTCTGGTGTGGGATTACTGTGACATCTAAATGTGAACCATGCCTCCCTCAGTGCTCTGGGAGTGAGTTAATGCATTTTAATCTCCACGTTGTGCATGGCTGCAGGCTGTGTTTCACGCATGCTAGCCAGACCACTCCTCACGGATTTCCACTCCACTCTAACAAAAATTTCTTCCTTGGAGAGTCTGTAGCACTCTTGCAATAGTCTTTATGCATTGGAAATTAAATACAGAGGGGAGGTAGAACAACAAGATGGTGAGAGCCTGTAACGCTTTGGTAGATGCTTGAGGGTATTGTTGCTAATTTTGGATGTCAATTTGAGCTTCAGAGCCTAGTTCCATAGAAAAACGTTTTGAGTACGTGGTACAGGAACTGATCTACCTGTTCTCTTTAAGCTTTCAGTTCTTCTGGCCTTGAGTGTCTCAGAGTGGTGCCTGGAGAAGTGCTCAGGGTGGGGACAGTTTAGACTGATTATGCTCTGTTATCCACAGGGTGTGGAGTGAAAGCTAGGTGCTTTGCGTTGGTTGAATAACCTGCAGGATCGTGTTCACTTTTTTTTGCCTCCAAGATGGTCCCTTTCTCCTCCCCCTCTATCTCTGGGGCCCTTGCAAGAGTGAAACAGACATGGCCCTTGGCCGGCTTCCAAAATTAGTGTCCTAAGGTAGTAATTCAACAGGTCAGCACTTATTCCTGGGCACTGCCCATGCTCTAGACTAAGTGAGGCAAAGGCCCAGTGGTGTTCTTGCAGCCTGCTATTTATTTTCCTTCAGCCTGGGTGACTCAGTTCTGGCGTATGCCCTTCAGGTGGATCTGGCAATTGCATCAGTTGCCAGAAGTCAAATAGCAGGTGACACACAAAAGCTGTGAACCTCTCTCACTTGTCCTGACGTGGGCTGGTTGATTTCTGCTTCACCTGCAGCTGACTGCGTTAAAGTAGTTTTTAGAAGTTTTTCCCTTTCTCTGGTGTGACGTAGCAATGTGCAAGATATGACACACAAGATGCGTTGGGTTTCCCCCCACCAACTGTAAGTGAGGTCAGGAAGTGAAAATGGCAAGATTTCAGCACATTTGGGCAGACATGTCATCATCTGATCCATCCTGGCGAATCCGAAATTTGTGCCTTCATCATTCTTGCTGCAGCTCTCAAATGTCAGTTCCAGAAAGACCCCACCACAGGGGAGGTGGGGAGCTGACAACTGTAACCAACAAGTGCATCGGTTCAGAGAGGTGGTTGGATGGGTGGAGGCTGTTCCCTACCGCTGGCCTACCGTCTGCAAGCCGGGCAGGTCTGGCGGCCTGGTTGCTGAGAATCTGAGTTGCAAAGTGCAATCACAGCTCCCTGGATACGTCCCACAGCCAGTGATTTGACTGCTGTGGGTAATGCATCCTAATGATTAACTTTTGGAGGGTATCTCAAAGCTCATTTTTCAGGAATAAAATAACCTGGACCCAGAAGTGCAGGAGGAGACAAATAGGGCAGACATCATTCCTGACCATCTCCTTGCAGCTTTTACTATGCTGTGGACGCACCTGGAGTCACCTGCTCTCCGAGCCATACCGTTGTGTTCAATTGACCGTTGCTCTGCTCAGACATGGCGATTCCTGTGCACCTGTAGCCACAGAGTCACATAACTTGCAACACAGCAGCTCTGAACACCACACTACCTAAGCTAAATAAGCCTGGGATTAAAAGTCCACCTAATGTCTGATTTTTTTCCTTTGACACCTGGCAGAGCTGTGTCTCTGCGGTTTCCACAGGGAGCTTTTGGCTCCTGGTAACTGGCAGGCAGGGCAGCGAACAACCCGGTCGTCCACGGCCCTAACCTGCGGGCCCTACTGAAAGGAATATGAAATAGGTTGTTAGCTGCAACCATTGCATCTGCTTAGCAGTCTCAGTGAGGGCCCTTAAGCAAATCTTACCCCTGAAGGAAGTTTCCAGATACCCACAGCCTGTGGTCTATGGTGGAATATCTGTGCCCCTGAATTACCCTGTTCCTCAGCAAACAGCTGGGCCTCCAGATGCTCTGCAAGTCCTGATGCTTACACACAGCTGCAAAAAGAAACTCTGGCCTTCCTCTCCACCCCTTCCCCATTCTTACTCTGTGCCTGAGCTCTCCTTTGGTGCTTCCCACTCACTGCTTTTCTCTAACCCTAACGCCGCGTCGCCATCTGCTCCCTTCGGGTGCAGCTGGCAGAATCCCCGGCTCCCCTCCCTCTCTCCCTGCCTTCCTCGCCCAGGTGTGTGGGGGTGCGTCTCTGCTCTGCAGCTCTCTGAACGCACCCTCCCGGAGAGACGACAGAGAGAGCGCGTACCAGCAGGCGTGTTTCCCTCCACGTTTTCATCTGTCGAGGTATGAAAGAGGAAAAATTTCAGTCTGATGCACCAGTAAACTGACCAACAGCCGCGGCTGTAGAGGAGAGGCACTGCCTAACATGCAGTCGCCATGAGCCCGCAGGGTCAGCACGGCCTTGCTGTCCTGTGCTGGGCAGGACTGGGGTAAAGCCACAGCCAAAATGTGGCCCCGAAACTGGGTGAGCTTGGTGGATTTTCCCTTGGCTCCAAGGAGCTCTTGGATCTTACTTTGGCGTTTGTGTTTAGCGTGCTTGAATGGGGGAGAAAATAAAGGAAAACCTCAGAGAGAAAATTACACGGAAATAAGACTAATGTAAATACTTTGGGGTAAAACACCAGCACAGGGAGACTTGTAACTGTTCCCCAAAACACACTTTAGAAAATCAGCAATTTGAAGGTAATTAAGAAAGCACAACAAAGGTGTCGGATTACATCTACTGTCTTGCCACAGGGCAAGGCTCTCCAGCATTTGCAGCTGCAGATTAAGTGAGAGTTGACTGGGGGAAAAGGTATTGCAGTCTCTTTCTCTGGTCACTGTAGTCTTTTGGGGAGAGATGCAGATTGAACTCCAGGTGCTGGCCAGCTGGGCTGATCTCAGGAGATCACCAAATTTCCCTCCTCACCTATAATTTTTCTCTTTCACAGTGCAGCTATTTTTAGTGGGTGGTGGACAAAACGCTTTCTTTCTGACTATTCTGAAGTCTGTTTCCAGACCTCCTGAGAGCAGGCACTGTGGATTAGACAGACACGAGCCAAAACCCAGTTGTGCAAATTACTCCATCTCATTAGATCATTGAACATCTTTAACGCTCAATATCCCTGTTGGATCACCCCTGGCCTTTCTGAAGGTGCTGGAGTCCCACCGATCACTGATTCTGGAGATTCTAAGGGACACTCTAGCCCACGGGGCACCATTTGTGAACACCCAGCTGGGCTTTCCAGTGCCTGCATAGCTATGGCTCTGGCAGCGTGACTCATGGCAAGCGCTTCCCAATGCCTTATTAATCCTTTCAGTTTCTTTACATGAGACACGGGGGCAAATGTGACTCATTGTCGTTTTCTGGAAATGACAGATTTGCAAAGTGTGGCCCAGGGGAGCGTACGCCTTGTGCCGCGCAGCTGGGATCAATGCACCACCGCCTCCTGCCGTCGCTCTCTTTCCCTTCTACTTTCAAAATTAGCATTGCTACTTTCCTTTTGACAGCCAAAACCTGGAGACACTTTCTAGTGTCCTCCGTTGCCCTTATGTCAAGTGAATGTGCTGGGCTAGAAAGAGGAATTGCTTGGAGGGAAGAACTCGCTACTTGTCAAACCGCGTGCTGGCGTTGCTTTATTGAAACCACACTGGTTCCTTGCTACATGCACTGCCTTTGCAAGAAGCCGTGGGAAGGTGAGTCCCTCCTTCTCGGGCCGATCCGTGGCTGTTACAGCTGAGCACTGCGGTGCTGGCAGCTGGGCTGGTGCATCGTATTTACCCCTCCACAGTGCTTCTTACCGCTTCTTGCCACTGCAGTAGTCGCATCGCCTCCCCAGAGCAGGCGTCCTGCAGCAGAGCGTGTCTGCCTGGCTGGGAACTGTTACAGCAGCTGGAGCCTGACCTTTCCATGTGCTGTTCTCCCCTGGTACCTGACATATTAAAGTCATGTGGGGCGTTCTGCAAAGCTGCTGCTCCACTCCAGCAGTCCTCGGGGTCTGCGTTAGCAGTGGTGCCAGTCCTGCTTAAACTTCCCTGGGTACATCAGGGCCACCTTTGCTATCAGGGCACATAGGGAGCACCTAGGGGGTCTTCGCCCCACTGCCGTATAATGGGAAGAGTCTGGCTGCACTTCTGAGCTTTTGAAGCTGTGAGCTCAGGAGAGGGAAGGCAGAAAGCAAGCAAGAAAGAAAAAATAACAGGGAACTTTATTTTCTTCTTGATCCTTGAGCACTACATCAGGGCTCTCCTGAGGGGAGCATGGGGTACCCAGACAAACTGAGCACCCTGCTGAAAGAGTCCCTGTAAGGATGGACCAGCAGCTGCCTTAACCGGACATGCTATGCACAAGGGTCCTGAGCCCACCCGTGCACCCAGGTCGGCCCCGTACGCAGGAGGCCCTCTCCCTCATCCTCTCCTCCACCTCCCTGCAGTGTCCCATTCTGGAGGGAGGGAAGGACCACATTGGTTGGCCTCTCTTCCCAAGTGCTGCGCCCTAGGAGCAACGGGGTGGAGTCTATAGGTGAAGATGACAGTTCTATGAACTAGGGATCCAAAGACCTGTAGGAGCTTGGGGGGACCCTCACCAGCAGCATTTTGCCAAGAGAAGGAGACCCAGGTGGCCTTCCAGGTGCCTTCCAGGTTCCTTCAGGTGCAGCACTCCTGCAACTGGTCTGCAACTGGTAATTTTATCTAGCTTGCATGTCCTCAGCAGAGCACAGCCCAACAGAATAAAACTACACACACAATTTAATGCAGCCCTCCCACGCAACATCTCTGCAGACCAGGCACCTGCAGGTGGGTAGAAAAGGTGCAACACCAAGCCTCCACTCATCTGGCCTTGCAGCAGACCAGAGTCCCAGCAAACCGAGACACAGAGGGGCTTAGTGCTCGCACGAAGGTTCACAGAAAGCAGGCCTGCTGTCTGCCCCTGCTTTTAGCCTCCTGGTGCTTACTGCTGTGCTGGGCATGGCTGGCATGCTCCCCAGCACGGGTGCGTGGGTTGCAAAGACTCCAGGTGGATTTGACAGCCTGGACATCTCTCTCTCGGAGTCGTCTCTTCTTTCTCCACGTTTGCCAGCACTGGGGAGGGAAGGCACGCAGCAGAGCATGGCACACAAAGCCCGTGCCTTTGTGACTTGGGATCTATTTGAACACCCCAGGGTGTGGGTGGAGTAAGCACCATGTTCAAGGCACTGAAGTGAGAACCTGGGCAAACAGGAGTGAGGTAGCGTCTGAGACCACAGAGCAAATATTTGCCTGCAATGCACTTTGGCAGATAACTGAAAGGCAGCCAGCAAAGGGTGGAGAAGTCCGGTCGAGACAAGGCACTGCTTGTTTGCTCAGCCATGCAGAGGACATAAATGTGAAGACAGAGTCATCCAGGCCTCTTGGGCAGCTGTAAAAGGTGAAAAACAGGACTGGGCGAGTCACAGCTGGTCTATACGTACCTAAAATGCCCTCCGAGCATAAGTGTGAGGATCATCTCAGTGGTAGCTCACCTGTCTCCAGTCTCCTGGTTTGTACCTCTGAGAAGCAGCTTGCTAGTCATGGAAAGGGAGAGAAAAGACTTTCCTGTGCCATGTCTCTTCCTCCATGTCTGCAGCAGGAGCTGCCCATCACTGAGCTCCAGGTGGGGACGTTGGGGAAGGGAAACAGCTGGCACGAGCTCCTGCCGGTGTCTCGAGCCTCCAAACCTACTGTTGCTTACTGCATGGTCAAACAAATTGCATTTATCTCCTGCTGGGTCTGTGACATTGGGTGTTTCATGACCCACCCAGCTGGGAAGCTTTCTGCTACCTGGTAAGGTGCAAAGGCATCACACAGCTTGCTCCCCCTACCCCCAAGAACCACTGAGATACGCAGAATTAGACCCCCAGAGTGTTCAAGGGATCAGACAAAAAAAGGCAGAAAATAGTATTTTGTGTTGCCTTTTTCTAGCAATAGCAAAATAGGGCTCTGTCTGGATCAGCAACGTTTGGGTTGGGGCAAGGGCAGTGACATTCTTCTGGTTTTGTACCCAGTCTGGCTGTTTACAAAGCCTGAGTGTATCCTGCTTCCTCAGGCAGATTTGGTAGTGCAGGGGAGGCTTCCTCCTGGAGGTAACAGCTGTCTTGGCCCCAGAAGTGGGTGTCTTGATGTGACTGTGTCTGCATGTCCCCCAGCACCAGAAACCACTGGAGCCAAGAGCCCTGGCTCCAGGCGAGTCAGGGTGCACAAAAGCATTCTTCTGTTTTGAACTGCCCCTCTCCCAAAAGATTTCAGGTGGTTTCTCCTCAGTCTTCTCGCAGTCATCTTTCACTGTGAAAGTCCACATTGAGTTAGACACCATCATGTTCAGTGGTGAAAAGCTGTTAATGTACAGCTGTATCCCTAGGGAGAAGCCTCCTGGATGCTCTGGAAATGAAGAGGGGCTGGATTATGCGCTCCAACACCAGAAAAGCAAGAAACACTCGCTTCTGTCACTGAGGTTCATCCTCTGTCCCTAGACTGAATAATATTTCCCTCCTGCAGTAGCTGCTAGGGGTGAGAGGAGACCACAGGGTGGGGAGCCCCACATGAGGTCCATCCACCATGACCTGCCCTGCTCCTGGCGCTGTTGCCTCTCTCCCCACCTCTGGGCTGCACGCAGGCCACGGCAGCACAGGGCTCTGCACCCAGGGGAAAATCCTGCCCTTCACAGGCATCCACCCCACGCTCCGCAGGGAGCACCGGGGGCCGGAAGGACTGTCAGCGCCGTGGGGAAGGAGAGCATTTTCTCAGCCAAGAAGTGCTTCCTACTGGGTAATGCAAAGGATTTTTACCTGCGTTGCTTTGCACTCCTGTGTTGTCCCAAATCTGTTGCAAGCTGAAAACATGATACCGGGTTCTGGGAAACTGCTGGTCCAAGGTCAGTGAGTCCATGGGGCCATTTGATGCAGCTACGCGGCTGACAGCAGCAGGCACTTGAGAAAGGAGTGAAGCAGGATAAAAGATCTTCCTCCATCTACTACCAATAAGCATTTGGGAACTTTTGGAGGAAGAGGTTGCTCTGGGGCCTCCACATTTAACAGTAATCATGGAACTCATGCCACAGATATGTTTAGAAGTTTTTGGAAATCACAAACTCCTGACATTGCCAGCTCCAGCAGCAGAAGTTAACTGTGCATCTTGTGAAGTGGCTCATCCTTTTGCTGAATTTAGGACCTGTTGTCTGCCAACTCCATGGGGTGTCACCCAGACCTGGTGGCCTGAGAAGCAGTGAATAGTGGTTTCCCTGTTCACTTTTCGTATTTGAGTTCTGGTTTCTTAGACCTCTACCATACCTTCTCTGTTTTGCAGGCTAAGAGTCCTGGTAACTTTGCCATGTCCTGGCACTTTTGCCATGTCCTAGCACAGAACTGTTCCCTAGTTCCAGCTCCTCATAGTCTGTCCTGTCCTGTCACTGCACCCATCTTAAGATGGGGACACCAGAACTAGGCAGAGGGCTCAAAATGCAGACACACCAGAGACTTAATGGATTACCTTTATTCCCTTCCTTGTAATTCTCAACATTTTTTTCCTTTTCTGACCACTAGTGAGCACGCCGAACCATTCACAGAACCTCCTGGGTCTCTTCCTAAGTGGCAACAGCTGATGCGTAGTCCATCAGTCTGCAGCTAAGGCAAGAGTTTGTTGCCCCAAGCACACTGCTTCATGATCGTCAAAGCTGAGTTTCATCTGCCGCTTTATTGTTCAGTTACTTTGACATTGCAGGAGCCTTCTGCTGTCATTAAGTAAAGAGATACAGCTTGCTAGATCTGTGGCTGACAGGTAAACCTTGCAAGCATATGTAAGGAAGCAGGATCCCTGAGCTTGCAAAGAGTCTGAAACAAGAGCACGAAGGTACAACTTACCCTGTCCCCGACACAGCCACTATTGCTACATGTCAGAAAAACAGAGGAAGGATTGTTATGCAGAGATCTACCCCACCCCCCGTTGTTTGAATAGTTTTCCTTCTGGGGCAGCTTTTGGAGCTGGTTACACCTTTGGAAAGCCTAAGGCTGCTCCAAACCCTGGATTGCACTTCAGCACCCATGTTGTTGCTGGGGAATGGTGACTTTCCCCACAGCAGATGGAGCACTCATGTGACACGCTGTACACTATGTATCATCTATTTACATCTTTTTTTACATTAGCAACAGATGGCTTGGCATAATTATTTTTTTTGAATTAGGGGGAAAATGTATCTAAAACTTCACACATTTTCTGGAGCCTATGGTTTTTACTTTTACAGCACCAATGCTGGGGTCTTTAGCAAAAGGACCTCCCTCATCCTTCCATTGCCTTCTGTGAAGAGGTGTCGCACTAAAGATGCAGGTAGAGAAGGTGGTATTAAGCAAGCAGAAACTCTCCCAGTCATGCAAGGTGGAGAGGAAAAGGCAGTTCTGAAGCAAGGAAGACAAAAGGGAGAAGAAATGGACTTACGGGCACTAGTGGGCGGGGAGGGGAAGAGAGAAGCATTAGTGCTGACAAATCCTACCTTCAAAAGCTGATGGGACTCCAGTCCTACAAAAGCACAAGCATGCTTCAGAAACATAAAACTTAGCAAAATGTGAGTTCAACGGTTGGTTTCTTCTTGTTCCTCTTTTGGCATACCAGGCTGTAGGTACTGGGTCCCTGCTGTCAAATTTTTCTCAGGAAATACGAGGTTTGGTGGGGAGGAGGGTTAATGTAAACCAGGACTTTCCCATGCTCATGTGACTCCCAAAGCTGGGGCTCTAAGCAAGCCGCCAGCTTGGTTTGACTTAGCAGTGCTGGTGATCTCAAAAGAAAAGAAGAGGCACTTCTTAAGGCCATGGGAAGAGATAGAGAATAGACCAAGAGCAGCCAAGGTACTGAAATCTCTTTATCAGACTACATTTACCTGGAAAAATAAAAGGTCTTTGGATGACTAGGGATGAAAAAAAATCCCAAAAATTGCCCAACACAAGCATGATCCTTGTGCACAGTGTCAAGCCTTGTGCACTAGCAATGTGCAAGGCTGCTGACATCTGTTGGGACGTGTCTGGGGTTTGGTGGGAGAGGGCTGTCAGAAGAGGACACGAGAACCCTGTCGGGACACAGCGGGTTTAATCTGCCTCCTTACTGCAGAAGGCCATATCAGAGGGACAGGACCCCTCCACGGAGTAGTGCATCTGCCTACCAACCTTGTCAATGCTGCAGTATTGTCTGTAGGCAAGTATCTGATCTGCCTTGTGGCAACAGGAAGAGGTAGAGTACAGCTTTGGGTGGAAAATATTTTTGATCGCAACTGTCCCTCTGAAACACCTCTCAGAGAATGGGCACACAGGCAATACCAAGATCTGCAGACAGAGCTCTGGGCAAAGGCTGCAGGACCCCTTGGCGGCCAATGGACAAGCAGGCACTACGTTTGTAAGCAGGTCTTTCCCAGCTCAGGCATGTACATCTGCTGTCTGAGAGGTAGTTCTTTTGTTAGATTGTTTTGACCCATGGACCTTTGCTGCAGTAAATCAGATGATGTGCCTACTTGTTCTTGCTTGGTGTTTCTTAGCAAGCAAACATGGTATGGTGGGTGGATGCAAAGCTAGTTTACATTTTTACGCTGGTTTTACTCCTCTGTAAATCCTACTCAATAATGACTAATCCCCAAGTTGATTCCCCTTTCTCATTCGGATTATTTTATTTTCACTAGATTTTGGTACTTAATAAAATTTAACCATTTAGGGTCTACCTGTTGTGATTTTTCACATGCTATAAGGACAAGTGGCTGGCTCTAAGGCAGTACCCCAATACTGCTTACATGTATCAGCAGATCCCATGTTTATAGTAAAAGCAAACGCAATGGAGATTATAGGACACAGCCCCTCCAAGAAAGCATAAATACTTATGGAACACGCACAGAAAGAGCAGATGGTAAAAGAAATTATGGCAAATGCCTACAAGGAGTCAGGCAAGACACCAAGCCTAGGTGCACTACCACGAGGAAACCACCCATTCTGGGTCTATTTGTGAAACTTCCTGTAACGGCAGGGGTAAGCTGGACCATGCAGCCTCTGCTTACCTGCCACCATCTTTACCGGGAACAACACTACCCACGAGTCATTCCTCCGGGCCGAAGCAAGGAGCACACAAGCAAACTGATGCTGTGCTCCTTTGTGAAGAGCTGTGCAACTAATTCATTCCCAGTGGGCTCAGGTCACTCTGTCTGCAGCAGCTCAAATAAAGGCAGCAACAGACACTCTGAGAAGCCAGGTGGCCCTCAAAAGAGCTGGAGAGCCCTGCAGCTGCATCAAGGAGCACAGCGTGAGAAGACCCACCCTCCTAACAACCCCACCGGGCCGCAGGGGTGCTGGGCCAGCTGCTACCTCCAGCTCAGCCCTGGCCCCAGGGATCAGCTTGCTTCTCCGGTGTGGGGTGAAGCTACTCTGCAGTGCTGAGGGTGCAGCGAGGCAGGTCTTGCCCCACTGTGGCTCCCCTCCATCAGCTCGCTGATGTTGGGACCCATCGGTCAGGCTGCAGCTGCACCTGGGCCTTTCTTTCTGGCTGTCTCACACTCCTCATGGGATCAACATGGGCCCCTATTAGGATGTGATCTCATCTCTCTTTGCAAGGCATCATGTGTTACTGGAGGATGTTCTTCCAGGCATTTCCCAGCAGGCAGGTGGTCCCCTGGCTCCTTCTGTCCCTCTCTCTCCTCCAAAGGGTAAAGATCTGCCTACTTCCTTCTCCCGTTCCTTGGCAATGCAACACCTGTGAAACACGTGTGCTGCAATCTCCTGGCTTACCAGGAGGTATTTTTGCTATTGCTTATGCCCCTCTGCCCCAGACTGACCATAGCATCTGCAGTGCCCCTGCTAATCAGTGGGGCACTCCGTGCAGGCAGCAGCCCACCGCAGAGCAGGAGGGAGGACAGGAGAAAGTCTGCCAGGGCAGGCTAGCATAGCTACTTCTGCTGCTGATCTAACATCTAAAATTACTGCTATAAATTGCCCATTTCTTCTGAGCAAGGTGAAATGAATCAACAGCAAAGATCTGCATCCAGCAATGGGTTTGCCTAGCAGCCTAGAATGGGAAGTTCACGGGATTTCCAGAGAAGCAGATTTGCCGGCACCATGTTGCCAAGTCCTTGTGGTTTTAATCACGTGTCTTATATGTGGTTCTTTTTCTAGGGCTCTTGCAGTTGCAGTATGATTACTAAGTTCTCTCTTCTTCTTTTTGTATTGAGACACTCCTAGCTTGTGGGAGCTGTGAACAAAACCATGAGAACAAGAAGCCCAGGGGCTCAAAATACCTGTATGTAAATAACGGGTGCCACCACAGAGATTATTTTCAAAGCAATGCCTTGCTTTTCATCAAGAAAAGACTTGCACCTGACAGCCTCAGTGACAGAGAAAACCAGTCTCTCCAGACGTGACTGAAACTGTATGCAATAGCTCCTTAGTATGTGGACTCTTCTCCAGCCTCCCAGGTGCAAATACAGCCCTGCCTAACTGGAGGTCTGCTTTGATGCCGTGCTTCTTCTGGTCTTCGTTCTCCACTTGCAGTTATCAAACCAGGAGGCATTGCTGAGGGAAGTAAGCCAAGAGGTTGCTGGACTTCAGGTACTCCATCCTTCTCAGGGAAAGGCAGCAGACTCCGGGTGCCCAGCTCCTTGCATGTGGAGGAGGCAGAACGATGTGGCTGTACTGAACTGTCTTCTTCGCGTTGCTACCTGAGGAATTTAACAATTTAACCAGACATGTTTCTACCTTTCTTTCTGATGCATGGCCTATGAGATGCAAGAGAGTTGAGGAGTTATTCAGGGGTAAGTTGTGAACTGTTATGGTATATGAGCAAGTGATTCAGCAAAATTTGCTTTGTCTTTATGCACCACAATAAGTAAGTGGGAGGAGAATGAACAAAACTACAAAAACCTGGAAGGAAAAGCGAAAAGAGACTACAGCAACTTCAGGTTGGTTGGTTGGATGCTGAACCCTAGATGGGACAAAAATGTAAACCATAAGCTGTCATAAACCAGCTCATGGATGAGGCATATTATAATGGTTGTTTTGAGTCAACTCACATTATATTGAATACTGTGACCCTCCTTAGAACACAGGGACAAAGGCAACAGCATCATGCAACACCAACCCATGTCACCCTTGTGAAGAAGGCAAAAAAGACAAAAGAGTGACTCCTTGCTTTGGAGAATAAGGCCATGTCCAAGGGATGATGGGACATCTCTCCCTGACAAAGGTGATACACTCAGGAGTGCTTGGACTGCCCTATATAAAGCGTGGCATGGATTATCTTCAGATTCTGCTGGCTCCCCATCTTGGTAAAAGAAGAAACAAGTTTCCAGAATGAAGGCAGAAAGGGGGAGGGGGGAGAAAACGATTCTTGATTGTGAAGCACAACATATGTTAGCGCGAAGCTGAACAGCTTTTCATGGAACATATTCTAGCCAAGCTATTAGTAACACCTGATATACCCATGGTTCCTCATCAGTTACCTGCCAGCAATGAGCAATTGACTCAATATTATCAATTATGTTCCTTTCCCCTCTCCTTCCCTCCCACCAATTAAGCATCTGTTAATCATGAGAAATAATCATCTTCTTGGAAAACATGGGACAAAAAATGAGTTTTTGTAATAAAATGGAATATTATTGTAAATAATCATTAAGGTGTCCCAAAATAAGGTGGAGCCATGCCATTACCCCAGGGGAAAGGTAAGCTGGTCAGGTCTGCTGGCTGATGCATACAGCTAATGTGTCAGAAACAGCAGCAGCAAGACAGACTGGATCAGATCAGGGCTTCTCTGATCCCGTATCTACTAAGACCCAGACCAGCTGCCTTGAAAGCAGACATCTTTTTATTCACCTGCCCCTTCCCAGGAAGGACTAGTTGCACCGAAACCAGTCCCCACAGATGCTAGCCTGCCTTCAGAAGCCTCCCAGAAGTGGTTCCACCACTGCCCTGGACAATATCCCCTCCTGATTCACTTTAGCAAGTTTGTTTTAATCTAAGTCCCATTTGTTGCAATTCAAGCTCCCTGCTACTTCCTCCAGTCATACCAAATGCAGAGAATAACACCCTCTTCTAAAATATTTAGACTCATGCCTTCCTCAGTCTACCCTACAAGCAAAATACCAGTCTCTCCAACCTTTCCTCACAGATGTATTTTCTACGGTTTTCATCGTTCTTGTGCTTGCTACCTAGTATTAGCATAAACAAAGACAGACAAGATATTTAGATGTCATCATACAGGGCCACACAGTACCAATGAGAGTAGATGACATAATTAGGAATTTTCTTTAAGAGAGCCCTCCTTGTTCCCCCCGCCACACCCTTTGATTTAATCCAGCCCTAACACTTGCCGTGAAAACTGCAATACAAGCACCCATGGCAAGATCTGAGATTACCTAGGCATGAACGAAATGTATCTGCGACAGACCCTTACATGAATGCTGAAGTGACAAACGTCTTACATAAGGCAATGTGATGCAGCACAGGGGCACACAAAGAGGCGGAATCCAAATCACATTATAGGAAACTCAACTCTAACCTCCTGCTTGCCTCATTTTGCAGTAATTATTTATTTATTTTATTGCTTGGATTGACTTCTCACTTCCTGAATGCACAGAACCCCCGGTTCACAGAAAGCACCTCTACTTAACCACAGTGTCTAATGATATGCTGTCCACACGAGAACAGCATCTGCAGCCCTGTCTCTGCCCTAAACATCTGCAGGTCCCTCAGCTGAGGGAATCATAGATGGAAAGAAATTTAGCAGCTTCTTCCTCAGGTCAAAACCCCAGTGCCCACAACAGGGAAGAAGGCAACCTGCTGGGATGCCACATCTCAAAGAAACGGGGATAATGAGATGTACTGCTCTGTCTGCTTGAAATAAATGCCCACGTGGCTTCCAGCACTGGTGACTAATGGGCAGTTGCCTGTTTGGTTGACAGTTGGAAGCAGAGAATCTGTCTATAACTCCAGTTGTACAACAGACCTTCTAAAACAACCATCTATTCTGGCAGCCTTGGCTGAGGAACTCTTGAATGTTTAGCTGAATTCTGTATCGGGTTTGCATGGCAATGTTTTGGTAGTGAGGGAGAGGACTACAGGGGTGGTTTCTGTGAAAAGCTGCTAGAAGCTTCCCTCATGTCTGTTAGAGCCAATGCCAGCCGGCTCCAAGATGGACCCGCCACTGGCCAAGACCGAGCTCATCAGCAATGGTGGTTAGCGCCTCTGTGATAACACCTTTATGATGGGGAAAAAAAACTGCTGTGAAAATAGCAGCGGAGAGAGGAGTGAGACGATGTGAGAGCAACAACTCTGCAGACACCAAGGTCAGTGAAGATACAGGCGGAGGAAGTGCTCCAGGCACCGGAAGCAAGGATCTTCCCCTGCAGCCTGTGGTGAAGACCATGGTGAGGCAGGCTGTCTCCCTGCAGCCCATGGAGGTCCACGGTGGAACAGACCTCCAGCTGGGCCCCACGCTGGAGCAGATGGACGCACCCAAAGGAAGCTGTCACACCGTGGAGAGCCTGTGCTGGAGCAGGCGCCTGGCAGGAACTCTGGCCCCATGCAGAGAGAGGAGCCCAACCGGAGCAGGTTTTCTGGCAGGGCTTGTGACCCTGTGGGGGACCCAGGCTGGAGCAGCCTGTTCCTAAAGGACCTGGGGGCTGGGGCAGTTCGTGAAGAGCTTCACCCCGTGGGAAGGACTCACGTTGGAGAAGTTTGTGCAGAACTGTCTCCTGTGGGAGGGACCTTCATGCTGGAGCAGGGGCAGAGTGTGAGGAGTCCTCCCCTGAGGAGGAAGCAGCAGCAGAGACAGCGTGTGATGAAATGACCGCAACCCCCATTCCCTGTCCCCCTGAGCTGCTCGGGGGGAGGAGGTAAGAGAATTCGGGAGTGAAGTAAAGCCCAGGAAGACAGGAGTGGTGGGGCAAAGGTGTTTTCAAGATTTAGCTTTTATTTTCTCATTATCCTGCTCTGATTTGGTTGGTGATAAATTAAACTGATTTCCCCAAGTCAAGTGTGTTTTGCCCATGATGGTAATAGGTGAGTGATCTCTCCCTCTCCTTATCTTGACCCATGAGCCTTTTGTTGTATTTTCTCTCCGCTGTCCAGTCGAGGAGGGCTTTGACAGATAGAGAGTTGATAGAGCAGGTTTGGTGAGCACCTGGTGTCCAGCCAGGGTCAACCCACCACAGCCTCCCACAGCAAGCACAGAGGCATCAGAGAGAAGGACAAGTGTGTGCCCGTCAAATTTTCAAACTGATTTCATAGCTTCTTACCAAATACAGAATTACATGTTTTTCCATAAACACCGGAACTGTGTACCAAAAGCAGGCTACAGAGTTCAATTTTGAGTCCATAAGACTTGGCTCCACTTGGCCCCGGACTTCCCAGTGAAGACTTGTTTGACATTTCTTAGCAGATTGGATCATGTCTTCCTGATGCCCAGCGGGCCCTTCATGGCGTGAATGGGGACAAGCACAGGATTGCAGCACACACCAGTCACATCCAGTTCTTCTCTGCCCCACCCCAATCTCCATCCTTCCTGTAAACCTAGAGAGATCATTTGCTGTTTCCTTCAATTTACTTCACTAACTGGATCCTCATCCATCTGCTTTATGCTTTTGTTTGCTTGGAGGACTGATATGTGAAGGTGCTACCTAGTCATCTGTACTGGTTTCTCATCCTGAAAGGTTAGTGCCCATGGATCTGAAGGTACTGATCAGACTGCTCAGGGAAAAGTCATCTAGTATACAATATACTTTTGGGACAAAGATCTCAGAAATTTTGTAATCCTTATCATCGCAACACTACAGATGAAAAGCACCGAGTAATCTCTTAGTGTGCACAGACACTAAGATAAGAATCAATCAAGACTGCAGAAGAGCTACTGCCAACTTCAGCCCAGGGAAAGGAGAAAAGGGGGAATAAAACAACCTCCCACCCAGAAAGCCCACAAAATAAATCAAGAAACTCTCTTACTTTAATAGCAATTTATTATCATTAAAAGTAACAATAAGTAGGCTTAAATTCTTTTGTCTTAAAAATCTAGCGTAACACACAGGTCACTGCTACTGTTCTATGAAACCTATGGCAAAATTGTATCCCCAAATCACACCATTCTGCCTCATCCTCAGAGACATCCATGGTATGGGACACGAACAACACAGATTGCTCCATACAGCACTTGTCATAAGGAGGATCATTAGGACTCGACACGCTCCAAGATATTCTGTAAGAGCTATTAAGTATAACTTTAGCATTCCCCTTTGTTAATATTGCTGGAACAATCAAATATTTCACACAGTTTTTGGTGAAGCTGTAAGAATCTTTGAAGAACTGTATTTCCCCCCTATGTCTCTTCTTGGCTGCTAAAGATTTATTATTTTTTTCTTTCTCCCCTCTTCAGTGACACAGCAGCCTCATTCCAGGAGACAAAACCACAGCAATGTTTGCAGTCATTCTCCACACAGCATCACGTATTTCCGTCGCATTTTGAAGCCAGCACTCAGCTCTTTACCTTCAACATTGCTGCCAGAATAACCTGGTAGCGCACAGTTCAGGAATACCGCATGCTCACGTATTAATCTCCAGCTTCTCGGGAGCTCTAGAGCTCAAGCTAAGCTCAGGCTAAGTACCCAAGACAGCTAACTTGCAGCTACTTCAGATTTGTGTCAAGGAGCAGCAGCCAGACGCTGCAGGACAGACTCATCTTCACATTACAGCTGTTCACAAAAAGGCCTGCGCAAGTCATAATACTGTTCATCAGTGGCTGCAGGATCATAAAAAGGTGTCCACAGCAAGCATGCATACTGGTGAAAAGAAAGGACGGTCCTAATTCTGTCAAGCATTTAATGTGCTGAATTTAAGCTTACAATGTTACTCAACATTCAAAGGTAAGCAGAGGCCTCTCTGTGAAACCTTTCTGGCTAGCAGAAATGTAGTGAAGGAAGAAACAGAGCACAGGTGAACTTAATATAGCTACTCAGGTGCAGCTTGTACATGATTTCAGGTACACAAGAAGGTCTGTTCTTCAGGAGCAGACCCCTTGGATACTTCTGCATGAACTTCACAGTAGCATGTGGAACTGGGGAAGCTCAATGAAAACAAATCAGTACGCAGCTTCAAGCACATCTATATCCACTCTGGATTTGGAGAGTCATGGGAAAAAGTACAAACATAATCATCGGATAAACGTATGGAGGAGGTACTAGACCAACAGATTCTATGAACAGGCTCCAGTTGCTCTACAACAGCAGTTCACCTCTTCTCTAAGCAGACCCAAAAGCTAAACTGCAGGAGAAAAGGAGGTGTCAAACTCACTGAAGTAAAAATACTTTTTTGGAGTTTGCCCTCAGCTGGATCTCTTGGGGAAAAAAAAACCAAAACCAAACAAAACCCAAACAAAAACCAAAGCACTGCTTACACCAAAACTGCAAAATCCTGTCTTACCTCACATCCTAAACTACTACCTTGCTTTGTAAATGTACCTAACAGTTTACAAATATCCCATGCTTACTCAATAATAGCTTAATGACTTTTAACTGAGGTAGCCACTAAACCACCACCATACATTAGCGGTGCCAACACAATGGGAAAACTTCAACTAAGATGCTCAAGAACAGTTAGTTTGCCAAAACTAATACCATTTGCTTCAAAAAAAGTAATTTTCTGTCTTGCTTTCCTCCTCTCACCCTTGTTTCACTTCCTGTTTCTTCTCCTCTTGCCTATCTCTAACAAAAATCAAGGATAAATTCAGTTTTCCAGTTAATTTGTAAATTCTTTGAATTTTCAAAAGCAAATTGCCAAATGAAGAACCAGTGAATTTACTTTTAAATGAATGTCATTTAAAACATAGACACTGAAGGACAATTTCCAACCTCAGCCACTGGCAAGTCAGGTGCCAGCTCTGTCATCTTCCTGCACATGCCTAGGTGCTAAAGCTGTGGAAAGATGCCTGCATGGGAAAAACACACAAGTTGTGAAAAGGTCCCTTTTGTTGTAAGTCTCATCCCATATATGTAAACACACAAATAATCACCTGCCTAATTACTGCCTTTCAAGTACTCAGAAAGTTAAAATAAAATAGCAACCATCATTCCTCTAGCTAAGAAGGTCATAGAACTAGAATATCCTTCACCTTTCTATTGACATTAATTTCTTAAAATGAAAATATTTTCAAATTACTTCTGTAGCTATGATAGCCTATATTCAAATTCCACATGAAAAAACCCCTATCTTTAAGGACAATTAATACCTCGCTATTTTTGAAAGCATTTCCAGGACTTTTTTGTGGTCCCTTATCAGAGATCTTTTTCAAGGTAATTCAGAACCCCCTCTAACCCACACCCAAATCAACCAACAACCAAACAAGAAAACCCCAACTGAATATCAAACACCCCCAAAGTCATTTAATACTTGTATTGCAGAATGTACGTTCAGGTAAAGTTCTGTAGTGTAAACATCCAATTCTGACTTCCTTTCTTCAATCACTGTCTAAAATTTGAGGGTTTTCCCCATTGGCTAAGTGCTTTAATGCAACTGAAGGAATGCACTCTTACTTCAGACACACTGCATTGACCCAGAGGAGCATAAAACCCCTGTTTCCAAGATACATACCCACCAAATAAAGAAGCCTGAAGAGAAAACCCATGCTCCCGTTTAGAGGCAGAGCACTAACCAGTCTGGTATGCATAATATTAGTTTCTCTATCTAGATCAGATACTGTGTGTATATTCCCAAATAGAAAAATAAAATTGTATGAATTGCATGCAACCATACAGACAGCAGTTCAAGCAATACTGATGTGTTCTCCTTGTTTTTGTGAAGAATGCGGACAACAGCAAACTGCAGGGTGATAACTGTAATGCGGTCCTTGGGTTTCTTCTTACAGAGAGACACACAAAGCTACTTTTATTTTATAAAACTCTAGCCCACAACAGGGAGACATTAAACAATTGAGCCGTGATAACTGTACTGTGAAGAATTTCTGAATTTCCTTACACATGTCCAGATTACCCAAATGGACTTTTTGTTAGAAGTTCTTTACTAGAGCTCCATTTTCACAAATCACACACCAAAAAGGGTGTTTTCTGCTTTGATTACATACAGCTGTTCATCAGATGGAAGTAGATGAAGGTAGTTTAATGCATCATAAAACTAACCTCATCCTTATGAAGCGTTTGTAATACACAATTAAAGATTCCAGTTAAAGCATCACCACATACTAACCCTTCATATTTGTGTAAAACGACCAGCTATGAATTTGTAACTACTGAAACTGTACACAGGCACCTTGCTATATCATACTTATGTTATAGTTCTCTTTTTAAAACCTTCCACAGCTGCCTCCACATTTGGGTCATTTTCGTTCATTTCATCTATTCAGCCGCTGTGTTACCACTTCTCGGTACATGATAGAGATATATATCAGCAGAAGAAAAATGACAAAGAAATCATCCAAGAACCCCAGAATTCCAAAGAGGGCTTCAGGAAGAAAATCCAGAGGTGAAGCCAGGTAGAGCAAGGCTCCAAGCAAGCAGAGGAATATTCTGATGCGAAACATCCAGAAGAGGCCCCCAACAGAAAACATCTCCCTGAAAGCATGCCGCAATAAAGTGGGCAGATCCATAATCCTTTCCATGATCTATGAAGAAAGAAAGCAAAAGTTAATATTTTGCTTTAGCAACAGGCCCATGCTAAATGGGTCTTTTTTTCAGTCTGAAGTTCCTATTACTACATTACAGCTTTGGAATCTGTTAGTTTATAAGAATTAAAAAAAGAAACAGTTAAGACCAGACTTCCTGGATCTAGTTTTGCTGGGTAATTAAATTTTTTTTCAAGAAACAGTCAAACTGTTATTCTATCGCGTAAGACATACATTCAACTCACTAAAAAATACATTGGCACCTATTAAGATGGAAAAGCAATGACTACTAGAGTAAAACAAATGACTGAGAAAGTGAGAAACAGCAAATAGGTTATCTGGAGTGAAATATTGATCTGAATGGAAGACAACTAGTGACTGCAAGAAAAAAAACAACAGGTAAAGTACAATAGGTCGCAGTTCTTCAGAAACACAACACCTTGTCCCCTAGCACACAAACAGTGATTCACATAAGTTTCCAAACAATGGATCAAGCTTCAAAGTAAACTAAAGCACCTTTAAATGAATCCATCCCTGTCTCCTTTCAATTTTTCTACTATGATTCTGTCATCTTAGTGAGGGACTGCTCAGTGGAAAATATTCAGGTTTTTGTTGTCAGGCATAGGGAGGGGTGTACTTTGGAAATTTTTTTTCATACTGTTGACTTTTCTACTGTACATAGTTTCTACACAAAGCCACGAAATTAAAATTAATTATTGCCACAGCTGAAAAAATTCTCTAGAAAGAAGTTTGTATGTGGTTAAGGCAATACACTGTGTATAATCAAAGACAATTTATCTAGTTCATTTAGGGCTTTAATGCAGACTGCTGGCATGACCTCAGACAGGTTATTGAGGACTAGATACAGAGCCCACAAAGAGGTCCTATGGAGCCTGAAAGGCAGTTTCAATCTATTCTGCATCAAAAGCATAACTGTTCTGTGGTTTAGAACATGGGGAAAAAAATAAAAAAGCTGTCTCAGCCCTCTTTTGTCTCTTTGGACTGTAAATTATTCTTTTTAATATTTTGTTACTATATCCAAATCCAATGAACAGATGAAGACAAGCAGGGAAGTTACTAGTATGCACATGTGTGCATTTCACCTTGCGAATCAGAATGTGCATATAGAAGACAGGCTCATAAGGCTAACTTTCTAAAGTTTGTAGAACCTCAATCATCTCTCTTTGCTATTTATCAGAAAAATCCTGTTTTCTTCACTCAGGGAGCAGAATAAAGACTGTAATGCAATCTAGGAGGAAAATAAAAACAATCAAGACAGCATATAGCTTGAAATCTGAGGAAGAAAGGCACATAGTAGAACTTCAGATTCCTCTAATCAATGTAAAGAGATAGATCAAGTGAATATTCTTCCCTGCATGACATGTATTTCATTAAGTATTTTTACTGACTAATTATTGATCCTTTCAAATTATCAAGTCATAATTTAAAAGGAGCTTAACACATGAATAGGGAACTCAAGGCTTAGCAGTTCTCACTTACAACATACATGCAAGTTTCCATACATTTCCACAAATTACAAATAAATATTTTCAAGGTCATGGGTTTTCCCTAACTATATAAACATGAATTTCCTAAGCAAAACTTGCACATTCCCTAAGCACCACAAAGAAAAAATTAATATCCCAGGGGGAAAAAAAAAAAAAAAAAAAAATCACAAAAAATGCTGTTTGGCTCCCCCGAAATCATGGACTTCTATACAAATTTCCTCAAAACTTACAGATCTGGGCTGTCCTGAGAATCTCCGATTGTAATCATTAACATCTTGAAATACTTCGGTTGCATCCTGCTCATCTTCACTAAAGAGCGGTAAAAACAACGTTACCTAGGCACAGCAAGGAGATTTTGTTACATGTGCAACTGTCTTTCAAACACAGGCATTGTCAACCATAAATGAAAACAGTAATCTTCAGTTAACTACCTAGAACAAACTTTGTTTTAGTTGAATACTTAGTAGCAAAATAAAATGAAAACAAGTAACATCACTACTGCTGCTAAACTTCAAGAAATTGTTACAACTATTTACAAAATCTTATTTTTTTTTAAAGATTTTTAAAAACAAGCATAAGCACTCTCCTTCTAAGAGAGGCTTATAGGAAATTTTTCTAAACACCTAAATGGTCTATGTTTCATAACTGGGACAGAAGATTTGGAGAATAAAGTCAATTTACCAAATTAATCTCATTTTGTTTCTTAAACTGAAAATCAAATAAAGCAACCACTGAGGCAATTTCTTAAACTGAAAATCAAATAAAGCAACCAATGAGGCCATTCTTCTTTCGTCTTCATAATGGCCTTGCATTTGAGCAAACAAACAGCAAACTTAATCCTCTTCCATATGGATGTTCATACCAAGACCAAGGAGAATAATAAGTTAACAGAAAAAGATATTAACCTTCAGCCCTTTCGTAAGGACAGAGAACTCTGCTATGTTCTTGGGTTAACTTTAATGCAAACCATAGAAAAATATGTAAGGTCATATTCACATATATCTTATGTTATCTTTCTGTATAGGAGTTTCTGAAAACTTAAGGCTTGTGTTTGGAAGCGATGTTCAGGTACAAAATGCAGATTATCACAGGAAAGAGAAAATGCTTAGCACTTTAAATTACTACAGTCTTCAAAAGCTCTCTCTGTATTTGTCCACTGAATGTCTATCTTGTATATGTGCAGCAACCACATGTAACAAATGACAGCAAGAGCAGATCTACATTCAACTCCTAGCCCTGCCACAAACCTTCTGTACGACTCATGTTGTTCATGTATACATACTTCCATTCCTCATTTATAAATCAGACCTCACTTTTCTTACTTCACAGGGTGCAAATGAATGCATAAACATGTAAGCAGTACCACCCAATTTACTTCTTACTCAGAGGAAGGCAGAAGAATATCTATGTAAGGAGATATGCTAAAAAAAGAAATCACTTATTTTCCACTTTTTCATCTTCCTCACCTTTATTTTTTGTGTCTCTCTCCTCCCTGGCTACACTCTAAACCTATTCATTCTTCTACTAGTCATACCTATTTTTCTTTCCTTCCTCTGTCTTCTCACAGTCATTTGTCCTGCTGATACACACAATCAAAGCAGGATATAATGTATGGGCAAGGGCATGAAGCATGTTATATAATTCATCAGAAGTTACTAGCTCCGTAGTTTGTGCACTGTTAAAATGAAGAGTACTTTTGTTAAAACCTACACTGTAAGACCCAGAGAGTGTTGACGAGTTGCAGGGACATATTTCAAATTGACAATGTAAGTTGCGTAGGAAGTAAGCTAATGCTTGCTCTACAAAGCTCAAATTAATAATACATACAAACTAAAAATAGGGACAAAATAAGAAATTGACATGAATAGGTTTTTTTGGCAAGGAGAGAAGGATGGGAGAGGGTACTTCTCAGAAACCAGTAGTATGCTGCCTACTGGCAGTCTTCCACAAAAGCCAGGTCTTTCAGATACAAGTTCTGGTAACAAGTTATATAACATCCCGACGAAAAGGCATGGAAGAATCATAGTTAAGATCTTACGATTTTCTCTTTTTTTATACTCCTTTACAGAGAAATAGCTGAGTTATCAGTGCTATTCACCTAAATTTGAGTTGCAGGAACAATCCATAGTTTTTGAGCCATTTGGCAAAGCAAAAAGGTCAAAAACCCCATAATGTCTGCCGTCTACGTCTCACATACCCACAACTTTCAGCTTCCGAGACTTCTGTCAGTTTCACTATTACAGGTCACATGCAAGCACTTTTTAGTAAGCTATACCAGAGAGCCAAACTATCAGGTCCACGATTACTTAAGGTATTACCGTTTGTCTGCAGATTGGACAACGGATGGCACCAAGCCATGAGCCATACCTCCAGTAGGCAATAATGCAGGAACCTGATGAAGGCAAGTTACAGACATTTAAACTTCTGAGTTGAAACACCTGTTGCATGAAATAACATGTAACACACCAAGGAAAACAACAGCAGTATATAAACAGGTTAAATCTATCTCTACTGGTGTAATTCTGTACTTAGCAGTCAGTGAAGATACCAAGAACCAATGTGTTCAAATTCAATGCTACTAATAAGAAAAATTCTGAACATGTTCAACTGCATAATTAAATTTTAAGTTATTATTTACTAAAAAGACATAAAACTTCTTAATCATTAACTGAAGAAGCAAATAATTGAAAATTTTACCAGTTTAAAATTCAGAAGTCACAAAAACGTCAAAAGATGTAAAATTCATCCTAAGAACCTGGCTTTACTACCAGAGTTTCAACAGGTGAAGGAATACATAAAAATCTGAGTACTTTAACTGTTTTCCAAATTTGTAATATTTTTCTTTTAAATAAGTAGGCATGGTATGCACTATATACTCCACAAAACTAGATGAATGCAGTGAAATAATCCTACTGGGAAACTGAAGGAGAGTAAGCAAAATGCTACACAGGGTGTTTATATGTAAATTCGAATAGCTGGGCCTCATATAAAAGGCAAACACTTCAAGAATTATGAACTTAGTCTTAATTCTTCAGGACTTCCAAGAAAAAAAAAAAAAAAACAGTCCAAGATAAAGATAATACCAAGCAGAATTTTTTACTCTGTCTAAACCAGTTTTTAAAAAAATTATGCATTTCCAAGTGTTTTCAGCCTCTTCAGTTTTTTACTAACTGGAAATAAAATATACTCTCTGTCCTTGACATTTTAAAATGAACTGCAGTTTCAATCCTGATAGCATACAAAAAAATGCACACTCCTAAAGTGACTGTTTATTCACAAGTGTATATTCTCAACAATTTATATGAAAAATACTTCTAATGCAGACTAGAAGACAAGTAGTTAAAATCAAAAAAAGCTTTGCATTAGGTTGACTGTGCTAGTGCCAAAAGCTTGTATTTCCACTCTGGTTTTATCTTCGGGGCTTGGGGTTTTTCTTGCTTACCACAGAAGAGATGTCCACAGTTTGTTTCTATAGGAAATGTAGCTTGTTGCAAACAGACTGGACAGGACATATCTGTATAGAAGCGATGTCTATCACCAGCAGAAGCATCCTGCTGGAATAGAAGAGAAATGCAAAGTGTCAGAGATACTATTTTTATATGTCTACTGAGTTTAAAAAATAATAATAAATCCAGTGTTCATTTACTAGAAGTCAAACAGTCAAATGCAAAACTATGTGAAAGAGAAATACATTTAAATTCAAAAATCAAGCATACTTCAATGCAAAAATTGATTCACTAAGCAAGTTCTTCTTGTGACAAGCCCATTATTTTCCCTTCATCTGTTATGTAACTATGTGCTTCAATCCAGTTAAAGACCACAAAGAAAGAACCTCCTTGGTCCTTCACATTAAGTAAAGGTTAGACATGCTGAAGCATGAATAACAACTCAGATCTAGGTTGCTGCATCATTATCCTAAGTAGCTTTGTCCAGAGCCAGGTAACTGAACTGCATTGCTTACCAGCCGCAGTGTTTAGGGTTCCCAAGCCCAAGCATAGACATCAGCTTGTGTGTGTCACTGCCATGAAATGTTTTTTCTCCCCATTTTGTCAAATTTGTCTTCCACATAAATATGCACTGTAGTTAAAAATCTGACATTATTTCAGCAAGTATTATGACGAAAGACTCTCCTCAATACTCTCAAAAGTATGGCTTTTCACTCTAGGGCTAGGACTCCGCAATTTCCAGTAGCCTGGAAAAGAATCTCCCATTCTCTCCTCTACACGTCAGAACTGGATGAAATCACGGGACAACAGGATGGTTTGGGATTGAAGGACTTTTAAAGATCACGTGGTCCAAATCTGCTGCATAGGCAGGGACATCTGTCAACAGATCAGGTTGTTCAAAGCTATGTCCAGTCTGGCCTTGAACATTTCCAGCAACAGGGCGCCCACAACTTCTCGGGGAAACCTGGCCTAGCGTCTCACCCTTACGTCCCATCTAAACCTACCTTCTTTCAGTTTAAAATCATTGCCCCTTGTCCTGTTACTAAAGACTTTGATAAAAAGTTTCTCTCTGACAGTCTTTGTTGCCTGGCTCTTGTTGCTGTGCCATTGTTCTGCTACACGAAGTTTATCAGCCTAAACATCTAACCCCTGTCCTGTGGCAGCAAGCTGTGCTCCAGATTTCCTTTGTTTTACCACTAACTTCCCAGGAACACTGCAGGAAGCACACAATACAATCTGACATACTCCACCTTGTGGCAAAAACCTGTTTGAAAAAAGAACCAGCCAAGTATTTAATTTTAATTATTTAACTTACTCATAAAAAACCCAGTCAACCTTATCTCATTACTTGATAAATTTCAAGGATGCCTCTGTACAGTAAGTAAGCTTCCATAACTTTCAAGACCAGCTTCTTCCAGAACCTCAGAGAAGTCTACACTACCCCAAACCAGACAGCTGAATGACGCCAACACTAAGCACAGCACCTGCTCAGTCTGAAGCTGCTGACGAAGAGCTCGCACTAGTTCTTGATTTTCTGGGTGTATGTTCTGATGTTCATTTCTGTGAAAGGAAATATAAGCAATAAGAAAACTGAACACTGTGACCCAACGCTGAAAATTAACTGATTAAAAAAAAAAAAGAGAAACTTGAACCAAGGGCAAAAAAATATTCTTTCCTGCTATAAAGGATTTTAAAGGAAGTACACAAATAATTAAGGAAACGCGACATTTATTCCAGACCCCAAAGTTACTCTGGACATTTAAAGCTGTACAGCAGCAAGATTTTTCAGAAAGACTCCATAACAAATCATTAAATCCTGTTAAAACTAGATTTTCATCTGACACAAAATCAAGCCATTAACTTACAAAAAATCAAGTTGCTTGAAAGCTTGTATATTCATCACACAGAAATATTTTTAATTTTTGCCTCCACTGCTAGTTTTTGTAGTGTTGGTCTACTTGTAAATTACTTATTTTTTTCACTCACTACCTAAATTATAGAGTTGAAAAATCCTAATAGTTTCATTTTTATCTGCTACATGAAAAATTATAACATTTACATAAGAAGGGGTAGGCAAACACTTAGATTTAGAACGTTGAATTTATGTAACTATCAGCAGACTGGATATAAAAAGAAATCAGTCTTTTTAAATCACTCTTTAAAAAGAAAGACTCTATGGGCAAAAAAACTACAGATTAGAGATGCCAAGGGGAATCGCAGGGAAGGGACTCACTGAAGAAAGGAGGCTGGATATTTTACAAGTTTGAAATTCAAAAGTACAACGGGAACAGAATTGGAATTAAAAATTACGCTGACAACATTCAGAGGTGTTGAGTTACAATAAACATGAGTCAAAAACATCATATTCAAAACTGAATTTTTATGCTTTATTTATTCATATGGATTTCACTGGTGATACATTCTGCTCGGCACTGTTGAGGTCTCAGCTGGATTCTGTTTAACATTTTGGGCTAAATGCATACAAACACATAGCGAAGTTGGAGGAAGTTCAGAGGAGAACAAGAACTACTGCCCACATTTTTTAAACATTAGAGAAAGAGTGAAGAAATGTCAGTTCATATAGAAGACTGCTCATGGAGAGAAAAGGGAACAAGACAAAGCTTTCATTCTATAAATGTGAGCAATTATTTCCCACAGTTAACTAAGGCTGGTGGAAAAACATTTCTAACTGCTACGTGTCCAAAATCAGAAATCAGGTTTCCTCAGGGTATTGTGACCTATCTGAGTAAAAAAAACATGTTGCACTTCCTTCCAGGCTTGATCTAGGCAAGCTATCCTTTGTCAGAGCTGAGGGCTGGATTGGCTCAATGTTTAGGGTATTTTCTGGTTGCGGTTCTATTTACATAATTTCGTCAACGGCTCTAGAACCTTCTGCAATATTTTCCTTCAGTTGATGCGGGCAATCATAATATGGCATTAGTGCTATATCTAACATTTTGTCTCCCTCGTTCTTTCTTCACACGGGAACAGACAAATTACATTTTTTTCATACTAATAATTACACAGTTATCTGTAAAAAAGTAAATTTATTTAACACTAATGTGGGTGACATATATGAAAGTTGCATGAGGGGAAGCTTACATTAAAGACCTTCTTGCCCACCCTGGGTCTTCATGAGTCATTGACGTTGTCTCTCACACATATAATGCCTATGAAAGTATTTTTCTGTTTAGATGATACAAATGAGCACATTTTGCACCCTCAGTTTGCCAGAATTTTGATATATATATTGAAATTCAATAATGGAAGGTGTGAATTATAAGCCAGTTCATTGTGATTCCTTCATGCTAATTGCAAATTTGCTGCTAAAGCGTTACCCAGTGAAAAGCTATACTAAGCAAAGAAGAATCTGAAGGGCTGAAATCAATAAAGTAGACATGGCAAGTTACCTGGGCAATATTCACATATCATCCTTGTACAAATACTTCATTTACATGACTTTACTCTGGTATCACTTACTATACTGAACACATGAAAATATTTGTAGAGCTGTAGAGGTACAGTATGTACAACATCTGTCACTTATGCATAAGATGCTGAGGTAGCAGAACACTGTGCAATGTCCAAGAGAGGACAGGCAGAGCTCAAGACATATCCAATTCATAACTTCTGTCATGTAATATAAAATAAATGAAATAAATGAACACCAGTATGGTGCTATGTAATTACAGGCATTATCAAACACAAGCCAGAAAGAAATAAAAGTTACATGTGGAGTCTTTTAATTTCCCCATTTCTGAGTGTTGGCACTCCATAACTTGAGGAAGAAAGTCCCAGGACATGGAAAGATTGTACTGTGTCACAAAGAGTCCCACCAAAGCATCATTACCAGAAGGAGGAAGGCTGCCTACTCATTCAATGCGCAGTCTCACACAGTTAAAGTGAGGGATAGTACTTCTGGGGACTGGTGTATCACTCTGCAATGATGGCCACTGTTAACTTCCAAGGATTAAGATCTCAATTCTGCTGAAAACACTGACTTGATCTTCTAATAAAAAGATATGATGGGATAGAAAAATGAAAGCAAAAGATCTAAACCTGCAGATTCATAAACATGGTTAGGCAAGTCACCTGGGACAAGTAGGGAATCTCTGATATGAAACACTGGAGGGTCAAGCTCCCTTTAATTTGTTGGATAAACTAAATTTTCACAGTCTCATTTGCAACATGACAACCTACTCATAAGTTTAAAAGATGATGGAAAGATCTGGCTGCATGTTATCAAAATTTATAACTCAAAGACATACAGGCTTTGATAAAATATCTTACGGTGACTGAACTAAACATCTGCAATTTGGCATAGTTGTTAATTACTGCTAATAAGTTTCTCCCCAAAAGCACAGACATTCAGCTCATGCCCTGATGTGATGCTTCATTGAGCTCTCCCTGCTAGAAACAAGTACAGCAAACGTACCCCTTAACAGTTCTTTCCATATTCCACTTCTACCCCCTAAAATCTACTGCAACATACACTCCTTGATGTCTGCTTTCCCTTTTTATACAGTTCCTGCAACCTCACTCATTACCCTAAGCTTTCTTTCAAGTATTCTTACCCAGGACCTGTTCCTGCCCAGCTTAAGTATTTCAGATGTTGCATACAGAAGTACTGGTGGCAAAGAAACTGGCGTAATGGACATAGTATAAGGAACACACAGACTGTTGTATTGCCTAAGATAATTACAGAAGGAAAAGAAAATCTTCATTTTCTCTTCCACTCCCCCTTCATAAATAAGATATTTATGCCACATAAATAAGAATTACTATGCTTTTTGTAGTGCACAGATTTTCTACCATACTGTGCAGATTTTGACAGAGACAATACAAAGGTGATAGAGGAAAAATGCTGCTGAATACAGACAATTTCAGAAGGTACCAGAAGGTACGGTGGAGAGCTAAGAGGACGCTGATAGGACTTTCAGTAGTCAGTCATACAATGCAGAAGTAAACAAGCTTCAATACTTCCAAAACACGGAAGCTTTGTGTCCGAGTTTACCTGCCCCTCCAAAAAATCAACCATCAGGGCATGCAACAGGATCCACAAACTTTTTACTTAGCTCATTACACTGCAGAAGTAGTTAGTAACTAACTCTTTTCTCCCTCCTCAAGTAATCCTTCATCATCAATGTATCGTCTCCCTGAACTTCAACCCTGAGTGAACTCGCATTACTCTTGCCCACTGCTGACTCTTGTTCCACTCACTTTTTCTCACGTTCCTAACTTACCTCCCTTTATAAAGCTCAAAAATAAAACGTTTACTTTAAAACTACACACTTAAAATTCAAGTCACAAATGCTAAAAACATCATCATAAGGGGTAGCGAAAGCATTAGAGAGCAGGGGGAAAAGAGGCACTCCTGAAGCCACCTGAATAACTGGAATAGCCTTGGAAGGAAAAGCAAGCTTATGTGCACGTTTCTCGTAGACTTGTTGCTATTTCCTGGTCCTGAACAGCAGCACTACCTTGCAGGCCAAGCAAGCTTTCCCACTTCTGGTTTCTTTTGTAGCCTGCTCTCAAATACCTCCTACCCTGATAATACTTCTCATATGGACAGATCCTCCTCAGCAAATTCCATAATGCCAATGCGTCACTAAAACTGCATTCTCTTAGTTGTTAAAACCCTTCTGTGTTCAGAAGTCTACAGACATCCACAAAAAAAGCAAAAGCCATCTAAAGCTCAGACTCACATTCCCAAAACACATAGGCTAAGATATTTGTTAGGTTGCAAGGAAAAACTCTGAAATGAAAAATAAGCTTTGATTACTTGACCGTTAAACTTACTGAATTATGAACTTAACGGTTTGCTTTATGGAAAGCATATTTAAGTCCACTGTTTTCCAGAATATTAATTTATAAAGAAATCAGTCAATTTATTCAGGGTTGGTGGTTTGTTTTTTTGTAATTTGAAGGAGACTGTAGCTAGAACACATATTGGAGGATTACTTCCAGTCTTAGTTATGGAGTCATTATTGACAAATATATACTTTGTAACCAAATACGACACATCAGCCATATAGACTGTGACTTCAGACATTTTCAGTAGTAAGGAATGATGAACATTATTCAGTTTGATCATCTGAAGATAAGGAATAGTTAAACTTTACTTTTGAGAAATGCATCATTTCATTTTAACTGTGAATTAAATTATGAAACTTTGCCAAGCAATTAGTTAAACAGGGTAAGTGATCAAACAATCTTTTCCTTAATGTCACAAAATCACAGTTGTTTTGTGTACCAATGCAAAAATTTGTTGAGAAAGTTAGAATTTTACAAATGCAGGTATGTAGATTAACTCCTGTCAACATATTCTCACCTTAAAAGCGTATATACCAGAGCAGCAATGAAAGTGAAACTGAGCACAACTGCCACCAGTACCTGGTCACTTATTCCTTCTATAACTGAATCATTATCTAGCTTCAAACTCTGAACTTCTGCTTGGTGACTGGCCATCACAGCTCTAAAACATAAAAAGAAATATATACATGTACATGCATATATTAAAACATACACTCACTCACATACGTTTTAAACACAGTTAAAATAATATGTATACAAACCTATCCATACACACAATAAATTCCTGAAGCAACAGATTAGTCATTACTGGGGGATAAAATGGTAAAAGAGGAGAGAACATATGCATTTTCACCAAACACTGAGCTTGCTGCAGAGGACTGCAAAACATTTGTCTTGTGCAGTAGCAAAAAAGTCTTAAATGACTGTGTTGTAATCTAAAGATTTTTTTTTAAAACATCAGTCAGAAGATTTTTTTTTTTTTAAACATCAGTCAGATACTTCACCTGAGAATCTTTACCAGATAACTTTCCTAGGAATAGGTCATTGCTGAATTAGATGTATTCTAAGGACAGTTAATTTATAAAAAGTATAATGGCTCTGCATTATCGAGAATTTTAGCTATTACACAACACATCAGTGCTGCTAGGCTGAGACAATGTAATTTTTAGAAACCTAATTTTCACCACACATATACAGAAACAAACAAGGACATTTAGGGTTTAGCTGGTTTTAGAGTGTTAAATGCCCTTTTGGATACACAGGAACCACCCAATGTAGTTCATATTTCTCTTGTCTCTTATATGCATTACCATCCTTCAGCTGGAAACACAGGAAAAACTTGAATGAAAAAGAGTATTATCAAGCTTCCCTAGTTAGACTCCTTTGTTTTATTTCATATACGCAGCAGTCAGAATGACTTGCCAGTGCTAACTTTTATTACCCTACAGTACTAACCTACAGCTGGAGACAAGCAAAACAAAATAGTTTCCAACATACTGCTGAATCACTGCTGTTGCAATCAGGAAGTGAAATGAACTACAGCTGTGAATATTACGAAACCAGGAGAGAGAAGCTAACTCTGGCAAATGACCCAAAAAAGTGATATTGAAGCTGTGTCCATGCACAATTGAAGTATTTTTCATACAGAGCTGATACAAAATCTCACCATCAGTTTATGAGGTCAGGTAAGACTGGTATAATTTACTTTACTTCCTAGTCCAGTGCGTGTGCCTTAAGCTTGCAAGTTTTCACCAGTGTTTCTCTCTACTTCACAGCTCATGCATCATGTTTTAATTTGAACCTTGCTGTCTAGCAAACATTACCAGACACTGCCTGGTCTTGAATTAACTGCAAAACTGAAATGGAATACAAGTCATCGGGATTTTAGTACATACCTGTAATGACTATCCTGGAAAGATTTCAACATGCCTACTGCTAATATAAAAGTGTCATCTTTTCCATAAGATAGCTACTCTCACCCTCCATATCTTTTCTTGTATGACTTGTGGAGCTTTTTCCAAGCTTCCTTACATTTGTGGGAGCTTCCCTCTAGCAATAACGCAATAGAAGCTGGTATATTCTAACATTATTGTAGAAAAGGCTTAGTGGTATAATTAAGTACAATAAGAGCAAAGAAAACTCATAGAGAATGAAGGGTAGATTCCTTTCATTGTTGTTGCATTTTTGGGCTTCCACTGTGAAAACTAAAATGAAATAATGAAGCATACATGAAGTTATCCTGGGTTCAGCCAGCAGAAGCAAAACAATAAACTAGTTGTCCTAAGTGTTCCAACTTCAACTGAGACTATTATTTCTGTAACTGTAGTCATTTTTTGCTAATCATAGCTTTCCACAAGCAACTGTGTCATAGTCTAACTACTGAAATGTCGATTAATATCTGGAAAGAGTAACTTTTCCCAAAGGTGCAACACCAGTGACTCATCAAGAGCCATGTTTAAAGTAGGTCAATAGTGACACAGGTTTCATATACACTAATGAATAAAAGACCAGATCTTGTTGGAAAGGTCTGACATAGGAAGAAGAGCCTACAAAGGGAGTTACAGCATTTCTCTGTGTAGCTAGTTATACAATTATATTGCTATAGCTAAAGTGAAGGCTAAGGTATTGCGGAAGTGTTCTGAGCAGCAGTTCCTTGGTGCTGAGGATCTGGACTGGCAGGTGTGCCGTGATGCCTCCTCAGTTCAACATTCCAAACCTGTAAACTTTATTTCTTTGCATATGCAATCCTGAAGAAGCTTCTGTCTCTGACAACACATCATTCTGGGACACCCATTTCCACAACCGTGTCTCAGGCAGCGTGCTTGTACCTTTTAACTCCTATGTCTTCTCTCCTTGAGTACCACCACCAGTCCACTAATTTTTACTGCGTCACACTGTCATTTCTGGGTTGACCACTCAGTACAAACCCAGAAGTAAATGGCAAGGAACAGGTCTGTGATGATTCCTCCATTGTCCTGTACCAGCTCTGTTAGAACAGACCAACATATGCTACTAACAACTACATCCCACAAAGTGTTGGGCACTTTTTTTCAGAAATACACACTGTGGCAGAGATATATGGATTCTTTAACTGCACCTTCTCAGGGCAAGCGTTTCTCACTCTGACACCTGAAAGGCTTCCTGTGTCACCGCTTGCTTGGTGCCCTCTGAAACCAACACGGGAACTGTCAGTATCACACAAAGTTAACTCTGTTTCCCTGAACAGCCTTCAAGACATCCACTCTAGAGTGCTCTCTCCGTCTCTGCAAGTTCCTTGCAACGACACTCGTAGTCCTTATCTGCCTACCGCTAACAGCACTCACAACATCTGCTTGCCTTCTCTTCCGCTCATGCATTCTTCTTGAAATGCCAAACTGTGGTGCCAAGGTTAGCAGCAGAATACGAGTAAGAAACCTCACTTACTCTTCCTTTCTGCACATAATGCCAGTTACTCATATCTACTTTACCCTTCACTTACCACATACGGCTTTCCCAATAATCATTTTCACACGAACTTAGTGTCCAAAAGAAATTCCTGCGCACTCTTTCTGGCTACATAAAACGTCACTCCCTCAAACACTTTGTCTCTACTTACATATCAATACTGCCAAAATGTATAGAGGGGGGAGTGGAATTTCTGCCTCAGCCTCTCTACCAGCTGCTTCTATTACTAAATTCTAGAGAAGACGGGCTATTGATGCTTAAGGCTCATGTTGGTCATGTTTTAACTGACCTCCTGCTTCTGGAGAGCCAACAAGTGCTGAGCATATTCCCCTCATTACCTCTAGCATTTTTTCTGAATCAGATCACCGCACAGGAGGGCTGACATGAATTGTGTAGACTAGGAACTACAAACAGAAGTGTTTCACTTCAGAAGATCAATACATACTTTCTCAGTATAGACAGTAACAATCTCCTCCTACTTCTGTCTCTGGGTTAGCATGTAAAAAACGCAATGGCTACAATGCTAAAATACACTACTTGAAAATCATCTGACTGAAGGAGGAAGGAAATTTCTGATCTCAAGTCTGTTTTGAACATTTTCAAACAAAATACCCAGAACTGCAAGCTTGCAGTTCATGTTTCTTCAGGTGCAACCACAACAGCCAACGAACACATCTGCAGTGATTTTAATGCGTAATATACTAGCTAACCATCCTAAAATAGCTATTAAGGAATCTTGCCTCCTTGTGCATGTGTTTAGAAGTGGTGCTCCTTCAGTTGTTACAATAAATAAGCAGGCTACAGCAGACTTAATTCTTAAATGATGTAATGAAGACCCTTTAGTCTTCAGAGACAACCAGCATTGACAACGACCAAGCGTACATCAGAGAAGACTTCTAGAACCAGACTTTATCACAGACTTCCAGTTTCTCCTAAAATAATAATCGGTAATATTTGATGTAATTTAATAGCAACTTGGTGTGGTTTGTATTAAATTCAAACTTTTTATGTTGATCCTTTACATTTGTCTGGTTACGCAAAAATAACAATATTTCATCAACCTTTTCATAATATAATCCTTTTCAGATCAGCATTCTACACCACAGGCTTTTCAGACATTAATTTTAAAGCTGTTCTTTCTTCTCTGTAGATTTATGCTACTTTTTGTTTCTTTTTATAATTACAAAGAAGGCCTGAATCTTTTTAACGCTCTGCCTCTATTCCTTTATACAAGAAATTAATTCCTGTCTACACTAGCTCTCTGAGAAAAGTACCACATTAACTCAACGACTTCAGGGAAAAAAAAGGGTAATTGAAAACAGATTAAATTTTGAATATTGATTTCTGGTTATACTTAGGATTTTTTCTCTTTTTAGCCATTTAACAAGGACAGCTTTCTTAAATGAAAGCATAACCCCACCCTGTGTTCCAATGAGGGGATGAAAACCAAACCACATCTAACAATACATCAAACTTGGAATTTATGCAATCAACTTCAGAATGTTGAAATTCTCAATTGCAAAGTTTAAAAATCTGGCAAAAATATTGAGCCTTCTTCCTACATTAAAAGCACCAACAAAACAGCCCAAAACTTAATTTCCAGTTTCATTTCATCTCATCTTCAAACTACTGGCACTTGCTTGAAGTAAAACAATATGACTGCCCAGTGAGGGGAAAAAAGACAAGGAGTTACTCCTCCGTTCCACTTGGGCTACCTAAATTACAGCTGGACTTTGTAGCACAGTACTTAGACTGGGGTTAGGTTTATCTCCATTAGGATTCTTGACGGCTACAGAATGTAAACAACCTCAGACTGAATTGTCCACGAAATGCTTGGAAATGGAAAGGAATGGAATTTATTGTTTGTAAAATCACACAGTTTAGTTTGTAAAAACTGTCACAGACTAATCATCTGAACACAAGATCACCTTATTTATTCTCAGTTTTTCTGAGGGTGATCACTGACATAAAACAACACTAATTTACTTGCATTTCAAATAAGAATCTGCAGGCCTTAAAAGTTGTATTTCTCTTTCTATGATTAAGAATGAACAACGCATGCAGGTTTGTGCAAAAACAGGAGAACCATAATGAGCAATACTGCAGTTATAATGCCTTTTATTCTTGGAAACTCACGTGAGGTCAAGAGGACATACACTAATATGGATGGATTATTTCTTAATTTTTCAGATTTGGAAAGTATTATGAAGACTTTCAAAGTTCGACAGCTAAAAGAATATCCCATGCAATGATTCATAAAGAGATGAAAAACAGTCGAGAGTTTGCTGTGATAAACACTTGTTGCCAGCTATCCAAAGTTAGAATATCCCCATAGTTTTCTGAAGGATTTGAACCTTTCCAACCTTATCAGGGAAGTACCATATGCTAATACATTCTCAAAAACACAGAGATTTTTAGAACGCGCTACCAAAGGAATATACAAGTACAGTAAAAAAGAAGTAAGAGGCACTTCTCACATTGAGAGGTAAACTGTGAGATCATGCACAAGCAGTGCTGCTGTGAGACCCAGATTAGTAACCAAGAGCAACATTTTACTGACTTAAGTGAGCATGGTACAATTTGCTCAACATCTGAAAGATAGTTGGATAACAACATGTCCTTTCAGGGATGGACTGGGAGTGAACTGGATAAGAAAAAGCGAGTTTGTTGTTTGTTTTTAAAGGTCATTTTTATATTGGATATTTTCTTCTTGATGCAGTTTTGGCAACAACCCTCAGAGCTTGAAAAAAATTATAAAATGAAGACAGTGGTGGTGGGCCAGGGTGCAAGTCAGAACCTGTAATACCTTTTACCTGCTGTCTTTTATTAGCAGAAGCATTACTGCTCTCCTTAAAAATGCTGCTTACTTTGTAGAGATTCTGTGATAAGCTAATTCCTCTCCCACCATTAAATTACTGACTGACCTTTTTTAGGACCAAAAAGGCTGCTTTAACGCCTCAAAATTGTCTTCCATAGTAAAAACACCGAACAAAAAATTGGTTTCATTTGTATCAACAGGTTTCTAATAGGATTTACCTGTTATACCCAACAGAAATTAACTTTTAAGAATTTAAGCGTAATAAAATAGATGCATATTAGCTTACATTGAAATATCTAAGGCATAAATTTCGTGTTTTTCTTTCATTTAAGAGACAGATATAAAATCCCAAAATAAAGACAAATTCTTAAACATGGGGCAATAATTGAGACCTCTCTCATCAGAAGTTACCCAATTACTTCCTACTTCAGCGCAGCAGCAGCTTATGGCCACTGTCTAGGTTCAAGAATGGGACTCTGTGAATGGACTTGACCCAGCAAACTGGACCCTACAGTTACTTTTACTCTCCTTCATGAAGAGTTCAGAGGTATGCCCAGACTGCATTCAAAAAGCATTAAAAATAGCAGGCCTTCAGCATGCATGATGAACAGTAAATGTATAAACAGCATTGAAGACTTTAGCATGAGTTTATTAGCCTAAATCCTAAATCAGCTAAATTCTGAGCTGATACATTTTATCTAGGTACTTTTAGTGTACTAAAGCTGGACTTCAAAATAAGCATGTAGACATCTGTAACATTATAAAACAGAAATAAGGGAAATGATGGATGATGTACTCAGAAAAATTGTTTTTGAGGAAACAAGATTAATGAGCTTTTCATTTCCATGAGCATAGTCTTATTTGAATAAAGCATACACAATAATCTCCAGTGTTAAGTATCTCCATATGTTTTGAAAACTAGGAGGCGACCACCCAAAGGGCACATGTTCTACAAGAAACAAAAAATCAAATATAGCAATACGCAAATTGACAAGATACATTTTGTGAGAAGGTTATTAAAACCGACTTGGGAATATCTTACCAGGATTTCCTGCTGTCTGTTAATACAGCATTATTATGAGTTAGCAGCAACTTTGCAGTCACAAATCAGCTCAGCCAGTACAGCAAAAATATAGCCCAACTCAGCTGTATTGTATTCAATTATTTCTTCACCGTAAAGCACCTTTGCTTTCAGGATTGCGCTGACTACACTTGTGTGCATGCATGCTCTTTGCAAAAGAGAAAGAAAAAAGCCCAGAGAGTCTTACCAAAATATGAGAGAGGGTAGTTTCAGTAGGTAAATCATACTTTTGTTCAATATACCTTAAGAACTGATCAACTGAGGCACTTGCCTGATAAAGCAGGTCTCTGCAAGGTCTGAGGTCAGTGATCTCTGGGGCACATTTTCTCCTAAGGAGGAAAAAAAAAACCAAAACAAAACATAAAGTAAGGATTCTGCTTTTGCTGGTGGAATCATGCTTTGCAAGTTAAAAATACTACAGATGCAAACTGCAGATGCAATTTTGTAAGGGGCAATAATCCCAAGTTAATACACCATTCTACTGGGAAAACAAGAATCCTCCAATCATTTTTCTCATAAACCTGAACCTATGTTGATGGCTTGAAGCAAAAAGACAAATTCAATGGACTGTGTAGCATTACTATTTGGAGTATCTGTCTGGATGATGCATGACCGATGTAAAACAATCCCCAACAAAGTCTTCCACTGCTTTATAAGGCTAAAACATACTGACAGGTATAGGATTCTAAAAAAAACACCAGAGGGTGGGACTGAATGTATATGCAGATAGGGACATGAGAAAGAGCCTGCCAATGCCTTCAGTTTGGATATTTTACTTTTCTGATCGGATAGGAAGAGAAAGGAAATAATGTCACTTAATTATAATAATGTATACTGAAATATGGTAATACGTGAGCTAAGAATGAAAAAGCTTTAAACCTCTTCTAAGCAAAGTGCCAAAGAACTCTTTATTGTAGAAAGAAATGCTTCTCTGCACAACCTCACACCCAAAATAGACAGCAAGACAAAAAGCATTACTGCATTTGTTTGCATGAGTGAAATACAAAACTTCAGCTACACACCATGACAGAGGCAAAGCAGAGAGGGAAACGGGTTCATAAAGGAAGATGTGGCAGAAAACCTTAAATGCTGAAATATACCTGTGAAAGGATTGTTTGTCAAAAGTACCAAGCATATAGCTTAAAGTCCACATTAAAATCTGGAATAGAGAGTTACAGTTGCACAGCGTACACAGCTTTCTAAGACTTTTTAACTTATTCCTGAATATGAAAGCTATCTTTAAACACAGAGAGATCGAATTCATAATTCAAAAATGAAACCTGCAGGTTATACAGTAAGATCAGTGAGAAGGTACTTCACTGGGAAAACTTCTGAATTTTCATAGCTTTTACAATAAATTTTAGTTCAAAACAGGTCGACATAAAGGAACACTCAAGATTTTGTCCATGCTACTAACTTATTTAATTGAAAAACTGTGAGAAAACAGGAACAAAGTGATAGTCACTAGTGGTGCAACCCCTCCTCTCTTGTTTATCCAGCCCTCAGCTGTTATCAGCGCACTGCGCTTGCTACTCCATGTTGTTGCACGTCAGGCCAGCTGCTAACTGACAGGGAACTGTACAGCTGATCATGATGTCCACCACACTCAGCGCTGACTTCAGACGGGACAAAACTCGTCTGACTACTGAGACAGAGTCTCTTGAGCTCTTCCAGCAACCCCTTCGCAGCATGACGGAGAGCCACTCCGGCTGGCTAGGGCAGTGAGGACGCAGAGCCACTCTGGCAATTTAACACACTCCTCATCTTCGAGATTCAAAATTACTTGAATTACCTGCAGCTAATGCTAAGTAAGTCACTTCTGCTTTACGTTAACTAATTTTTACTACAGCGGAGTTCTGCTCAGAGGAAGTCAATGTCATTTTCTGCTCCAAAAACAGAGGAAGACCTCAGCAGAGGCTGCTCCTCCCACAGGCCAAGCCCTGTTATTTACCAGCAAGACAATGCCTGCGGGTGCAGGGCCCTCCCGACCCCACGCTCCCGAACCCGAGGAGAGCCGGGGCTCGGGGTGCCGTCGCCGGTCCCTCCCGGCCCTGACAAAGATCCTCACAAACAGTTCCCACCCGCCACCGGCCGGCGCGGCGACGGCCGAGGGCACACGCAGCCTGGAAAGCGGGCAGACAGCCCTCCCCCCCCGCAGGGCTGAGGACCCCGGCACGCCTCGCGCTACCCGCATCGTACAAGGGCCTCTGCGCCGCCCCGAGCCGGGCCGGGCCTCGCCGCAGCACAGCGCCCGCCCCGCCTCCGGCAGCAGGACCGAACCGCGCCAGGCCGGACTGGAAGGGACGCCCACAGCGGGAGACCCCGGGGCGGAGGGAGGAGGGAAAAGGAGAAGCCCCCGCCGCGCCGCGCCCCCTCCCCTCAGCGGTACCTCGGCTCCCAGCGCTCACGACGCCCGCCACCGGCCGGGGCC
>Ga0065711_1002470_pt1 | contig 52374 bp, 28 predicted proteins | sample Hoacrofraction12_FD_59098 | JGI IMG/M metagenome (GOLD analysis project Ga0065711, IMG submission 59098) | Hoatzin crop microbial communities from Cojedes, Venezuela - Epithelial fraction 12 v2 (version 2) | ecosystem: Host-associated > Birds > Digestive system > Esophagus > Crop | place... | reverse complement strand
GGGGGGGGGGGGGGCGGAAATACCATACAGGAATCTCTGACTACTGGTTTTGTTATCATCAGAAGCACACCAGTGAACTAAATTCATCTGGGTAAAAGACTTCCTTAAAGCTTCTGGCTGTAACCACTAACCTCTGGACAACCACCAAGACTACAGTCTTCACCAGTGAAGAAGGCTTTGTTGCTGGGTAAATCCTTTTCTGATAAAGCATTTCTGTTTATACAGCAGATTTCTGAAGATGCAACATGAAGAAATGAATGAACGTGCACCTCTGAGAAATGGCTCAGCTGCATCAAACCTTCCTGCTGCTTGCAGAAGTCAAGAAGGAAAGGGCTTTCTCCCTTGACAGAGTAAATTTACAGTCAGACTTTTAAATGGCTTCAAGTCATCAGAACTGGAAAATCCCTCCCTTCTACCACTGCAAATAAAGGTCACATATATTAAAAAAAAACCCAGCAACTATGAAAGCAAAGCCTACAGCTCATTAAAACGAGTCCATTTCTCTGCTTTGAGCTCTAAACACACCCTAGGATTTCCAGAATTGCACATGCGGTACAGAAAGTAGGTAACATACAAGGCAACTCTATACTCTGATGAGAATGCACCAAAATACATGCTGTGTCTGGCTTAGAAGGCTGCAGCATTGAAATACGCAACTTCAAACTAGCTAAAGTCTACCGCCAGTAGCAGTGCAGCTACCACAACACATAGCTCCACACTAGTTAATTCAATGGCTAACTTGTTATTTCTACATTATGTTTCAGACTGCAATACAAAAGCACTCTCCAAGATGCAGAAATGAGGGTGTGACCGTGAATCTTAGCAAGGTCATTAAATAACAGGACGAATACAGACACAGACAGGGTGAAGCCTGCAAAATAAAAATTGAACATTTCTGTGATAACCCTAACATCTCTCTTGAAATATCCTATGCATTCAAGATTGTAAGTTTGTCCCAATAATAACTGGCAAGAAGAACAAGGAACAATACTCAAAGTGACCCCTTGTCTTGATCTTCATTGAAGTTAGAGCTTTTATTTCTATCAATCACTCATTTTTTTCAAAGTAGGATAGGATAGAATGGAATATTTCAGTTGGAAGGGACCTACAACAATCCTCTCGTCCAACTGCCTGACCACTTCAGGGCTGACCAAAAGCTAAAGCATGTTATTAAGGGTGGTGTTCAAGCGCCTCTTAAACACTGACAGGCTTGGAGCATCGACCACCTCTCTAGGAAGCCTGTTCCAGTGTTTGACCACCCTCTCGGTAAAGAAATTCTTCCTAATGTCCAGTCCAAACCTCTCTTGGTGCAGCTTTAAACCATTCCTAGGCATCCTATCACTGGATCCCAGGGAGAAGCAATTAGCACCTCCCTCTCCACTTCCCCCCTCAGGAAGCTGTAGAGAGCAATGAGGTCACCCCTCAGACTGCTTTTATTCAAACTAGACAAGCCCAAAGTCCTCAGCTGCTCTTCACAGAGCATTCCTTCCAGCCCTTTCACCAGCTTTGTCACACTTCTCTAGATGCATTCAAGGACCTTAACATCTAGTACTTGCATATGCTCCAAGTATTTAAGAAATATCTGATTAATTAATATTCATTCAGTGTTATGGAAGACTAGAGTGACCAACTCTGAGATAAAGCCTTCTGTTTATCTGTAACACAGGTGTAACACCTGCCCTGGCTTCGCCGGGAGGCTTTTCTGGGGACTGTCCCAGCAGTCATATCAATGTGTGACTCCACACCTGTACATTAGATAAGGCCTCTGATCTTTAACCACCTTTGTCAATCCACTCCTTCAACATACCTCCTTGTGTACTTCTGTTCTGAGGGGCACGAAAAGTGTCAGACCACCAGATGACGTACCTGCATTTTATGTCAGTTTTGCACATCAGATTAGCCTGTAGTTTGGAGATGATGATGCATATAACTCTGATAAAGATCAGGAAATTTACCTGGAGAAATGAAAGAAGGATTTATATCATCATCAAGAAGCACACATGCACAAGTGTTCAAAAAAGCAGACTTGGGTATGCATGTGTAGGTCCCTGTGCATCCTGCTACTCTGCAGCTGCAGAATTTGCCACAGAACTCAATTCCTTGCTAAGCAATTGTGATCTAAATACATCCTCTGTGAACGCACAAGTCACCGTTGAAAGTGCAGGCAGTTCACTAAATAAAGCAGTGGAGCTTACCTACACCTCTAAGGAAGGAGACACAGTGAAGGTGTGGGCTATCCCATTTGCCTTGTCTGGAGGTCTGAGACTAACACAGTATTGTGGCTGCAGAACATGGCATTTCTCTACAATGCCACACAATTTGTTGCTCTTCTGTAGCCCAGTGCCTTCAATATGATCTTCTATTTCCCTGTGCTACTTTGCCACAGCCTTATGCACACAGGGGAGTTAACTGGATTGCTGCGGCTTGCTGTTTTGTTATCATGTGCTGCCACTACAACATGCCAGCATGTCGCCAAATTAAAAAAACAAAACACTAGTCAGGAATTCCAGTGACAGAAACCAATTTGGTTTGATAAAGTCACATTTCTGAATGAAAATGTCACTATCCTCAAAGGTTATTAGCCTTTGGAGATGCACAACAGCTGTGTGAACATCTGCTCTTGTTCTCAAGGAAGCCTGCCAGCTCGCTGGGGCCCCATACTCACCCCAATGGCAATGAGAATGGGCAGTCTGATGATCAACCAGTAATTCATGTTATAGTTTCTGGTCCAGCAACTAGGAAGATGGCAAAAAGGGGACAAGAAGAAAAAGTTTCAGTACCTTACTAAAATATCTCGCTTTTCATTCTGCCACAGCAACACAGATGGAAAACAATATTGAGGACTAGATACCAGGAAAGCATATCATGCTAACATGGAAACAGATGCAGTTGCTTCTTAGAAACACTGAATGCTTTATACTACTGCAGCTATCATAATCCAGCTGGATACTACTCGCTGGCCTTTCTTGCCCACTAATGGCTAACTTTCCTCCACAATTTGCTATGAATTATCATCAGTTAATTGTGAAGATTTACTCCATTAAAACCAAGGTCAAATTTATCATGTGGCTGAAAGGAGAAGGGGGTGGGGAAAAATCTATCTGAGTCAGACCTTCCCTGCGTGGTTCCTATCCTCCTCTTTCAGCATTTTTTTTTATTGCTCTTCAGTCTCTAATGTCAGGTCATCTTAGTACTTCACTGTTTGTTAGTTTTTTTTATCCCATTACCTACCATCACTTTTCTTGTATCAATATTTAGATCAGTTGTCTATTTTTTTGGTCCTTGTTTTCAAAAAGGACTTGCCAATTTCAACGAGGAGAAAGCAATTAAGGCTGCAAACTCCAGTTCCTTCAGTGTATATGTACAGGTTTCAGGCCCAAAGGGACTTTAAAAGTTATAAGCAAGTGAAATCAAAGATGGGAGCAATAGTTCCCAGTTTGTTGGCCAGCTAAGTCCTCTACTAAGTAAGTAACGTGCTGCAGGCAATGTAATACTTCCTTCTCCCCATAAGTCTCATTTAGCTTTTAAAATTCCCATGTCCTTGAGCAATACTGGAGAACAATCACAACAGAAGTGATGCCTGAAAGCTACAGTTTGGGATCACTGGTTCGAAGTGAACTTTACACTGGGCAGTTTGTACATCCAGTTCTTTTCGGTCCCTCTCTGGCCAGAGCCAGCCACCCCTGACTGTGTGGTGAGCCATCTGTGTGCACAGTGGCCCAGGCGCTGGGGCAGTGTTCACACGCCGCTTCGCTTGCTGCTGCGGCGACAGCATTCTTAGTATTTTTACAAAATACCTTTGTTAGCCTCCTGCCATATTGCTCAGCGTTACTCAAAAGCAACAGTTGTCAGTAAAGCCAGCAGACTTCTGAGCAACGCAGCTGTGAAACAAACCATGAAACAGCACTACAGAAAACACAGGTTCCTTCATAAAAGTTTCTCTTCATCTCCAAATCTCATCTGCCAAAACATACATATGCTCAATTTTCCTTAAGGCTTCTTAACAGGCCAATGAAACTGCAGCTTGGGTGATGCTGGTGGAGAGTAAACTCTTCCCTACCTCATAACGGGACAGTCAACTTGAGAGCAACTAGCAAAGCGTGCAGCACGTGGTAGGGATCCATCCTACATCCCCACACGCTCACATACTAGAGAGGAAAGTGAAGCAGCTTGTCTGTGGCATTTCCATACTCCCTTGCAGGAACTGCAAGCCCAAGAAGGGCTCAGGATTTCATTTTTCCTTTCAATTTCAGGTTAATGCATATAACAAGGACATTATCGCAACCAGCAGCTCCACCACCTACAATTCAATTGCATTTTAGATACTGGAGAAAAAAAGGTGTACATATTGTGTACAGTCAGCATACCTGAGCTGGAATCTGCGTAACAGAAGAACTTCTTACTTGGTATACGTGACTGGGAGCCAGATTCATGGAGCTGTTAAAATTAATTTTACTTGAGCCTCTCAAGACTGGTGGGATAATAAGCATGGTTGCAAGTGGAGTTCTAATTTTCTAACTAGCTGCAGTGGAAGCAGAGGCAATTTTAAAATTTTCTGATATTGATGGAGGCTGAAAAACGATTCTTTACATTAACTCTGCTACATTTCTGTGTGTATTAATTTGCTTTCTGTGGCACAGAGCACTTTTAGCTACTTTTACATTTATACACACACATACAATAAAAACGTTATTACAGCCCAATTAAGTTGCCATGGCTATTAAAGTGTTCAGAAAATAAAATTGATCAATCTGTACATGATTTCTTGTCCATTTGTGCTTTCTGGGATTGCCCCACTGATAAACACACCAACATCTATTGTGTTTGGGATCTATCCCTGCAGTTCGCTCATCACCACTCAGAAGATGCTTGGCAACTAGGAGCCTCAGAGCTGTGAATGCAGAATTGGTCCAGTGAAACAAGTGCTGCTGGGAAGTTTCTGCTTTTGCTTACTAATCTAGTATTCTTTCTCTAAAAATGAAAACACTGAATTTTTACCTTGAAGAGGTACAGCTGAATGGCTCCATTTTTTAAAAAGATTGTAGGCTGGCTGTCTTGCTCCCATAATTAATTGCAGATCGAAATAAAGATGTGTAAGTATCAGCTCTTTAGGCAAAGTCCAATAACTAAGAAGCACAGCTTGCCTTGAATTTTATTTGTAGTCTAGACAAAGTCTTTTTCAATAGCTCACTTTTTTAAACAGCAACTGCTTTCTAAAGGAGTTTACACCTGCACATGTAAGGGAAGGAGGAGCCAGCCTGCAAGTAAGTCTTGCAGGCTTCAGTCCTTCATTTCAATGGCTACATTCACAGGACTGCCTCAAATTCTCAGCCCTGACCACGTTTACTTCCAGTTATTCCTCATAGCCAGGGAAGTAGTTAAGTCACAAATGAAATTTAAAGCCTGCTGCACATCCATGGTGACAGCGCTATGGCAAACAGCATGAAAGATATCCCTGGCTGCTCCAGCAAATGCCCGCCCAAGGCACAGAAATCTCTCGCCTTTCAGAGAAGCTGTTGCACGTGGTTATTTATTGCTGGATTTTACAAATATTTATACAAGACTAAGAAAATTCAATAAAGTGCAAAATTGCCCCTTTTAAGGTCTGCTGAAGGCAGTGAGTGACAGTTTTCTTTAATAGAAAACATAAATCAGCTCTGAGCACCACATAATGTAAGAGGCTCAGCATGAGCACTTTGAATACATTTTCTACATCAACGAGAACATACGCCCAGGGAACGTCGCCTGTTCAGAGGCCGCATGTTCTCTATACCTACTCTGGTAATTTCAACAAACCTTGCAATTCATCAGTGCAGCCACAATCTTGCTACAGAATATTATCAAATCAACCTTGAAAAGGAAATTCAGAAAATCCTAGCATTGCTCAAACCAGAAAAGGTTTTGACTGAACCGGTTCAGTACCATGAAAGACAGTAAAAAAAAGAGCCGGTTCTTAATACTCACAAACACATGAAAAATGTCTGGGGAGGGGGCCTGACTACACTGAATTTTCACATTCCAACATCATTCCACCAAGGGAGGGATGGAGGGGTAGGTGTGCAGACGAAAGAAAAAAAGGACCCTCCACAAAAGTGCTGGCTAGGTTGTTTGGAAGCTAAGTAAGAAGACCACCAAATAAATAGTACAATTATAATAAAAAGGAAATAGCATTAAGTTATTTATTTCATTACAAAGACAGCTACCCAAATATTTCCAGGCAGTCACTGTCACTAAGAAGAGAAAGCCACTTTCCACCCTTCTGTTTTTAAAAAAACCCAACCAACAAACTACAATGCTATTTGGTACCTAACGCATACATCAAGGCAGTTTTTCAGAACAGCCACTATGTTAAAAGTGGACAAAAAGTATTTTGTGTTTTGCAGCAGTCTTGTGTGTAGTATAGTTGACTTCAGCAAGACTAATGTAAGCAGACAGAGAATATGCCTTTATTTTAAGAATATTTAAAGAATGGAAGCTTAAACATGAAAAGGCAATCACATCTCTGCTGCTAGGCATAAGCTAACCACCACAAATCGCAGGCAGAATCCCGTGGGAGGTTTTTGCCTTGCTCTGAAGCATAACTGCAAAGGCTACTGCCAAAGGCACAGTACCAGGAGTGGTCTTGGTTGGTTATGATGACTTCTACTGTTGATACTATAATTACAGACAAACAAAACATACCTTTCCTTGACCTGCAAAAGGATAGATTCATTCGGACACGCAGAAAATTCTGATCAGAAAGAAACATATGCTCCTTTCTGAAATGTTATACAAGGCTTTCAGACAAAACAGAAGCAATTATGTGAGGTTTCAGCACATTGCCAAAGCAAACCACACTGAACAGAAAGCAAACAACAACCTGCTGGTGCACACATACAGCACAAATGAGATAGCTATAAAAATCAGAACTAAACCAACCCCTCATCTTCATAAAGGTACTTGACAGTTCCCCAGAGGATAACAAACAGCATTGGCACACCTGGGAAGAGAGGAGACAAGGTTGACACTGACATTAAGAGGCAGAGAAAAGCAGAGAGAAGGACAAACCCCCCACATAATGAAGAGCAACATAATTAACTGGTGGCAGGGTTGCAGCTCCTACCCAGTGCAGATGGCTGTCAGTGCTGGTAGGAGGAATCTAACCCGCAAGTAACTAATACACATAACTCATTTTGCCCGGGCCCCCACCTAGCTCCCAACAGGCATGAAAAATGAACAACAGACCATCACCCCTATACTCGGCATATACCAGCTTTTCTCTAGGAAGCTTCACAGAGGAACCAAGGGAACGAAATTTCTGGAAGCTCTGCTAGCCTCTAAATTCACACTGGAGAGGAGCGCAGTGTGCTCTGACCCGAACCTTTGCATCCACGTTTCTGCCCGTGGGTCAGCTACACTGTATGCGGCAGCACCAAGCTCAGGTTGTCTACTGGTGTCAGGGCTGGGGCACGCTCAGCCCCAGGTACCCCCGATGGCAAAGGGGAGTGTAGGCACACGACACGTGGCAAGGGTGCTCAGGCCACCCCTGCAGAGAAGTGCCAAGTTCGGGCTGTGGTACTGCCATGGACCCGAGTGGCTGCAGCAAGGACAGCAGCAGATGCATCTGGTCTTGAGAAGAGGCTTGGTCCTACGCTTACCTGATAGCGCATGTACTACAGTTGGTCGGTTTATCTGGGGTGCAAAGGGACAAGAGAAAAGCTAAATAAGCTGGCAGTCATTACTTGCTTTACAATGTCAAAGGCTCCCAAATTAATTTATTTCATTCATGAAATACCTAGGTCTCAAAAAACAATTTTAAAGTGCATCTACCAACCAGTAGTACAGGAAATGCCGAAAAAGCCCACAAGGAAGGAGAGCAGGTTGAGATCTCAACGAGCAGCATGAGGAATTTCTGCCTAAGGATGGATCAAGATGGTCTAGTTCCTCTGTGTACCTGCTCAGACAGTGTCTAATGCTGTATGCGCACTGTATAGCGAGGGCAACATTTATTGCGCTTTGTTAATGCATTCTTAAGAAACCATACGGTAAGGGACCGTAAGAACATCAGTGTGCAGCAGTAAGCACTGCACAGGGTAAATACAGAGTTCCTGACAGCAGAAGCCACAGGGAAATCAGCGATCTCTTGTAGTCTGAAAATCTACAAGCAGTATCTGTAGTGGGTATTCTCCGTAAAAACCTTCTCTCTTGTTATACTATATCCTTTCTCTTCTATCAGAACAGCTAAATACTATAGACATGAAAGACCAATTATTCTCCTTAATCAGTTAAAAAAAAGCACAGAAAGCAGCAAGAAAAAAATACCAATAATTAGAATAATAGCAAAGATAATGAATTGACTAGAGATTATTTGGGCAAGTGGTTGAGCATGTTCCATGGGTGTACCTGACACAGAGTACACAACACTCTGAGAGTAAAGTTACTGAGAACTCTGTGCTGCTTCGATAGTGGCATAAGAGATTATGAACAGGTTCATTGCAAATCACTGCCAAACAGAAACGAACCTTCAATTCATAGAAACTAATTATGGTTTGAGTTATTCCTTTCTTGACTTTGCTGAGAATTAAGACACCTTAATATGAAACTTACAGGATAAGACACGAACACTGAGAGCACAAAGGCTGTACGTCTGTAGCGGGAACTGATATATTGAGCGATAACAACAATGATTTGTGGCTATCTCCATCTTGTAGCTACATCAGAAATCTCTCCATATTTAATCGCATTACTTGACATCTGAATTGAGAATCTGTTGTTAATATTATGTTTCAAGAGCCTAGCCAGGGAGAGGCTGGTATTGAACTGCATCAGCATCCTCCCATGCAAATATTATACAAATTAATAGCCAGCATGTACAGGGTGACTTGTTCAACATCCTCTGCCCACTCCCACTTGTGATGCAGGCCCCTGGTGCCTTGGTGTTGCAACACCATCGTTCACATTATTTTCCACACCAGCAATAGTCATTTTAATCTGAGACACCAAGACTTAACAGTGCAATACATACATGTAAGCTTTGAACACCAGTGAAAATTCTACACGGATACCATCTTATACCTACCAAATTCACAAAGTCTTGTCCTTAGAAATGGGTGGCTCTGAAAACTGTCTGGGACACACTCTCAGCAGATGGGAATGCGTTCAGTTTTCCAAAGCTCTAGTCAAGATCTGAAGAGGAGACTGCCCCAAGAACATTCCCTAATCCACCTCAAGTGCGTAGAAGTCATTCACAACAGCAAAAGAGCAAGTCTGTGGCATCTCTGCAATAACTGTAATTTGCAAGGATCACTGAGGCTCTCCATAGATTAATTTACAATCTTGATGCCTAATTAAGCTGCATTAACTAGCACAAATGCAAATATCATTCTGGTTACTTCACTCAGGCAAAAGACAATTGCCTGGCTTGAGCAGGCAGTGGAAGCAAACTGCATACAGCTCCTTGAATAAACTCCACAGATGACTATTATTCATGAACAGAATCAGTGTTGTGTTCCAGTCCTGGGCTCCCAACATGCAGCTTTTTTGGTGCATCTGAGTTTCAGTCCTACATCTCTTTCTCTTGCTGCTGCTATTCATAAAATATCAAATATCTGTGAAAAAAATGCACCCATTCATAGGATGCACTTATTTAAGATATAGGCTGAACTCTTTCCGGTTTTGCTTTTTGTCATACAGAAATTTCCAAGATTGATCTTTTCCCAGATTAACCAACCACAGAAAGGTCTTTGAATTCTGGAAATGGCAACATCTACTTTTGCCTGTACCGCATCACTGCTGAAGATGCCAGCAACTGCAACAGCCTGTTTATAAAAGCCTCTGCCACATTAATTCTTACAGTCTGATAACTGACCAAAAAACTTTGAACACTGCATGTTGATTGTGAAATCTGTGAAGTGTACTAGGAAATAAGCATGCCGACAGCTCAGCTAATAAAGTTCAACTTCAAATGACAAGGGACAGGGCATCCGAATTATAGGCTGTGATAATAATATATACTACAGATGATGAGAAAGTAATGGAACTGCCAAATCAACATCTTGCCACCCTACTGCATAAACAAGCAGCACAATCCACTTATTTTCAGTCTACCTTACATATTCTACACCTAGCCAGGTGTCTGCATCGTAAGAAAAAGAAAAAAAGTTGGAAAACCAGGCATTATCTGTCATGATAACAGGATGGGGTAGATAAAAAGAAAGCTGTGAGAAATTCTACACAGGAATCGCCGTTTTGCTGACATTTTCACAATGCTCCACTATCCATAATGAGAGAGGATAGCTATTCGTGTTGCTGCAAATGGAAGTTACCATGTCCTGGTCGCAGCACGTAAACATCAGCCTCTCTATTTAACGTGTTTGAGATATTTTGGTAACACAACAGCAGAGCTCAGGGTTGTTCTGGAGCCCACCAAGTAGCAGTTACCACGAAAGGTGGCAGCAGGTGGTGCTATTCCATACTGCCTTTCCTTCTTTCCCTCACCTCGATGCGCAAGTTGTCACTCTTACAGACACACAGAATTTCTAGCTTTGCATTGTACGTACAGACAGTTTCAGGGGACAAAGTTGCATGAGGAGCAAGAGAGGTTCCCCTCATCCTCACGTGCTGATTAGAGATTCTGTCTGAAGTAAATTGGTCTCTGCAAGACCAGAGCACTGCAATCCTGCCAAGACCCTTAAATAAGGACGTATTCCGAATATAGCATTTTAGGACTGTTGAGTTTGTGTATAAGCTCACATTTCAGATGTAACCTGACATCACTGGGTTCCGCGTGGTAAGAAGGTCAACCTCCGCGACCACCAGGCACACAAACCAGGACACCACTGCTGTCAGAAGAATTCTGATCCTCTCCTCTCCCCAGGATGGTCTGACTTCATCAACTGCTTGATGCATGAATGCAAGAAGTATGTCATGAACTGAAATAAGCGATAAACCAATATGACTAGACGGAGAAAGAGTAAGAGCATTGAAGATGTGAGAAAAGATGAAATGTTATTCTTTAATAAAGAAAAAGCATGAAAGAGTTGAATCCAGAAGACAGAGTGAAGAGAATTAAGAGAAGCTCCTGACAGATGCGTTTCCTTCCAGGATCAGTCTGGACAGAAAACCAATTTTCACATCCTTGTCTGAAACGCAGTTTTTTTCATTTGTAAACAGACAACAAATGGTCCTGTTGCTACACTAAGTTCATACTGGGTGTCAGAAGGAAAATTTCTGACTGGCTCTGTTCCAGTCAGATCTTCCTGGCAATCAGGATGGCGCTTTTTGACACCCTAGCTAGGCTTCCTGATGTTAATAGCTTCATTCCCTCAAAGTACATTTCCTTAGAGCAAGTATGGATTGCAAAGAGTTGGAAGGAAGGGATTTTTTTTTTTTTATGGCAGTTTCCCTGCTGCAAGTGCAGCTGGGTGTAAAATTGCCACAGAAGCTCACAGAATGTTTAGCTTTTCACTAACATTTTCTTCTTAGCCTTTAGTGCTGAAAATTGTCGTCTCCTGTCGTTCTTCCCGCCTGGATGCCGCACACAGTCACTGCGGGATGGTGCTGCCATTTCCCATTCCGCCCTCCTCCCCCCCTTCTGAATGTGAACAGGTCCTTCTTCCACAAAAAGCTGCTGAAAGATGCACACAGCAGCGTTACAATATAAACTGCTCTTCTCTGGAAACTCCTTTGTGCAGCACTGACACAGCTGTTTGAAGTCAACGTCAAGCTCAGCGACTCTTCACTTGGGCTCAGACACGATGAACAGCAAGTTGATGTCCCAACACCAAAACCAGCCTTTTTTTTTTTTCTGCAAGTGATAATGACGATCTGAATCAACATCCTGTTTAGCTGCTGTTGTGCTGACCTCCAGGCTGAAGAGAACAACTCGTCTACCTGCTCTGCCATTAGCCTATTAAGAATTCCATTTGTTGATGCTCTTAGTGATTCTGCCTTCCCCCCCTCCCCCTGCCTCTCAGCTTTGAAAATGGCATAAACCATTGTTTTTGCAGTAAGATATGTGGAACTCGGGTTTGACACAAATATATGAAAGTCTGCTTTTACAAATAAAAAGATGACATAAGCAAGACATTTTCTACATTAAATGAAATTGGAAAAATTTAACACTGCCATCTCAAAGCCTAATGCGGTGTGAAATCTTGGCAGGGAAGTGGCCGTTACAGGGACACAGTTACCTCACAAGTAATCAGGAAGGTTTATAGAATCCTATCACAATATACATGATGGCAATATAAATGACTCCTAATTTATAAAATTACATTAGTTTCCTTAGGTCTATCAAGACTTTATAACTTTTCTAGCTTTTGCAAAGTACAGTAACACAAGATAAACAGTTTTTCCCCCCTTATAAAACACTGACACTGAACAGAGTACAGGCAGAGCATTGCTAAGAAGCTTGGACGAAACCCATATACCCAGTGCCAAGTTCTGGCACTGCCACTCTTTTCCACAAATTCATCCAGAAATTCAACATACAGTAAAAAAAACTTCCATTGTAAAGGAAGAACAAAACCAAAACAGCATATTCTGTTTCTGCCTTCTGCTTTTGCAAGAGGCAAACTGTTAACTAGAAGTGATTCAGATCAAAACCATCCTACCCCTTACTTATAAAACACCACAATATCCTCAGGATTTGGCTAGATATAATTTTGGTCCAATTTCTTTCCATTTCATCTCACGACCTCAGTCAGTGCTTCACGATAGCTCCCCCATCTTTTTTTTTTCTTTTTAATTGCGGATACGGCTATTCATAACATATGATTAAAACATACATAGTTCAAATGTTATACAGGATGCTGTTGCTTTTGCTGCATGTCCTGTATAAAACAATAATGGAAGATAAAGAACTTTTTAAACTAAGACCCTCCAGCAGGAAATTGCTATTACTTGCATTTATTTATTTCCATCAATATGCTGGAAAGTTGCTCCTCATATATCACTGTTCAGTAGAATTGGGTAATTTACAGTAAGCCATTCACACGTACTTTACCAGTGAACTGATTTGCTAGAATATTCACAGTTGGCAAATCCATAGAGACAGAAGGACAGCCAAAGCAATTTAAATACTCAAAATAGTATCTGTGAAAGCACTTGCAGTATTTACTTGGATTTACTTCAGCTTTCCAAAAACTGCCTCCTTTCCACCAAAAGGGGAGGGGGGGAAGAGGAAGGGAGAGAATGCAATAAAAGCACACAAGAGATCATTCAAAAAATAGGAGTAATCCCAAACAGTAATATATTTTCAGGCTAACTGGACAGCGAAAGAATCAAAGCTTTAGGATTTCTACAGAAAGCGACTCTGGCTCAACCAACTGATTCCAAGGCATCACAGTCCTTAATTTCAAGCACACACATCCCCATCGCATGTACACCCCGACCACTCTTTTGCCCGACAATCATTACTTGACTTGCTCTGTCCACTTAACCAGCCTGACAACTCCCTGCTAGCAGCCCCTTGTTAATCAGCCGCTTTGCATTCCCATAGCTCACGCAGCCACCATTTCTCTACTCTTATCCTTGACCAGATACAAGGTATCATCACTATTTTGCACCACAAGTAGTTCACACACCTTTGAATGCAATTCAGGAGACGAAGCAGGACAGTCCAGGAAAGTCCACACTCACCTGGAATCACCCATGCATCTTTTTTACTGGGAAGCTGAATCTTGCAGGAAAAGTATCACGTGCCTGCCACTGATTTGGGGAGTTTCAGCAGTGCCGCACAGCCCCTGCGTTATGAACCCACAGTCTCTACACTGCCAGCATCCAGGAGCTGTGCTGGCCCAGCACCCTCTGACTCAAACAAGGTGAGGGACTGGGAACAAAAGGGGAATGAAGAGTGCAAGGCTTGAACTGGGTGACACTAAGATAGATACACAAGATTTTTTTCCTATTCTACCATCTGCCGGTGCAGGCAGCCACAGGCGGACATACGGAAAGATCAACTTACCCCAGCCAATGCAGAGATAAAGCCGAAAAATTCTCTGCTCAGAAAAGACTGAAAGTACCAGCAGCGTGTACAGGTACATGCCTTCCACCAGCAACCAGTAGTAGTTTGCAGCCACGCAATATTGCATCATCACAAAGACCAAGCGGCAGCTGAGCGATTCCTGTGATGGAAGAAAGCACAGCTCAAATGAAGGCAACGGGCTGGGAATAAAAGGATACTAACCCAAATGACTGGCTCGCTCTCCTACTCTTAATTGCTCCTCAAAACAACACTTGCTAAATTAATCACAATTGAGTACTGAAGCCAGTAATAGGTGCTATACACAGCAGATCGATGCTTTCAACAACATTCTTCCTTTAAAAAAAAAAATTAAAAGTTACATTTTCTGCATTTTCCCTCAATAATCAACGGATTACAATTTGAAAAGCACAACACAAAGATGAAAAGCAGAGCAAGTGAAAGGTACTGTATCAAGTTCAGTCAGTGAATCTTCTCACTTCCCCAGATATTCTATTCTGCAGCTGAGAATTTCTCTGTTAAAGAGCAAATAGTGGATGCCATAATGTTGACTATTTTGCAAAGCAAAAGATTTTTGATAGAACAGCAATACTGCCCAGTGCATCACATTTAAATTCAAAATCTCTCTTGGCTGGTAAATTACAGAGAAGTAGTCAGCAGGGCTTTAGGTAAGTACGAAACCCAATTACCTAATTTATATATCCATCAGATCTGATGAAATCACTATTGGATAAATCATGTGTGAAAGCACAAAGCCTAGGTTTTTTTGAAAGGATGACTGACAATAAAATGCAAATATTTCCAAACCATTTACAGTATGTACTACAATTATATTTTCTGCTAATTGATAAATTGCAGATGAAAATAAATCAACCATCATATGATATTCACTACATGGTATCAGTGCTTAAGCCTCAGGCAGAGCGTCAGAAAAGGATAGGTACTAAGTAGGTATCAGAAGACATATCCTTTACGATCCCAACCCTGTACTGCAGCAGCAAATGCTGTACCTGTGTTCTAGAATCACAAGAGCTATACAGATAATGCAAATCCCTGTCTTTGAGGATTCAAGTATGTTTTGTATTCCAGATCCGAAGGGGGAAAGGCATGCTTTCATCGTGTTCACAAAAGAGTTGTATATCCTCTCCCTTCGATTAGAAGTATTTAATTAGCCTGTTCCTCCACAGCTTTTCTAAATGCTTTCAAATTCGCATTTTAATCAGATGCTTCCCCTTTTTCTGTCATTAACAGATTATAAAGGTCTCAAAGAACAACCAGCTAATTTGGTCATTATACAAGATAGACAGTCCTATCACAAAAGGTGCTGGCTTAGGGAAATGAATGCTCTTTTGTTACTGCTAGAAGAAATGAACCTGCAGCATGGGAAGAAGACACGGGCATCTGTATACACATAAAAAATCCACCTCTTCATGCTTCCTGTGTCTAGTAGGGGCAAACTTCCCACAGGCAGAGAAGTGTGCCATGGCATCAGTTACTTGCCTGTACCAAGCCTTAGGTGGAACAACCGCAACTGCATACATAATCCTACAAGTTCCAGAGAAACTCCGTGGACTGAAGAACAGCAATTCTGTACAACATGAAATTACCTGCTGTCATGCAGACACACCACAGTGCTGACTCCAACATCTCGAGAACCACCAGGGTGTCTGCCCCTACCTGGAAGGAGATAAGTCCTTCCCACTGGTGCTCCTGCGTGGCTGTGCTGTACATCCACTTCACCACTGAGTCTTTAATGAAGACAGATATAGCCCGCAGAATAAAAGAGGTGAAGAGGTTCAGGTGAATATAATTCCTCGTGCAATGCAGATGTCTGTAAAAAGGAAGAACCAGTTATGATCCACTGCCCATATAAAAATTGCACCATTATGCACAGGACTGAGGGAAGGAACAGTGAGCCGTGCTGGAAACCAGGAGGTAGCAGAGGAAATCCCCTAACTTGAGAAAGGCTGCAGGGATTTCAAACTGTCTTTGGGAAGAAATCACTATCAAGGAAAAGACATTCAAGACTTCAGTCCTAAGTGTGAATGTTTGAGGGAAGGAATGAGATCAGTGTGCATGGAAAAAAAAGTATGTTAAAATTTTAAAAAGTGTAAAAATAAAGTCATTTTTAGAAGACATATCTAAAAGGACTAAAAAAGTCAAGTTTCACATAATGCTGAACCTAGTCTCTTTAAATTGACCCCAATGTCACTGCACAGGTTCACCTCGGCAAGGCTCAGTAACGGGTGTGCAGTACAGCTTTAGGCTGTGCTCAAACTCACAATGAACAACATCCACCTGCAAATTACCGCTTGGACAACAACAGAAAAATCTGTATTCAGATTGCCTCCTGGGGGAATTGTAAATACTTTTGGTAGAACTAAAAGGAATAGAATTTTCACCTCTGTTCAGAATTGAAAACAAAACAAAAAAAAAACCCACAGAAAAAAAATCCTCTTGAGTTTCAGCAGTCAGCTGCAAAGACAGTAAAATTGCTACTTGTCAAAAAAGAGCATGTTAAGAGATAGCAAAAGAAACTGCAGTCATGCAAATGGCATCCAACTGCAGAGTGCTGCCAACGTTTTACTAGCCTTAGCCACAAACATTTTTCTTCCAGCACTGCAAGGGTACACACATTGCTTCAAAGGAAGTTACACTGGGTATGATTCTTTTTTGATGCTAAGAGATGCAGGTAACACGATAAACAGCAATTGTTCCAGCAAGAGTTTCAGTAGACTGATGTTTTAAATGTCTATTTTTACTGCTCTATAATTTAGGGTAGAAAAATAGACTTGGTCTGAAAGTTATCAGGTTTGCACTGAAGAAGAAGGAGAACTATTTTCCATAGGTCAAACAGAATTTTGTGCATCGCTTTTCAGTCACAGTCTACTTCAAAACGTACCTATGATTAACATTTATTTTCCTTTAACTCAAAATTTGTTGCTACCCTTCAGAACTGCTACACATTTAAATCTGATTGAAAAAAAATTATGTAAATTAGACAATTGAAGAAAATAGGTTGCAAGTAGTTACTGAGTATTTCTCCTACAGGCAATGCAAGTTATTAAAATTGTTTCAGTCATGAAGTTATGGGCCTAATTCAGCTTCCATCACTGAAGTTACAGACTTTTCTTCCATTTCTTTCAGAGAATGCAAAATCAGACACTAGAGATATATTGTTTCCTCTATTGTATCATTATTATAAGCAAATATAAAGGTTATTCTGTAGTCTAAGAACTAAAAAAGGCCTTCCTATTACAAAAGTCGAGGACATCAGCATTATGGTACCATCGAATTAAATTTCAGTCCCCATTTGTTGAGGTTTGCACAACTGCTGGGAGAGGCCACAAGTGGAGGTTCCAGTCAGCATCTAGCAACTGCAATCCACGCAGGGATAGGTCTCCTGTATTTCATACGATCCAGGACCAAGCTGTCTCCAGATAGACAATGTAGACAGGAAAGCACAAAAATGGTTCGATGACACAGTTTTAACAAGGCTCTCGGCCTCTTTAGCATCTCTGAAACCTCATTTTCAAGATCAGAAGCACACACTCCTGTACACTTCCCCAGATCCTGCTTCACAGCTAAAGGAAAAAAAGCTAAAGCATCTCTCCACAAAAGTCAAGGCATCAAAATTCCCTCCCTCCTACTGGTCCTCGGTTACAAACTTGCTCTTTGTTCCCTGCCAAAAGCACGTACAGCCTTCCTTCAAAAAGTATATGCTTGTGCTCTGTGACCTTTACATTGGGCTGCTAAGATTACTCAAAAAGTGTCAGTGATGGGTGAAACAAGGAGAAAGCACTTATCCCGGGAGACATTTGGAGACTTCAAGATCATCTGGTGTTTTGTCAGATGAGTCCCAAAGTTGGACAGGTACAACACGTACAAATCATAACTATCACGTGGCATTCACAGAGGGTGAGCATGTCTCTGCGTTTCTGCAGTCATTTTAAATCTTCTTTGAGATCGCCAGCCTGTGATTCTCCACTGGCAGGAGGTGGGATAACACAATGCTAAAAGGTGTGGTACAATATTAGACGCTACGTACAGCAGCAGGGAGCAGGACTTCACAGCAGAGGGACTTCTTTCCCACAACAGAGCAGGATCACATATTTGCGTTTTCTAAATTGTCAGTCTCCTGTGCTCAGCATCCCCAAACTGCAGGCAGGTCTGGCTGGAATCAGGACACCTCTTGCATTTACAGAGGGGGAAAAAAGATCTCTCCGTTGGAGTTCAAAGCTGTGGGGTTTTTTTTTTTTTCTTGTATTCTTTTTTCTTTTAACCAAAGCTGTGCGGTGTAGCATTGGCACATGCAAGCAATAGTCTCTCAATTTTGATGCACTCTATGCAATTTGTTGGTGTATACCTGGATGAACCCAAATATGCCAATCTGACCAGGTGACAACAATTTATTTCACAGAAACTTTTGAAGTTTCAAAATTAAATTTCTCTTCTACATTGCAAAAGAATCGAGAATTTCTGAAAGTTCTCCAAAAAGAGAAATTGTGTCAAAAACCCATTTCTGTGTTGAAACACATCCTGCATGTGGGAGCTGGGCAATAGGGCAGACTGAGCTTTATGCGCTGTGTAATTCCAAGCAAGGCAGCATGAAAACTTCTGTGCTAAATGTCCTCTCACACCCCAGACTAGTGCCCCATCTGCAAGGCAACAACACAAGGAAATGCTGGAATCTATCTCTTTCCATCTCTTCCAATTGAAATTTCATTGAAATAAAACTCATCACAACAAAATATTTCAACTGATAAAAAGCACTTGTTACATACATTTATATTGGTAACACTGCCAAAATTTGGGAATTTTACTTGCATTTTGAGAAGAAATGATTATAGGAAGGAACACAGAAATGATGCAAGATAGAGAAATAATAAGGTGATGGAAGAAGGGAAAAAAAATTCAAATGTTTCTGTCGAAGTCTGATACCATCATACAGAAAACACATAACACCTTTTCTCCACTCTCTTCAAAGCTTCACCAGTTACCTGAATCCAAGAAGAATGGCAGTTGCTATTACAAGGGCAGAGAAGGAAAGAGCATATCCAATGGTGTATATGATGGACAAATTCAGGAGCTGTTCTTCTGGTGCATCCTGAGAGCATATAAAGGAGAAAAGAAAGAAAAACAAAAAAAGAGGGAGGAAAAAACAGAGCTCATGGGCTTCAGTTCTTTTCTCCCAGCTGCTTTCTAAATTTTCTTAATGATAACCAGAAGTCATTCTCATACTTTGAAGTTTAACTGTACATATTAAATCAGTCTTCCACTTTTCATATGTTCTAAAGAAATAAAAATTTAATCTTAATTCGCCAGCTGCTCCCAGGCGTTCACTCAAACTGTTGGGTTTTGCAGCCAGGCTAGAAAACAGATAATGTGACATTATTTCATAATAAAGTTGGAGACGCATGAATTACCACACAAGTAAGTCTTAAAGACATGGCAGGAAGCATGGACACAGCTCAACTCCACAGTAAAAATGGCAAAGCTGATGTTTTCAGACTTGAACACTTAAAGCAAATCTCCTTACTGCTGTAACGAGAAGGGGTTCTTTGGCTACATTTATACTTCGAAATATAACAAACCAGGTCCCATTTGTTGACTCTGAGGCAAAGCAGGTCTTGCATTCATAGAACTAAACTCTTTCCTGCCTCCAAACAGTCTCTCTTCTGCCTCAACTACGCAACCTCCTGGCAACGAGCCATAGCCCAGCACCTTCTCATGCCCTAGGTGTTACTGCACTGCCTGCGAGGGAGCGAGCCAACGTGGGCCAGGGCAGCAGGGATGCTCGCACCCCCCAACAGTCCTGGGCTGTGGCTCTCCTCAGGTTCACTGTTGAAGACATGACTGCTTGGGACCCCCACTTGAAAGCAGTGGCCAAAATGTTTAGGAAGAAAAAAAAACATTTGAAAAGCTACTGGCAACACAGGCTTAGTGCTCAGGCACATTAATATTCTCTATTCTGGTTCACTTCTAAGCATGTATCTTTGTCTAAATAGATTCAGGCATTTTACTTCCCTTCTTCAAGCTGTTAATTCTGCAACTGACTCCCGAGACCTGTGCTGTACAAAGGAATATATTCCTTGTACTTCAGAAATATGTACAGCTATTCAGATGTACTTTGCACAGCCAGGAGGACTGAAGGTGAACATACAGGCTGTTTCTCAGGGACTTGCTAGGTTAATGTTTTAAAAGGAAAGATATGAGAGAATTATGAAGAATTACAAAAAAATCTCTTGAGTATCAAAGCTCAGGCAAACTATTGAGACCTGACAATTTCACACAAATCAAAAACACATCACACAAAGTAAACAATGTTATTTTATAAAGATTCATTCACAAGCCCTTTAGATCTTGTTTTAGCAAGAGCAGTAATGTAATACACAGCAAACTTATCAAAACAACCTCTTGTTCTCCTGTACAAGATGCATAAAGCAAAGTAGGTTATGGGGAAGCTCTATATACATTAGCTGGAAAACCAAACGCAGCTGTTCACGTTTCGGGGAGTGACACCATGTACGCAGGGTTTCAGAATCCAGTTCACAGAAACTTGGAGGCAGGTGCCAAATGACCAAGCGTTACCATTAGGTATCTCTCTCCTTGGCATGTCTCAACACAGCTCTGGAAGCAACCGTAATGGCAAACAAGGAAAAGTCAAATGACCAGGCTTACACTTTTTGCGGTAAGATAACACGCTCTGCTGGGACATCCAAGAACACAGAAGGGAAAAGTAATAAGGCTGCAAATTAAAGTAAAAAATTTAACATATTTGTAGAATTAGAAACTACCTCTTTTCCTATCTCCTCCTAGTCTGAAACCATTTATTTCTTCTGAAGAACAAGGCACTGAGCAATGGGAATTGCAGAGGACAGATCCTGCAGCACTTGGGAATTTCATATACTTGAACTGTTTTGGCTAGGTATGCACTAGTTCCCAGTGCCCTGGGACAGAGAGTGCTCTCAATTTATGGGAGGAAAAGTATCCAAAGCTCTCTAGGCTCACAGCAGTAACGGTTATCACGTGTCACGAGAACGCACACAGCGCGCTAGCTGACGCCAATGGCTGACAAAAATCCCCTGGAAATCCCTATGCTCTCCTTCATTTGGTGCCAGGTGTCTCAGCTCCCTGCAGACTACAAAGCACTAGGGCAAAAAAATAACACTGACGAGCCTAATTCCATAGCCCACAGCAAATTAAGGTAAAAAGACCAAAAAACCCCAGACAAACAAAAAGCAGGGACTGCCCCCTGCCCAAAGGTGAAAAGCAAATATCCTTCAGTTCATCTTCATCACCTTAATAGCTGTTAAAAAGACAGAGAAAACAAATGGTAACTTTATTGTAATGTTGTGCCAATGGAAGAGAAGGCAAAGGAATAACAGCAGGTCACTGCTCCGGCCGGGGTGGGCTGCAGCTGAGCCCCTGGCACTGCCCGGCCCTGCTGCTGGGACTGCCTGGCTCGCTTGCCTGGCTCTCTCACGCCCATTTCAACCTGCTCTTGTCTACCCTCCGTGTTCCCTTTGCTTCAGGGAGAGTCCGTGTGTCCCTCACCGTTAGGCTCACCGAAGCGAGGCACCCAGGACGAGTCAGTAAAGATTACGCTGACAGGAACAAAAACGCGTGGGCATCGACGACTGTATTTTTCTTCTCTCTTGTCCCCAACAACAGCCACAGCAAGAGATAGAAACTCTTACCTGGTCAGAGGCCTCACACTCAGACAGGTTCCTCCAGGGCAGGGTCGAATTCTCCTTCAGCAGCCACGTCCCCTCCGGGGTGCAAAAGCGGTACGCCTGCCCACGCAGCACTGCCAGAAGCAAAGCGAGCCACGGGGTCAGCGGGAGAAGAGCCAAGAGCGGTCCAAGGCTCCGTGTAACCCTCCTTCCTCCCCAATCGCGCTCCCGGCTGGAGGGAGAAGCGGGGGTGTTGCTGGAGGGGTGCTTTGCCTGCTCCCCACCCACAGCTGCTCATCCTCGGGGATGGGGAGCAGCTTGGCAGGACACGGCTGCAGAGGGACCCGGTGGTGAATACTCCAGGACACCTGCTAACCGCTCCGCAGCGGCAACGAGCCTGAAACAGTTTGTGTGGATTTTACAGTGTATGTAAACTCCAGTTAACTAAAATACCAAATTTTAAGACATGCAAATTTGGAAGTGTTAAGCCTCAGCTACAAAGTTCACAGGGAAAAGAAGGCGCACAAAGAGTAAATGTGCTTTTTCTTTTCTGAGATCATGCAGACCCAGAGAAACCTCGGAACAGGTATGATAACGCAAGCTCCCCAAAACGTAAAGGCTTATACAAACATCTGTGCTACAAAATGAAGCTGTAAATCTTTGCCTAAACTACTCATGTAGTCTTTTTATTCTTCTGTCTACATGTTTGAATAACAAAACCAGCAATAAATAAAATGCCTTTCCAAAGCCGTTAGTGGATTGATCTTGTAAAAGCAGGTACAGTGAAATGGCTCATAATAAAATTACATCAAACTGAAGCACCAAAATAAAAGTACAAAGGAGAAGGAGCACTCAACCACAGTGTATCAAAAGAAACCCCATCTCTAGTGTCTGGAGTATTGGGGAAGTCTAACAACTTCTACTACTGTACATAAGCAACCTGGGGGTGCCCCTATATCAGAGTGTAGCTCGAGTAACAATGTTGGCTGCTTTGCAAACAAAGTTTCTTACTAATCACATTTCTCATCCAGTCAACTGACCTATTCTACATCACGAAGCTACCCCTCAAAAAGCAGTGCTGGGTCAATCGCTCAACCAGGGTTAGCCTCTACCAAAGCAATGTTTGGAAATAGACACTGAAGACATTTTGAGGTATGAGAAGCTGAGTTAGGAGGATTCACTTCTACACAGATGTCAAACTACCTCGCAGCTACAGCTTTTGCTCAAACCCAGCCCTGCCTGCTGCAACCTCACCCTCGTCAGCTCCCTCATTGCTGCAAACCAGAACTCGGCAGAACTCGGCATTTCTGTTCAACAGGAAAATATTAAAGCTTATTTGAAATTATAACAAATATAGGCTATTTGCCTATAGTAGGCTATTTGCCTACTAGTTGACAACTGGTAATTTATCTGATAATTGTCAGCAGTAGACTAGTAGTAGGTACTCTAATGAAGGATGACGTTTTAAAAAATTATATAGATATCCATATGCTAATAAGGCATTTCTAATGAATACGTTAAATGATTACTGATAATGGTTGTGGTAGGCATAGCCTATTTGCTTTTGTAATTGGTGTACCGAATCTACCAGTAAGAGATGATATAAAGAAGATATAAAAACTAAAGTTATGCCTGGTGGAGGTTTTTTCTTAGTGTTTGGTTTACACAAAACCAGAAGGAGAGATTAGGTCACCACATGCAACATGTACATTCACAGCCATTGACTGCTATGAACATTTTGGCACCTACTCTCCTCCATTATCTACTGCCAGTGTCAACCACTTCCTTCGGTCAGGATGTTGCCACCATGTTAAGCATCTCACACCTGACGAAGGAGACAACAAGTAGGAAAGCATCACTTTTTTTCCCCCCTCAAGATTAATGGACAGCAAATTGAAGTCAGTCATTCAAAATATCTAGGCAGCTCTAGGAGTCAAGAATCAGTAAATATTATATATTGGAAGCCAATAAAGGTGAAATCCAGGGGGTTAAAGTCCAGAGAGTTACAGGACCTAGAAATACAGTCTGAGTACCATTGCATGAGCTGTAACCAAGAAGCATCACAAGACTAAATTATTATGAGAAAATCTCACACAAAAAGAAATTCTACTATAGCCTTAAAACAAAGGAAAAACTTGCTAAAGAACGGATTTTTTGTTTTGTTTTGTTTTAAACATTATTTCACTTTCTCTGAAACTCTTTGTGATTTTTTTTCCCCAGTAGTTCTTACTGTCAAGGTCTGATTGGGATGAAATCTTAGCCTCAGAGTATTTATTTTCTCTCCAAATCATAGTGACACATTTTTAATTTTCTTTTTATTGATAACACTCCTTTTGAAATAATAAGGAAAATCTATTGTGTGCTCAAGCCTGGCATATATTGGAGAACGGAAGAGTTTCCAGTAAAGGAAACATGAAATTTGTCATCAGAGAGAAAGATGAGGCAATTCATTTAGATATGAAGAAAAAACTAGTGTAACCCTATTACAACACTAGAGAGTTCCTGCCACATCTAGGAATCACAAACTCAAACTGGACCGAAGGTTCTTATGGACCTCTGGGTAACCACAAGCCAGCTGTGTCAGGTTGTCGCAGCCTCACTGCTCGCCAAAACAGTGGTGGTCAGTGCAGGACTCAGAGGCAACTAAAGACCAACTGGGATGCTTGTATCCAGGAAGAGCCTTACGAAGCAGCAGAATTAATCAAATCAAAAATCCAAATAGATAAGACTGCATATGAGAGTGNGAGAGCGTATACGTCTGGTCTAAGGAATCATTTATTAGCCAAAATGTTTATGAGATAGAGTTAAAAACAAAAGCTTGGACTTTAAGGCAGCACTGAGATTCTAGCTGATACACAGGAGACATGCTCATGAAACAGCTGAAAGACCACACAAACCATGACACGAAGAGAGCACAGGGCTGATATACTACAGGCAGCCAGTAACTCTCAGGGATATGAGAACCAGTTTTACCATTGTGAAAATAGATTATTTTCAGTTATGTATTGAACACCACAGAACCCACAAACATCAGCACAGGTTTACTGCAGGGGCGATGAAGGGCTCAGTAATGGATACACACCACACGCGAGACCCTTCATCCCCTGCAGCCAGGCACATCCAACACCATCACCCTGCAGGAACTGCGAGGCAAGCCCAGCCCAAGGGTGCCGACCTCTCTGCATGCTGCATGATCAGCTGCAGAAGCCCCGAGCCACAGTCCCACAAGCCCCAGCCTTCATGCAGCACAGCCACACCAGGATGAGCCTTTGGAGAAGGATCCCTCCTGAACTGCATCATCCTGCGGCCACTCCTGGTTTCCCCGTTTCCTAGAAGCACAAGACAAACAGCCTCTGTCTACTCTCTGGGCAACTGGCTCCATCACAGGCAGCCACCTGCTACTGCCCAAACACAAGAAAAAGGCTGTTAATGACCGACAGCTCAGAAGAGATGTTACCTAACTGAACGCTCTTCCCTGGTCTTGCCTCACTGAAGAGAGGGATGGAGAACAGTCTCAACACCAGAAACTCTGCTCTGAAGCGTCTCCAAAATAATTGATTAAAGACCTGAAACAGAGAATTTAGATCTTTTTTGTTTTATATACAAGCTAAATTCTCCTCTTTGCTTAGCGAAAGCAGTTCCAACTAATTTCAAATGGATCCACTGGCTTTTAATCAGGGACGTTTTGATTCAAGCACTGCATCTTATCATCCTTACTGCTCAGAGGAAAGCATGTGGCTTGCATTAAAGCTGCCTGCAAATGTTCTTAAAACAATTTTTTCACATGGACTTTTTACGACTCCCTTTCTGCACCAGTGGTCATGGCTTAGGATGGGAGATATCTTCAACCTCCTAAAACAGATAAAGGGACAGTATCTGTACACACTCTCTCTTTGCTCACCAGGAATCTCATTTCCTTCAGCTTTCACATGAAACTGTTGCTGAAAAAAATTCAGTTATCAATACATACGGATGTAAACTAATAATGACATGTTTGGAGGTTTCCCATGTGCCATGACAGAAGGCAGGCACGCACACAGCTTCCCCCTCAACCGCTGAGCAATTCCAGCTTCTTGCTTGCAGGTGGCTTAGTCAGACATGATTCACATTTGTCCATGCCCGAATTCTGCAGGGTGACTCAGACCCTCTTACCTTTAATACAGTGCAAATACCAAATATACAACGATTAGCTTCAGTTCTAATAGACCACCATGATGAACAATTTTTTTTGAAGGTTCGAGTGGTTGCTTCCTCCTTGCTATCCTGCAATACCTTTTTCCTGTCTTGTAATGCTTTTTGTTACCATATAGTCAATGTTTCAAATCACACTGGTTATTACATTCTACAATTGTCTATCACCCTTTGAAAACAACAACAGAAAATAATAAAATCTCCAGCCAGTGTATAGGGAATCTGATTTTATTTCATCTGTAAGCTAAATTCATTCACTCAAAGTTGCAGAAGCTTTGGAACAGTAGCTTAATGACACCAGTTTATTTGAACAGTGTCAGTCACACCTCATTAGAATTACTTGTGAAAACACAGATTGATGCCCAAAACTCAGTCTCTGTAAACTGGTAAGACAGACAGGAGAGCCGAAGAGTTAGCACTGAAGTTAATAACAACTGTCTAGTTCCCTGATAAGCCTGTAAATCAAATCAAATACTACAACTAGCTAAATACTTTTATATATGGAGAAAACAGGTTGTCATTGCAAGCAGGAGGCTCACAAACATTTCCCTATTAGCCAGCTTTTACTAGAAATAAAACCAATTTAAATGATTTCTGTGCTTAAAACAACCAACCTGATCTACATTTTACAACATCAGGGTGTCAAGGTTGGTGTGAGATTACTCATCCAACTGTCCCTGAGGATAAACGGAAACATTATTCATCGTAAAAGCAAATTACAGCATGTCCTATCCAATCAATTCTATTCAGGCAGAGAGATGAGAGAATGAGAAAAAGAACAAGAGACACGGCAGTTTTGTCTGGCTGCTGTGTGTTAAGTATCATAGACCTCTCCTCTGTCAATACCTCTTCTCTATTTCCAGCAGGGGAAACATTTTGGAAAAGGTAACAATTTTCACCATAAAACAGGGACAATAAAACAGGGACTGTGTAGTATGAAAGCATCACAACAGTCTTCAGAGCAGACTGGCTTGCTCCTGAAACAAGCAACTTACCCTTTGATGGGGACAACAGTTTGTCAGAGTTTAGGAGGTTGTGCCCCTATCAGCAGCTCTACTCAGCTATCATTTGGTGTCACCTGGGCTCTGCTCTCCTGAAAGGAGCCACTCTTGGCTGTAAAAGCTGCTGCATAAGTGTCACTCAGTCCCAAGCCTAGTGCTGCTTGCAGCAAAGACTTCCTAAACCCAGCACTCGTGCACTCGCCCGCGAGCGTGCAGCTGGAAATGACAGCAGGGAGCAGCCTGATCACAAAGCCTCCGGGGAGCAAGAGGAGCTCCAGCCTGCACTACTGTCCAAGAACCACATTTATCAAAATGTGCATTTATGCTGGGCTCACTGCCACATCGTCTGAAATTTTATTACCTCAACCGGCAGTTTAACTACAAGTACTTTATTTAGTATCCCTTCTCACTATTCCTCCTCCTCCCTCATAGAATATTAGTCATCCCCAATTTCTTTGCTTTAGTGATGATAAAAACATCGAAAAACAGCTAAGCGTTGCATTTTGCCTTGAAGGCAGAAAGGTTGGTGGTCACTTCAAGTTCTTACAGTAGGAAGAAACTAATTTTCAATTACATTCTATGGTTTGGGTGAGAGGTGGGGAAACAGATCCAAACATCCCTGAGATTTTTCCCATCACTAGTTCCCAGTTTGAAAGATCGAAGAATCCCTCCAGCCTTCCCCAACAACAACAAAACAATACTATAAAGAAGAAGAAAGACAAGAGAAACACAGTCATGCATCCACTCTCCTACCCGGAGACGGACATCAGCTTACACAGACCTAACAGACACCTTTACATGGTGCATGGGGGGGATCCAGTTAAGCAAGGGCAGGCTGCACAAGCCACCCTGCATGCCCTGGAAATCCTCAGCACCTGAATCCTGTGCTGTGCTATCAAAAGCACAGAGACCCTGCATATGGAGATGATGCTGTTCCGCATCACCCAAGGGATATTGCCTGCAAATAAATTCTTATTTAAAAAAATGTTCATGTTGGAATGAAATCAACAGAACAAAACTAAACATTCAAGAATTATGAAGCATTAAGCTAAAGCTACTTATGTGGGGTTTAGTTCCACCCAGTAACACTGCTTCTACGTACACAGTCACACATTTCTTCCAGCAGAATCCCCTATTTTATCCAGGATAGAGAATAGAGCGAGATCATTTAATGGAAATTACTTATCCTTACCACTGTGAGATGTCAAGTAATGTTTAATCATACTGAACCAAGCCTATATCAAATACAGTATTTTCTTATTTGTATGGTCCATTCAAAAGACCACCAGTTCAGCTCCCCAACGAACATTAAGTGTGTGTACACAGATGATCCAAAAAATAAAAAGCATATTCTAGTCACATAGTGAAGCCAGATCTATACAACAAAGAAAATTATGCAGCCACAACATTTGTTCTGCATGGCATTCAGTTCTCCTAGTGCAGAGATGACCCTTGCCAGCTCTGCGATATCTTGCCTCAGCCAACACCAACTCCCACAGATGAGGCAATGATCCTGCAGAGAAGAGCCCCATTTACTACGTATCTCACAAACAGATCCATTTTGCACAGTAAATAGATCTGTGGAAAAATGATAGAATAGAGCTTCATAATTAAAAACTACTTGCACAACAGTGGCCAAAAAAGGTTGTGTGAGCAAAGTAGACCATGCCAAATCATAAAGCATTCATTAAGTTGTAACCTTATACATCATTGGGTAGGAGTTAAAATATCTTCCTGAAAGACAATACTGGTTTTTAACATAGAGCATTACCCCAAAAGGAGCTGTACTGTCCAAGTATTTCAGCTCACTAACTTGTACTGAGAGCGCTGCATTAACCATGCTAGACCACACTCAAGCCTAGTATAACTTTTTGAAATATAGTTTAAAAAAAATCTTATAAAAATGCACACATGTATGCCTGCATTAGGTTTAATAAAGAGTGTTTATAAACTATAAAAAAATATGTGAATTACTGTAATAAAATAAGGTTGTTTATGAAAAACAAGTATTTATGATAATAGCACAGGTTTGTGAAGGTTTGGTAAGATACCAAAAAAAGCAACATTAAAAGTTCTGTTCAGAATAAATAAAAGTGTGTTGGAATAAATTTATTGCAACAACAAACGTGATTTGAAGTTTAATGCATAATAAACTTGTAAAAACTGTGCTAAGAGGTTTTGTGTTTTAAAGTTATTGGATCAGTTAATGTAATTCATGGAAGACATCTCATTAGCGGATGTTAAAATGAAGCAAAAAATTATGCAATAAAAAGTTTTCTTAAAAGGTTACAAAAGACACAACCAAAGTCTTCACAGGGCAGAGGAGGGGATCCATTTTGCTACGCCCATGCTGGAAGGACTTATAAAAATAAGCAAAAAAAGCCCAAATTAAACAAACAAAACACACAGACAGTGAAAGAAAAACAAGCTAAACGGAAACAACTGGGCAAAATACTAGCGTAATGCTTGCTGAACTGAAGCAAAGAAAAACAACTTTGAGAAGAACCAACAGATAAGTAGTACATTAAATAGGCAGGGCTAGGAGGGAGGGGGACCTATACATGCAAATAAACACCAGTTGTCTGATGCAGCTTCTGAGCAAAACAATAAGCTCCAGAAGATGTAGGCTAAAACCAGTGTCAGGTGCTGCAAACAAACTGCCAATCTTTGGCAACAGGGAAGTCAGTGGTATTTAGTTATCCTCAAAAATAATGGTATAAAGAACCAATGATTCAATAATCCTAATTTATGATCTCTCATAAGACAGTCATAAACAAAAAAAAAATCCTAAACACCTGGAAGCTTTCAGCACAGGCAACTGCAAAACATAAAACCAAACCCAAACCATCAAACCTTATTTAGGAACGGTCCTAATTCCACAAGTATTACCCACTATCTACAGAAAGTAAAGGGAGTGGACACTTCAAAGCAGAATGAATGCAATTTATTAAGGAAAGCATCATCTTTCCTGTCAATAATTACTGTCAGCCACCAAAGCCGTAGAGTTACGTTTGGGTTTACCCTTCCATTGTAAAGACAATCTTTACACCAATCTCTGATTTTTAACCTCCATCCCTACCCCTGATCTAAAAATCAGGAACTCTTACACCATTCTACTGGTAATCCTCCCCAAGTTTTCTTTTCCATTTTCGTTTCCACTCAATTTTCATTGCTTGAAAGGTATTTGGATGGACATACAATCCTTTTGACTTTAATTTTGCTTATGCTGCCAAGCTACAATCCTTTCCTTGAATATCTGCTGCCAATACTACCTCACATTTTTAAAAACCTAGAGAGGCCCACTGTCATTCGTCATCCACACAAAGACAATGTTTTCCACAGTTTTACCCATGCTTTGATTCTGTTTAAAGAAAATTGTTGATGCCCTGATTCATTAAGCTCCAGGACAATTATCAGGCAGGTTTTGCGTGTTGAAGCCAGTTTTTTTTGCTTTCAGAGGAAATATGCCGATGAGCACTTGATCCTTTTCTTGCCTAATTCATTTCTGCTCATTCCAAGTGTCAAAAAGTAAATTAGTTCCAGAAAGGTCAGATGAGTCTGGCCAGGCACCAACCGCCACTATCATTATTATTGTCATTGAACGAGTCATCCACCCAGGCTCTCTCATAAACATGTTGCCCAGAAAAACGTTGTTCTTATTCAAAGAAAATTTAAAGTGCTGTATGGGTATCCTAATAGTTAGCATTTGGAGCACGTTTGAGGAGGATCTAACATACTTTCAAAAATCACAGCAAGGACCTGGGTCTCTCAGGGCAAATCTAGTCTATCACAGAAAACTCTCAAGGGGAAAATTACCAGCAAAACATGTGAGTGGAAAAGGGCAATACTGCAAAATAAATAAAACTGTGTACATGATTAAGAAGTACAAACATATTCAAGTTAAATCTGCATTTGTGAGATGAGCACGAAAGGGAACATGTTCCATGATTAAATTACTTGCATACAGACACCTTCTAAGTCAGTCTACGCTTTTCGCATGATTACTCTGTCAAGTGAAAATATTACAAAAAATTCAAACAGAGCTAATAACTTCAAGAGCCACAGAGCGTGATTCACCTTTACATAAAGCATTTACTTTTATAGATATCTACGTAGATTGAGTCATACTGTCATCCAAACTCAACGGATGATCTTGGGAGAAAGAAGCAACCTTTAAGCTCATTATCACACCAGAAGTGTATTTGTTACATGACAGAACACACCTCGGTTGAATGCAAGTGGAGCATTTCCCATCACACAAAGGTGAAGTGCCAGGGATTCCTGAAAGAGTGAGGAAGTGTGCTGTAGGTCCCATGGCTCTTCCCACAGGTTGCTCTCCACCTATGCTGTTTTAAGTTCAGGTATCCACATCTCATCCCATGTTTGGGACTTAAGGGGAAAAAAAAAAAAAAACAATCAATGCTTTACTAATTAGCAACATTTAAGTAAGCCAGACAGATAACAGCCTGTTTTCAGCAAGGCATTTAAATTAAGTAGCACACAGAAGTACTATGTTTATTCAGGCTCTTAATTAGTTCAGTTTACTCTTGTCCACTGTAATTAGAAACTGCAAGCTCTTAAGTGCAAGTAACATGAAGCACGATTTGAGGTCCCTCCGTTTAACAGGATATACCGGTACTGCAAATAAAGCAGATAATATATACTTCAGTTACACGAGATGTGTAATGAGAGTATAGATGAAGGTAACTGATGAGCTCAAACATGTCTGCTGGAAGCTCAGCTACCTGCCAGACTAGCATGGGCAACACACAGAGGTAGTCCAGCACCTTCCTCACAGCTGGGTGTGACACTGTTTATTTCTGACTTCAACATCCTACTCGCAGTCAGATCAGCTGAAGGCAACTTCTCAAGCAGCCGCAGAACAAGCCTCAGCTACGTCTCTGCAGAGGTGTCCCTTGATGTCCCTGACACTACATCTCAAGGAATTACTTTAACAAAACAAAAACATCATACAGTTATAACTGAAAAATTGCTGGAAAACACGCAGTCTGGCCAACTACTCTAACTCCCACAGACACAGTCACAGCAAGCTGCTCTCCTACAGCCAGGCTGTCCAGCTTTTATGTGAAGTCCAGCAATGCAAAAAATAAATTTTCCCTAGAGGGCCTCAGGTGACCAGATCTGTACCTGACACATGAAGAACATGCAGCTGCTCCCGTCATCCATAGATGCACTTCAATATCTGACCACATGCAAAGTCTCCTTCTGTTCCTATCGCACACCTGTCGAGGAATGTCCATGTCTTAGCTGCAGCAGCAGAGGAATCGGAGCAAACAGCCTTTCACAGTCCGTAAAGGACGTCACACATCTCAGGCCAGCTGACAGTTCATAAGCCACTGCTCTGTTGCATGTACCTCAATGTGAAGTTAACCAGCAATTTATTTAATAATATATTTCATTTGTTGAAATAAAACTGATAAAATAGAGAATATGCCACTGCCACATGGCCTACAATAGATGAATGTTAATAACATCTGTTAATTATTTCCAAAATTATTTTTTCCAACAGTCCCTATATCTACCCTTGAGATGAGCAGCATATGTTCTAGAGGTCTCCGGTGTACTACCAGATGGAGACTAACAAACAGATGCAGAGGTGAACTTCAAAGACTAGGGTTTTTTACTACTATATTTTTTTTAAGCAAACTGAGATTGCCAATAAGCTTGAGATAGATTTTAGTGCAAGGAAGTATAAATTTTGAATTGCTTATGGGTTAGCAAATGCAAAACAACATATTTTTCACTGAAAAAAGGTCACGCCCCTTTCCAGCAAGAGACATCGAATTTCTGGAAACTTGGTTTTATTAGAGCAAAGAAGAAAAGAAATGTAATAAATAACTAGTCTTCACTGTATCAAATATTTGAAGTGAAATTTATTTTCTTGCATGTTCAGAGACAAACAGGTAGTTTAGCTATATGCTAACGTAGCCATCTGCTCTCTATCTTGGTTCTAAGAGGATTTCAAACCATGAAACTGGAGGATTAAACAAAAAGTGAGAGAAATTAAACCAGGTGAGGTTTAACCCGGTCCCCTGAACCAAACATTCCAGCCACGAGTATACTTCAAAACTCTCTGAAGGAAAACTCGCACAAACATCTGCTTCCTCAGCTGTAGGGCTTTCTGCTGACCCCTCTAGAAAGCAGGGTATTTTGTTTCCTTTGGTCTGCCACGCACAGGTGACAGCAGCATTTCACTGTCTCAGCATCATTACCCATAGAGGTCTCAAACAAACATCTTCTTTCTGTTTCTGCCTGTGGCACTCAGTTGCCAAGCTCCCTCTGTCCCCGAGTCTGAACAGTGCCCAAACACAGACAGCCCGGGGGAAAGGAAAGAAGACCAGGGCAGTGGATTTAATGTTGCAGCCCAGCAGATGCCCCAGGAGTGCAGCTGCTGGAACATCAGCCCTCCGTGACCATGTTTGATGGGGCAGGGGGAATGCACTGAATCACTTATAGGAAAAAGTTGGCTGCAGAAGCTTTTCCAATGGCCTGCAGACAGTGGGCCCAGGAGACTTGTGGGACCACATTCACAGAATCACACAGTGTTCGGGGTTGGAAGGGACCTCTGTGGGTCATCTAGTCCAACTCCCCTGCCCAAGCAGGGTCACCTCCAGCAGGCTGCACAGGACCTTGTCCAGGTAGGTCTTGAATATCTCCAGAGAAGGAGACTCCACAGCCTCCCTGGGCAACCTGTTCCAGTGCTCCATCACCCTCAGAGGGAAGAAGTTCTTCCTCATGTTCAGATGGAACTTCCTATGTTTCAGTTTATGCCCATTGTCCCTTGTCCTGTCACTGGGCACCACTGAAAAGAGTCTGGCCCCATCCTCCTGACACCCACCCTTCAGATATTTATAAGCCTTTAGAAGGTCCCCTTCTCAGCCTTCTCTTCTTCAGGCTGAACAAGCCCAGTTCCCTCAACCTCTCCTCGTAGGGGAGATGCTCCAGTCCCCTCATCATCCTTGTAGCCCTCTGCTGGACTCTCTCCAGTAGCTCTTCATCTTTCTTGAACTGGGGAGCCCAGAACTGGACACAGTACTCCAGATGGGGCCTCACCAGGGCAATGTAGAGGAGAAGGAGAACCTCCCTCAACCTGCTGGCCATACTCCTCTTGGTGCACCCCAGGATCCCATTGGCCTTCTTGGCAGCCAGGGCACACTGCTGGCTCATGGTCAACTTGTCATCCACCAGGACACCCAGATGCCTCTCCACAGAGCTGCTCTCCAGCAGGTCCACCCCAAGCCTGTACTGATGCATGGGGTTGTTCCTCCCCAGGTGCAGGACCCTGCATTTGCCCTTGCTGAACCTCATCAGGTGCCTCTCTGCCCAACTCTGCAGCCTGTCCAGGTCTCACTGAATGGCAGCACAGCCTTCTGGTGTATCCACCACTCCTCCCAGTTTTGTGTCATTCCTCATGGGACAACATTTGAGCAGACTTACAGATAGATGAAGCCAGTTATAACACTCCTCCGACCCCAAACCAGTGCTTACCACCAGCCTGCTCCCCGCCTCGCTGCCACCTGCCCAGCCCGGGAGCACTCTGCTGTGGGAGAGCATTACACTACAGGCCACCCCTCCAACAGTCAACGACCTAAAATACCTGACAAAGCAGAAGTCAACTGGTAATCCTCTCACCTGGGTCACAATGCGGCATGCCACAGAGCCAAAGCACTCATGGCAACACCTTGACAAACATGAGGCGGTGGTTCCCTTTCCTTTTTCAGCCCTTCTCCTTGGTGGGCAATGCAGCCACAGATGAATCTCTCGGATTCCAAAAAAATCTTTTTCAGCGCTCATGTTTCTGCTGCTCGTGTAGCAGAGAATGGGATCTGCAGTATTGTTGTGCATGACACCATTACAACTAAGTCTATAATCACAGCTTTTGGGGAGGGGAAGATGCCACACAGGAGGGAAGTATTAGGGCTTGTTAAGTTCATGATTTAAATAGTAGCCAGGACTAAGCTAGACACTAAAGCAGGGTAGAGACTGTGCAGACAATTTCCATCACCTCTGCTGCACCACGAGAAGGTTCGCCGATATCTTATAACTCTAGGGAAATTGCTTTTAAAAACCATAAAATCCTCATGGTCAGACTGGTAACTTCTGGCACTTGGCAGTTCTGAGATAATGCCCCATTTCCACCTAAAGCCTCACGCAGAGCCCACACCTACCTAAAAACAAGTCAGGAAAAGCAGTTCTGTCACCAGAGAGGGAATACAGACTGCTGGAAAAGAGCCTCAAATACAAGTTACAGCAGGGGGAAATGGGAAAGAGCTGACCCAGATGCATCCTTGCACCTAACAGTGCCCTGGAGCAGCAACTTGGTATCTGGCCTCTGCATTACCACAGGCTCACATGAAGCTCGGCTCATGAAATCTCTGTGACCAGGCAAAACTATTGTGCGAAGTACAGCTCTGGTCCCAGACCTCCACAACACCCTTCAAACTTATTAGATTCAGTCAGACCCTGATTGTTTCTCTAGCAGCCAGAGGCAGCCACAAGGTTACTGTCAGAGATCACCCAGTATTACTGCTGGGTCATTCTGCCACCAGGAAGACTTTCAGGTCTTTCACGTCACAGGCTGAAAAGCTATGTTGTTTCCAGCGGTCCCCAGGCCGTGCTTTGCCTGGTCTTCTGGGAGAACAAAGGATCAGCTGCCACCATTGCAACACATAACATAGCAAAGAGAGGATAATACAGAAAATAAAGTGAATTACAGAAGACAAGTGATTCACACAAAGGTGAATGACAACGGAAGTTATTAGCTAAACAAAGGAAAGGATTTCAATCTAGGAGAAAGATGGCTCTAAAAAGCATGGGGAATTACAAAGCATTGAGGCCTCATAGTTAGCAGCAGTTAAAGGCACACAAGCTATCTGGCCCTTTACCTAGCACAAGAAAAATTCAGGATTTAACAAGAGCTTGCTTGGTAGTTCAGGAGTCCTCCAATGGCCCATGTATGGTCATACTGGAAGAATTCTTAGCAGTACAGACAAATTATTAGGTCTTATGTGTCCATCCAGGACTGAACAGAANACAGCGCACACCTGGGGCACAGCTTCTGGTTTAGTTTCCTTCAAAGAAACAGACCCCCAAACTGCTGAAACTAACTCAGAGCGAGGACAACCAGGGAGTTGCTTCAATACTCACTGCAGTTGCCAGAACAAGATACCAATACAGATACAGACCAGCAGTCAAGCCAATTCAGGCGTCAGGCACCTCAAAAACAGAGACAGGTCCTAAGCTGAAACAAAAGCATTCAAAGACTTCAAAAGATTCTGAGTGGAAATCTGAATAACAGTCACATCTGTGTTAATGCAAGTTTGCAGCCAACCTTTGTGCAGCCCAGTGGATATAGGAGCAACTGATGTGGCTACTGTTAACATAACTCTTGCCTGAAACTAGTACCCCTAGAAGGTTTTTTAATTAAAAAGGATTTAGTGCTGTTAAACAATAAATATCAGAACCCCAGAGGAGGCATAATTGCAAGATGAAGTGCGCAGCTCCACGGTTTCCAAATCCACACGGTGTTACTGGCAGCTGGCCTTCAATTATTAGAGGGTAGCAAGAAAAAGCACACAGCCAGTGACAGTGAGGTGAGGTGCCTGCCGTCCCTTAAAGGAATACTGCTCCCCTTGGAGGTTTCGGCACGGGTTGGACTTTGAGACAACTGTTGCCCAAGTATAACTCACAGTAATCTGACTGACTACAACATGGACAGCAAAATTTGCAAAGCTGACCTGGTGTTCACTTCAGTGCTTCCAGAAACTCAGCAGGCTTCCTGTGTTCTCACTAAGGGCAAGGTCCAGCCCAAGGCACAAGCAAGATACGGGAACAAGAGCTGCAACTCGGGCAGCCAGTAGTATGCAAAATTTGCCGTCAACAAGCTTTCGTCATGGTCCAAAATCTGTGCTGGAAACTTCACAGAACAAATCCTTCTAGCAATAACCTCCCTCCTGCTACTTCAGCACCTCCCCATGAAGACCTGCCCAGCAGTGGGAGCTGCATAAGAACAAAGAGAAGCAAAAGAAAGAGCTATAGTAAAACAGCCCATACAGGTTTGAAATTGCTATAGTTTGCTCTTTCAAAGATGTATAAGCAGGCTATTAGAAGTACAAATACAACTCTGTCTTACCAAAAGCTTTCGTTTGTTTTCTGGTTTGGGGGAGGGGGTTTGGGGGTGGGGGGGAAGGTAAGGAAGCAAGGAATGGCAGAAATCAAGCATGCATTTATTTTGATAATTGAAACATTTTCACTTTATGTTTTCAAAGCATTCCAAAATACCACTTCTGAAACACCAGAAATCTTCCCAAAGAGAAAGTTTACAAATTTCACCTACCTAATACTCAACAGAATTGATCAAAATTTGATTCCCCTCCACCTTCTGTTTGCCCCATTGCCACAGCTTCACATTGTCCCAAAGGGCTTCCCCACCACACACACAAAGCTATTTTATACGGCACTAGAGAGACACAAGTAACTTTATGAACTCCTACTGTGCAGTTACACACCCGCATTGACTGGGCTCCTCATTTGTTACAATACCAAAATCCTGCACTGTGCTGTAAGACCTGTGAGCCACCTACATCTCATTTCAGTGACAACAGTTGTATTGACAACTTGTACTGAAGCAGAGGCTACTCTAAATCTCAGTTCCTTTGGCTTCAGTGTGATATGGAGTACCCAGATACCTATATCCTTATTTCATGATTTCTTGTTGAGTTAGGGCAACACTATAACGATCAGTACATTTGAAGTAGATAAATGCTAATACAGCTGCAATCACACCAATCAGGAAACTGCTCTGCACTTGCAGGGAGCTCAAAGGAAAGAAATTCTCAATCTATTTTGCTGCACAGCTATAGAAATGCTGAGTTTATTTAGCAGTTAGATGGAATAAAAGGCAGCAGTGAAGTGCCACTGAAGAAACAAGTAATAAGCTAGCCTTTGGGCTACATCCCAAAAGCGCACTGACAACTCAATGCCCAGTACTTCAGTGCAAGCTACAAAATTCCTCTAAAAAAATCAGTTTTAGTTTACTTGCCTGTCACAAAGCAAGTCTGTAGCAATATAGGAATACGTGGTCTTGAGCATAAAAATCTTCGCCTAATATTGCCATCTTTCTTCTAACCAACTATCAGAGACATAGTCCCAGCTCTTAAAGGGTCCATCCTTGCAGACAGCATGCCAATACTCAGTTTGGCAGGGATGCTTACACACACACACACACACACACAACAGGCAGAACAGGAAAAAAGTTTCAGGCTAGAGAGATCTGACAGACAAGCCAGACAGTTATTGGTTGTCTCTGCTGTACTTTATAGGCCACCTTAGCAAACAGCACTTTCAAAACGGGGCAGAAGACAAATGTTGCCATCACAAGGTGAGCAATACTGTTGGACAAAACCTTGCAACTGCACGCATTGCTTAGCACAAAAAACCTACAGGCCCATCCTCCATGGATTTGTCTAGTGAAAGACTGGTCTTGAGTCTCCACGTGCACACGAGTCTGAACAGACAGACAGCACCAAGAACACCAGTTTTATTCTTAAGTTTTTCAATGAGCAGATTCCCATCTCCCTACAGTTGCTGTTGTACCTTAAACAAGAAATCTGCAGACCTGGAGAAAACATTACTGATGAACCCACACCCTCAGGCAGCGATTCCAAAGCTGTCACATTAAAGAAGCAAGAAGTAAGTTACACCTCAGTGAGCACCACTGTGGCAACAAGTAGAGACAACAACCTGCTAACAGCATGTGGGGCTGGACCAGTGACACAGCACACACCTGCTGAGCAGGTAAAAAGTCCTCCATATAATTTTTGGCTTGCCATTCTGCTAAGCAACCTGCTGAGCTACGTCTCCTGCTGAGATTTACAGAAGGGCAGGCTCAAGACTGACAGTCACTAGGACAAGAAGAGTGGGACATGAACGAGAATAAAAGCTGTTAAAAGTTTACAAAACCTGTAATTGATCAGGGAAAGCTCCAGCATTACAAACCCTTCCCTTGCAAATTCTTTTCCCCATCTCCCATTCTGGCTGAACCAATGGAGATTTGTAACACCTGACAGGAACGAATTACTGAGACTTGTCATCTTAAAAAAAAAAAATAACAGAAACAGAGAATTACAAAACAGCCAAGACTGGAAGGGGACTCCGGAGATTTCCCAGTGCACTCCCCTACTCACAATGAGGTGAACCAGGGCAAGTTGCTCAGGTCCACGTCCGGTCAAGCTTTGATCATCTTCTCCAAGTACAGAGACTCCAAAAACCTCTCTGGGTCACCTGTTCCAGGTGCCTGACCAACTTCACAGTGAAATAATTACATTTAAAGGAAACTTCCTGCATTTCAATTTGTGACCATACACATTGATAAGATCCCTCGAGTCTTCTGGACTTGCTGCAGTATGTCTGTATGCGTGTCTCATACTGGGGAGCCAAGAACTGGACAAAGCACTCCAGATGTGTCTTCACCCCCAGAGTAGAGGGAAAGGATCATCCCCTCGAGCTGCTAGTGATGCTCTTCCTAACACAGCCCAGGAAGCTGTTGATGTTTGTTGCCTTGAGGGTACATTGCTGCTCCTACTGAGCTTGGTGTCCACCAGGACCTCCAGGGACTTTTCAGCAAAATTGCCTTCCAGCCAGCCACATACAGCTATTCTTCCCCAGAGGAAGGACTTTGCACTTCCTTTTGCAGAACTTCACAGGATTCCCATCAGTTCATTTCTTGCGCCTCTCAAGGTCATACTGAACCGCAGCACAATTACATGGTGCATCAGCCACTCGTCCCAGTTTTGTATCGTCTGCAAACTTGCTGAAGGTGCACTCACTCCCATCATCCAGAACATCAATAAAGATGTCAAACAGTAGCGGAGCTACTTCCACTCCCTTGGGTACACCACTAGGGACAGATTTCCAACTGGACTTTGTGCTGCTGGCCACAACCCTACGCAGCCAGCAGCTCAGCCAGTTTTCAGTTAATCTCATTGTTCATTTGTCTAATCCACACTTCATCAGTTTGTCAATGAAGATGTTATGGGAGACAGTGTCAAAAGCCTTACTAAAGTCAAGATAAACAACATCCACTGCTCTCCCCTTATCTACCAAGCCAGCCATCTCATCATAGAAGGCTATCAGTTTTGTCAAGCATGATTTCACCTTCATAAATCCACGCTGACTACTCCCAATCACCTTCTTGTCCTTTATGTGTTTAGAAACAGTTTCCAAGACTATTTGCTCCATTACCTTCCTGAGGCCAATCATCTATAGTTCCCTACATTCTCCTCCTTGCACTTCTTGAAGATAGTGATGACAATTCCTTTATTCCAGTCCTCAGGAATCTCCCTCAATTGCTATGACCTTTCAAAGATAATCGAGTGGCCTCACAATGACATCAACCAGCTCACTCAGCACTTGTTAGTGTATCCCACCAAGTCCCACGGACTTGTGTATGTCCTGCATAAAAGTGTTCCATAATCTGATCCTCCTCCACCAAGGGTAAGTCTTCCTTGCTCCAGACTTTACCATGGATCTCAGGGGCCTGGGATTGCTGAAGGCAAGTTTTACCAGCAAAGGCCATAGTGAAGGCAGCAGTGAGTACCTCAGTCATTTCCCCACCCTTTGTCAGAACATCCTCCTGTCCCATTCAGTAGTGGATCCAAATATTTTGTTGCCCTTCACACCACTTGTCAGATTGCGGGTCAGCTTTGGCTTTCCTAATCCTATCTTTGAATGATCAGTGTTTCTATATGCCTCCTGGCTCACCTGTCCCTGCTTCCAACTCTTCTATACCTTTTAGGGAAATTGCCAGGTCACAAAGATACTTACACTCAATGCTTGCACCGTTCCAGTACCCCACCATAAGCAGTATTCAGTTTCAAGCATTTCAATTTATTGCCCACGGAGGACTTCTGGGGGTATGGTGTGAAGCCCCCAAGCGAACTTTTTAAGCACTTGAAAACCTGACTCCTAATCAAAGAAACAGCAGTCTTAAGCTCGGCTGAAGCATTTCATACTTAATGATGACTTTCACTGAACACGTTTTGAAGGTACTTCCAAAACACGGTCTCATCTTTTCCTTTCCTCCATTTTCAACAGGTAAGGAGATGGAAGCCCTGCAGTGCTAGAATCTATTTCAAATTCCAAGTAGCGGACTACACAAGAACAAGTAATAAGCATGCTTTAGCAGTTATAGGGTGTCCAATTTCCTATTGCTCTAGATCTTCCATGATAAAGATGTTACCTCTTCACCGTGGCAGCCTATTAACATTCACTTTGAACATGACTCCTCAAGATGTCACAAAGTAGTATAAGGTCATGGTAATTCAGGCTCCTAAATTGCATATCTGGCACAGATACAAACTTCTTGTTTTATATTAGACAATGAAAGGCCTCCTTGTTCCGTTCTTATTCCTCGCTGATAAAACAGAGATTGAGGTATATGCACAGTATGCACAACAAGGGAACACGTCCAGAGGTTTACTGCCTTTCTGCAGTACTTTCGCAATCCTCCCTAGCAAGGGCTTATACAAAATACTGCTATTCTTTTCACCAAAACAAACACTGTTTTCAGGACAATTAGTTTTTTAAAAAACTTCTTTCCAAAAGTATGACAGATACTGTGCATTCCAATAATTTATTAATCTGCAGTATTGTTTTAAACCTTGGCTCTCTCCAACAGCGATGTTTCAAGAGCAGTTGGAAGTCAAATCACTGTAACCAGGGTCTTAAAGTCTGCAAGTAAACAGGTTTAGGGGAAAGAAGTTTAATCCCTGTGAAGAGTTATAGATATCGAGAAAGATTAGCATTACTGGAAAAAATTATGCAGCATCCAATAATTTTATGTCAGTTAATATGAGATAAATATTAATTTCATACATTTATAAAAGCTTGTTTACCCATTCTAAAAACGTAGCATCTTTATTAATAAGCTGAAGAGGATTAGCCACACAGTAATTTAACTTCAGAGGTTATCAAACTGGCAGTTACTACCAATACAGCTGAGATAATACACAAGATGTGCAGAAGTCAAATACATACACAGCAGCATAATATTCACCTGGCAGAATACAGAGCAATACATCTGGGGGGGAGGGAAGCCACCCCAGCACAGATGTTCAGCACAAACAAGACAGGAATAAAACTGCCAAAGCATGCAGGTCACTTAGGAAAGCAGGCAAGGCCAGAGAGGCAACCAAGTGGCAGCAGGACCCCAGAGAACAGGGGTGGAAAGAGTGGAGCAGATCGTCTCTCCTGCACACACCACAGGTGTCCCTGACCACTCAGTACACCATAATGTTGGCTCCCATCTCTTCCCTTGAAACCCTAGTATAAAAGATGCACCAAGGTAAAGTGAAAATAGCAATCCAGACTCAGGAATTTTGTTTTAGGGACTTACCTCTGAGACCAGCTTAAAGCTAGACAGAAAGTTACAGGGTTTTGATAGTTGACCTGACATTTCCCCCCCCACCACCATCACCAAATTTGTACACTTCCAAGCATCTCTCCTACCCAACAGTAAGAGCCATTAAGTACTTCAGGTTTCCAAGGGCACTGGGTGGTTGTGTCTCAGTACTGGCAGCGGGGGACTGCAGGGTGGCCTCTGTGAGGAGAGGCTGGAGCTGCCCTGTGCTGGACACTGCCAGTTCCCTTGGACCCACTGCAGGGCACAGCTGAGTCCCTCAGCCAAGATAGTGCCACCTCAGGGGAAATATAGGTAAGAAAGGGCCAAACACTGCCTGGCAGTGAGGTGTGAGGAAAAAGTGTGAGAGAGTGTCCTGCGAGCACTGAGATCAGAGAAGACAGAGGGGGCCACGTGCTGCAGGCACCAGCACAGAGACTTGCTCATAGCCCCTGGAGATACCATGGTGATGTGAGGAGTTGACCTCGGCCAGCTGCTGAACACCCACCCAGCCACTCTCCCACCTCAACAGGATAGAGAAGAAAATAAGACCAAAGAGCTCATCATTGGTCAAGATTAAGACAGTATCTGGAAGAGGTAATGGGCAAAACTGGGACTGGACATTACCAGAGAGGGGAATAACCAGAAAGCATTTGTGGTTGTAAATCAATGAGGGAACGAGGGGCAGAGTTTTATTCTGTGTGTAAATTGTCCACCTTTGTTGGTGTTGTGATGACATTTTGATTTTGGTGGGAGGATTCCTTCCCTCCATCCCCCACCTTCAAGATAACAACAGTTTAAGGAAAGCAAAAGTTGCACATGCAAGCAAAGCAAAATAAGGAATTTATTCACTGTTTCCCCATCAGCAGGCAGATGTCCAGCCACTTCTTGAAGCAGGGCCTCAGCATGTGTAACCATTACTTGGGAAGACAAACACCATAACCATGAGTTCCTCCATCCCCTTCTTCCCCTCCTTCCCTGAACTTTTACTGCTGACCACAATGTCCTGTGGTAGGGAATATCCCTTTGGTCAGAACAGGTCAGCTGTCCCAGTTATGTCACCTCCCAGGCTCCCACAGACCCCCAGCCTACTGGCCTTGGGCAGGGTATGGGTCAGAGAGAGAGCTCTGATCCGTGCAAGCATGGTGCAGCTGGTGCTTTATCAACACTTGTAGCCACAAATACAAACAGCACCACATGGGCTGCCTACCTTCATCCCAGCCAGAACTAGTATGATCTCCAACCCTCATTCCATACCAATTGTATCATCCTCAGGTCCCACATTACCCAATACATCTAAGTATCTTCCGACCATCCCATTTCTTTTCTTTCTCATTCCCTATATCCCTTCATACCAGCGCTTACAACATGTACTCCACACTTAAACCATCTTTATGTTCAGCAGTCAGATTTATATATCCTTGTCAACCAGTATCCTCTGTCCCTTAACAAGGGCCAAAGCCAATTCACCACATGAAATGAAACAGTTTAATAACTAGCTACCTTCGACTTCAAACCATAGTAAGTTCTTCACAAAGAAGCAGCTGTACAGGCCACTGGTTTCAAAGACAGAATACTAGACAAAGTGATCTAATACACATTACCTTCAAGTGGCATCAGGTGTACACATACATAAGGGTGTAAAATCTAAAGGTGACATTCAGTCCTTGAGAGAAAAAAAAGTCTTTGCAACCACTGACAACACCGTCATCTTGCAGCATTCTGAGAAGTTTCTCAGGAAGCAGTGTAAAATACTTTCACTTTAGACCTTTTTGTCTTTATCTACTACAGGATGATCTCATCTAACTTCGCTACTTTTATCTTAGCTTTCAAACTACACCATTATTGTTAGCTAGTCTTCAACAAGCACCACAGTACTATTTTATTAATACTCAGCACTATTCAAGCAGCAAAACCAGATGAGAGCACAAAAATCTAAGCTAAATGCAACCCTTAACAGTGTCTTTTCTCATTTTCATTTCCTCTTGCTAAATGGAGATAAGGAGCATATCATACTGAGCCCCGTTCTCACTTTTATGTTGCAGAGAACTGACTGTGCTCATAGCCATTTAAGCTAATTTTATCCTTGCCAAGACTGCGCAAGGAAAACAGGGTTGCTTTCAAGCTGTGCCTATAAGGAAAGGTTCTCACCTGCGTTAGCCCAGGGGAGATACCAGGGGCAGCTGACATTCACGTAGGTGCCGGGCAGTCCGTCTGGCCAGCAGGCATAGTTGTCAAACGTTCTGTTGCAGAACTTGCCTTCTGCAGAGAGATGGAAGCGAGGGTCATGCCACTGCCTTGTATTAATACTGCAGGGAGGAAGAGACTGAAGAGCAGAAGATAAAACGCAGCAGACACATGCATTTCAGCCATAACAGCATTATGCAACTGAAGCTTTGATGTGGAGTTAAACGAGATTTATTTGTCCAAAAGAGTTTATCCCCACACAACAAGAAACTGTTGTTTCAGGGGAAACCAAAAAACAGATTCGGGTCCTTGACTAAATCAAGGGACAAAAAAAGGTAAACGAACAGTGATCCATTCCCACCTTTTCTTTTATACCCTTATGTGTCTCAGCTTAATTTAAAATAATTTCTGCAATGAATACTGTAGATAATCATTCCTGAGAATGGTTTACAGTCATGCAGTTGGAAAGTCTAGCCTAATACATAGATCCATCAACGAAATACCCACACACAACCATAACTTTGCATTACAGCTTAATCAACATGAGAATACTTCAGATTTATTAAACTGTCATTCTTAGAGGACAGCACTCAACTGCTCAGCAGGATAATGGAGCGGAGGGAGATGAATGTTTCCCTGACATTGTTGTCACCAGCTACTGCTCTCACTCTGCCATAGTAATACAGTTAAGAGAAGGAAAATGAACAGTTTTGAAGTCATTCTTCATAGATACAACTTTAGACCCATCCGATCTTTCTCAACGTGCCACAGAAGCACTGAAGCATAGGAGAGGCCGCACTGTGTCCAGCTGTGAGCGTCACTGACAAGTCATCAGTGTCCTTTCAACATCACGATGCTGGCACATTGCAGCTGCTCTCAGCACATTACAGCAGCTCAACTGCCAAAACAAGCTGCATTCTCATTTTCACTACGGCACTATTCTTTTTAAAGCCATTTCAGCATTTTACAATGTTTAAAATAATTTATACTGAATTTAAGGCCTGCAAACAGCTAGGTCAATGGGAACAGCATGGTCCCAGATTTCCTAGCACCTGTGTGCTCTCTCAACCCTGACCCTAAAAAATTTGCAGGAGTATTACATTAGTGTGCAGCTTTGATGTGCTACAGCCATCGCTTGCTGCTGCAAAACACTCTGGACCTGAAGACTAACATCTTTACACTGAAATTGTTCTATAAAATGCTTCCTTGGCAGAGGGAAGAGTCCCACAGAGAGCAGGAGGAAGCAAATGGGATAAAGAAGAAATGGACTGGAAAGTAAGCTGGAGAAGTATTTTCAAGTTCATAATCACTCCCTTGCTACTGTTATCATGCCTTTTAAAAAATAATACATCCTCTCCCTACCACGCATGCTTACCTGACGCAACGGGGGGTGCCTCATACAAATATTTCAGGCATTGGAGCTGATACTCCTTCCACTTCTGCATAACCCCAGAGAGGGATCCATCGGAACTCTGAAAGAGAAATCCAAGTCTCAGACAACGAAGGGATTTAACCTGTGTATTTTTCATGTAGTCCGAGTAGGTAGGTGTGAAAATGACTACCACAAGCCAGAACAGCACTGCTTATCATAAAGGGTACAAAATGCTGCTATGCGTTTGCATGATTTCAACCAAATAAATCCCTTTCCATTTGTACCATGAGGAAGTGAAAAAACCCACAAATGACTATACCGTGTTCTCACCAAAACCCAAACTGAGCTAGCCTTGCTTTCTTGAACATGCCTCAACTGTGTGATTTATTACCTTGCGAAAAGACAGGGACAGCAGCAGCAAGTCCATTTAGAGAGGTTTTATTTCCAACATCAGTATTTCTGCTAGCCCCTAAATGAGACAAACTTCATTCACTGTATTCAGCAGATATTCCCCAAGCATTCTTCCAGAACGTGGATGAAAGCTTTTCCAGCTCAGCTCTATCAACAGCTTTTCCCTGCATCCAGGATATTTTTTCTGGAACTTCAGAAAGAGCAAGGACCTCCTTCCTGCACAGTCTGACAGGCTGCAGGTTCCACTCTCAGCTACCCCAAATACGAGGGGCAGGGCAAAAGTATGTACCAACTCAGTCTGAGCACAAAGGAAATCAGCTGTTATTGAACTGCACAAGTTTAGTGCTGGCTGCTCGCTCAACCCTAGCAGATGCCTCACCTGGCTCAGAGGCCCAGCTTACGGCATTTAAGCAAAGAGACATCAGTCCTCTCCCCTCTCCACATTCATATAAATTGAATAACAAATGTCAGAATTAGCAGGCTTTAAGTGATGAATGATACAGCTAACTCAGCATTCTTTTTCCAGAGAAAGGCCCAGCATGGATGTCTCATGTACAGTCAACAGCATGAACCTCACGGTACAACACTAACACTGAGTGGAGCAAAATTCATTTAATCCCAGCTGTCGATCAGTTTATTCAGTGAAGCATGAGGGTTAATAACCCCTGTAATTTTATCCTCACAGCTTCAGCTGCTTATTTTTATTTTCCATTTGTGCTTCTAAACCTTTCTTAGATGGTTAGAAGGAAGCCAGGGCACAGGAAGGATTATCTGAAAACCAAGAAGTCATTTTAAACCTATACTGCACTCCAGGAAAGCCAGACTGAATGCTGTCCACAACCACCAATGTGCCTAAAGTTTAGACACCAGTGCAATCACCTTGGCATAAAAGAACAGAAGTAGAACTGGCATTTTTGGACAACAGACTTCTAAAATCCTTTTCTCTCGTATTCTTCCAATTAAAAAAAGTGTTTGGAAAAAAACAAGACACTGCATGCATGGTGCTTCTGCCTGCATTAAGCCGCTACATTTAGTTACAAAGATGCTCTTGTACATGTGATCTTGTACATGTGATGAGAATGACTATGTTCAGTAGATACCTACGCTGTGTTTCAAGAATAACTGCCTATATTGACATGCAACTTAACTGTAGCTATGGCCTCATGGCCATAATTTTAGAAGAATTTAGCCACCTCCCCCTGAAGTCAAAACAAGCACAAGCCTGTGGATCTTTGAAACTCTGACCCTTGTGTGCCTGATTTAAATCGCCTTATCTGTGCCAATAAATGCTGCCAAAGTCTGTCTGTGCTAAAGTCCCTAGTGTAAAATCAATGCATCCTACTGAATTTTAACCCCATGTGCCTACGGAAGCACACAAACCTGTAGCATAGCTATCTATGCTCAGCATACATGAAGGAGAAAGAAAACATCATCACCTAAATTAGGTCTACAGGTGTGCGTAGAGAAGCACATAATGAGTAACTCAAACTAAAATGCCATCCTGAACAAGGATGGATGACTGGAGTACAGGGAGAGAGAACAACTTTCAAACCTAAATTTCTCACAGGCAGTGTCTAAAAACTAACTTTCAGGCTCTGCATTGTTTAAAAGGTCTTCATTTTACAAGGGTGGTTACTGAAGTTATCCAGGACTGTTTCACCACCCTCTCATCACCAGCTTAATACCTTAATTAATAAATTGGAAGGAACATTTTCAGGATGAACTCTTAAATTATAACTCAGAATAATTTCAGAGGCTAATTTCAGACACTACTAAATATCACACATCTTCCCAAAAAGTACCTATTGATTGTACATGCAGATGACCACATCAAGTTCATTCAAATTCAGCTTTTAAAATCATTACAAGATAAAGATGCATACAGTTTCTTTTAGAAACCAGGCTCCACCTTTCAAAATATTCGGAAAAATCCTAAAACTGCTTGCACTAATAAAATTTTTGGAGTCAACAAGTCTTAAAGTATTTTCTTCTAAATCAAGTTTCCATCTCTTGCTTTCGTTAATACACAAATAACCAGCTTTAACCACAGCTTAGGAAAAAAGCAATCCTCTATCCCTTTATTTAATGAAAAAGTAGAAAAATTCTATTTATAATGGTTTCTCATGATGTGAGAAGACAACCCTAACAAGGCGATTAGCAAACTATAAGAGTAAAATAGACATGCCTAATGATGCGGAGATGACTGATTTGGTGGACAGTTTTCTATTATCTATAGTTTGTTGCAATAAGACAATCAAGACTACATAATTTCTTCTCTCTACACAACAGTTTAGTTCAGCTAAATACCGCATTTTGTTATCCGACAAATTGACTTAAATTTAATATATGCTAATCTCCATTTCCCAGAGATTTTGTCCCATGTGAACAAGAACTACAAGTTGTACAGTGCCACCGATTTAAAACGTGACTAGTTATTCAAATAAGAGATACTATATTTTCTTGAAAAGTGACTTAATTCCTTCTGCAACATCAAAGCACTACATGCACGTATATGAGCACAAGGTTCCTGAGCCAGTACTCAAAATTTGGAGCAAGTTGCAGAAGTTCAAATAGCTTTATTAAACTCAGGACTATATTATTGTTGCTAAAGGCACTGGTCCTTGCATTTTAGCTGTTGGATTGGTGTGTGCCCCCCCTAGTTATACACAACCACAGAAAGAAAAACAGTAGTAGCTTTGCTGTTTTGAAAATACATTACACAGAAGGATAGTGGAGGAGAAGAGGATGGAAACGTAGCTGACTGTTTAAGGAGGAGGAGGAGTCAAAAGGCAAGAATGAATGAAGGACTTTAAGGAGGTAATGCTGCCTAAGTAACAAAATGGATGCAGAAAAATTAAAACAGGCAAGAATGTAGAGACTGGGAGCCTTTCAGTGTACGTATATCACTAGAGATTAATTGCACTTCATTATAAATTAGCTCATTTCACAGCCTGAAGACAGACTTCCTTACAAATCCTTAACACCTATATAGGGAAGCCTCTATCTGTAGCCATCATTTGTCTTCATAGACTCTACAGTAAAAGGAAGCATTTTAATAACTTTTCAACATCTTTGAAACTATTCCTGCTGCAACAAAAACAGCATCCACACATATCCAATGAGATCAATGCTACAAAAGCACTATTCTAACCCAGCAAAACCTGAGCACACAGAGTATAAGCCTGCAGGGGGCTCCAACCAGACAAAATGCAAACAGCATCATTCCAACTGGAAGGGAGAATTTTCAAAGCTTCAGAAACAGCCAGTGACTCCTAGAGTTATCTTCTTCCATCACCATATAAAAGGTCTTTCATACAACAGAATAAGAAATTCCTTGTTACATTTGTATTTCTTGTGGTTTTGGTTGTCTATTTTTGGATAGAAACACATACATTACAGCTTTTTCATGCTTTTACCATTTCAGAATACTAAGCAAGACTTCAACCTGCCGCTAAAGGCTTATATGCAATGTTACAAGCACTGGGGCCTCCAAAATGCTAATCTTAGTCTGCAAAAGCTAGGCAACCTGACACTGAACCACACTTTGGTATGGCCTTGCTATTCTTCCCTCGGATAATAACAAGAACATATCTACCACATGAGAGGAGGGTTCAGATTACATTTACTGCCTTTTATCTCAGAAGCATCAGTGAGTTGCTTTTAAACTTTACCACTCTTTTTGAAAAGTCCAGTGCCTCACCTTATTTCAAGGCTATTCTGCTCAGAATCAGCACAGCAATCAAGTCCAAGCTAGGTGAAGATTGCACATTACTACCTTTATGCTCATTCTGATTTGATGTTTTCCCTGTATAATATGGATCTTATTAAATCACCTGACATGTCAGCATAAGCTACACGTCTGCATCAATACAAACCAACACTGACTGGCAGCTAAGCTGGCCACCTAACAGGTTTTATTCAATTCACAGCATGGACATCAGCTTGAATTTACAAGACAGTTTTGTCCTCAGTTCACAGCCCAAATTGGGCAGAGCACAACACTGCTACCCCAGAAAGCTTTGCTGTGACCCAGCATCACCTCACATTTATTGAGACAAGACTCCTCTTGTCCAAGAACCAGGTTTCAAACTTAAATGAATTAATTCATGTGGAGCTTAAACACAACCACCTTCCGGAAAGCACTTTCCCACCTAACAAGATGCTTCAGCTTGCCACAACAGCACCTATGGGAACAGAAGCTTAAGAACAGAGACTGTAGCACAGCACCACTCTGCAACAAGGCTAGCTGTTTACAGAACAAACTTACCTCCCCCTGCAATTTGTCATCACTTTTTTCCACTTCTAATGTGAAGTAAATAAGAAAGCATATGAATGGCAGGATGTTATTACTACCTCCCTAAGCTCATCAGTCAAGATCCAATTTGTCAACAGTCACTATAAATTTGTTCAAAAAAGTCCTGCAAGCGTTGATGCTCTAACCACCAGTTTGTAACAACAGTTACCTTTCTTTACGTGTTGCAGAAAAAAAACAACACTAAACCAAAACACCCAACGCTGAATTTAACATTGAGTCCTCTGACCCACTGTTCAGCCCATGACAATGCAATCCTGTTGAGGACCAGTCCTTTGACCATAATGCTTCCTGAAAACCAAAAGAGAATCTGGAAATGCACTAGTATGGACGCAGGCTTTATTGTTTGAACTTCCCCTTCACTCCCCCAAAGAGATGAAATTTAACCTGATTTTATAAGTACTTAATCCAGCCTTGTGTAATGAGCTAATCTGAATCAATTACTGGCAAGGTTACTCCAAGTACTGCACGTACGTCACAGGAGAAGGTACATCAAAAATAAGTACTGTCTCTACTACAGATAGCACAAGAAAAGTATCATTGAAGATACCTGAGCAATATCCTTTCCAGAGATCATAAGATGAGATCATACTTTAGCACATCTGACATCCCCCAGATTTCTGTAAATATCACATACTCTTCCAATATTTCATTGCCCACTTTCAAGTTTAATGTAGTCATCTGACATGATGCAGGACTAAGCGACCCTTTGAAGTAAAGTCGTCATTCTTGGTCCCTTCTGTAGGGCTGCTTGACTGATCAGATGAGATAACATTAATGATGCTTCCCAAGCCACATTTTACAAGATGCTTCACCAGCAGCTGGATCACTCTGGACAAGCCTCTCACCCCTCAGAAAAAAAACAAACAGGATCAAAACAGCTTTTCTTTCAGAGAAGAGTCTACTGCCAGCTTCTAGGAGCTCTTCCTGTAAATGCTTCTGTTCCTTAGTTACTAATGAACTAATGACTTCAGTAGAGCAAGAGCACCAGAAAAAGAAACCTTTCAGCATCCTCCCTGCTAGCGAAAAGTAGCAAATTATGAGCTCCCACAAAAAGGGCTACTGGATTCAGCGAGAAACTCCCTGGGGACATCTGCCAGCTGAGTTTTCTCTTAGGCTGCAGCAGCTTAGCACTTACAAGACCTTCAAGAAAAAGTCCCAGGACTCCAGTACGGGAAAATCTTGAAAACAGTGTTTCACCAGCTGTCTTAACCATGGAGACTTCTCTATTCTGTTACTCTATTAAGACTTCAGGTTCCATGACATCAAGCTTTTGAGCTCAAAGCTGCAAGAGCAAGCTCTCCTCAGGCACTTACAGCCGATCAGTGCCCAGAAGAGCACTCCTCTGCCTGTCTCTTCAGAGCTGCTCAGCCCACACTGATCGCACACCTCCAGTCCTGAACAGTAACACTGGGCTTTCAACAACTTCCCAAAACACACAAGATTCCCCCCCATTCCACTTCATCCTCTGCCTGAGAAGCTTCAAAACAGTATTTCAGCCCATCCAAAGAGCATTCTGAAACAACAAACACCATTACTGTTAAAGGCAGGAATATGTATAAAAATACCCGCGTGGACTTTTTTGTTTGTTTGCAGTTTTGGTGGTGTTTATTGTTGTTTCTTTTCTGTCCTTGTTTTAAATCAGAGTCTGAATCTCAGGATTCCTCTCTCTCAGCTGAAAATAACCACTGCACCACATGGTCCCGCATCCTGGCCTGCCTGCTCTCACGCCTTTTTCTTCCTCTTTTGCACACTCGCGCAGCTTCAGAAGGAAGGGTTGGCTGTGCTCAGTCCCACAGTAGCCTACAACAGCACAGGGTACTAAACATCACCCCCCCCCCCC